>FLNX01001631.1_pt1 | contig 112726 bp, 81 predicted proteins | sample 1140341 | NCBI WGS metagenome assembly FLNX01 (sample SAMEA3878208, study PRJEB12797) | bioreactor metagenome | biome: Moose rumen | place: Sweden | collected 2011-10
GCTTGGCCTCGACGCACGACTTCATGTCGGGCAGCTCCTCGGATAGGATTTCGTCGAGCGAGGCGGCGAGCAGCTCGCGGTAGCGTTTGCGTTGCACGGTGATGTCTTTCTGTCCGTCGTGTACCCAGATGTTCATGATGCAGGGGTCGCCTTGCGCCTTGCCCATGGCATCGGCGATGCGGCGGCAGCGTTTGGTGTGCTCGATCCAAAAACTGCGGATGGCGGGGTCGGGGTTGGCGAGGCTCAGGTCGCCGCTTTTTGGGTGACCGAAGGAGGTGCTGTTGAAGTCGAGGTTCATCTTGACCGACTTCGCCCAGTCGATCCAGCTCTGGAAATGCTCCACGCCAACTTGGTCGCGGTCAACGAAACGGCCGCCGAAGTCGCCATAGATCTCGTGCAGGTTGACGCGCTGCGTTCCGGCGAGGAGCGAGTTGACAAATTCAAGGTCGTGGCGTACCTCGTCGATGGTGCGGGCGCGGCCCGGGTAGTTGCCTGTGGTCTGGATGCCGCCACTGAGACCGGCGTTGCTCTCGAAGCCTAATACGTCGTCGGTCTGCCAGCAGTGCAGCGAGATAGGGGTTTGTTCCAGGATGGCGATGGCCTTGTCGGTGTCGATGCCGAGGGCGGCATAGCGCTCCTTGGCGATGTCGTAGGATTGTTGGATTTTCTGTGTGTTCATATTGTGCTGTGTTTAGGGCAGGGACTGACGTCGCCTGCTTGGTGATGTTTCGCCCCTACGGGGCTGAGGTTGGCGCAAAGATAGTGATTTGTTCCGTTTTTGTCCTTTATTTCCGTTCAAAAATGTCATCTTTCGCTTCGCCGTCGGGTTCTGTGACCGTCAATTCGCTGATATTATGGTTGTTGACATCGTCCATCACGATGGCGGTGCGATAGTCTTTTTTCAAGGCTTTCAGCGAAATGTTTTTCATGGTAAGGCCGTCAACGTGGCGGATGAAAAAGCCCCAAGCGGGCAGTTCCATGTGTTGCGAGAACTCGGGATAGGCCTTGGGCATCTCCGGCACCTTGTCGAGTTCGTCGAGGCCGACATGGGCATAATGCGGGTCGCCGCCGCCGGGGAAGACGACCTCGATGTTTTCCAAAGTGACATTCCTGATCTTGCTGTCTTTCAGGCCGATGATACCGCATGGCGAGATGTTGCGCGGCAGGTCTTCGACGGGGCCTTCGTATTCGTAGCCGGCGTCGGGCTTGGTGGCGGCCACTTCGCAGTAAAGGTTGCGGATGGTGATGCCGTCCATCGAACTCGGTTTGTCGCGGCGGGCACCCACGTTGAGGTAGATGGCGTTGCCCACGTTGGTGGCGTAAAGCGAGTCAACGAGGATGTTCTCGCAGATGCCTCCGTCAACGCTTTGGATGGTGACCGCGCTGCGGTAGGTGTCGTAAACGGTGTTGTTGACGATGCGCACGTCCTTGAAACCGCCCACGCCCATGGTGCCGAACTTGATGCCGCTCGCGCTGCTGCGTGCCGTGCAGTTGCGTACCTCGATGTTTTGGCACAACTTCTTGGCACTGTGCGACTTGAGACAGATGGCATCGTCGCTCGCGTTGACATAGCTGTTGGTGAGCACGAAGCCGTTGCAGTCAACGATGTCGATGCCGTCGTTGTTCCAAAAGGCGGTGCTTTGGATGCGCACGTTGTTGACCGTCACGTTTTCGCATTGGTCGTACATCGTCACCCAGTTTGCAGCGTTGCGGAAGGTCACGTTGTCGACCTCCACGTTCTTGCACTCCCTGAAAATCAACAGTCTGGGACGGAAGCCTTCGGCCACGCGGTCGTTTCGCAGGCGGTCGTCAAGGATGCCTTTGTGTACGAGGTCGGTGCAGTTGTTGCCCAGCTCTCGCCCTTGTCCGTCGATGACGCCGCCGCTGTTGTAGTAGCCGATAAGCCTGATGTTTTCGACACCTTCGGCCATGATGAGAGCGTGGTCGTTGGTGGCGTTGAGGCGGTCGTAGTCGAAGGGGTTGGTGCTGCCGACGAGTACCGCGCCTTCCACCAACTCGATGGTGACGTTGGATTTGAGGTGGATGCTGCCTGTCAGATAACGTCCCACCCAGAAACGGAGCGTGCCGCCGCCTTGTTCCGCAATCCAGTCGATGGCATATTGGATGCTGCGGGTGTTCATCGTCACGCCGTCGCTGCGGATGCCGAACTTCGAGGCGTTGTAGGTGGGTTTTTCTTGGGCTTGCGTAAGGGCGGTCAACAGGACCAAACAGAATGTCAAAATCAGCTTTTTCATTGTATTTCAGGTTTGTATAGTTTCACGGGACCCATCATGCCCATCGGCTGCAAAGGCTGTTCCCGACGGGGATGGTTGACATAGACCCAAGTGGTCGGGTTTTCCTCGCGGCTGAAGGTCTTGAGGTAGTTGCCCATCGTGGTGGTGACGTGGACTTCAAGCGTGTTCTCGTTTTCGGTGAGGTAAGGGCTGAGGTCGTAGATGCGTCTGCCAAAATACTGTATTCCAGCGGATTGTCCGTTGACGACGACTTCCGAAACGCCTTCCACGAGGCCCAAGTCAAGGATGGCCTGCTGACGGCCTGACAGCAGATTCAGGGTCTTCCGGTAAACGATGGTTCCGCAGAAATGTCGGGTAGCTTCGCTGTCCTTCAAATCCATCAGCGTGTCGAAGTGGGTCGTCGTGGTGTCGTGCAACAGGCTGTGGCACAAGGTGATGTCCCAATCCTTTGAAAGGTCGGTGGACTCCATCTTTTCCATTTGGGAATGAAGGGGTTGCCAAGGCGAAAGGTCGCGGGTTTTCTGTCTTGAGAACACGATCAGGCAGGACTCGACGGGGCCGAAGTCGAACCGACAGCTGCCGTCCTCGTCCAAAGTCAGGGCATGGCGCTCGCCTGTCTGCAAGTCCCAAATCTGGGCTTGTCGCTTGTGGGTCAGGGCTTTGCTGAAGGTGATTTTGGTTTGGTGCGCTTGGTAACGGTGGCTGTTGCTGAGCAATATCATCTCGCTGCCGTCGTCGGTGGTGTATCGGTTTTGCATCAAGAAAGGGCTGGGGCTTTCGATGTCGAGGTAATGGGGCAGGCTTTCGGCACGCATGAGGCTGTCGTACCACGCGATGAAGCCTTCCTTGGGCGGCTCGACGAAGACAAAGCGGTCTTTATATTGCATTGCTTTCTCCACGACAGTCTTCACGAGGGAGTCTTGAAGGCATAGATACGCTCTCTGCGCAGCCCATGTCATACCGACCGAGGAACGAGGGAGCGTATCTATGGGCTGCTCCGTTCGGTATGACATGCCTTCAAGCCTATTGCCCAGACCCAAGGATTGGTAAGGAATCGTGTCGATGCAAACGATTTTTCCGCCTGTTTCCACGAAATCCAGAAGCTGTTTTGCGGTCTCGGGGTGCAGGCTTTCCACATCGATGAGCAGCAAGGTGTTGTATCTTCTCTGGTTGAAACGCAGTTGGCCTTTTTTCACCTCCGATTGTTGGATGATGTTTTCGCTCACATAGTCCACGCCTCCGCCGCATTTGTTGATGGCTTCCCAAATCAAGGTCTTGTAGGGTGCCCGGGTGGTGTTCGGGAAAGGCTCGTTTTGCATCCCGATAGTGCTCCACATGTCGTTTTCGGGGTTGAGGATGGCGATGTCGGCGTGATAGGTGCCGTGTCGCAAGGCATACGAAAGCCGTGCCTTGTAGTCGTTGTAGAGGTGGAAATAGGGCCACCAGTTGTTGCGCTCGCTGTAGAACGCGCCATAGCGCAGCCAGCCCGGGAAGGGCGCTTCGAGGTTGGGCGAATAGTTGAAGCCGTGGAAAACGCTGTGGGTGATGCCCGACATGGCCGACTGGTCGCCGCCGAGCTTGAGTTGGTCGAGGCTCATGTTGAACACGGTGTAGGTGTTGGTCATCTCTTCGCAGCTGACGGTGCGGTTGCCCGCGAGATGGGCTGCCGACGACACGAACTTGTTGACCATCGTGTAGGCGCGGCCCCTACGGTAGTCGCTTTCCGACATCTCCTCGCCGGGTTTGTGTCGCAGCCAGTTGGTGGTCCACGACTCGCCTTCGGGGATGTCGTAGCCCATGGCGTTCTCCAAAGGATAGAAGCCCCGTCCGTAGGCTTGGGCGCGGGCTTTCACGCCGAGGCTGTGGCACCAATCGATATAGGTGTCGGTGAAGCGTTCTTGCATCAGCTGGGCTTTGAAGTCCTCGAAGTCGTAACGCGCCCGCTGGATCTCTTTCTGGAACGCTTCGGTTGCCGGAACCACAGGGTCGTAGTTCAATGCGCTGCCCATCGAGCCGATCTTGAAAAGGATGAACGGCAGATACGCTGTGATGTCGTAGCCGTAACGCTTCTCGAAGGCTTCGGCCATGTCGGAGGTCCAGTTGGCGCCTTCCAATTCCATGCTGTCGGTGAAGAGGGCGCGGATGTTGCCCCGCAATGGCCCGATTTGCGCCTCGATGCGGCCCGACATGTTGTGAAGGTATTTTCCGACGGCTTCGGTGTTGAAATGGTCGAGCACGGGACCGGCAGCGCCAGGGGCACCGTTGATGACCTCCAAAAAACCGTTGATCTTGACCAATGCCGCCAAAGTGTATTCGCCTTCGGGCACGTCGATGGTGAAGATGGAGTCGGCGTTCAGGCACTCGATGAAGTCGTTGGCGTTGGAGGCCGGATTGGGATACAGCCGCAACAGCATCAATTCTTTGGTGTTACCTTTGTAGGGTGAACTCACCTTGGGCATGGCCTTCGCGCAGAGGCTGTCGCCCACAATCGTCAATACCGTTGGCCCGGTGACGGGTTCGGCATAGTTGACCACAATTTGCGCCCGCTCGTTTTCGTCCAAGAACTCGCCTCCGAAAGGCCAGCCCGAGCCAACGAGGAGGTCGCAGGTCATGTCGAGCCGACGCGCCTCGTCGAAGCACACCTTCAGCATGTCGATCCATTCGGGACTGAGCCATTGCAACGAGGCTTTGCCGAGGCTGTCGCAATAGGAGGGGAAGGCGATGGGGTTGATTTCCACGCCCCCGATGCCGGCTTCCTTCAACAGGCGCATCTCGCGCACCAGCTCGTCGGCTTCCACCTTGTCGCCATTCCACCACCAGCGCACAAAGGGGTGGTATTCCGAGGCGGGCTGCCGAAACGCTTGGTACATCTGTTCCGTGCCACTCGTGTCGTGTCTCGACCCGCATTGGCTCAGGGTCAGCCCAAGCAAAAGGAACAAGATGGGCCTATACAAGTGTTTCATGGCAGGAATAATGTTCTAATGCGTTAAGTAATAGGTAGATACTGTTTTACTTGGACGGTCTCGGCAATCTTTCTCCTCATCTCCCAACGGTCAGCGACCAAGCCCGCTGCCTTGGCCTGCATCATCAGGTTGCCGATGGCGGTGGCTTCCGTCGGGCCGGCGATTACGGGCATCCCGATGGCGTCGGCGGTCCATTGGTTGAGCAGGGCGTTGGCCGAGCCGCCGCCGATGATGTGCAGCTTCTCGATCTTGAAAGGCGCCAATTCCTGCAACATGTCCAACACTTCTTTGTAACGCTCGGCGAGGCTGTGATAGACGCAGCTGAGCATCTCGGCGTCGTTAGCGGGCGCGGCAAAGCCTTGTTCGGCCAAGGCGGTTTGGATTTCCGTTTCCATGTCGGCGGGGTTGGCGAAACGCAGGTCGTCGGGGTTGATGCGGCCCGCATAGGCTTTCGCCGATTGCGCCATCTCGGTCATCTCGGCGTAGGTGTAGTCGCGGCCTTGGGCCTGCCATTTCTTGCGGCATTGTTCCACGAGCCACATCCCCGTGATGTTCTTCAGGAAGCGCGTGGTGCCTTCTATGCCGCCTTCGTTGGTGAAGTTGAGCCTTGCCGACTGCTCGTTGATGATGGGTTCGGGCGTCTCGATGCCCATGAGGCTCCAAGTGCCGCTGCTGAGGTAGGCGAAATGCTCGTCCTCGGCGGGGACGGCGACGATGGCCGAAGCCGTGTCGTGGCCTGCCACGGCCACCACCGGCACCTCGCCCAATCCCGTTTCCTTGGCGATGCCGAAGCGCAGCTTGCCGACCACCTCGCCGGGTTGCACCATGTCGGCGAAATGGTCTTGGCTGAGTCCGACCGCCGACAGCAGCGAGGTTTCGAGGCGTTGCGTCTTTTGGTCCATCAGGCCGGAGGTGGAGGCCACGGTGTATTCGCACACCTTGCCACGGGTGAGGAGGTAGGAGAGGAGGTCGGGCATGAAGAGGATGCGCTTGGCGTGACGGTAGGCCACGCTGCCTTCCTCGGCTTGGGCGAACATCTGGAAAACCGAGTTGAAGTTCAGGATCTGGATGCCCGTTAGCGCGTAGAGCTGTTCGTGCGGGACGACTTTATAGAACTTCTTCGGCACGCCTTCGGTGTAAGGGTCGCGGTAGGCGCGGGGCAAGCCGAGCAGCGTGCCGTCGTGCCCGATGCAGCCGAAATCGACGCCCCATGTGTCGATGCCGATGGAGTCGATGGGGATGTGCCGTTTGCCCAAGTCGCCCAAGCATTTCAGGATGTGCTCGTAGATGCCATAGACGTTCCAATAATACTTGCCTCCGATTTCGAGGGTCTGGTTGGGGAAGCGATAGACTTCCTCCATCGTGAAGCCGTCGTCGTTGAAGGTGCCCAAGATGGCCCTTCCGCTCGTGGCGCCGCAGTCGATGGCGAGGAAACGATGTGTTTTCATGCTGAGGTCCATTTCTTCTGCAAAGATAGCCTTTTGTTGGTTTCGCAGCAAAAAAAACTGGAATTTTGTAGAAATGATAAAAAAAGTGCCTATATTTGCGCCATCAAAGAAAGTTGTTATGGAAATCTATCAAATCTGGCTCACAGTCGCCATAGTTTTGGTGATTCTCGAAATCGCCACTACGGGTTTCGGAGTCATCTGCTTCGCCATTGGCGCGGGTTTTGCCGCCCTTGCTGCGGGCTTGGGGCTTGGCCTTACTTGGCAAATCGTCATCTTCGCTGTCGTCTCATTGCTGACGTTCATCTTCCTGCGTCCCGTCATGATGCGGTTTCTCGACAAGAAATCCAAGGACGTGAAGACCAATGCCGACGCAATTGTGGGTCGCAAAGGAGTTGTTTCTGAACGCATTGATCCTGAGCAACATACAGGTCGCGTGGCCGTTGATGGAGATGATTGGAAGGCGGTTTCGGAAGATGGATCCGTCATCGAGAAAGGCGCTGTCGTGGAAATCGTGAAATTGGATAGTATAATAGTAACCGTTAAACAATAACCGTCATGAATCCATTTAACATCGTACTCATCGTATTAGTGGCCCTCGTCGTGATATATGTCCTTAGAGGCATAAAGATTGTTTCACAGTCGGAAACGATGATCGTCGAACGTCTCGGCAAGTACAACCGTACCCTCAACGCAGGCATCAACGTCATTCTGCCCATCATCGAGCAGGCCAAGGAAACCATTGTGCGCCGACAGAACGGCACCGTCTCACGCGCTTCGCGGATTGATATGCGCGAGCAAGTGTATGACTTTGACAAACAGAGCGTCATCACCAAGGACAACGTGATGACGGAAATCAACGCCTTGCTCTATTTCCAGATTGTGGATCCGATGAAGGCGGTTTATGAGATCCAGAACCTGCCCGTCGCCATCGAAAAGCTCACGCAAACCACGCTCCGCAACGTGGTCGGCGAGATGGAGCTTGACGAGACGCTCACCTCGCGCGACACCATCAACTCGAAGCTGCGCAACGTGCTCGACGATGCCACCAACAAATGGGGTGTTAAAGTGAATCGCGTCGAGCTTCAGGATATTACGCCGCCAGAGAGCATCCGCCGCACAATGGAGCTTCAGATGCAGGCCGAGCGCAACCGTCGTGCAGAAATCCTGAAAGCGGAAGGCGAGAAACAGGCCCAGATCCTCAATTCGGAAGGCGAGAAGCAGGCCGAAATCAACGCGGCCGAGGCCGACAAGCAGGCCAACATCCTGAAAGCCGAAGGCGAAGCCCAAGCCAAGGTGCTGCAAGCCGAAGCCGAAGCCACTGCCATCCGCAACATCGCCGAGGCCGTTGCCGACCGTGGCGCCGATCCGGTCAATTACCTCCTCGCCGTCAAATACATCGAGACCTTGAAGGAGGTGGCAGGCGGCCAGCAGAACAAGACGGTCTATCTGCCTTACGAGGCCTCCAACCTGCTCGGCTCGTTGGGCGGCATCAAGGACATGTTCGGGAAATGAACGTTCTATGCGAAACGAATTATCATTAATATAAAACACGGCATCTATGGCGTTTAAAATGAAAGATATTCATGTGGGAAACATGATTCAGAAGGAACTGATGCAACAAGGCAGGACGGTGACCTGGTTTGCCAAGCAAATCTATTGCGAGAAATCCAACATCTACAAGATGTTCAAGCGGGAGAGCATCGACTTGATCCAACTGATGCGAATCTCGGAAGTGCTTAACCATAACTTTCTGAAGGACTGCTACGTCGAGGTCGTCTGACGGGGCCGGATTGGCCGCTTTCGTCGATGATGGAGCATGATGTTTGGAGGTCTCGACCAAAAGTGTTATTTTTGCGGCGAAAATAGTACGTCATGGAACTTTTGGACTTGTATGACAGAAACCTGAAACTGACGGGAAAGACCATCGAGCGAGGGAAGCACATCCCGCGTGGTTTCCTGATTCCCATCGTGGCCGTGTTCGTCTATAACAACGAAGGGCAATACCTCATTCAGAAAGTGGCCGCGTCGAAAGGCAATTATTATTCCACCACTGCGGGGCACGTCAAAAGCGGGGAAATCGACTTCGCCCTTGCCATGCTTCGCGAGCTGAAGGAGGAAATAGGGCTTTCTGCGGTCAAGAGCGAATTGGAACTGATCAAAATCCGGCGGTATGAGTATAAGTTCACCTTTTTATATACGCTGAAGAGCAATGTGCCGCTGTCCATGTTGCGACTCCAAAAAGAGGAAGTGGAATCGGTGCAGTGGATGTCGGTAGAGGAAATCGAACAGCTCTGCAAGCAAGGGCTTTTCAACCGCACGCATTACGAGTTGTTGCGTGATTGCAGAGAAAGTTTGCCAATCAGAGTGTAAAGTTGGGCTTGTGTCAGCAATTTCACTATATTTGCGCCAATTTACAAGTAGTAACAAATTTAGATTTCAATATGATAGCAAGAGAATTACTCGACCCGAAAAGCATCGTGGTCGTTGGAGCCTCCGCCGACATCCATAAACCGGGCGGAAAAGTATTGTCGAACCTCTTGGCCAGCCCTTTCAAGGGGACGGTGTATGCAGTAAACCCGAAAGAGACTGAGGTTCAAGGCGTTAAATGTATCGCCAAGGTGGAAGACCTGCCGCAGGTGGACTGTGCCATCATCGCCATCGCCGCCAAGTATTGCCCCGCCACGGTCGATGTCCTCGCCTTGCAGAAAGGCACGAAGGGCTTCATCATCATCTCCGCCGGCTTCGGCGAGGAGAACGCGGAAGGCGCGGCCTACGAGAGACACATCGCCGACACCATCAACAGCGTGGGCGGCTCGCTCATCGGCCCCAACTGCACGGGCTTCCTCAACACGAACTATTGCGGTGCCTTCGACGCACCCATCCCGACCCTTGACCCGCATGGCGTCGATTTCATCACCGGCTCGGGTGCCACGGCCGTGTTCATCAAGGAATACGGCATCAGCAACGGATTGACGTTCAACAGCGTGTGGGCGGTGGGCAACTCCGCCCAACTCGGCATCGAGGACGTGCTTGAGCACCTTGACGAGACTTTCGACCCCGTGAAGAGCAGCCGTGTCATCATGCTCTACATGGAAAAGATCGGCGACCCGCAGAAGATGCTGAAGCACTCGCGCTCGCTCATCAACAAGGGCTGCAAGATTGCCGCCATCAAGAGCGGAGGGTCGGCTGCCGGAAGCCGCGCCGCCAGCTCGCACACGGGTGCCTTGGCCACTTCCGATGTGGCTGTGGACGCGCTGTTCCGCAAGGCGGGCATCGTGCGCTGCCAAAACCGTCAGGAGCTGACCACGGTGTGCGCCATCTTCATGCACCCCGAGGTGAAAGGCAAGAACATGGCCGTCATCACCCACGCCGGCGGTCCAGCCGTGATGCTCACCGACGTGCTTTCCAACAACGGCATGGACGTGCCGCACATCGAAGGGCCTAAGGCTCAGGAACTTTTGGGCAAGCTCTTCAACGGTTCCTCCGTCGGCAACCCGATCGATTTCTTGGCCACGGGTACCGCCGAACAACTCGGCTACATCATCGACGCCTGCGAAAACGACTTCGACGACATCGACAGCATGTGCGTCATCTTCGGCTCGCCCGGCCTGTTCCAGAACTACGAGGTTTACAAGGTGCTCGACGAGAAGATGAAGACCTGCAAGAAGCCCATCTTCCCGATTCTGCCTTCCATCATCAACGTGAAGGACGAAATCGACGACTTCATCCGCAACAAGCACCGCATCAACTTCCCCGAAGAATGTGTGTTCGGCAACGCGCTGTGCAAGGTGTATAACACGCCCAAGCCGCAGCCCGAGAACCCCGTGATGCCCGCCATCGACGTGAAGCGTATCCGTGAGGTCATCGACAGCTGCGAAAACGGCTACATTGACCCCGACAAGATCTATCAACTCCTTGACGCTGCGGGCATTGCACAAAAGCAAATCCGCGTGGTTGACAAGAAGCAGCAGGCCATCGACTTCGCCAACGAGGTGGGCTATCCGCTCGTGATGAAGGTGGTCGGCCCCGTCCACAAGAGCGACGTGGGCGGCGTGACCTTGAACGTGCGCGACATCGAGACCGTGCAGAAGGAGTTCGACCGCTTGATGGCCATCAAGGACACCTACGCCGTGGAGATGTATCCCATGCTCGACGGCACGGAGGTCTATATCGGCGCCATCCGCGACGCGAAGTTCGGCCATCAGGTGTTCTTCGGTCTGGGCGGCATCTTCATCGAGGTGCTGAAGGACGTGCAGAGCGCGTTGGCACCCGTTTGCGTCGATGAGGCCAAAGACCTGCTGACGAAGCTCCGTGGCTACAAGATTTTGCAGGGTGTGCGTGGCCAGCAACCTGTCAACATCGACGTCTATGCCGAGCAAATCGCCCGCGTGAGCGCCTTGGTGATGGCCGCTCCCGAGATTGCCGAAATGGACCTCAACCCCTTGCTCGGCAACCCGAAGAACGTCGTCGCCGTTGACGCTCGAATCCGCATTGAGAAATAAAGACACGAGACGCGAGACTACGAGACGCGAGACGTTGGACAAGTCCCGTGTCCCGCGTCCCGAAGTCCCGTGTCAAAAGAATAAGTCATGATTACCGAAAAAGCAACCTATTACCTCGTCTATGCCGCCTTGGTGCTTGTCAGTTTCTTGATTGACAACATGTTGCTGAAGAAAACGGACAAGACGAGTCGCGTCATCGGCTATGTCCTCAGCGTCATCGTCGATTTGGCCATCTTCGGTTACGGCATCTTCCTTTACAAGGCCAAAGGGGAAGACCAGACCGGCTTCGTGCTCGGCGGCATCCTTTGTGGCGTGTGCCTGCTGTGCCTCTTGGGACGTTATTGGCAGAACAAGGAACAAGACAAGAAAAGCAAGCGGTTATGATTTTTGTAACGAAAATCCCATAAATTAATCGACATGAAAACCTACAAATGGTTCAGGTGGGTGCTGAAAGCCTCGGCCTTGACGACAGTGATGTTTGTCATGCAGGCCTGCTACGGCTCGCCCTACGGCCCGGATAGTTGCCCGAATCCTGACGACATGGAACTGACGGACGAAATCGACACTTTGGTTCCGTCGGATTTGCAATCCGACGATGTTGAGTATGAGGATTTGCAATCCGAAGAATGATCCTGCAAGCCTTCCATAACTATTTCCGGAAGAAGGAAACCCAACTCCACGAGTTGAACTACCTCTTTTGGGAATGTACGCAACGCTGCAACCTCAACTGCCGGCATTGCGGATCGGATTGCACGGCCTCGTCGCGCTTCAAGGACATGCCCTTCGAGGATTTCCTGAAAGCTATCAAACCCTTGGAAACCAAGTTTGAGCGCAATTCGATTCTCGTCGTCATCACGGGCGGCGAGCCTTTGGTGCGCAAGGATTTGGCCGACTGTGGGCGCGAGTTGCGCAAGCATGGCTTTCCGTGGGGCATCGTCAGCAATGGTTTTGCCTACGACGAGGCCCGCCACAAGGAGCTGATGGACGCGGGAATGAGCAGCATCACCATCAGCCTCGACGGGCTGCGCGACACCCACGACGCTTTTCGCAAACGCACGGGCAGTTTCGACCATGCCCTTCGCGCCATCGACTTGATTGCCAACGAGAAACGCCTGCCGACCTACGACGTGGTGACTTGCGTCAGCCTTAAGAATCTCAACGAGTTGGAGGAAATGAAACGCTTGCTGATTGCCCACAAGGTGAAGGCGTGGCGTTTCTTCTGCATCGAGCCGATAGGCCGCGCCGCCGATGACCTGGATTTGCAACTCAGCGGCGAACAACTGCGCCAGCTGATGGACTTCATCGTCGCCACCCGCAAGGAAGGCCTGATTGACGCGAAGTTTAGTTGCGAAGCCTACGTCGGGCCTTACGAGCGCAAGGTCCGCGACTGGTTCTATTTCTGTCGCGCCGGCATCACCATCGGCTCCATCCTCGTGGACGGCTCCATCTCCGCCTGTCCCAACATCGACCGCCGTTTTGCGCAAGGCAACATCTATCAGGACGACTTCCTCGACGTTTGGGAAAACCGTTTCCGGCCCTTCCGCGACCGAAAATGGATGAAGACCGGCCAATGCGCCGATTGCGAGGTGTATAAGAACTGCCTCGGCGGGGCGATGCATTTGCATCGGAAAGACGAGGACGGGATTTTGGCTTGCCATTACAATAAGATTGTACAGTATTAGGAAATTCAAACGCGAAGCACTACACTCACGCTTTTTATCGTCATGGCGGAGTTGCATCCGCCATCTCCTACACGAAAGGGGGTCCATGTCGCATAGGAGATAGCGGGTCAAGCCCGCTATGACGAACGGAGTGCCGTTTTATCGCCTTGGCATTTTTTTTTGACTTTTTTCAAAAATAATCACTTTTTTCCTTGACAGTAAAGAATTTTGTTGTACTTTTGCAGCGTACTAATTAACTAATACACTACAACAAATTACAACAACATGATTGAAATCAACAACTTAGACTTCGGTTACAAAACGCAACCCGTCTTCAAGAACATCAGCCTTGCTTTCGAGAAAGGCAACATCTACGGCCTTTTGGGCGAGAACGGGGTGGGGAAGACCTCGCTGCTGAAACTCATCAGCGGCTTGCAGAAACCCACCGCCGGCACCTGCACCGTCGATGGCGTGGCGGCCTTCAACCGCTGGCCCGAAACCTTGCAGAAGATCTTCTTCATCTCCGAGGATTTCGCCATCCCCGAGGGCACACCTATTAATAATGTGCGCGAGTTGGGCGTGTTCTACCCCAACTTCGACGAGAGCCTTTTCCACGAGCTTTGCAAGGAAATGGAGGTCGATCCCACGCGCAAGTACGCCGAGATGTCGTTTGGTCAGCAGAAGAAATGCCTGATTGCCACGGCTTTGTCGCTCAACACGGACTATCTGCTCTTAGACGAGCCTACCAACGGCCTCGACATCCCATCGAAGACCCTCTTCCGTCAGGTCATCGCCAAGCACGCCAACGACGAGCGCACCATCATCATCTCCACCCATCAGGTGAAGGACGTGGAGAACCTCATCGACCCCATCATCATCCTCGACCACGACGAGGTGCTGCTTAAAGCCTCGTTCCGCGAAATCACCGACCGCCTCTATTTCGACTACGGCATGGAGAAGGACGACGCTGCGCTTTACAGCGAGATGATCCCCGGCGGCTACGTCAACGTGACGCGCAACCCCGAAGGCTTGGACAGCAAGGTGAGCATCGAGGTGCTGTTCAATACCGTGATGAAAAACAAGGAAACCATCAAACAAATGTTTAGCTAATAGGAGGACAAGTCATGAACAACACATTCACTTTCAATCGTTTCAAGAACCTCTTGCTGAAAGACGGCAAGATGTATTTCCGCAAATACGGCGTCTCGCTCATCGTGTGTTGCAGCCTGAACGCCATCTTTTGGATTTTCAACCTGCTTTTCGGCTCGTCAACCATGCCTCCAGTCCGTTTCGGAATGTTATGCGTTTGGACGGCATTGGCCATGATGATGGTGCCAGAGAAGGTTTACGGCAATGCCAATCTCTCGCGCGAGGGCGTGGGCTTCGCCATGCTGCCCGCCTCCTCTTTGGAAAAGTTCATCAGCATGTTCATCTACTGCGCCATCGTCACCCCAATCATCGTCTTTTTCGGCGGTTATTTGGTTGACACGCTGCTGTCGCTCTTCCCATTCGGCGGTTTCGAGAAGCCGATGCACATTAACACCTTCAACGATATTTACCGCATAATCAATGACCACGAAGGTGCGGTTCAGGCAGGTGATATGGCTTATCCTTTCGATAAGATTATGTCCGTAGGCATGATGCGCACCTCGTTCTACATGTCCATCATCCAGTGGGCGGCCATCTTCATGCTCGGCAACATGCTCTTTAAGAAGCACAAGGCTGGCAAGACCTTCGCCTGCTATTTGGGTATCGGTTATGTGCTTTCAACAATCATTGGCGGTGTCGTCTTCGCAAACACAGACCGTATGGAGCAATGGATGGAAAGATTTTCGGACTTTCCAACAGAGCAAATGGTTCGCCTGTGTCATAACGCAACGATTTGCGGCATGATTGTCGGCATCGTCATCACCGCCATGTTGCTCTATTTCACCTACCGTAAAATCAAGACCCAAAAATACTAAGCCATGGAATTCAACGCACACAAACCCATATACTTGCAGATTTGCTCGCAGCTCTACGAACAAATCCTGCGCGGCGACCTGAAAGCCGACGACCGCATCCCTTCGGTGCGCGACTACGGCATCCAACTCGGCGTGAACCCCAACACCATCATGCGCTCCTACGAGCACATGACCAACGCGGGCATCATCTACAACAAACGCGGCATCGGCTACTTCATCGCGCCCGAAGCCAAGGACATCGTCCTCCGCCAGATGCGCGACGAGTTCCTCACGAAGGAACTGCCCGAGGTGGTCAGGAAGATGAAGCTCTTGGGCATCAGCATCGAAGAAGTAAAAAACGCCTACGGGCTGTAACTTTTTCGGGCTTTGCCCGTCTTACTGGAAAGTAAATCTCTTTTTCATACCTTGTGGATATGGGGCGGCAGCAATGTCGTCCCGTATTTGTACAAAAAAAAGCCGATTCGTGAAAATCGGCTTTTTTCGCGGAGAGAAAGGGATTCGAACCCTTGGAACGCAAAGCGTTCAACGGTTTTCGAGACCGCCCCGATCGACCACTCCGGCATCTCTCCAGTGGTTTCGGTAGGTGATGCGCTCACCTCGCGGAGACAGAGGGATTCGAACCCCCGAAGCCTTTCGGCTTAACGGTTTTCAAGACCGCCGCTATCGACCACTCAGCCATATCTCCGCTGCAAAAGTACGACATTTTTCGTTTGGTCGCGACGATAGGGCGGAATTTTTTTTCCTGTTTTGGCCTACGATACGCACGGAATGCTTATTTTTGTGCCATGAAAAACCAAATCATGATGAAGAAAACATTTGCAACTCTGACGATTACGATGCTTGCGGTCGCTTCAATGGCGCAAGTGAAGATGCTTAAGCCTTATCTTTCGACAACGGTTTACGACGCCCCGGGCCTGACGCCCTTTGTGGAGAACGCGCTTGCCATCGAATGCCGTTCGGCGGCCTATCAGGAGTTTGAGCCCGGCAAGTTCAAGGCCACCGTGGAAATCACCACCATCTTCAAGCAAGACGACAAGGTGTGCAGCTTCTCGAAAATTGCCTTGGACAGTCCCGTGGTGACCGATACCGCCGCGCTCGACGGCGCTTTCATCGACCAGCAGCGTTTCAGCCTGCCTAACGGCGAGTACAGGATGGAAATCAGCGTCGCCGACCTGAACGCCGAGGGACAGGTGCCGTCGCACGACGCCATGACGGTCACGGTGGATTACCCCGAAGGGACCCCTTCCATCTCCGACATCCTCTTTTTCGATGCCTACACTAAGGCCGGGCAACCGGCTGCCTGCACCAAGAGCGGACTGGATTTCCTGCCAAGGGTGTATCCCTTTTATGGCGCTTCGGACGCCAAACTCAAGTTCTATGCGGAACTCTACAACAGCGACAGGCTTTATGACGAGGGCAAATTCCTTGTCAATTGCTACATCGAATCCAGCGAGTCGTCGTCGGTGATGCAGGGTTTCAGCTTCAACCAACGGTTCGACGTGGGCAAGGTCAACGTGCTGCTCAACTCCATCGACATCAAGGACTTGCCTTCGGGCAACTATTATCTTGTCATCGAGATGCGCGACCGCAGCAACACCTTGGTTTGCAGCCATAGCGCATTCTTCCAGCGGAGCAATCCAGGCGTTGGATACGATATGGCCGACCTTTCGGGAGTGAGCATCGGCAATACCTTCGTGAACGACATCGACAATATCGACACGTTAAGGAGGTTCATCCAATACCTTGACCCGATCTGCTCGGAAACGGAGCGGAATTATTGCTCAAGCTTGCTGAAGTCGGACGACGTGAAGACCATGCAGCAGTTCCTGCTCAATTTCTGGAGCACACGCGCCCCCTTGTCGCCCGGTTCGGCTTGGAAAGATTATTTGGCAGCGGTGAAGCGCGTCAACCAGTCGTTTGGCACCACCTCCTATCCTGGCTACCGCACCGACCGTGGCTATGTCTTCCTCAAGTACGGGCAGCCCGACAAAATCGTGGAAAGCCCCAACGAACCTAACGCCTATCCTTACGAGATCTGGCATTATTACGTCGTCGCCAACCAGCGCAACAAGCGTTTTGTCTTCATGTCGAAGGACGAGTCAACCAACGACTACCATCTCATCCATTCCGACGTGGTGGGCGAAATCAACAACTACCGTTGGCAGCTTGAGATTTATTCTCGCGTCTATGGCCAAGGCTATGACCAAGGCGTTGACCAAACCGATTATGAACAGATGTGGGGCTCTCATGCCGGCGACTTGTATGATAATCCAAGATAAACGATGAAGAAAGTCGGCCTCATGCTTGTGAAGTGGTGGGCTTGTTGCGTGTCGATAAGCCCGTTTTGGCTTCTGTATCTGAGGTCGGATTTCTATTTCTTTATGGTCTATCATGTGGCGCATTATCGGCGTAAGGTAGTCAGACAGAACCTGTTGCGCTCGTTTCCGGAGAAAGGCGCGAAGGAGATAAAGGCGATAGAGAAGCGTTTCTACCACAACCTTTGCGACATGGTGGTGGAGACGTGCAAGCTGATGCGCATGTCGGCTGACGACGCCCGGCGGCACATCGAGGTGACCAACCTTGAAGTCGTCAAGGCGTTGGAAACGAAGCAAAAGAGCCTGTTTTTCGCCTTCCCCCATTCGGGCAACTGGGAGTGGTTCGGCAAACGGATGCAGACTTTCTCGTCCCATCATCCGATGGCAATATATAAAAAGGTGAAGAATCCGTCTTTCGACCAGCTCATGCTTGATTTGCGCACGAACCTCCCCGTCGAGATGATCGAGTCGGACGCGGCCTTGCGGACATTGGCGCGGCGCGAGGGCAAGTTGGACCAGGTGCTGATTTTGGCCGACCAGACCTCATTCGGTTTGGAATCCGACTATTGGAACTTTTTCCTGAATCAGGAAACGTGCTGGTTCACCGGACTGGAACGCATGGCCAAGTTCCTCGACTACGCCGTCGTTTTTGTGGCCATGAAACGTGTGCGGCGAGGCTATTATGAGCTGACCTTCCATCTCGTTACCGACGAGCCGAAGGCCACGGAAAAAGGCTTCATCATGGAACAATATGCGCGTTGCATCGAGCGTTTCATACAAGAGCAACCCGACAACTGGCTATGGTCGCACAGGAGATGGAAACACAGCCGAAAACAAGCAGAAGCATGAAAAAGGTGGCGGTCGTCATATTGAACTACAACGGGGCGCGATTCCTTGAGCAGTTCTTGCCCACGGTGCTCGCCCACTGCGATTCGGACTTGGCCGAGGTCGTCGTGGCCGACAACGCCTCCACCGATGATTCGGTGGCTCTCATGCGCGATCGCTTCCCCGATGTCAGGCTCATCGAGAACGGCAGCAACGGCGGCTTTTCGACGGGCTACAACCTTGCCTTGCGGCAGATTGAGGCGCGATATTACGTGCTGCTCAATTCCGACATCGAGGTGACCGAAGGCTGGATAGAACCCGTCATCGCGATGATGGACGCCGACCCTCGGATTGCGGCTTGCCAGCCCAAGATTTTGTCGTACTACCATCCTGAGCAGTTCGAGTACGCCGGCGCCTGCGGCGGCTTCATCGACAAGTACGGCTACCCGTTTTGCCGTGGGCGCGTGTTCCAGCATTTGGAAAACGACGAAGGCCAGTATGACGCGCCGATGGAGGTGTTCTGGGCAACGGGTGCCTGCATGTTCGTCCGCGCCGACCTCTACCACCAAATCGGCGGCCTCGACGACAGCTTCTTCGCCCACATGGAGGAAATCGACCTGTGCTGGCGGCTGAAGAACGCGGGCTACAAGGTGTGTTGCTGTCCGCAGTCGAAGGTGTATCACATCGGCGGCGGCACCCTGCCGAAAAACTCGCCGCGCAAGACCTACCTCAATTTCCGCAACAACCTTTCCGTCTTGGCGAAAAACCTGCCCGACAAGAGCGTGAAGCGGGTCATCGTCTATAGGGTATTCCTCGACTGGGTGGCCGCCTTGAAGTTCCTTTTCGAGGGCGGTTTCAAGGACTTCCGGATGGTGTTCAAGGCGCATCGCGATTTTTATCGCCGCCTGAAGTCCTTGCGCGAAAAGCGCAGCGAGGCCAAGCGCGAGGCCGTGTCGTGTGTTTACAGGAGAAACATCGTTTTCGACAGTATGCTGTTGGGCAAGAACAGGTTCGACGAATTGAATCCCGGTAGTTTCTCAAGCTAACGAGGCGATGGCTTTGTCGTAGCTTTCCATGCCGAATCCGCTGAAGCAGGCCTTGCAAGCCTCGGCGGTGTAGGAATGCCGTCGGTAAGGCTCGCGCTTCGCAATGTCGGAGACGTGGACCTCGACGACGGGAATGCCGATGGCGCGGATGCAGTCGGCCAAGGCGATGGAGGTGTGGGCGTAGGCCCCCGGGTTCATCACCACGGCGTCGAAAAGGCCGTCGGCCTCTTGCAGCTTGTCGATGAGGCGGCCTTCATGGTTGGATTGGTAGTAGGTCAGCTCGTGCTGCCGAAACCGTTCCCGAAGTCGGGGCAGGTAGTCCTCGAAGGAAACCTTGCCATAGATTTCGGGCTCGCGCTTGCCAAGCAGGTTGAGGTTCGGACCGTTGACGATGAGGATTCTCATTACGGAATTTTTTGCAAATATAGCTTTTTGGCGCGTGAAAACGGACAAAAGAGGCAAAAAAAAGTCTTTTTTTTGCGGTGAGAGTTGGATAGTATTAAATCTTTTCATATTTTTGTGACCCAAAAGAATCTACCTGACATGAAGATCATTACATTAGGCAAGACCAATCTTAAGGTTAACAAAAACGGTTTTGGGGCGCTTCCAATCCAAAGGATAAGCGAGAAGGAAGCGGTTTATCTGTTGCAAAAAGCGCAAGACCATGGTGTCGATTTTTTTGATACCGCACGGTTTTATACGGACAGCGAGAACAAGATAGGCGCGGCCTTTGCCGACCGTCGCAACAAGGTTGTCCTGGCATCGAAGACCGCAGCGACGACGATGGAGGAGTTCTGGAAAGACCTTCACACCACCTTGCGCAACTTGAAGACGGATTATCTCGACCTGTATCAATTCCACAATCCCGACTATTGCCCGCGTCCGGGCGACAAGCAAGGCCTTTATGACGCCATGAAAGTGGCCAAACGCCAAGGGAAAATCCGTTTCATCGGCATCAGCAGCCACCGCCAGAATGTGGCCTTGGAAGCCATTGAGCGCGATTGCTACGATACGTTGCAGTCGGCCAGACGCGCGACGGGCACGCGGAACGGCGAGCAGCTGACATAGGTCATGCCGGCCTTGTAGAAGAAATGCACCGAGGCGGGGTCGCCGCCGTGCTCGCCGCACACGCCGCACTTCAGGTTGGCGCGCTGGCTACGGCCACGCTCCACGCCGAGCTTCACCAACTGGCCCACGCCTTCCTGGTCGAGGGTGTTGAACGGGTCGGCGGGGATGATCTTCTCGTCGATGTAGGTGTGGACGATGGCGTTCACGTCGTCGCGGCTGAAGCCGAAGGTCATCTGCGTGAGGTCGTTGGTGCCGAAGCTGAAGAACTGGGCGACCTGTGCGATCTGGTCGGCCACGAGGGTGGCTCTCGGAATCTCGATCATCGTGCCGTAAAGGTAGCTGATTTCGACGCCGAACTTCTTCTCCACTTCCTGCTGAACGCGGTCGGCGATGGCCTTCTGGTGCTCAAGCTCCTTGACGTTGATGGTCAGCGGTACCATGATTTCCAGACGCGGGTCGAAGCCTTCCTTCATCAGCTCGGCGGTAGCCTCGAAGAGGGCGCGGAACTGGGTCTCGGTGATTTCGGGATAGACGATGCCGAGGCGCACGCCACGCAAGCCCATCATCGGGTTCACCTCGTTGAGGGCGTCGATGCGCTTCTTGATTTCCTCGAAGCTGATGCCGCGCTCCTTGGCAAGGGCCTTCTGCTTCTCTTCGGTATGAGGCACAAACTCGTGCAAGGGCGGATCCATGAGGCGGAAGGTGAGCGGCTTGCCGTTCATCACCTTCAGCGTGCCCTTGGCGGCGTTCTTGATGTAAGGCTCAAGCTCGGCCAAGGCAGCCACGCGCTCCTCGGTGGTGTTGGCCAAAATCATGTTGCGCAGCTTGGCAAGGGGCTCTTCGCTGTTCTTGCCGTAGAACATGTGCTCGATGCGGAACAGGCCGATACCCTCGGCGCCGAAGTTGACGGCGTTTTGGGCGTCTTCCGGGTTGTCGGCGTTGGTGCGGACACCCATCTTGCGGTATTTGTCAACCAAGGCCATGAACTGCTGGAACAGCGGGTTCTCGGTGGCGTTGATCATGCCGACAGCCTCGGCATAGACCCAGCCTTTCGAGCCGTTCAAGCTGATGACGTCGCCTTCTTTGAACTGCTTGTCGCCAATCTTCACGACGCCCTTTTCGAGGTCAATCTTGACGGCTTCGCAGCCCACGATGCAGCACTTGCCCCAGCCACGGGCCACGAGGGCGGCGTGACTGGTCATGCCGCCACGGGCGGTCAGGATACCGTCGGCAGCACGCATGCCTTCGACGTCTTCGGGGTTGGTCTCCTCGCGGACGAGGATGTTGGCGACCTTGGCGGCGCGGTATTCCTTGGCTTTCTCGCTGGTGAGGGCGATGCGACCGACGGCACCACCAGGACCTGCGGGCAGACCCTTGGCGATGACATCGTGCTTCTTCTCGTCGGCGGCGTCGAGGATGGGGTGGAGGAGTTCGTCGAGTTGCTCAGGCGTGAGGCGCATGACGACTTCCTTCTCGTCGATGAGGCCTTCCTTCAGCATGTCGAGAGCCATCGTGAGGGCGGCAACGCCGGTGCGCTTGCCGACGCGGCATTGCAGCATGTAGAGCTTGCCGTCTTGGATGGTGAACTCGATGTCGAGCATGTCGTGGTAGTTCTCTTCGAGGATGCGGCGCACTTCGCAGAGTTCCTTATAGGTTTCGGGCATCAGCTCCTGCATCGAGTGCATGTGCTTGTTCTGCTCGTTCTTGGTCTCGTCGTTGAGCGGGTTGGGGGTGCGGATGCCGGCCACCACGTCCTCGCCTTGGGCGTTGATGAGCCATTCGCCGTAGAACTGGTTATCGCCGGTGGCGGGGTTACGGGTGAAAGCCACGCCGGTGGCGGAGTTGTCGCCCATGTTGCCGAACACCATGGTCTGCACGTTGACTGCCGTGCCCCAGTCGTCCGGGATGCCTTCGATGCGGCGGTAGGAGATGGCCTTCTTGCCGTTCCAGCTCTTGAACACGGCCTTGATGCCGCCTTCGAGTTGGGCCTCGGCGTCGTCGGGGAACTCGGTGCCAAGCACTTCCTTGATGCGCACCTTGAAGTCCTCGGCCAACTGCTGGAGTTCTTCGGCCTTCAGCTCGGTGTCGCTCTTGTAGCCCATCTTCTCCTTGTAGGCGTCGAGCATGTCGTCGAGTTGCTTGCGGATGCTCTTGCCGTCGGCGGGCTCGATGCCTTCGGCCTTCTCCATGACGACGTCGGCGTACATCATGATGAGGCGGCGGTAGCTGTCATACACGAAACGCGGGTTGTTGGTCTTCTTGATCAGGCCGGGGATGGTCTTGGAGCAGAGACCGATGTTCAAGACGGTGTCCATCATGCCGGGCATCGACTTGCGCGCACCCGAGCGGCAGCTGACGAGCAGCGGGTTGTCGGGGTCGCCGTACTTCATGCCCATGAGGTTCTCCATGTTCTTCATGCCCGCGTGGACCTCGTCCATCAGGCCGGCAGGAAGTTGGCAGTTGTTCTGGTAATAGGCTGTGCAGCATTCCGTTGTGATGGTCAAACCGGCCGGTACGGGCAGCTTGAGCAAGCACATTTCGGCAAGGTTGGCGCCTTTGCCACCCAGCTCGTTCTTCATCGAAGCATTGCCTTCAGCGGTCTTTCCGCCAAAGGTGTAAACGTACTTTGTCATTGTTTTTGATTGATTATTAGTTAATTAAATGATTTTCAAAGTCTGAAAAATGAAGTTGCAAAAATAGTGATTTGTGCGATAAGTCCAATTGGTAAAATGGATTTTTTTTGCTGCCTAACAAAAAAATCCCCGAAGCGGGTGCTTCAGGGATTTTCGCAAACATAATAAGAGGCGTTTCGTCACATTGCTTATTCTTTCACGAACTTCAAAGTGCCTGCTGTCGAGGCCGACTTCACGCTGATGAAGTACATGCCGCTGTTCAGGCCTTCGAGGTGGAGTTGGGTCATGCCGTTGGCCTTGCTCTGTTGATAGACTTGCTGGCCGAGGCTGTTGAAGATGACGATGTCGCAATCTTCTTCGGGCAGACTGAGGCTGAACTGGCCTTGATTCGGGTTGGGATAAAGGGCGATGCCTTCAATGTCAGTCTCCTGAGTGAGGGTGATGACTTCGGTGGGCGGGAAGACGATGTTGTCGATCCATGCGCAGTCGCTGCCGTTGCTGACCGAAATGTCCTTGGAATAGGTCCACTTCAGCTCGTGTTGGCCTGACGTAAGGGTGTAGCGCTCTTGACTCCAAGCCACGTTGCCCGACCAATTGCCTTTTTCGGTGCCGTCGATGTAGAAGAAGAGCTTGTCGTAGTTGCTCTCCGACGAGACCTTCTTGTAGAAGCTGATTTCGGTATCGCCGAAACACTCCACAGTGATGCTGAGCGAGGTGCTTTGGCTGTCGCTGATGCTGCCCGACTTGGCGCAGTAGCTCCCTTCATACGGGTTTTCGGTGACCACGGTCCAAGGTCGGCTGTTGTCGTTGTTCCAATCGAACTTGCTGAAGTCGCCGGTTTCGAAGTCTTCCGTCACGTTGCCGACGGTGAAGGAGAAGGCATCTTCGGTAACATAATGTCCTGAGCTTGTGGTGAATCCGATGAGATAGGCCACGCCGCTTCCGACGTTTTCGGCCAAGGTAAAGGTGAAGTCAACGGCAAACTCTTCATCGGCGTTCACGGTGCCTTGGGGGTAATTGCTGAGGGTGTATTGGATTTCGGGGAGGTCGCAAATGACATGGAAGTTGGTGTTGGGCGCTGCGCACGAGCCTTCGTTTTTCACCACGATGTGCGCCGTGACGGTCTCGCCAGGTTCCACTTGCCCGTTGCCGTTGGCGTCTTCAAGGGTCTTGCTGACGACAGCGAACTCCGGGGCATTGAAGCGCAAGTTGAATTTGCTTTCCCATGCGTCGTTGTCGTCGTGGCAAACGACAGTGAAAGCTGCCACGGTGTTGTTCGGCACTGCATCGCTGATGTTGATGGCGAAAGCCTCGGGGATGTTGACGATTTCATTGCCCCATATCGTGCCGACGAACACCTCGCCGTCGGTGACGTTGACGTATTCGCAGTCGGTGCTGATGGAGGCGAAGACATTGTTGGTGGTGACGGTCCCGATGTTCTTGAAATGGGCGTCAAAATGGATGTTGGAGCCAAAGTCGGGCAGGGCGCCGTTGCTGATTTCGTATGACTCCATGATGACGTAGGCGCAGTTGTCGGGAAGGCTGATGACGGGCAAGGCTTGCGGCCAAGCGTCGCAACCCGTGACGATGAGGCTCATCTCATCGACGAAATCGATGGGTTCGCCAAAGTCGATGGTGGCGTTGCCGTCTTCGTCGGTGTAGGCGACGCCGATGAGGTCTTCGCCGTGGAAGAGGGCGCAACGGAAGTTCTTGAGGGCGTTGAAGTCGTCGTCAGTAACGTTGACGCTCATCGAAGTCAGTCCGACCAAGATTTCGGCGGAATAGTTGACGTTGGGCGTGAAAGGCTCGTCGTGCCAAACGCTGACGGCCACGTCGCCGAGCATGTTGAGGTCGTAGAAGTTCCAGCGCAGGGCGCCTTCTTCCCATTGCCCGGGCGCGGTCACCCAAGGCGCGGTCTGGATCTTGCTTTCTGTCAAGGCCAAGCCGCCATGCGGGATGCGCTCGTTATAGTAGGCGTCTTCCGTCTCGCGGTGGAGGTGGATGGCGGGACCCTCGGTCTGGCCTTCGTTGAACCAACCGTAGCGCGAGTTGCCGAACACGGCCACGGCGAAGTTGGCGATCTTGGTCATGCGCTCAAGGATGCAGTCGCTGGTGAAGTCGCCGCAGATGCAACCCGAAGTGTGGAAGAAGGTGTAGTTGTGGTCCACGCCGTTGGCGCCGCTGAAGTTGCTGTTGGTGATGTCGCTGTTGCTCCAGCCGGCCACATAGGTCGTGTTGGCGTGACCGTCGTGGTGGACGTATTGCGTGCCTTGGTTGATGGCATTGCGGAGGGCCGTGCCGCTCCAAGTGCCAAGTTCGTAGTAAAGGCGCGTGAAGTCGTAGTCTTCCGGGATGCCCGTGGTGGTGTAGCCGTTGTCGTCGTGGGTGCCGATGAGCAGTTCGAGGTATTGGCTGCCGTTGCTCAAGGGGTTGTCGTAGAGGTGCTCGCCGCCCATGATGACCTTCCGGAACTCGCCAAGGACAGGCTCGGCTTGGTAGGTCATCGTCTTGTGGAGCATGTTGTCAAGCTCGTTCTGGTTGCTGAAGCACATGCGCCCAATGCCGATTTCGGGCAGCAGGTCGTCTTCGCCGATTTCGCCCCAACGGTTGTCGTTGTCGTCGTTCCAAGTGCCGTCGAGGGCGGCATAGTAAAGGTCGGCAGGAATGTCGTTGTCCTGCTGGTCGCCGCCGCCACTGGTCACATAGCAATAGAAACCGCGATACGGGATGTCGGGTACGTCGCCGCCGAGGTTCACCATCTGTATGCCGTTCTCTTCGTATTCTTGGATGATGTAGTTGCGCAGCTTCTCGGGATTGTCTTGGCCGCTCATCGTGCCGAGGATGGTCTCAAGGGCGGTGACGCGGGTGCGGAGGCCTCGGGCTTGGTAGAAGCTCACGTATTCGTCAAACGCGCCGACATATTGTTGTTTGGTAATCACGAGCAAGTCGTAGCCGCCCACGGTGCGACCTTTGGCGTTGTAGGTCTCCAACATCTCAGGGTTTTGCGCGAGTTTCTTGGCACGCTCGGCATTGCCGCCGTTGAGCCACAGCTTGCGGGTTTGGTCCACCTTCGAGGCCGCCGTCGTGATTCTGACGGTGGCTTTGGTGGCATACCTCACTTCGCCGGTGCTCGGGATGTATTGCACGGGCGTGAAGGCTGAGAAGGCAAAGCCGACGCCGTTCATGTATTGCGTGCTCAGCTGGCCATAGGCTTGGGCGGGATAGACGCTCTTTGAGGCATACAGCACTTCGTCTTTCTCAAACGACTTGCGCTCGGGGTTGGAGTAGGTGAGGGCCGACTGGTAGGGAAATAGTGTGTAGCTGCCTTCCATCGTCTGGAAATCAAAGAGTTCCACTTCGATGCTGAGGGCTTCGGTGCCTTGCGGCAGCATCAGGCTGACGCTGTGCCAAGGCAGCGTGGGCTGACCCGCGAGGGCACTCTGCATACAGTCTGCAAATTGGATTTGGTCGTAGCCTTGGATGTGGCTTACGCTCGGTTGGCCTAAGAAATAGGTCTGCTCGATGGTCTGCGCCGAAGCAAACAGGCCGACCATCATGCTCAAAACGATAAAACTTAATCTTTTCATATTGGTGACAATTTGATGCTTTATGTTTTTTTAGGTGTAAAAACAGGCAAATAAATAACACATGATGCGGGCAAAAATATACAATTTCGGCGTAACGGCGGTGTTTTTGGCGCGAATTATTTCAACGCGTCATGCACTTTCCAAGCCTGTGCCTTGCTCATTTTGAAGGTCGAAGTGCAGCGGATGTCGGTCACAGAGGCCCCAAACAGCACCTGATAGTTGCCCGATGCGGTCTCCCATGCCGAAGCGTCCTCGTTGAACGAGGCCAACTCGTAGGCCGAAACGTTGAAGGTCAGCGTCTCCGATTCGCCCGGGGCAAGCAGCTTGGTCTTGCCGAAGGCTTTCAGCTCGCGGGCGGGTTTCTCCAAGCCGCCGGCAGGGGCCGAAACATACAGCTCCACCACTTCGCGACCGGCCACTTTGCCCGTGTTGGTTACGGTGACGGTGGCCTTGAAGCCGTTGGCGTCGGCTTTCACGGTGGGCTTGCCGTAGGCAAAGGTGGTATAGCTCAGGCCGTAGCCGAAGGGGTAGGAGACCTCCACGTCGTTGGTCTGGAAATAGCGGTAGCCCACCCAGATGCCTTCCTCGTATTCGGTGAAATCGACGTTACGCTTCGTGCCTCTCCGTGGTGACCTGTCGGTCGGGTCGTAAGGGAAGTTCTTCGACGAGGGGATGTCCATGTAGCTGACGGGGAAGGTCATCGACAGCTTGCCAGAAGGGTTCACCTTGCCCGCGAGGATGTCGGCCACGGCATGGGCGCCTTCCTGTCCGGGCGACCACGGCAGCACGATGGCGTCGGCCAAGTGTTTCCACGAGGCAGTCTCGATGACGCCGCCGATGTTGAGCACCACGACCATCTTCTTGCCTTGCGCGTGATAGGCCGTGGCCACGTTTTGGAGGAGTTCGCGCTCGACGGCGCTCAGCTCGAAGTCGTCCTTGAGGTTGCGGTCTTCGCCTTCGCCGGCTTGACGGCCAATGACGACAACGGCCACGTCGTTGGCTTGGGCTTGCAGCCCGATGGCTTTTGTCGAGACGGCGATTTCATTGCGCTTGTTGGTGCCCCACCAACTACGGTTGCCCTCCATCTTGTCGATAGTGGCTTGCTTGGCAACGTGATGTCGGTAGAAATCGGCCAAGTTCTCGTCTAAGGTGAATCCCGCCTCGGTCATGGCTTGCTGCATGTTGACGGTATAGGCCGTGTTGACCTGTCCCGAACCCGTCCCAATCGGCACGAAATCGACGGAGGTGACGCCATAGAGGGCCACTTTTTCCGAGCCGTCCATGGGCAGGGTGCTCTTGTCGTTCTTCAGCAACACGATGCCTTCTTGCGCGGCTTGGCGGGCCACTTGGGCATGGGCTTTCAGGTCGGGCTTGTTGGAGTATTTGTAGCCTTTGAAACGCGGGGTCTTGACGATGTAGTTCAGCAGGTTACGCACATTGCGGTCGAGTTCTTCCTTGCTGATGACGCCCGAGTTGACGGCGGCCAAAAGGCGGTCGATTTCCTTTTGGTAGCCGGGTTCCATCAAGTCGTTGCCCGATTTGGCGGACTTCACGGTGTTGTCCTTGCCGCCCCAGTCGGTCATCACGATGCCGTTGAAGCCCCATTCGTCGCGGAGCACGGTGGTCAGCAGGCCGTATTTTTGCTGGGTGTATTCGCCGTTCAGTGCGTTGTACGACGACATCACGGTCCAAGGCTTGCCTTCCTTGATGACGATCTCGAAGTTCTTGAGGTAAATCTCCCTGAGGGCGCGGCTGCTGACGCGGGCGTCGTTCTCCAAGCGGTTGGTCTCTTGGTTGTTGGCGGCAAAGTGTTTGGCCGAGGTGCCCACGCCGTTCGACTGGATGCCACGCACGTATGCGGCGGCCATCTTGCCCGAAAGCACGGGGTCTTCGGAGTAATACTCGAAATTGCGGCCACAGAGCGGGTTGCGGTGAATGTTCATGCCAGGGGCCAAAAGCACATCGACGCCGTATTCAAGCACCTCGTTGCCCATAGCGGTAGTCACGGTTTCCACGAGTTCAGGGTCCCACGAGCTGGCTAAGAGCGTGCTGGTGGGGAAACCGGTGCAATAGAAGGTCTGGTCAGTGCCTTCGCGGGTGGGGTTGAAACGCAGTCCGGCTGGACCGTCGGCAAGCACCGTATAAGGGATGCCGAGCCGCTCGATGGGACGGGTGTGGCCCGCCACGCCTTTCACCTCCGACTTGACGCCTTCGGGCAGTCCGCCAACCAAAAGCGTGACTTTCTCCTCCGTCGTCATGGCGTTCACGACTTCTTCGATGTTGTCTTCTCGCAAGACAAGCTTCGACGTTTGTGCCATCGTGCTTGTGGCAACCAAAAGGCCACCCGCAAGGCAAAGCATGGTCATATAAGTTGGTTTCTTCATTATTGTAATGTTTATTTGATGATTAATTTCTTGGTTTCCAAATCGTTGCCGCATTGAATCTGGACGATGTACATGCCCTTGGGCGCATCGTTGAGGTTGAGGTGCCGGCTGCCTGACACTTTGTTGAGCGTCATGATGCTTTGTCCCAACATGTTGTAAACGGTCACGTTGCTCTCTTCGGCCAATTCTATGGTGAAGATGCCGTTGTTGGGGTTGGGATAAAGGGCGTTGGCTTTCCTTTCGGTGACTTCCTCCATGTTGGAGATGATGCAGGAACGCGGGAAGGTGATGTCGTCGATCCAGGCGCAATCCATGCCCACGGCATTCGACTTGCTCTTGTTGTAGAGCCATTCGAAGCAGTGGCTGCCCGCGTCGAAGCTGTAACTGGCGTATGTCCAGTCGATTTCGCCCGACCACCAATCCATTTTCCTGCCGTCGATGAAGAAGGCGAAAAGGTCTTTGCGGTATTCGGTGGAGGTCTTGAACCAGAAGCTGATTTCGCCGTCGTCGAGGATGTCGGCGTAGATGAGGAGCTTGGTGACCTCGTCGTCGTCGATGAGGCCCGTGCGAGCGCAGTAGGTGCCGTTGTGCGACACCTCGTCGGTGATGAGCCACGGCAAGTCGCCGCCTTGCCGCCAATCCAAGAAGCTGAAGTCGCCGCTCTCGAAGGTCTCGACGGCGATGCCGACGGGCAAGGCATAATCCAAAGGAGTGGTGTAAGCACCCGTGACAAGTGCCAAGTCGAGATGGAACACGGTGCCGCTCACGATGTCGTCGGCGGTGGTGACGACCAACTCGGCGGTGAAGTTGCCGTCGCTGTCCACCTCGCCGATTGGCACGGCGTTGTCCTCGATTTGGATGCCATCGGCATCGCACGAGACGGTCAGCAGCGTCGCTGGCGCAATGGCGTGCCCAATGTTGTGTCCGTTGATTTTCAGCGCGATGCGCTCTCCCGGGTCAGCGAAGCCGTTGCCGTCGCCTTGACTGTCGTCAATCTCGATCTCGCCGAATTGCAGGTTGGGTGCAAGGGCGAGGAACTGCCGCTGCGTGGTATGCGTGACCTCGCCGACGTAGGTCGTCAGCGCCAAAGTGAAGATGGTCTGGTCAGGGATGTTGTCGGCAATCTCGATGAGGCCGCCTTGCTCGAAATGCTGGGAGCTGTTCGGGTCGAAGTCATCGATGGTGAAGTTGGTCGAATGGGAGATAATGTATTCGCAATCCGAGGTGATGTTGGCATGGACATTGTGTGCCGCTTCGTCACCTTTATTATATAGGTCAAAGCTCACATAATGGCTGGCATTGTAAACGGCATCGCCCTCAATCTCAATAATGTCGCCGTAAACGTAAGGCTCGCTGCCATCGAATCCGGTTACTTCAAATGTTTGCGGCCACGCGCTCTGTCCCGTGACGACCAAATGCATCTCTCCAATCACGTCTAAGGCGGGGGAGAAGCTGAGTTCGGCCACGCCGTCTTCATCGGTGATGCCATAGCCAAGCAGGGTCTCGCCGTCGAAGAGGCTGACGCGGAAGTTGGACAGCGGCATCCCGTATTGGTTGACTTGCACGGTGGTTGTGGCCGTCCCCGTCTTCAGGCCTTGTTCATAGACCACGTTGGGCGTAAACGGCTCCTCAAACCAAGGATACAAGGCTCCGTCGCCGAGCACGTTGAGGCAATAGAGGTTCCAGCGCATACAGCCGTTGTCCTCTTCGTACATGGTGACCCACGGCGCGGTGGCAATCTTGGCTTCGCGCAGGGCCATGCCGACGGTGGCGATGCGGTCGTTGCAATAGGCGTCAACAAACTCGCGGTGGATGTGCGCCGCCATGCCGTCGCCCCACGGCACATACCAGCCGTAGCGCGAGTTGCCCGTGGTGACCACGAAGCCCGTCTCGATGGTGACCATCTTCTCCAACACGCAATTGACGGGGAAGTTGCCGCAGATGCAGCCGTGCGAATGGAAAAGCTGGTAGTTGTGGTTGATGCCGTCGTTGCCGGCGAAGAAGTTGTTGTTCATCAACGAGCCTGTCCATCCGGCCACATAGTCGTCGTTGGCGTGTCCCACATGGTGCACGTATTGTCCGCCCGTGCCGATGACGTTCTTGAAGCTCGTGCCGATCCAGTTCATCTCGGGCGTGGCGTAATATCTCTTGAAGCAGTATTCCTCGGGATAGCCAAGGGTCGTGTAGTCGTAGTCGGTGCTCATCCCGATGAGGCGTTCCATGTCGATGCTGCCATAATAGCCGTCGCCGAGGTGCTCGGCACCGAGGATGGGAGCGGTGAACTCGCCCAAGACCGGGTTCTGCAAGTAACTGAAAGTCTTGTGCATGACGGTCTCAAACTGGGACTCGTTGTTGAAGGGCAACCGCCCAATGCCGAGTTCAGGCAGCAGGTCGTCTTCGCCCACTTCGCCCCAGCGGTCGTCGCCGTCGTCGTTGAGTGTGCCGTCAAGGCAGGCGTAATACATGTCGGCGGGCAGCTGGTCCTCGTAGCCTTCCTGCGCGAAGCACCACAGGCTGCGGTAGGGTACGATGCTCACGTCACCGCCGAGGCTGACCATCTGAATGCCGTTTTCCTCGTATTCTTGGATGATGTAGTTGCGGATTTGTTCTTGCACGTCGCGGCCTTCCATGATGGCATAGATTTCTTCCAAGGCGACGATGCGCGTGCGTATGCCCTTGTCGTTGTACAAGTTAAGGTATTCTCCAAAGCGCGGCAGCCATTCCTCCGAGGTGATGACGAGCATGTCGTAGCCCCCGATTTCGCGACCGCGTTTGTGGTAGCTGCCGAGCATGTTTTCGTTATGCGCCAAACGCTTGATGGAAGCCTCGTTTTCGGGCGTGAGCCACAGCTTGCGGCTGTGGTCGTCGCGGCAGGCTTGCGTCTCGATGGTCACTTTCACCGTCTGCGCATATCCGACCTTGCCCGTGGCAGGCACATATTGCAATGGCGTGAACCCGCTGAAGGCGAACCCGACACCGTTGAGGTATTGCGTCCCCACCGCGCTGAAGCTGCGGATGGGGTAGCTCTCGGTGGAACGGTAAAGGCTTTCGTTTTTGGCAAACGGAATCTCCTTTTCGTTGGAAACCGGACGCGGCTGCTGATAGGGATAGAGGTTGAAACTGTCTTCAAGTTCCACGAAATCAAGAAACTCCACATTGATGGAAAGGGCTTCTTGGCCTTGGGGCAACATCAGGCTGACGCTCTGCCAAGGCAAGGAAGGTTCGCCGACGTGTCCGAAAGGCAGGCAGCCTTGGAAGCCGATTTGCTGGTAGCCGTCGTGCTCGCTGACGACAGGCTGGCCGTAGTGATAGGTGTGTTCGATGGTCTCGGCCTGCGCAAAAAGGGTGGCGGCCAATAACGAAAGGATAAAACTTAGTTTTTTCATGTCGATGATTTAATTTTGGGGCAAACCTTAGATTTGCAGCGTGGTTGTCTGCTAGTCAAGGATGCAAGCGCAAAAGTAGTAAATTTGCATGAAACACAGGCAAAAAGAAAAAAGAAAAAAGAAATAAAAACGACAATAAACAACATGTATAACCAAGGACAATGGGATTGGGCGGTTAACAATGTGTGGCAAATGGGTAAGACCCAATTATCTTTTTTGCACCGCCCGACTTCCGTTGGCCACAAGGCCTGGATAAGAATATGAGTTCTGAAAGTTTCAATTCCAAAAGGTTCGATTAAAAGTATCGAAGGCGCGAAGAAGTCGAAGCGGGTGAACGACATTTCAATTCCAAAAGGTTCGATTAAAAGAGATAATATGGAAAACGTAAAACCAAACGATTGGGTAATTTCAATTCCAAAAAGTTCGATTAAAAGTTTAACCACCCCTTGCGAGGCCTTTAGGCTCTTTCATTTCAATTCCAAAAGGTTCGATTAAAAGAACGCAACAAACAACTACAGAAACGAATGTTACTAATTTCAATTCCAAAAGGTTCGATTAAAAAGTGGTAGTGTTTCACTCAGTGTGTCCGAAGTCTGTGGACTTCAGGGATGCGGTGCAAAGTTAGACAAATATTTTCATTTCAATCATTGGTTTTAAAAAAGATCAGTAATTTTGTACTGCGGTTGGACATCCATTCTCCTACCTTTCCTCCGACGACGACGTGAAGATCGTGGAAGCCTGCCATAAGCACTCCATGGGCTTTATCTGCATGAAAGCCTTGGCCGGCGGCTTGATAACGGATTCGGCCCTGGCCTATGCATACCTCAACCAATACGACCATGCCTTGCCGATTTGGGGCATCCAACGCGAAAGCGAGTTGGACGAGTTCCTTTCCTACCAAGAGCGCGAGCCTGAGCTTTCGTCGGCTTCGTGGCGCAAGATCGAGAAGGAACGCAAGGAGCTGTCGGGCGAGTTCTGTCGCGGCTGCGGCTATTGCATGCCTTGTCCGGCTGGCATCCAGATTAGCGATTGCGCCCGTATGAGCCTTCTTCTGCGTCGTGCCCCGCTGAGCGTTTACCTGACCGAGGAATGGGCCGAAAAAATGAAGCAGATCGACCATTGCAAACATTGCAACACGTGTCGTGACAAATGCCCCTATGGCTTGAATACGCCTGAGCTGTTGGTCAAGAATTATGAGGATTTCAAGTCCTTTTGGGCAAACCGATAGGGTAGTCCGGACATTTCAACAGGCGTAACCCTATTGAATATTAAATTTAACTTAAATCAATGAATAACAAGTTATTAGACAACAATCTCCCTTATTTGGTGGCCGACATGGGCCTCGCCGCTTGGGGACGCAAGGAAATCGAGGTGTCGGAACACGAGATGCCGGGACTGATGTCGCTGCGCAAGAAATACGGCGACACGAAGCCACTGAAGGGTGCCAAAATCATGGGTTCGCTGCACATGACCATACAGACGGCCTGCCTCATCGAGACGTTGGTCGAATTGGGTGCCACGGTGCGCTGGTGCAGCTGCAACATCTACTCGACGCAAGACCACGCGGCGGCGGCCATCGCCGAAACGGGTACCGCCGTCTTCGCTTGGAAAGGCGAGACCCTTGAGGACTATTGGTGGTGTACCAAACGCGCCATCTCCTTCCCCGACAGCACGGGTCCCGACCTGATTGTGGACGATGGCGGCGATGCCACCTTGCTGATCCACAAGGGCTATGCCTGCGAAAACGACCCCAAGCTCCTTGACGTGCCCACGGGCAGTGCCGAGGAAGCCGCGCTGATGAGCGTCATCAAGGCGACATACAAAGAGAATCCCACGTTCTGGCACACGGTGGTGGCCAGCTGGAAGGGCGTTTCGGAAGAGACCACCACGGGCGTACACCGCCTGTATCAGATGCACGAGCGCGGCGAACTATTGGTGCCTGCCATCAACGTGAACGACTCCGTGACCAAGTCGAAGTTCGACAACCTCTACGGCTGCCGCGAGTCGTTGGCCGACGGCATCAAACGCGCCACCGACGTGATGATTGCCGGCAAGGTGGTCGTCGTTTGCGGCTATGGCGAGGTGGGCAAGGGCTGCTCCCACTCGATGAAGAGCTACGGTGCCCGCGTCCTCGTCACCGAAATCGACCCCATCTGCGCCCTGCAAGCCGCCATGGAAGGCTTCGAGGTGACCACAATGGAGGAGGCCGTCAAGGAAGGCAACATCTTCGTCACCACCACGGGCAACTGCGACGTGATTACGCTTGAGCATATCCTGCAAATGAAGGACCAAGCCATCGTGTGCAACATCGGCCACTTCGACAACGAAATCCAAGTGGACCGCATGGAAAAGACCGAACACTTGAAGGAGAAAATCAACATCAAGCCCCAAGTCGATAAGTACGTCTTCGACGACGGCCATTGCATCTTCCTGTTGGCTTCGGGCCGCTTGGTCAACTTGGGCTGCGCCACGGGTCACGCCAGCTTCGTGATGAGCAACTCGTTCACCAACCAGACCTTGGCCCAGATGGACCTCTGGGAGAAGCGCGGACAATATAAGATAGGTGTGTATTGCCTGCCGAAGTATTTGGACGAGGAGGTCGCCCGCCTGCACTTGGAGAAAATCGGCGTGAAGCTGACCAAGCTCACGCAAAAGCAGGCCGACTACATCGGCGTTCCCGTCGATGGGCCTTACAAGTCGGACATCTATCGTTATTGATTCGAACTGCGCTTGATGCGTATCGTTTTAGTCTTGGAGGGAGTGGCGCCTTGGGTGTCGCTCTCTTCTTTTGTGCCTCTGTCGACGGTGAGGCTGAACACGGCATCGCCGTAGGTGTTGTTGATTTTTTTCTTTTTCAAGTCCCTGACTGAACTCGGAAACGCGATGGAGACAAACTTGTTTCGGCGGCGGTCTTGTTCGACACGGGCGCTGGTCTTTTCCGAGGTCATTTCCAGTCCCGTTTCGGCATCATACCATCTTACAATGAATTGTGTGCCAACGGCTTGGTTGCTGATGGGCAGGGTAATGGTGTTGCTGTTGGAACAGGGCTTGGGTTTCTTGGCTTCATTCAAAGTATAGACATAGCCTTTGGGGTCAAAGACACCGTCGTTGTCGAAATGGCCGTTCTTGCCAACGCGGTCGGTCAGGCGGCGCAAGGCTTGGTAGCTGAAGGCGGTGTCTTGGCACCAGCCATAGAGCGTGTCTTCGTTGGCGCTGGCTAGATAGTAAGTCTCGATGCCGTTCGGACAAATCAACGAATTCTTTTTTATTGATGCTGTGGTGCGAGGCGTAAACGAGTCAGAGAGGCGCGGCAGGTTTTTGCTATAGGTCAACACAGGGGCGTAGATTTTTAGCAAGTTATTGACATTCAGGTAGTCCCAAAACCAGAAGGAGGCCGACCCCATCGAGCCTGAGAACAGCGAGGCCCAAATACAGTTGTGGGTGTTGAAGCCGCGCGGGTCTTTGTCTTGGTATTTGGGGTTGCCCGACGACTGTCCGAATCCGAATTCTCCGCAGAAGATGGGCTTGTTGGGATAGAGCGGACGGTAGGTGCCAAACTTTTCGAACAGTTGCCGGGTGCGCTGCTCTTTCGACTTGGCTTTCTGTATGTTGCCGTAGGTGTGGTATTGCACGATGTCGAGTTTTTGGTAGATATTGCGTCCGATGTATTCTTTTTCGTTGAAAGTGCCTAACGAGGTGCTAATCAGATGGTTGAATGGATCGTTGGAGCGGATGTAATCGGCCATGTCGCCATGCCATTTCACGATGTTTTCGTGGGTTGCCTGATCCAAGTTTCCGATGTTTGTGACTTCGTTCCAAAGTTCCCAGCAAACGATATTGGTGGCATAGCCCCAACGAGCAACGATGTAGCGGACGAGGTTTTTGGCGATTCTTTTGGCGTTTTTGTCGGTGAAAAACAGGGTGGGCGATCTCAGTCCAAGCACTGTGTTGTAGGGGTTGTTGTCCCATCGGCTCTCGCTACTGTGCATGTTGCCGAAATCGCCGTAAGTGAAGATGCAGGGCATGATGGTGATGCCGTTATTGGCGGCATATTTGATGATAAAATCAAGTTCGGCGGCATCTTTTTGGTTGAGCGTTGAATCGAAGTACACCGTGGTTTTGTTGTTCACTTTTTGCGTGTATTCCGGTCCGTAAAGGCTCAGATATTGATAGCGCGTAAGCCAAATACGCATGAAATTGGCGCTGCCCGACATTTTGTCGATGAAATCGGTGTAGCTGTAAATGCCTGTCGGACGGGTATTTGAGCCTTTGTAGCTATACCATGCCACGTTGGGGCCGATGGGATAGAAGGGGCGGTCGGTGAGCTTCCCGTTTTCCATAGCCTCGCGTTTCAGGTATTTCGTATTTGCCTGACGGATAAAGCCTTGCGTGGTGTTGGCGGGTTTGCAGTCAAAGGCAAACTGCTCTTGGTTGGCAATCGAATAGGTAGTTGAGCCTTGCTGGTCGATGGCATGAAGCGTAAAGGTCCAGTTTCCAGCCTGGTTGGGCGTGAACCTCACGCGCCAGCCGATGTCGCGGGTCGTCGAAGCCACTTCATAGTCGTTTTGCTTTTGGAAGTCATAGCCTTCGTAATAGAACCCATTGACCTTGAACGACTTGCCATCTGGCCCAACAAATTCTGCATACACATCGATGTCTTCGGGATCGTAGGGGTTGGAATAGCTGCCTAATTGGAAGGAAAGTTCGTATAAACCAAAGACTTGCGCCGTTTTTGGAAACGTAAGATTGGAAATCTTCGGTTGAGCGTAACCCAAGGCACACAACAGGATTAAAAAGGGGAGAAGGAGCGTTTTTTTCATGGCGTTATTATTAATACGGAGCAAAAGTAATAAAAATCCAAATCAAATTTCTTTTCAAGGCTTTGATGTGGCTAAAATTTGTATCTTTGCGAAGCAGAAATGTGGCCGAAAGGCTGCGTGAAAACGAGTTTCAAGTAGAATAATGAAAATAGCTGTCAATACACGTTTGTTGCTGAAAGACAGGTTGGAAGGCATCGGTTGGGTGGCCTACGAAACCTTGCGCCGCATGGTCAAGGATCATCCCGAGGTGGAGTTCTGTTTCCTTTTCGACCGTGAGCCCGACCCGATGTTCCTTTTCGGCGACAACGTGAAACCCATAGTGCTGTTCCCGCAGGCACGCCATCCGTTTTTGTTCATCTGGTTCTTCGAGTTTTCGGTGAAGAAGGCGTTGGACAAGATCCAACCCGACCTGTATTTCTCGCCCGACGGTTATCTGAGTCTCCGTTCCAATGTGCCGCAAGTAGCTCAGTTCCACGACCTTAACTTCGAGCATTTTCCGAAAGACATGCCGAAAATCCATCTTTGGCACTACAAGAGATATTTCCCGAAATTTGCCCGAAAAGCCAAGCGCATCGTGACGGTTTCGGAGTTCTCGAAGCAGGACATTGTGGAGTGCTACGGCATTAATCCCGACAAGATTGACGTGGCGTATAACGGTGTGAATGAGAAGTTTGCGCCGATTTCCGAAGAGGAACAGGAAAAGATAAGGGCGAGATACACGGCTGGGAATCCTTATTTCATGTTCGTCGGCTCGTTGCATCCGCGCAAGAACTTGGCACGGCTGTTCACGGCCTTCGACTTGTTCAAGAGCCAAACGCCCTCCAATGTCAAGTTGCTGATTGTGGGGGAGAAGCGGTGGTGGTCGGAGCCGATTGAGCAGGCCTACAGCCAAATGCGCTTCAAGGAGGATGTCGTTTTTGCCGGAAGGCTGAGTGCCGACGACTTGCATTTGGTGACGGCTTCGGCGTTGGCTTCGGTGTATGTGTCTTATTTCGAGGGCTTTGGCATCCCGATTTTGGAGGCGTTCAAGTGCGACACACCGGTCATCACCTCCAATGTGACCTCGATGCCCGAGGTGGCCGACGACGCGGCCTTGCTCGTCGATCCGTTCAGCGAGGCTTCCATCGCCGAGGGCATGACGGAGATGCTTGACGAGAACGTCCGCAGAACCCTGATTGAGAAAGGCCGCGAGCGTGCCAAGGACTTCTCATGGGACCAAGCGGCAGAGGATATCTGGGATTGTTTGATGAAAGCGATAAACGAAAAGTGATGGAAACGCAAAACGTTGAATATAAGGTTTCTTGGAGGGATGAATACATCAAGTGGATTTGCGGATTTGCCAATGCACAAGGTGGCATTTTGTATATTGGAGTTGATGATGATGGTACTGTCGTGGGCTTGAACGATGTACATAAGTTATTGGAAGACATTCCTAACAAAGTAAGGGATAAACTTGGTATTGTTGTGAGAGTCAACATGATAGAAAAAGATGGGAAGCCGTATATCGAGATTGTCACCTCACCGAGTTCTTTCCCAATCAACTATAATGGTGAATATCATTATCGTTCGGGAGCAACCAAACAATTGTTGCAAGGTGTTGCCCTAACCCAGTTTTTGATGGAAAAGACAGGTGTCACTTGGGACAGCGTTTTGATGGACGACTTGTCGATTGACGATTTTAGGGATGATGATTTTCTGCTGTTCAAGCAACAAGCCCTGAAAAGTGGAAGATTAGACGAAGATGACATGAAGTTGACCAAGAGTCAACTGCTTGAAAAGTTGGGGCTGTTGAAAAATGGGAAGGTCATGCGAGCGGCTATGATGGTGTTTCATCCCGCCCCTGAAACTTGGATAAATGGCGCGTATGTAAAAATCGGTTTTTTTGAGTCGGATGACGACTTGAGGTATTGGGACGAGGTGCATGGCCCGTTGTTGGTTCAGGCAGAGCGTACCATCGATTTGATTTACACAAAGTATCTCAAAGCAGAGATTTCATACGAAGGCGTTACAAGGGTCGAAAAGTATCCTTTCCCCAAGGCGGCGATTAGGGAGGCGGTCTATAATGCTATTGTGCACAAGAATTATGCTCGTCAGATTCCTATCCAGATAAGCGTCTATCCCAACATGATTTATATCGGTAACGACTGTGTGTTTCCTATGGATTGGACAACAGAAACTTTGTTGCAGAAACATCGTTCCAACCCATATAACCCCAACATTGCCAATGTGTTTTTTAGGGCTGGTTTTATTGAGGCATGGGGAAGAGGAATCGAGAAAATGTGCAATGAGTGCAAGCGAAACCATGTTGAATTACCGGAATATACGTTACATTCTGACGAGATTATGGTTCGCTTTATGGCAGATTCAGCACACTCCAAACAAGATTTGCACAATGATTTGCACAATAACTGCACAATAATTGCACAAAGACTTCCGGAAGGTGCACCTACTGTTGTGTTCAAAGCATTTGAGGTCATTGCCGAAAATCCAAGTGCGACGCGAAAACAACTGTCTTCAAAGTTGAAGGTCTCGGAAAGAACTGTTGCTGAGTGCATTGCGATTTTGAAGCGATATGGTTGTATAGTGAGGGTTGGTGGAAACAAAAGTGGCTATTGGAAAATATTAAAAATAGAATAACAAATAAATACAAAATATGGAAAAGATAATCATGTATCCCGCTGACAACGAAAAAGATGCAGTGAATTGGAAAGACATCCAAGGGCAGCACGTCACCGCTGTGAGGCGCAATATCTTGGTGTTGGGTTCGGGCGGACGCGAACATGCCTTGGCGTGGAAGTTGGCCCAAAGCGAAGGGGCGCATGTCTTCATTGCTCCTGGCAATGCCGGAACTGTTGAGGTGGGAGTAAACGTCAATATAAAACCATCTGATTTTGAAGCGATAAAGAACTTTTGTTTAAAGCAAGACATTAACCTTGTCGTGGTCGGTCCGGAGCAACCTCTTGTGGATGGCATCGTCGATTTCTTCAAGGCTGACGACGCGCTTGAATCGGTGAAAATCATCGGTCCCGACAAGCGCGGCGCCCAACTCGAAGGCTCGAAGGCTTTCGCCAAGGACTTCATGCAGAAATACGGCATCCCGACGGCGAAGTGCTTCAAGGTGAACAAGGACAATATGGCCGAAGGTTGCCGCTTTTTGGAAAGCGTCGAGGCACCGTATGTGCTCAAGGCCGACGGCTTGGCTGCGGGCAAGGGTGTGTTGATTCTCAACGACTTGCAAGAAGCCAAGGAAGAACTCGCCAAGATGCTCGACGGCAAGTTTGGCACAGCTTCGGCCACGGTGGTCATCGAGGAGTTCCTCAAAGGCATCGAGGTGTCGGTCTTCGTTTTGACCGATGGCGAGCATTATGTGCTGCTGCCCGAGGCCAAGGACTACAAGCGCATCGGTGACGGCGACCAAGGGCTGAACACCGGCGGCATGGGTGCCGTTTCGCCCGTGCCGTTCTGCACGCCTGAGTTCCTTGACAGGGTGGAGGAACGCATCGTGAAGCCGACGTTGCAAGGCCTGAAAGCCGAGAACATCGACTATAAGGGCTTCATTTTCTTGGGTTTGATGAACGATGGCGGCTATCCTTACGTCATCGAGTACAACGTGCGCATGGGCGACCCCGAGACCGAGGCCGTGATGACCCGCATCGAGGGCGACTTCGCCGACTTGCTCAACGCTTGCGCCGATGGTCGCCTCAACGAGGTGCATTATGCCAAGAGCGACAAGACGGCAGTCACGGTGATGATGGTGTCGGGCGGCTACCCTGAAGCGTACAGAAAAGGTTTGAAAATGAGCGGATTAGACACCTTGAAGGATGTCGTCGCCTTCCATGCTGGAACGGCGTTTGACGCTGACAACGAAGTGGTTACGTCGGGCGGTCGTGTCGTCGCGGTGACGGCGCAAGGCGACAGTATAAAAGCGGCACGAGAAAAGGCCTATTGCGAAGTGGAAAAGATTCATTTTGAAGGTGTTAACTATCGTCACGACATCGGACTTGATTTGATGAGAATGCAATGATAAAGTTTTTCCGACAGAGCTATGCCATTCAGTATGTGGTGATTGCGTTGCTGGCAGTCGCGTTGTGGATTCCTGCGTTCCTCTCAGGCCATGTTGTCGAGGGCTTGGATGAACCTGTAACACCGATTTACAACTTGATGGATCGTTTGTTGGCGTTTTCACCGTTCGCGAAACTTGCCTTTGCTTTTGTCCTTTTGGCGCTTGAAGCGTTGTTTTTCAATACGGTTTTGGTGAGGAACCAGATCGTTGGCAAGGTGAGTACCATGGGCGCTTTTGTTTTCGTGCTGATGATGAGCTTCACGCAGACGCAAACCAATTTCTATCCTTTTGCCTTGTCGTTGTTTTTTATCTTGTTGTCAATCAACGTTGTATATGAAGTCTATCTTTCCCAAAAGCCAGAACTCGACTTGTTGAAAGCCGGGATATATGTGGCGTTGGCTTCCATGTGTTATTTTCCTTCTATTTTATTGATTTTATGGGTAATGGCAGCATTGCCCATCGTCAAAAAGGGTTCTTTGCGGTTGGAACTGATTCCCGTGACGGGTTTCCTTTTCGTCTATTTCTTCTATTTTGTGGGAGTGTATTTGTTCAGCGATTTCCTTGCGACCATCAAGAGTTACCAAGCGTATTTTTCCGGTTTTCAATTGTCGGTAGAAGGATTCAATCTGTTGAATGTCATACTGTTGGCTTTCTTCTTTGGCATGGCGGTATTGCTGTTGTTCGGGAATGCGAGTTTTGAGAAGGCCATAGCGGTAAGGAGCAAAATGACTATGGTCGTGCTTCTTTTGTTGGTTGCGCTAATTACCTTGTTCATCGGAGATAACGTGATGTTCAATGGCATGATTTTCATAGTCTTAGCTGTCGTTTTTTCCTATGAGTTTACTTGTTTGAACAACACAGGTTGGACGGATTTGGTCATGGCGGTTGTCCTGTTGTTGGTTTTTGCCAATCATTATTATTTTAAATTGTTGTAAATCATGGGATTGCTGGCTCGTTATTCGGATAAGGTCGAAGCAGGTTGCGATGAAGCCGGACGGGGATGTCTGGCAGGGCCGGTTGTGGCGGCGGCTGTGGTGCTGAAGAAGGATGCCGATTATCCAGAACTCAATGATTCAAAGCAACTTAGCGAGAAAAAAAGGATGAAGCTTCGTGAAATGATACTGAAAGAAGCGTTGTCTTTTGGAATCGGCATCGTCACGGCGAAGGAGATTGACGAAATCAATATCCTAAACGCTTCATTTTTAGCGATGCACAGGGCCTTAAATCAACTGTCACTTCAACCTGAACTTTTGTTGATTGACGGCAATCGCTTCAATCCTTACAAGGACTTGCAACATGTTTGCATTGTAGGCGGAGACGCCAAGTATCAGTCGATAGCCGCGGCTTCGATCTTGGCCAAGACCACAAGGGACTTGATGATGATTCAATACGACAACCAGTTTCCCTGCTACAACTGGAAGAAAAACAAGGGTTATCCCACCCCTGAACATAAGCAAGCCATTGCCGAATTTGGGACAACACCCCTTCATCGCGTTTCTTTCAATATGGCGATTCAGTTGAAGTTAGACTTTAATAAATAATATGTAATATTATGAAAACAAATAAGATATATTTTGCAATTATAGCTGCATTTATCTTGTGTTCGTGTTCAAGGCCGATGCCAACCTCGGTGCTTGATTTGGTGCCTGCTGAATCCTTTTTGGTGCTTGACGCGAATCGCCCCTCTGCCTTACACGAGTTGTTTTTGTCGTTGTCGGAATCTGCCGATGTGATACAAAACATTGACAATCAACTTAATGGAATAGATTCTCTTTGGGCTGGCGATGAAGCTTGGCAGCTTCGGTTTCGTGATGCCCAAACTGCTCTCGCATTGGCAATGTTTCAGGATTCCATCGTTGAATTTATGGTTTTTGATTTATGTAAATCGTTGTCAAACAGAAAACTATATGATATTATTCAAAGTAAAGGTTTAGATATTGAAATGCTTCAAACATCGGGTTTAGAGTATTTGAAAATCATCGGTTCTGACACGCTTTTTGCTTTTACGCAGAACCGTTTTTTGGTAATGGCATCGAATCGGGCTTTCTTGCCTGTCGTTCATCGACGGTTTTCCAATCCTGATGCTTGCTTTCTGAATGACGGTTTTTCTAAGGTTCAAGCCACCGTTGGGAGTTCCATTCCGGTGCATTTGTATTTGAATTATACGCAGTTAGAGCCGATTGTTGTTGCGAATGCCGCTTTGAAGCATTCGGAAGCGGCTTCCAAATTCGCCTCCGTTTTCAAGGGTTTGGCGGCTTTGGATGTGTTGCCTAAGCCCGATGGGTTGGTGCTTATTGGCTATTCGACGGCTTCGGATTCGGTTTCATTCCTCAGGTCGTTGAAATATCAGCGTCCAACGCATAATTCAGTGGTGAATGTCCTGCCTTACCATACCATAATAATGTTGCATTATGGCATGTCGGATTATGCTTCTTACTGGGAGGAATTTGTTGATAATAAGGAGGTTGAGTCCGTAAATAAACGCTTTGGGATCGATGTTGTGACCCAGTTTGTCGGCGGGCTTTCCGAGGTTTCGTATTGTGTTTTCGGAACCTCCGTCCAGCCTGTCTTTGTCGGTCGCATGAACGACCCCTCGCGTGTTATTCAATTCATGAAGCACATAGGCGAGCGGTTTGGAGTTTCGGAAAGCGTTGTTGTTCAGGGATATACATTAAACAGACTCAAAGTTAATAATTTTGTTCCTTCCGTTTTTGGCGAAGGCTTCAAAGGCTTGACTTCTTGTTGCTATTCTATTGTGGATCAGTATCTTGTGATTGCCAATGACTTCATTCCCATTCAAGAGGTCATTTCTTGTTATCGTTCGGGTCGCACTTTGGATTTGAGCGAGAATTTCAAGGCTTTCCAAAACAACATGCTGGAGTCGGCCAATATTTCGCTTTATGTCGCATGTGCTGATAACCAGAGTGTTATCCGAAAATTTGTCGCTGGTGATTTGGCCGAGTTCCTCGATAGGAATCCGTCGTTTTTGAAAGGTTATCAGGCTTTTTCGGTACAGTTTGCATCGGCCAAAGATTTGGTTTACAGTTGTTTCAATTTGCGAAAGGCGACCGACATCAAGGAGGAATCGAACGTCCAATGGAGGGTGAATCTTGATGCGCCTTTGAAAGGCAAGCCGTTTCTCATTTCTGAGGACGCTTCCAATGCGGTGCAAGTGGTGGCTTTCGATGTCAATGACATGATGTATCTTATTGATTCTCATGGAAATGTGAAGTGGAAGAAACAAATCGAAGAAGCTCCTTTGAGTGACATCAACGTCGTGGATTATTACCGGAATGGCGGTTCGCAGCTTTTCTTCAATACGGCAAATTACTTGGAACTTGTTGACTTTGAAGGAAATAGTATATCTGGCTTCCCGAAACGGTTGCAAGTTGAGGCTTCCAATGGGCTTTCGGTCATTGATTACGATGGCAACAAGAATTATCGTGTGCTGTTTTGTGGTGTGGATAAGTTTGTTTATAACAGTGATTTGGACGGCGACGAGACAGTGGGCTGGAACCGTCATCGCACCGAAGGGCTTGTTGTCGGGCCTGTGCAGCATTTGGTTGCCGACAACAAGGATTTCGTCATCGCCACTGATGAGGCGGGCGTGGTGCGCATTTTGGACCGTCAGGGACGTATCCGTATTCCCCTGCCGACGGATTTTCACAAGTCGCAAGGCGCTGTTTTTTACGAGAATAGGACGAACCACAAGGGCATAATCCTAACCGCTGACGATGTGGGCAACCTGCTTTATATCGCGAATGATGGCGGTTTGGCTCGTACGGAATTTGGACAGTTTACCCGTGACCATTTTTTCCTTTATGAAGACTTCGATGGTGACAACGATCCTGATTTCATCTATTTGGATGGTAAAGAGTTACGGGTTTTCAATCGCTTCAAGAAAGCGCTGTTTTCCCACGATTTTGACACCGAAATCACCACGAAGCCGTTCTTTTTGCGCATTTCGCGAAATAAACACATGCTGGCCGTCGTTTCTGAAGCTGCGCGTGAGGTCTATCTCATTGATATGAAAGGCAATGTGACGGTCAGCTCTGGCTTGGTTGGTGATTCTGGATTTGCCATTGGCAGTCTGAAAGGCAACAATGAGATCAATTTGCTGACGGGTGCGGATAATTGTTTGTTTAACTATTTGATTTATTGATATTTATGAACACGACACCGCAAGGATACGGAACGCTTGGATTCAGGAAGGCTTGCCTGCTGCTTCCGCTGTGTTTGCTTTTCGTGTTCCCTTTGGGTGCGCAGACCGTTTTGGACGAATCCTATTGGGACGACGTGGATTTCAACGACACGGCACTGATTTCGAATAAAGTGTTGAAGGACAAGCTGATAACGTTTCTGTTCCAGTTTACCAATGCCGACGAAAACGACTTTGACAGCTTGACTATGAAGGGATTGGATGTCGTTCTCGGGAAAGCCAAGGTGAATATGCGCGTGTATGAGTATGTGCTTGAGTTCGCGTTGAACGGTTACACTGGAATGGGCCGTTCGGCCGTGACCGACCATCTGTTGAATTATCCGCAACTTGCCGAGGGCGAGATTACTATGGCTGAGGGTTTGCGCCTTGATTCCATCGTCGAGCCTTACCAGAAAGTGAGAGTCGGGGCGAAAGCCCCTGGTTTTTCGGGAGTTACCATTGACGGGAAACCGTATCGCCTCTACGATTCCGAAGCGAAAAACGTCATTGTCGTTTTTTGGTCAACGGACTGCGAATATTGTCACGATTTCCTGAACGGTATCCGAAGGAATGTGGATTTAAGGTCTGAATATGAATTGGTTACATTCGCCTTGGCTGAAAACCAAGAAGAAGTGGAACGCACGGTGAAAAAAATGCGCCTGCCCGGATACCATTTCTATGATGAAAAACGTTGGGATGGAGATGCCTACTTGGATTACCATGTCACTTCCACGCCGACGGTCTTTGTTTTGGACGAAACCAAGACCATTGTCTGCAAACCTTATGATTGGCAAGACTTAAAGGAATGGTTGAAATATAACAAGTGAAACAATTAAAATTCAAATTAATATGAACATTAGGAAAATCTTTTGCATTGGTGTTGTCGGCTTGACTTTTGCCGTTGGCCAAGGCTTTGCCCAAGAAGTGGGGCGCAACGACAGTGGCTTGGCCGAACTGAATCGTTGGGTCGATTCGGTCTATAACAGCCTCACGGTGGAGCAGCGTGTCGCGCAGCTGATTTGTATGCGCGCCAACCAACCCGACAAGCCTTTCAACGAGGAAGTGGCGAAGTACGTCAGGAAGTACAACATCGGCGGCGTGTGTTTCTTCCGTGCCGATGCCGAGTCGATCGTGAAGCAGGCCAACGACTGGCAGGCTATGGCCCAAACGCCGCTGATGGTCAGCATCGACGCGGAATGGGGCGTGGCGATGCGCGTGAAAAACACCGTCGCCTATCCTTACCAGATGACCTTGGGCGCGGTCAACGACAATACCTTGATTCATGAGATGGGACAGCAGGTGGCCGAGCAATGCCGCCGCATGGGAATCCATGTCAATTTCGCCCCCGTGGTCGATGTCAATTCCAATCCGGCCAACCCGATTATCGGGATGCGCAGTTTTGGCGAAGACCCCCAGAAAGTGGGCGAGAAGGGTGTTGCCTACGCCTTGGGAATGGAATGCAACGGCCTGATAACCACGATGAAGCACTTCCCTGGACACGGCAACACCGCCACCGATTCCCACATGACCCTGCCCACCGTGACCCGCACGATGGACGAGGTGCGCGACATCGAGTTGGCGCCGTTCCGCTACATGATTGAGCATGGCGTGAACGGGGCTATGGTGGGACACCTGTATTTCCCTGCCATTGAGAGGGTTAAGAACACCTCGTCTTCGCTTTCGCACGGCGTGGTCACCGACCTGCTGAAGGACGAGATGGGCTTTGAGGGGCTGATTTTCACCGACGGCCTCGACATGAAGGGCGTTTCGGAAAAGGTGCGTCAAGACAGTGTGCCGTATGTGGCTTTCATGGCGGGCAACGACGTGCTGATCTTGCCCACCAACGTGCCTTTTGCCATCAAGACCATCAAGGCGGCGGTGGAACGCGACCCCGAGGCAGCTGCCCGTTTGGAGGAGAGCTGCAAGAAAATCCTTCGCTACAAATATCATGTCGGCTTGAACCATTACCAACCGGCCTCGACGTACAATTTGATGGCCGACCTGAAGAAAAAGCCTTACCTCGAATTGCGCCAGCAGTTGTATGACGAAGCCGTCACGTTGCTACGCAATGAAAATCAGGTGATTCCGTTGCCCAACAACAAGAAAATCGCCGTGGTGACCATTGGCAACACGAAAAACGACGTGAACAACGGCTTGGCCGAGCGTGGCCTTGTCACCACTTCGTTTGTGGTGGCAAAAGAAGGCATCGCCGCCAAGTCGGAGGAGTGGCTGAAGAAGTTGGAGAGCTATGATTTGGTGGTGGTCAACATTGAGAAGACGACCATGTTTGCCTCCAAAAACTACGGCATCCCCGACGAGACGGTGAAGTTCTTCAACCGCTTGGTCGCCCAGAACGACGTGATTCTCAACCTGTTCGCCTGCCCGTATGCCTTGGACATGTTCCGCATCAACAACAGCGTGAAGGGCTTGGTGGTAGCCTATCAGGACGAAGTGCCTGCCGTCGATGCGGTGGTGCGGCTGCTTGCGGGCGAGCTTGAGGCGCGGGGCACGTTGCCTGTCTCGACGAACAAGTTCAAGTGCGGTGACGGCCTCGTGGCGATGACGCCAGAAAAGGATGTGGAGGAGCTTCCGAAGACCGTGGCGCCTGCGCTAATGCAAGCTTCCGCGCCAAGGGCTCAAGTGGCGGCGTTGCCTCAAGGCAAAATGCCTGCAAAGTTTGCCTCAAGGCTCGATTCTGTGGCGCGGTCGGGCATCCGTGCGGGGGCTTATCCGGGGTGCCAGATTATGGCACTGAAAGACGGCAAGGTGGTGTACGACAAGTGCTTCGGAACGTTCACCTACGGCGGAGGCCATCAGGTGCAGTTTGGCGATTTGTACGACATCGCCTCCTGTACCAAGATTTTCGCTTCCACGTTGGCCATCATGAAGTTGTATGACGACGGCTTGATTGACCTCAACAAGACCCTTGCCGATTTTTTCCCCTATCTGAAGGGCAACGAACACGGCAAGCTGAAACTCATCGAGCTGATGACACATCAGGCGGGACTGAAGGCATGGGTGCCGTTTTATAAACCCACGATTGATGAAAACGGGCCGAAACCTGAGTTTTACGCCAACGCGATTGACGAGCAGCATGGAGTGAGGGTGGCCGAAAACCTTTATTTGGTCAACGATTATGAAGACCGCATTTTCGACTCGGTGTCGAAGACGGCCTTGGGCAAGAAGAAATACCTCTACAGCGACATGGGTTTCTATTATATCCCGAAAATCGTGAAACTGATTACCAATCAGAGCATTGAGGATTTCTTGGAACAGCAGTTCTATTATCCCATGGGGCTGAATCACATCTGCTACAAGCCTTTGCAGCATTTCACTCGTGAGCAGATTGCGCCGACGGAAAACGACACTGTGTTTCGCCGTCAGTTGGTTTGGGGCGATGTGCACGACCAAGCGGCGGCCATGATGGGCGGCGTGGCGGGCCATGCGGGGCTGTTTTCCAACGCCCACGACCTTGCCGTAATCATGCAAATGCTGTTGGACGAGGGCGTTTATGGCGGCGTGCGTTACCTCAAGCCCGAAACCGTGCGCTATTTCACCACTGCGCCTTTTGCCGCGAGCAACGACAACCGTCGTGGCATAGGCTTCGACAAGCTGCCCATCGGGAAGAAAGGCGCGTGTACGGCTTCCAAGTCCGGCTCGATGCAAGGCTTCGGGCATACGGGTTTCACGGGCACTTTCGTCTGGGCCGACCCTGCCAACAAGTCGGTGATTGTCTTTTTGTCGAATCGCGTCTATCCCGATGCCGAGCCGAACAAGTTGGTCAAGACCGGCATCCGCTCGGTGTTGCACGACATCCTGTATGAGGCTTACCCGATCCAGTAGGCTCAGTTGTCCTCGAAATTCTTCGGGAAACGGCTCCACATTTCGTAGGCTTCTCCCAACTGGTGGACAAATCTTTGCCACATCTTTTCGGGCGGAACGCCAAAAAACTGCTCCGCGTCGATGGTGCTGACGAGCCATGTGTTGCGAACCAATTCGTTGACCAACTGTCCTGCATCCCAACCTGCATAGCCCAAGAAGAACCTTACGTTGCTTTCGTTTGCTATTCCGATGGAAATCAGCGTTTTGAGCGTTTCTGCGTCACCGCCCCAATACAACCCTTCCACGATGGGTGAGGCTTCGGGGATGAGGTCTCCCAACGTGTGGATGAAGAAAAGCTGGTTGTCGGCAACGGGGCCGCCCAAATAGGTTGGAGCGTCAAAGTCGGGGAACTCGTCCACGATCTGGTTGACGCCGACGTTGAGCGTCTTGTTGATGATGACACCGAAACTGCCCTCGCTTTCCTCGTGGTCGATCAGGAGAATCACCGAACGGCCAAAGTGGAAATCGTTCATTAAAGGCTCGGAAATCAGGATGTTGCCCTGTTTCGGCTCCAAAGAATTGCTGTGAATGACAAAACGTTTTCCTAAATCCATAGCGCAAAATTAGACTTTTTGGCCGATATTCGCACAATGTTTCTTATTTTTGTGCCACAAAACCGAAAAATCGTGAAACGCACTGACAACCACACGAAGTTTGAGGCATTGCGACAGGAGTTCGGCACCTTCACTTTCGTCAGACAAACGGTGAAGCGGAACGGCGGCGGCTTGTCGTTGGCTTTTGATTTCAGCCTCGACGACCGTTATTTTTTCCATCCTACGCTCGAAATCCCGGCACGTCCTTTCTTCGATTGGGAGGGCATCCCGATGGAACGACTTGAGGCTTTGGCTTTCCAAATCGGCATGACGGAATTGGTGAGCTATTGGAAAATCGCCTGTCCCAAGAAGGTGATTGTCAGGCCGTTTGCCTTGGACGATTCGCAAAAGTCGTTTTGGAAGAAGCTGTATTACAACGGTTTGGGCGAGTTCCTTTACCTGAACGGCATCACGGTTTCGGAGGAGGAACTGATGAGTATTGAAACGCTGCCCATAGATTCCAATCGCACAGTCCCTGCAAGGAATGACATGGGCAGCTCATGGTTTGAAGAAAAGGTGCTCGTTCCCGTCGGCGGCGGCAAGGACTCCGTGGTCACTTTGGAATGTTTGCGCGGCAAGATGCCGGTCATCCCGTTGATTGTAAACCCACGCGGGGCGACGTTGAACTGCGTCAAGACGGCGGGATTCGATGAAAACGAGTTCGTCGTCGTCAAACGCACTCTCGACGCTACCATGCTGAAACTCAACGCGGAAGGCTACCTCAACGGCCACACGCCTTTCTCGGCGCTGCTGGCGTTCATCGGCGTTTTGGTGGCCTTTGGTAGCCGCTCAAAGTATATAGCCCTGTCGAACGAGAACAGCGCCAACGAAGCCACGGTGCCTGGGACGAACATCAACCACCAATACAGCAAATCCATTGGGTTTGAGCGCGATTTCCGCAAGTATGTGGCTGAAAACCTGAGCGACAAAGTGCAGTATTTCAGCTTCTTGCGTCCGCTCAACGAGTTGCAGATTGCGAGCCTGTTCGCGCAATGCGAGGCTTATCATTCCGTATTCCGCAGCTGCAACGTGGGCAGCAAAACGGATAGTTGGTGCGGCCATTGCCCGAAGTGCCTGTTCACTTGGATCATCCTTTCGCCGTTCCTTCCGAAAGAGAAGCTGGTGGCCATCTTTGGCAAGGACTTGATGGCTGATGAGAGCTTGCGACCTGTATATGAGGAACTTAACGGAACGGCGGCGGTGAAGCCCTTTGAATGCGTAGGTACGGTGGAGGAGGTGCGGGCTTGCATTAATGCGGTTGAACACCAAGATTTTACGGAGGTCAAGGCCATTCTTGGCCGTTTCAATCATGAGCATTTCCTGCCCGAAAAGTTTGAGCAAATCCTAAAATCAAGGCTTTATGTTTGACTTGATAATCAATCGGTTACGCAACAAGCGCATCCTCGTCCTCGGCTTTGGCCGTGAAGGGAAATCCACGTTGCGATTTTTGCAACAACACCTGCCCGATGCGGTGGTCGCGGTGGCCGACAAAAACGAGATGGAAGGCGTGAAACATTTCGGGAGCCACTATCTTGAGGCGATGTATGGCTATGACATCGTCATAAAGACACCGGGCATTTCGCTGAAGGACTTCGACACGAAGGGCGTGGAGATTACCTCGCAGACCGACCTGTTTCTCAGCCAGTTCCATGCGCAGACCATCGGCGTATCGGGCACGAAAGGGAAAAGCACCACCGCATCGTTGATTTATCATCTGCTGAAGGCGTCGGGCCGCGATGTCATCTTGACAGGGAATATCGGAATCCCTTGTTTCGATGTCATTGAAGATATTGACAATCAGACGATTGTTGTTTATGAGTTGTCGGCGCACCAGCTGGAATACGTTCACAACAGCCCGCATGTGGGCGTGTTGCTCAATGTTTTCGAGGAGCATTTGGACCATTTCGGCTCGATGGAACACTATAAGTCAGCGAAACTCAATTTGTTGCGTTTCATGGGCGAGGGCGACACTGCGGTCATTCACGAAACTTTGTTGGGCGGCGTTTCGCCCCCTTCGACCGGCTCAGGAACCGGCTCAACGGCCTGCAATGTCAAGGTCTTTTCGCAATACAACTTCGACAACCACATTGACGGCGCGGCCTTGCCGCTCAAAGGCGAACACAACCTGCTGAACGTCAAGGCGGCGTTGTCGGCTTGCGAAGCCTACGGCGTGGATTGTCGCGAGTTGATTCCTCATCTCTATACCTTCAAGCCCTTGGAGCATCGCCTTGAGCTTGTCGGGACGTTTGACGGTGTCACTTTCTACAACGACAGCATTTCCACCATCCCGCAGGCGGCAATTTCGGCTTGCAAGGCGTTGCAAAAGGTTGATTTCCTGCTGCTTGGCGGCTTCGACCGTGGCATAGACTACCAGCCTTTGGCGGAGTTCCTGAAGGATAATCCCGTGCCGCATCTGCTCTTTACGGGCAAGGCAGGGGAGCGGATGATGGAATTAATCGGCCCTTCGACAAGCTCAGGGACCGAGGTTGCTGAACCTGTCGAAGCACCGACTTGTATTTATTACGCCTCGATGGAAGAAGCCTTTGCCTACATAGCCTCCCATGCCAAAAAGGGCGACGTGTGCCTGCTTTCTCCTGCGGCTTCCAGTTACGACCAATACAAGAATTTTGAGGAACGGGGGATGAGATTCAAGAGGTTGGCGCAATCCTTTGTGCGGAAATGAAAAAGCCGCTTGGGAATCCCAAACGGCTGTTGTTTGTGCGGTAGCCTTGTCGTTACTACCAATCGACGGCCATGCGTTGCACAGGCATCGTCATGCAGCGGGCGCCGCCGCCGCCGCGCGAAAGCTCGTTGCCTTCAAACGCGATGACGCACTTCTTGTAGTTGCTGAGGTTGGCCTTGTTGTTGACCACGTCCGAAGCCGTGACGATGTTGAATCCCGCGTCGTTGAGGGCTTGAAGGGTGTGCTGGTTGCGTCCGTAGCCAATGACTTTTCCGGGTTCGAGACAGAAGAAATTGCAACCGCTGTGCCATTGTTCGCGGGGACCGAAGATCTCGTCACCGCCACCGCAAAACACGGGCTGCACGTTGACGCCGAGTTCGTTGAGGGCCGTGATGAGGTTGTTGGCTTCCTTGCCCACCGCCTTTGGACCTTCGATGGTGATGTGGAAGGTCTTGAACGTGTTGTTCATGATGACCGGCTCGTAGGCCACGCATCGGTCAACGTCAAGCATGGTGAACACCATGTCGAGGTGGATGAACGACTCGGGGGTCATGGGCAATTCTTGGAATATCAAGTGTTTGACGCCAGGGCGTGTTTTAAGGTGCTCCACCAAGGCTTCCACGCCGTGCATGTTGGTGCGTGAGCCGATGCCGCAGATGACGATGTCGTCGCGGATGATCTGGACATCGCCGCCTTCCACCGTGCCGATGCCGTGGATGTCGTATTTCAGCATGGGTGTGATGACTTTGGCCTCGAAAAGCGGGTGGAGGTTGTAGATGGCGTCGAGGATCATGCTTTCCCGGGTCCTGACCTGTGTGGCCATGCTGCTGACCATGAGGTTGTCGTACATGGCGAAGGAGGCATCGCGCATGAAAAACAGGTTGGGCAAAGGCAACAAGGCGTATCTCTCCTCGTTGATGAAGGTGATGTCGTTGAAGTGGACGCCTTCGATGAGGGCTTTAGAAAGCTCCTTGGCGGGAAGCGCCTTCAGGTATTCGGCGACGAAGGCCTTGTCTTCGGCCCTGCAAATGCGGTCAACCAAGGCGGATTTGATGTTCTCGTTGTTCAGGATGTCGGACAGCAGCCCGCTGATCTCGTGGACTTCCGCCACTTTTTGCAGCACTTTCTTGAAGTAGCCGTATTCCTTTTGGGCCACCTGCACATTCAAAAGGTCGCTGAAAAGATAAACGTGTGCGTTTTCTGGGGTCATGTTCTCCAACTCAAGCCCTGGGGTGTGGACTAAGACGTGCTGGAGCTTCCCGATTTCTGAATTTACATTGACTGTGATCGGATTGGAATCCATATAAAACGTTTTGATGAAAGAAAATAGGGTGGGGCTTTCACCTCAACACCCAATGTCGCCGCAAAATTAAGGAAAATATCCCTTAATGCCATTGAAAATTTGCAAAAACTTTTCGCATCGCGCCCAATCGGGAAGAATGAGAGCCAAAATTGCCTATTTTTGCAGTCCAAAACACAGCAATGCCGCGTTATTGCATCCACATGGCCTACAACGGTAGCCGTTACCACGGCTTCCAAATCCAGCCGCATTCCAACAGCGTGCAGGCCACGGTGGAGCATTGCCTGAGCCTCAAAATCGGGCAGCCCGTTTCCATCACGGGTTGCGGCCGCACCGACACGGGGGTCCATGCCCGCAACTACTACGCCCATTTCGACCTTGAAAGTGAAATCGGAGACGCGGAAAGGCTTGTCCATCAGATGAATGCCTTCCTTCCCGACGACATCGTAGCCTATAGGATTTGGCAGGTCGCGCCCGATTTCCACGCCCGTTTCGATGCTGTATCGCGCACTTACCATTATTATGTCACGCGCACGAAGAATCCCTTCCACACGCACGACGCCTATTTCCTTTACGGCGACCTCGACATGGAAAAGATGCAGGAAGCGGCCAATCTTCTCTTTGAGTATGAGGACTTTACGAGCTTCTCGAAGGTGCATACCCAAGTGAAGACCAACCGTTGCAAGATCATGGAGGCGCGTTGGCTTGAGCAGGACGGCTTGTTGGTGTTCCGTATCAAGGCCGACAGGTTCTTGCGCAACATGGTGCGGGCCATCGTGGGCACGTTGCTGGAAGTGGGGAAGGGGCGCATGACGATAGACGAGTTTCGTGCCGTCATCGAGCGGAAAGACCGTTGCGAGGCCGGAATCTCGGTGCCCGCCCACGCCCTGTTCCTCGAAGAAGTCGAATACCCAACCAACCCTAAACTCCAAACTCCTAACTCCAAACTCCAAACTCCAAACTCCTAACTCCTAACTCCTAACTCCAAACAGAACAACCATGTTTCAAAAGATCATCCGTTTTTGCGTCAAACTCGTCCAGAAATACCTGCCTGAGCCTTTCATCTTTGCCGTTGTCTTGACTTTGGTCGCCTTTGTCATTGCCATGCCCATTTGCCACCAGACTCCGATGGAGGTGGTCGAGCACTGGGGCAACGGCGTGTGGTCGCTGTTGGCCTTCGCCATGCAGATGGCCTTGGTGCTCGTGACGGGTTCGGCTTTGGCGGCTGCGCCGTCCATCAAGCGTGGCATCAGCGCCTTGGCCTCGAAGCCCAAGACCCCTGCCGGTGCCATCGCCTTGGTGACGGGCGTTTCGGCCTTGGCCTGCTGGCTCAACTGGGGCTTCGGCCTCATCGTGGGCGTCGTCTTCGCCAAGGAAATCGCCAAGAAGCTGCATGGCGTCGATTATCGGCTACTGATTGCCTCGGCCTACAGCGGCTTCGTGGTGTGGCATGCGGGTCTGTCGGGTTCCATTCCGCTGACGATGGCCACGCCCGGCTCGAATCTTGAAAAGGTGACGCAAGGTGCCCTGACGCAGCCCGTCCCGATAGGCCAGACCATCTTGGCGCCGCAGAATCTCATCATGGTGGCGGTGGTCATCGTGGCCATCGTGGTCGTCAATGCGTTGATGCATCCCAAAGGCAATCAAGTGGTTGCCATCGAACCCGCCTTGCTTTTCGAGGAGGAGCCGCAACCTTTGCCGAAGCCAACGACACCCGCCGAGAGATTGGAGAACAGCCGTGTGTTGTCGTGGGTCGTTTCTCTGTTGGGCTTGTCGTATTTGGTGATACACCTATTTATAAAAGGCGGCACTTTCGATTTGGGGGCGGTCATCATGCTGTTCTTGTTTTTGGGCATCGTCTTGCACGGCACGCCGTTGGCATACGTCAACGCTTTCGGCAAGTCGGTGAGCGGAGCGGCGGGCATTTTGCTGCAATTCCCGTTCTATGCGGGCATCATGGGCATCATCACGGGGGTTGGCGAGTCGGGCATTTGCTTGGGTAGGGTAATCAGCAATGCTTGTGTATCCATCTCAACGCCAAAGACTTATCCCTTGTTCACGTTCTTCTGCGCGGCCATCCTGAACATGTTCGTGCCTTCGGGCGGCGGCCATTGGGCCATCCAAGCGCCGATCATGTTCACGGCGGGTGCGGCCTTGGGCGTGGATGCCGGACTGACGGGCATGGCCATCTCGTGGGGCGATGCATGGACCAACCTGATCCAGCCGTTTTGGGCGTTGCCGGCCTTGGCCATCGCCAAGCTGAACGCCAAGGACATCATGGGCTTCTGCATCATCGACCTCATTGTCACCGGATTCGTCATCTGTTCCGGACTGCTGCTTTGGGCTTGACAACGAGAGGGCTACAACAAAAAGAAAGTGAGCCTTGCGACTCACTAAAAAATGAAGACAAAACTCTTTTTTGTAGCGGGATCGAGAATTGAACTCGAGACCTCCGGGTTATGAATCCGACGCTCTAACCTGCTGAGCTATCCCGCCGCTTTCGGGCTGCAAAAATAGATATTTTTTCAATACGGCAACATAATTGGAGAAATTTTTTTTCGGCCATTCCCAAAGCCTTGTCGGGGCGTTTGTTTTTGGTATGGTTTTTGCCAAGCAAAAAAAATGATTCAAAAAATCGAAGTTTTGATGGACAATCAATAATAATTACTAATTTTGTGGCAAATTTAAAAATCAACAAAAATGAAGAAAGTTTTTTGTTTGCTTGGCCTATGCCTCCTTTTTGCAGGAGCGGTCAAGGCGCAAGACGCAAAGCCCCAGAACGGGCCGGAGATTGAGTTTGAGAAAGTGGTCCACGACTACGGCAACATCCCTTACAACGGCAACGGCGAATGCGAGTTCCGCTTCACCAACACGGGCAACGAGCCTCTGTTGGTGCAAAAGCCCAAGTCGAGTTGCGGATGCACCGTGCCTTCATGGCCCAACGAGCCGATTCTCCCTGGCGAGTCGGATGTCATCAGGGTGACTTACAAGACCACACGTGTGGGCAACATCAACAAGTCCATTACGGTGACCTCCAACGCGGTGAAGAACGCAACGGTCGTGCTTCGCATCAAGGGCAACGTGATGGAACAGCCTACCGAGGCCCTGCCCGAGAAAAAGAACGACTTCGGTAGTGGCTCGCCTGTCAATAATAACTAATCCATAGAGAGTCAAACAATTACATAAAAGCCGTCTAATGTAGTTAGATGGCTTTTTATTCATAAAACATAACCATTATGCCTCAGATTTCCAATAAAGGAATGGAATTGCCGCAGTCGGCGATCCGTAAACTTGTACCATTTGCCGATGCCGCTAAGGAGCGTGGCATCCGTGTGTATCACCTCAACATCGGCCAGCCCGACATCGAGACGCCCAAGGGTGCCTTGAAAGCCTTGTCGGAGACCGCCCTTGATCTTCCGGCGAGCCACGGTGTGCTGGAATACAGCCATTCGGCCGGCATCCCCAGCTATCGCCGTGCCCTATGTAACTACTACCACCGCCACGGCATCGACGTGACGCCCAACCAGATTCTCGTCACCACCGGCGGCAGCGAGGCCCTTCAGATGGCCTTCACCGTGTGCCTCAACCCGGGCGACGAGATCATCATCCCAGAGCCGTATTACACCAACTACAACACCTTCGCCAAGCTGTGCGACGCCAAGATCGTCACCATCCCGAGCGACATCAAGACGGGCTTCGCCCTGCCGCCCATCGAGGACTTCGAGAAGGCCATCACGCCGCGCACCAAGGCCATCATGATTTGTAACCCCAACAACCCGACGGGCTACCTCTACACCCGCGAGGAGCTGCTGAAGGTGGCCGGCTTGGTCAAGAAGTACGACTTGTTCCTCTTCGCCGACGAGGTGTATCGCGAGTTCTGCTACGACGGCCACAAGCACTTCAGCGTCATGCAGTTGGAAGGCTTGGAGCGCAACACCATCTTGTTTGACTCGGTCTCGAAGCGTTACAGCGCCTGCGGTGCCCGTGTGGGCTGCATGGTGACGCGCAACAGCGAGGTCTATGCCATCGCCATGCGTCTGGCGCAGGCCCGTCTGTCGCCGCCGAGTTTCGGCCAGATCTTCGCCGAGGCCGCCGTCGAAACGCCGCAGTCGTACTTTGATGGGGTTTACAACGAATATATCGCCCGCCGCAACGTCATCGTCGAGGGCGTCAACAAGATTCCGGGCTGCTTCTGCCCGATGCCCAAGGGCGCGTTCTACACCGTCATCGACCTGCCTGTTGACGACAGCGACAAGTTCTGCCAGTGGCTGCTCACCGACTTTAGCTACAACGGCGCCACGGTGATGCTCGCCCCTGCCACGGGCTTCTACGCCGACCCCGAGAAGGGCCGCCACCAAGCCCGCATCACCTATTGCATCTGCATCGACGACCTGAAGGCCGCCATCAAGTGCCTCGAAGAGGCCTTGAAGGTGTATCCCGGGCGTTTGCATTGACAAAACGACGCAAAACCATCGAAATCCCTTGGAGGCCCAAATGGCATTCAGGGGATTTTTTTATGCGAAGATTTTGGGATTTTCCGCATTTTTGGCGAAAAAGATTTTGGGATTTTCCGCATTTTCGGCGAAAAAGATTTTGGGATTATAGAATTAGTTGTATCTTTGCAGTCGAAATAAAAACCGTAAAGCCATGATTTTCAAGCGTAAGTTATATGATGAAATGCTTCGTTGGAAGCAACAACGGCAAGGGAAGACTGCTTTGCTGGTGGAGGGGGCGCGACGGGTCGGGAAATCCACCTTGGTGGAGGCGTTTGCCCAGCGTGAATACAAGTCGTATGTCTTGATCGACTTCGCCAATGTCAGCAAGACCATTCAGTCCTTGTTTGAGGACATCAGCAACTTGGATTACTTTTTCCTTCGGTTGCAGAACGAGACGGGTGTCACCTTGCACGAGCGGCAGTCGGTCGTCGTTTTCGATGAAGTGCAGCTTCAGCCGCTTGCCCGACAAGCCATCAAGTATTTGGTGAAGGACGGCCGTTACGACTATATCGAGACAGGCTCGTTGCTGTCCATCAAGAAAAACATCCAGAACATCCTCATACCGAGCGAAGAGACGCGCCTGACGATGCATCCGATGGATTTTGAGGAGTTTCTTTGGGCGACGGGCAACGAGGCCGGCTTGGATTTCCTGCGTGTGTTTTGGGAGAAAAAGCTTCCTTTGGCGCAGGCACACCGCAAGCAGATGCGCGATTTGCGGGTGTATATGCTCGTGGGAGGGATGCCACAGGCGGTTGCGGCCTACATAGAGCTGAACAACTTGCAGGCTGTTGACGAAGTGAAAAGGGATATATTGAAGCTGTATGAGAGTGATTTCCACCGCATTGACTCAACGGGACGGGCTTCAAGGCTGTTTCGGGCCATACCTTCCCAACTGAACAACAACGCCTCGCGCTATCAGGTCGGTTCGGTCATAGAGGGGCAGGATGCCGACCGCATCGCCGATGTGGTGGCGGCCATGGAGGACAGCCAAGCCGTCACGTTGGCCTATCATGCCACCGACCCTAACGTGGGCATGAACATGTTCAGCGACTATAGGCGCTACAAGATGTTTCTTGCCGATACGGGGCTTTTCGTCACTTTGGCCTTTATGGACAAGGCGTTTACCGAAAACGTCATCTACAACAAGCTTCTTGGCGACAAGCTCGGCTCCAACATGGGCTATGTCTATGAAAACCTTGTGGCCCAAATGCTTTATGCCAACGGCGACTCCTTGTATTATTACACCTTCCCGAGCGGGAAAGGCAACCACAACTACGAGGTGGATTTCCTGCTTTCGAGAGGCAACAAGATTTGTCCCATCGAGGTCAAGTCGTCGGGCTATCGCACCCATGCCTCGCTGGACGCCTTCTGCGCGAAGTTCTCGGCCCGCATTGGCAACCGCTATTTGCTCTATACCAAAGACTTCCAACAGGACGGGCAGGTGCAATATGTTCCTGTCTATATGGCGGGATTGTTGTGAGGAGACCGTTTTTATCACTTTTTTTGGACTAATTTTGCCACGTCACGGCCTCTAATGTTGTGTCTAAAATAACATAATAAGATGAACAGACTGACAATCACGCTTTTGGCTTGCTTTATGGCCTTGTCGCTCTCCGCACAAATCGACACGGATTGGAGCCAACGGGTGCGCGAATCGCAACAGAACGCCCGCGAGGAATACGAGAGGTTCCGGCAGCAGGCCGAACAGGACTACAAGGACTTCCGCAGGAAAGCCAATGAGGAGTATGCCCGCTTCATGGAAAACCCGTGGACGGCTTTCGAGTCGCAACCGGCCGAAGAGATTCCCAAGCTGCCCAAGCCGCCCACTCCCGTTGAGGTTGACCCTACTCCTCAGCCGACAACAGAGCCGATTCCTTTCGACGGCAAACCCCTGCCGCCAAAGCCCATCGACCCGCCGCAACCCATCGAGCCGTTGACGCCGACGGTTCAGCCCGACATGCCCGAAACCGTCGTCAGCTTCTATGGCACGGAGATGGCCTACCATTTCCCGTCCACCCAATCGTTGCGCATGAAGGATGCCTCCGAGAGCAGCGTGTCCGCCTTGTGGAAGCAACTGTCGAAGCCTGACTTCGACAATCTCATTGCCGAGTGCCTGCGCTATCGCACCGACCTCAATCTTTGCGATTGGGGCTATGTGATGCTGACCGAGCAGGTTGCCGAATCCTTCTGCGGCGGACACACCAACGAGGCCGTTGTGCTGCATCTTTTTCTGCTCACCCAGTCGGGCTACCAGATGCGCATCGGAAGGGATGACGACAGGCTTTGCGTCTTGGTCGGCTCCAACGAGAAAATCTACCACTACAGGTATTTCAGGATTAATGATGTGCAATACTATTGCTTCGACCGTTCCATGGATTGCCGCGCCATGCAAATCTACAACCAGCCTTTCCCCAAGGAGAAGCTGATGAGCCTCGACATGACCCAACCCAAACTGACTGTCAAAAAGACCAACCCAAGGACGATTGGCTCAAAACGCTTCACACAAGCGAAGGCCACCGTCGTCTTGAACCAAAACCTGATCGATTTCTTCAACAGTTGTCCGGTCAATTCCGAGTGGCAGCTTTACTCGAAGGCCTCGCTGAGCGACATGGCCAAGGACGCGCTCTATCCGGCCTTGCGCGAAGCCATCGAAGGCAAGACCCAAGCGCAGGCCGCAAACATCCTGCTCAACTTTGTGCAGACCGGCTTTGACTACGCCACCGACCAACAGCAGTTCGGCTACGAGCGTCCGCTTTATCCCGACGAGTCGCTGTATTATCCTTTCTGCGACTGCGAAGACCGTTCCATCCTTTTCGCCTGTTTGGTGCGTGAGTTGATGGGCTTGGACGTGGTGCTGCTCGATTATCCCGAACACCTCTCTACGGCGGTGTGCTTTACGGAGGATGTCGCGGGCGACTATCTGTTGCTCGACGGCAAGAAATATGTGGCTTGCGACCCCACCTATATCGGAGCTGACATCGGCATGACCATGCCAAGCATGAGGAAACACACCGCAACGGTGATAACTTTTTAGTTTCGTGTGAGATAAAGTCGTATCTTTGCGCATCAAAACTGCATTTTATGAATAGGACGATACGTTTTCTGCTATACGGACTTCTTCCGCTCGCCTTCCTCGTCAACGGGAAGGCTTCGGCGCAGATGGTGCAATATGGCAAGGTGGTGGAGATGAACTCCAAGGGCAAGACGTTGAGCGGCGTTTCCGTTACGGTGCCCTCGGCGCACGACTGCCATCCCACTTCGAGCGATGCCTTCGGCGTGTTCAGGCTGAGCTTCGGCGAACACCATACGGGCGATGTGATTCATGGCCTGAAGGCAAGGAAATATGGTTATGAGGTGGTCAACATCCACGTCACCCGCGACGGCTGGACGCTCACCGACCGCGACACGCTGCGCATCGTGATGGCCCCCACCGCCAAAATCAACGAGGCGAGGATGCGCTACTACGACCTCTTGGAAACCGCTTGCATATCGCGCCACGACGCCACGATGCGGATTCTCGACGAGCATTATGCCAACCGCAGCATTTCGCTGCCCGAATACCAATACTGGAAATTGGAGGCCGAAAACGAACTGCAACGCGCCTACCAAAGCATGGACGACTACGCCTACGCCTTTGCGCGGGTCAACGAGGACGACCGGGACGATGCCACGGTGGAGCTTGTCTCCAAGCTGAAAGCCAACGACATGGAAGGTGCCATGGCCTTGGTGGACGGCAAGCCCTACGAAACCGTGCTGCAAGCCTATACCGACTTCACTTCCGCCTATCCTTTGGAAGAACACGAGGAAATGCAGCCCAAGGCGGGCTTGGATTCCATCCCCACGTTCGATTCGCTCTATTCCGACATCATGGTTTTGCAAACCTATGCTAACCTGTTTGAAAGCGACTTCGCCGTTTCCGGCGCGAAATACGCCAAGTCGTGCGCCTATCTCGGCGTGCTTTACAAGGAGAAAGGCTGGGACGAGGCTTCCAGGAAATACCTCACCAAGGCCTTGCGGATGTATGAGATGCTGAACGTGATGGAAGGTGTCGAGGTGCAGGACAAGATCGACAAGATAAGGCAGTTGCTTGAAAATTGACCACCGTTTATGTACGACAAGAGAATAGCTTATTTCGACAGCCTTGACGACCGCGCCTTGGTCGGCTTGCTTTTAGCCAACGACAAGGAGGCGGTCGAATATGTGTTTTTCCATCGCTGCAACGGCATGTTTGCCCACATCATCCACAGCATGTTCCAGTCGCAAGGGCGGAAAGAGGAGCTGATCGGCGAGTTGTATCTCTACCTCAGCGAGAACGACTGGGACCGCTTGCGCAAGTTCGGCTTCAAGTCGTCGCTCAACACTTGGCTGACGGTCATCGCGGTACGGTTCTTCAGGAAAAAACGACTTAGCCAGACTAAATTAGTGGCCGTCGAGCCTCAATTGATCGTGGAGACCCAAAAGGACGAGGCCGACGACTACGACATCATCCACGAGATGACCCGCCTCGAACTCTACAAGGCCATCGACCGACTCTCCAAGCCGCGCGAGCGTTACGCGCTGTTGGCCGAACTGACGGGCAAGAGCGCCGACGACATCGCCGCCGAGATGGGATGCACCGTCGCGGCGGTCTATAACCTGACGAAGAAAGCAAGAATGGAATTGAGAACCCTATTGAAAGACAAAGAGATATGAACAACGACAGAATTGAAATCACGGATGAGTTGATGGCTTGTTACATGGAAGGAAACGTAACCGACGAGGAGCGTGCTGCCGTTGAAGCTTATCTTTCAGGCAGCAACGAGGCCATGGACGATATGTTTCTTGCCCGAACGGAATTGGCATACGTGAATCTCGTCAAACGCCTTGTGGCCGAAGGCATCATCCTTGACGAAAAGATACAACGCAAACGCAAAATAAGGCTTTACGTTTCTGGTGGTATTGTGTTAGCCATCATTGCCGCTGTATGTTTCTGGATATGGCGAATCTCCACGCCATTGCACATGAAAGTGAGTGTGTGTGAAGATACAGCCAATAGTATTCCTGCTTTGCCTTTTGAGAACGGCACACTTTATTGCGAGTATGCCGATAATGCCGCACAAACCTTTCAGGTAAATGGCAAGAATCCAACGGTGTTCCTCGACGACATACCTTATAAATACAGGCACGCGCCGGTTCACCTCGTGTTTGAGGCCGAAGGCTACCTTCCCATCGATACGGTCGTGTCGGTGCAGAAGGCCTTCAGCCTTGCCATCCGTCGCGACAACGAATTGGGTGTGGTCTTCGGACGGGTGACCGACTTCAAGACCGGCGAACCGATAGCCAACGCCACGGTGCGCCTTCAGGACATGGACACCCGGACCGACGCCTTTGGCCGGTTCCGCATCGACATCCCGTTTGCCAAGCAGGACAAGTCGCAGCTCGTGCAGGTGTTTGCCGAGGGCTATCCCGTTTGGGAAGGCTATTATCGCCCTTCCGCCTCTGAACCGTGGACGATTATGTTAGGTGAAAACCAATGAGTTACAAGACAATTGAAAATAATTCGGATTTTTTTGGACTAATTTTGCGACATGAAAGGCACTATTGGACAAAGACCAAACAAAACAGTTAATCATAAGTTAAAGTAAAAGAAAGGAAAAAGAAATGAAAAAGCTAAGAACACTTTTGGCGCTCGCACTCTCAGTGGTCATGACGACCAGCTGCGCCTCGCAAAACCTCACCAAAGACCAGAAAAAGGCGGAGAAATCCATCAAGAAGGAAGTGAGGCAGTTGAAGAAAGACGGCTGGAAGGTCGCCCCGGGCAACATCACCATGGACCTTCAGCTGAAGGAAGCCTATTCCAAGGCCTTGGAGAAAGACGACAAAGGCTATGAGAAGTTTGTGTCGGGCGAGGCCATGACGGTGGGCGAGACCTACGATGCCGCCCTCTTCCAAGCCACCAACCTTGCCAAGCTCGACCTCGCGGCCAAGATTGAGACCGAGATTACCGAGTTGATCGACACGAAGTTGGGCAACAAGCAACTCTCCCAGAAGCAGGCCACTTCGTTGGCCGAAAGCGTGGCGGCGAGCAAGAACCTCGTCTCGCAAAAGTTGGGCCGCGTAATTATCCCTGTGAAGATGTATCGCGACCTCGACAACGGCAACGTGGAAGTCAGGACAATCGTGTATTACAGCCACGACATGGCCATGGACATCATGAAGCAGTCCATGCGCGAGGACCTCGAACAGAAGGCCGACGACCTCTCGAAACAGCTGGATAGGATTTTGGGGTTCTGACGACCATGCAAGCGACACGCAAGGCGAGGGCGATGCCAAGGGACAAGGCAGCCTTCGCCTTTTTTGGAAAAATGCCTGATGTTGATCCGTTGTAACCCAAAATTCTGTTATTTTGCAGGCTCATTCACGCAAATCCGATAGCCAATGAAAAAGATACTGTTCACCCTGTTGTTTTCCACGCTTTGCCTTGCCCTTGCTGCGCAAGACTTTGAAATCGTCAGCGTCGAGTCGCTGCCCGCCGACTTTTCTGCGCGGGAGGAGATAAAGACCGACCACAGCGACCGCCAATGTGCCTTGCTGCGCATCGCCACGCAGAACATCGTGCCCAACCAGCGCGAAGGCTTCAGCTTCGTGCCCGACCTTGGTTCGGAGGTGGTGGAACGCGCCACCCGCGACGGCGAGATATGGCTGTGGGTGTCGCCAGGGCTGAAGTACCTGCGCATCAAGCACCGCGAATGGGGGCAATACGAGCTTCGGATGCCGGATTATGTCGCTCGGGTGGAGGCGTTGCATACCTACAAGGTCGTCATCAGAGGAACGTTGGCCATGCCTCTGCAAGAGCAAGCGAACAATGCGCCGACGCAGCAATACTTGGCCTTCCAGATTAGCCCTACCAATGCCGTTCTCGAAGTGGAAGGGAAGATTTGGGAGGTGGAGGCCGACGGCTCGTCGATGCAATACGTGCCTTTCGGCAAGTACGACTATCAGGTGCGATTGGAGAACTACCACACCTATTCCGGCTCCGTCGTGGTGGCTGACCCCGACAACACGCACAAGGTGGTCGTCAACCTGTCGCCCAACTTTGGCTGGATTGAAGTGAAAGGCGACGACGTGCTGGACGATGCCAGCGTTTACATCGACAACGCCTTGGCCGGCAAGGTGCCTTTCAGGAGCGTCGCGCTCAAAAGCGGTAAGCACAGCGTGCGCATCGTCAAGAAGCTGTATGACGAATATAGCGAGACCGTCACCGTGACCGACAACCAGACGGTTTCGCTGTCGCCCACGTTGTCGGCCAATTTCGCCGAAGTCACCTTGAAAGTGGACGCCGACGCCGAGATTTGGGTGAACAACGAGAAGAAAGGCATCCGCACTTGGACGGGCGTTTTGGGCAGCGGGATGTATAGGATCGAATGTAAGCAGAAAAACCACGAAACCACCGTGACGACGAAAGAGATCGTCCCCAAGATGCACGGGCAAACCCTGACGCTCGCGGCTCCACGCCCCATCTATGGCTCGCTCAATGTGGTGAGTGCGCCCAACTTTGCCAAGATCTATCTCGACGGGCACCTCGAAGGCGAAACGCCGAAGTTCATTCGCGAGGTGCTTATCGGTACCCACAGCCTCAGGCTTGAGAAAGAAGGCTGTGCCACCTTGAACAAGACCGTTACCATAGCCCAAGGCGAGACGTTGGAGGTGCAGGAGAAGTTGGACACGGGCCGCAGCGTCGTGGTGAAGACCGACCGCGAGGGCGACCAAGTCTTTGTGGACGGCAGCGCGGTGGGCAGCACCCCGCGCGAGATTTCGCTCGGCTTCGGCCACCACACCCTCCGCGTGGTGCGCAACGGCGTGAAGGTGGAGAGGGAAGTGGAGGTTTACCCAAGCACCATCGACGGACAGGAGATGACCTTCGAGTTCGGGCGGCTCGTCACCATCCGCACCGACCGCGACGGCGACGAGGTGATGGTGGACGGCGTGAAGGTGGGCACCTCGCCCGTGAGCGTCGATTTGCCCTACGGCAGCCATGCCATCCACGCCTATCGTGGCAAGAAATACGCCGACAAGGAGATAACGGTTCTCAAGTCGGGAGGCCTCACCGAGCATACGCTCACGCTCCACGGCGAGACCGCTTCGCACTTCGTGGAGAATGGCGTCTATTTCGCCACCTTGAACGCCGCCTACGACATGATGAATGCGCCATCTTTCGGCTTTTGTGTCGGTCAGGTGAAGAAGATAGGCTGGTTCGTCACGGCGATGAGCAACTTCCAGTTTGACGCCATGAATTACAGCATGGTCACCGATGCCAACGGATTGGTGGAAGGCTCGTATCCGGGTTTTACAGGTTCGGTGCTCCACTCGCGCGTTTCTGTTATGGGAGGCCTTGTCGTCAGAGTGGCCGGCCCCGTTTGCTTCCGTTTGGGAGCGGGCTATGGATCGAACATTACAAGCCAAATGGCAGCGGATGGCAATGTGGTTAGAATCAGCAACTATTCCTATGAAGGCATCGATGCCACTGCGGGCATACAGCTGAACCTGAAAGGCTTCACGCTGACTGCGGACGCTGTGACCACCAATTTCAAGACTCTTGAGGCAAAGATTGGCTTGGGCTATTGCTGGAAGCGGAAATAATGGAATAATCAAACAAACAACCCTATGAGACACAATAACATCATCCTGACAGCCCTCTTCATGGGCCTCGTCTTTTTCGGCTGCAAGAAGTACGAGCCGGAAAACCTCACCCCCAAGATAACCGACGACCATGTGGAAGTGACCGACACCACGGCCACCTTCACATGGACGGTGGACTGGCTGGGGAAGCTCGTTTCCGTGGTGGAGGTGAGCAAGAACGAGGACATGACCGACTCGCGCTTCTACGGTTCTGAGGAAGAGACCAACAACCACGACTTCACGGTGACGGCAACGGGCTTGAAAGAGGCCACAAAGTATTACTACCGTTTTTTGGTGTGGAACAAGTTCTATGTGGACAATAAGTTTGTGATGGAGGTGGAGGGTTTTACCACGGAAGCAGATGTTCCCAAAGTGAAGACCGTGGAAGTCAACGATGTGACAAGGACTTCGGCAACGGTGGTTGGCGAGGTGATAGACGATGGTGGTGCGGAAGTGACCGAATGCGGTGTCTGCTGGAGTACAAGCCAAAATCCTACAACGAGCGGAAGCCACGCCACAGGTGGAACGGGATTGGGAAGCTATTCGGTTGCATTGTCTGGTCTTGAAGTTGGAATGACCTACTATGCCCGTGCATACGCAATTAATAGCAAGGGAACGGCATACGGCGAGGAGTTGGAATTCGTGACCGGCGATGCCGTGAAGCCCACGGTGACTACGGCCGAGATTACCAACATAGATTGGCGTTCGGCCACGGGCGGTGGCGAGGTGATCGACGACGGCGATGCCACAGTGACAGAACGCGGCATCTGCTGGAGCACGAGCCACAACCCGACCATGAGCGGCAACCATGCCAACAATGGTACGGGTACGGGTGTTTTCACCGTCCAAATGAACGGCCTCACGGCCAATACCACCTACTATGTTCGCGCCTACGCCATCAACAGCCAAGGCACGAGCTATGGCAGCGAGGTGACCTTTACGACCACGGCAAACCCGCCCACAGTGACGACCTCCACAATAACCAACATCACGCAGACTACGGCCACGGGCGGCGGCAACGTGACCGATGACGGAGGAGTGACGGTGAACGAGCGCGGTATCTGCTGGAGCACCAACCACAACCCGAACACCAACGGCAGCCATGCCACCAGCGGCTCGGGGACAGGCAGCTTTACGGCGAACATGACGGGCTTGAGTGCAGGCACAACCTACTATGTTCGTGCCTACGCCATCAACAGCCAAGGCACGAGCTATGGCAGCGAGGTGAGCTTTACGACGGCGGCGCCCTACACCATAACCGTCGCGGCAAACCCGAGCAATGGTGGCACGGCGATCGGCGGCGGCACATACACCCAAGGCCAAAGCTGCACCATTTCAGCTACAGCCAACACCGGATTTGGCTTCATAAACTGGACCGAAAACGGCAATGTGGTTTCCACTAGTGCAAGCTATAACTTTACAGTAAGCGGCAACCGAACATTGGTGGCGAACTTTACGGCTGTTCCAACTGGTGCAATAGATGGTTTGTTTACCATCAATGCCAACGGTGACAAAGTTTGGTTCTCACAAGGCAATTTGCAATATCAGGCTAGCACGAGCACATGGCGGTTTGCCACCAACCAATACGACTACATCGGTGATGCCAACAGCAATATCTCATCGTCCTACAGCGGCTGGATTGACCTCTTCGGCTGGGGCACCAGCGGATGGGACTGTGGCAACACTTATTACCGCCCTTGGGATACCAACAACAGCGATGGCAGCTTGTACGGACCTCACGGCCAATACAACCTGACGGGCAGCTACGCCAACTCCGACTGGGGCTACTACAATGTAATTAGCAACGGTGGCAACGCGTCTCACCAGTGGCGCACGTTAACGCAAGGCGAATGGGACTATGTCTTCAACACACGCAGTACGAGCAGTGGCATCCGCTATGCCAAGGCGCAGGTGAACAACATAAACGGCGTGATTCTGTTGCCCGACGACTGGAGTACAAGTTACTACAGCCTGAGCAGTGCCAACACAAGTGGAGCGGATTATATGAGCAACGTGATCAGTTTATCCGATTGGGCGAACAGTTTGCAGTCGCACGGCGCCGTCTTTCTGCCTGCCGCAGGCAACCGTTTCGGTACTTCGGTCCACTATGCGGGCAGCTACGGCTACTACTGGTCGAGTTCGTACTACCGCAAATTCAGCGCGTACAGTGTGTACTTCCTCGGCAGCTACCTTGACACGAACCACAGCTACTTCAGCCGCAGCTACGGGTTCTCGGTTCGCTTGGCGCGTGTTGCCGAGTGATTCATCCTTATGCCCGTTCTTGCGAATTTGCAATTCGCAAGCCTTGGAAAGGGAATTTGCAATTCCCACATGATTGTAGAGACGTGCTGCAGTGCGTCTTTACTGTTTGTTTGTGTTTTGGGCGGCTGCCACGGTGTGCGGCTGCCGTGGTACGACAGCCCTACAGCCCAAACGTGTAGGGCTGTCGCATTGCGGCAGCCGTGTTTGGTATGATGCCTGCCGGGGTGCTGCCTATCGGGGGGTGCTGCCGTAGGTCGCTGCTGCCGTAGGTCGCTGCTGCCGTAGGTCGCGACCTACGGTTAATAGGAGTCGCGTCTTCCAGACGCGGGGCGGGGGCGTGAGGGAACCCCGTAGGGGTGATGGACGATAGGCAGGGGTGAAGCGCAGCGCAACCCCTGCCTATAATAAACGCCCAACCCCCGTTCTTGCGAATTTGCAATTCGCGAGGTTTGGGAAGGGAATTTACAATTCCTACATGATTGTAGAGACGTGCTGCGGCGCGTCTTTACGGTTTTTGGTTTTGGGCGGCTGCCACGGTGTGAGGCTGCCGTGGTACGACAGCCCTACAGCCCAAACGTGTAGGGCTGTCGCATTGCGGCTGTAGGGCTGTCGCATTGCGGCAGCCGTGTTTGGTATGATGCCTGCCGGGGTGCTGCCGTAGGTCGCTGCTGCCGTAGGTCGCGACCTACGGTTAATAGGAGTTGCGTCTTTCAGACGCGGGGCGGGGGCGTGAGGGAACCCCGTAGGGATGACGGATGATAGGCAGGGGTGAAGCGCAGCGCAACCCCTGCCTATAATAAACGCCCAACCCTTGACGGAAATAACGACGCAGACTGGCCGCCCGAGAGGCAATGGGCGGAACGCCCGTCGATTTGTTTAGGATTTTCGGGGGATTTGTTTTTTCGGGTAAAAGGTGGCGGTGTTATGGAAAATGTGTATTTTTGCAGGTGAAAACCATAATTGGAGGATTAGGACATGATGAACACGGCAGAAATACAAGGGGTTTACTTGAACGTTCCTTTCTCGGATTGGACGCTTTTGAAGGAGTTGATACGCAAATTCGGATGGCAGGCGGAAACACGTGAGCAGATGTTGGATCGTTTTGTCAAAAGTCGGCCAATCAACCCGCCCATCAGCGAGGAGGACATCATGGATGAAGTGAATTCGGTAAGGTATCAGCGATGAGAATCGTCTTCGATTGCAATATTTGGATTTCGTTTTTGATTGGTCACCAAGCCAAGCTGATGCAGCGCATATTGACAGACGCACGTTTTGATGTCTATGTCTGCGATGAGTTGCTGGCCGAAATCCGCGACGTATGCCTGCGTCCCAAGATACGGTGTCATGTGAGTGAAGAAGAGATGGAAGCGTTCTTCCGAATCATACACGCTTTCTGTCGAAAGGCTGAAATTGGGCACGAAGCCGATTTTCCCATCCGTGATCCAAAAGACCTTTACCTTTTGTCATTGTCGGATAGCATTGGCGCTGATTTTATCGTCACGGGTGACGCCGACCTGCTTGATTTGAAACAGTACAAACGGACAAAGATGTTAAGGCTAGTCGAATTCAGGGCGTTTTTTGTAATGCCTTGAATGATTTTTCCCCTCCTTCCGAATATGCAATTCGCAGCCTTGGGAAGGGAATTTGAAATTCCCAGATGATTGTAGAGACGTGCTACAGTGCGTCTCTACGGTTTGTTTGCCTGGCGGGGTGCTGCCGTAGGTCGCAACCTACGGTTAATAGGAGTCGCGTCTTCCAGACGCAGGGCAGGGGCGCGTGGGAACCCCGTAGGGATGAACGGACGATAGGCAGGGGTGAAGCGCGGCGCAACCCCTGCCGATAATAAACGCCCAACCCTTGCCGGAAATAACGACGCAGACGGGCCGCCCGAGAGGCAATGGGCGGAACGCCCGCCGATTTGTTTTGGATTTGCGGGGGATTTGTTTTTTCGGGTAAAAGGTGGCGGTGTTATGGAAAATGTGTATTTTTGCAAAAAATAAATGTCATGCCACAAATAAGCTCGTTTTACGGAATTGTCATATTCATGAACTTCACCGACCATTCGCCGGCCCATTTCCATGCATGGTATGGCGAGTATAAGGTTGACGGTGGGCATTCGCGACGGGGTGGTGACGGGAAAGATGCCAGGCCGTGCGTTACGCATGATCTTGGAATGGCTTGAACTGCAACTGCGACGAACTGATTAGCGACTGGGAAAAAGCACAAACAGGCTCGACGCTTGACAAGATAGAACCCTTAAATTGAAAGCAAATGTTTTTGGAAATCAACAAGGCAGAGTATCTCGGAGACTATAGGATCCGTCTTTGGTTCAACAACGATGAAGTGCGGGACGTCGATCTATCGGGCTCGTTGAAAGGGGAGGCGTTCCAGCCGCTCATGGACAAGGATTATTTCAAGTGCTTTTCGATTCGGTTCAATACCATCGAATGGGAAAACGGAGCCGATTTCGCCCCCGAGTATCTTTACGAGATAGGAGCAGTCGCTTGACGTTTTCGTTGTCCTTCCCAACCAGCCATTCGTAACCCGCTCGTCCTTGCATGAAGCGTCCCCTTTCCGTCGGTGCCAAATTCGCCAAATTCGCCGTTTTTGTGTTTCGCTGTCCTTCTGAGTTTTCAATTCTGGAGACCTGAACAAGGGCATTTGCCATGCGAGAACGGGCGAAGGCGTCCTGTCAAACCTCTTCACTTGGTTCTGCCGATGGGGAAGCCAGAATTCTTTGCGTGCCAAAATCAAGGCCGAGGATGGTCGCCAACTGCTTCTCAGCTGTTTCGCGAAGCAACTCTATCCGTTGCCTTTGTGTCATTCCCTGATTGATTAGTATGGCATTGTAGCTTTCGAGATTGGATAGTACCAGAAGCTGGTGCAGGTCGGCGTAATCACGGATGTTACCTTTCTTGCCAGGGTTATCATCGCGCCACTCCTTCGCGGTTTTTCCAAATAACGCCACATTCAACAAATCGGCTTCGTCGGCGTAGATGAACGATTTTTGTGCTTGGGTCAATTCCGGAATAATCAGATGCTCCTTGATGGCGTCGGTGTGGATGCGGTAATTGAGTTTGGAAAGTTCACGGTTAAGGTTCCAGTTGAGCGAAAGACGCGAGTTCTCGGCGGTTTTCAGCCGTTTGTAGTCTTTGACGATGTAGAGTTTGAACTCCGGTGAAATCCAACTGGCGAACTCAAGCGCGATGTCGGAATGCGCAAAAATGCCGCCCCCATAGCGTCCCGACTTGGTTATGATGCCTATTCCACACAAATGTTCGTTCCACTCCTTTATGGAAAAGGTGTAGGCATTGGTGCCTGCGTCTTTTTTAAACGTATCGAAATCGTTACGTTTAAAACTGGGGTTGTGCAGACATTCCCATAATCCGAGGAACTCCACGATGTCGCGGCTACGAAGCCAACTATGTATGGTAATGCGCGGGTCGGAGCTTCTGTAGCGAGCGATGTCTGTCAGCGAGATGTACTCGCTTTTGAAGTCGTTGGTGTAGATGGAGATTTCAATGCCGTTGGCATGGATGGTTTCTTTTATTGTTGTCTTCATGTTTGGCACGCTAATGAAGATGCAAAAGTACGTTTTTTTTCGTTTCGACACCCGTTCCCCCGAATTTTCAATTCTGGAAGCCTGAACATGGCCGTTTGCCCTGCGGGAATGGGACATTTTGGCAACCGCATCCCAAAATAATCCGCAAGACAATGCGATTTTTAATGGCCCATCCAAACAAAATTCGCCTAATTTGGACTATTTTTGCAGGCTGAATGACTCTATACGAAAACCCAACCCCCGATAGCCTATGAAAAGACTGCTTTGCTGCTTGACTTTATCACTCGTTTTCCTGTCCGTCGCTGCCCAGGATGTCGAACGCGACCGCCGCATCATGGAGCAAGTGATGGCCGCTGGCGACAAGTATTCCTACGCTTCGGCGTCGCACGACACGCTCGAAGTGGCGGTCAAGAATGCCGTCGCGCTCCTGGCCGGCCAGATCGTGACGGACGTGAAGGTGCAGGCCAAATCCGAAATCCATTCCGTCACGGGCAACGGCGAGGTGGAGGAGCGGCTGTTCTATGACCAAGTGGCCGAGACCTTCACCAAGGTCAGGCTGAAAGACTACCATACCCTCGTGGTGGCCAAGCCCGACCGAAGAAACACCCAATACACCGCCTTCGCGTATATCGAGAAGGAAAGCATCGCACGGATTTATGCCGAACTTGAGGCCGAGGAGAAGGAGGCGAGGCAAGAAAAGGCCAAAAGGATCGGCAACGACGTGAATTTCTACTACGCCGAGGGCTGCAAGGCCGTGAAGGACTTCCGTATCGGCGACGCCTTGAAGCAGTGGTACTGGGCCTACGCCATGAGCGTCGGGACCGATGCCGCCATCGGCGACGAACCCGCCACACGGTTCCTCGAAGCCAAGATCGACCGCTTGCTGAGCGACATCCAAGTGACTGCCGTTTCGTGCGAAAAGGTGAAAATCAACGACTTGCAGGAGAAATACAATGTCATCCTCGACATCAGTTACCGCGACGAGGCCGCCATGCTCCACAAGGTCACCAACCTCGACTTTGAATACAACGACGGCTACACCCAGCAAAAAGGCGCCCGCGTGAGAGACGGCGTAGGCACCCTTGAGTTGCAATACGACTTCGACGAGGTGCGCTTTTACTGCGTTTACAACTACGACGCCAACGAGACCCCCGCCGATGTGTATGCCGTCGTGAAGACGAAGGAACCCAAGAAGTTCGCCTCGGCCACCAAGACGGTCAAGATTACGGAAACGGAAAGGCAAACGAAGGAAGTGACCGTCAACCCGGGCGAGGTCGAGCTTCCCGTGGCCTACAGTACGCAAGAAAGGGAGAACGTTTCGGTCGCCATCCCGTCGGAAAGCAGGCAAGAGCTGCTGTCGCGGCGCATGGCAAGCATCGAAAACGCCATCCGCGACAAGGACTATGCCTCCGTCCGGCCTTTGTTCACCGACGAAAGCTACGACAGCTTCCTGAAGTTGGTCAGGCGAGGCAACGCCACCATCGTGGGCAAGCCGCAATACAGGTTCATCGACTTCGGCAAGCTCACCTTGTGCCGCAGCATCACCATGCAGTTCCGCTTCCGCAACAACAAGCAGTTCATCGAGAACGTCACCTTCCGCTTCAATGCCGACAACCTCGTGGAGTCGATAGCGTTCACCCTCAGCGACGTGGCCGAGAGCGACATCCTCCAGAAAGGGGAGTGGAACCGCGATTCGCGCCTCACGCTGATGACCTTCCTCGAAGACTATCAGACCGCCTACGCCCTTGGCCGCGACCAATACCTCGAAAGCATCTTTTCCGACAACGCCCTGATTGTCGTCGGCAACAAACTGGAATCGCGGGTGATTACCGATGGCGTGAGGCTAGTGGAGCATGTGCGTTACGACACCCTTTCCAAAAAGCAGTATATCAACCGATTGAGAGGCCATTTCGCCACGAAGGAATACATCAACCTCAACTTCACCGAGACCGACTTCCAACGCGCCTCGAACAGCAAGGAGATGTACGGCATCCGCGTCAGGCAGGAATACTTCTCCAGCAACTACGGCGACGTGGGCTACCTCTTCCTCTTGGTTGACCTGCGCGGCGAGTTGCCCGTCATCCATGTCCGCGCTTGGCAAAACGACAAGCTGCCCCTTGAGTCACTGATTGAGTTGAACGATTTTTATTGAAAACCATGAAACACAGACTGTTACTTTCTTTTGCCCTGTTTTTCTTCACCCTTTCCTTGAGGGCGCAAGACTTTGAGATTGTCAGCGTTGAGTCGCTGCCCGCCGACTTTTCTGCGCGTGAGGAGATAAAGGCCGACCACAGCGACCGCCAATGCGCCTTGCTGCGCATCGCCACGCAGAACATCACGCCCAACCAGCGCGAAGGCTTCAGCTTCGTGCCCGACCTTGGCTCCGAGGTGGTGGAACGCGCCACCCGCGACGGCGAGATATGGCTGTGGGTGTCGCCGGGATTGAAATACCTGCGCATCAAGCACCGCGAATGGGGGCAATACGAGCTTCGGATGCCGGACTATGTCGCTCGGGTGGAGGCGTTGCATACCTACAAGGTCGTCATCAGAGGCACTTTTAAGGAATCTGACCCTGACCCAAGGCCCACGCCGACGCAGCAGTATTTGGTTTTCCAACTGTCGCCCACCAATGCCGTGCTTGAGGTGGATGGCTATCTTTGGGAAGTTGCCCAAGATGGTTCTGCTATGAAGTTTGTCGATTTCGGCACGTATTCCTATCGTGTCCAGGCACCGAATTACCATACCGCGACAGGCACCGTGACGGTGAACGACCCCGAAAACACCCAAACCGTACCCGTGAGCCTACGCCCCGATTTCGTTGAAGTGACCCTGAAAGTGGATGCCGATGCGGAAATATGGGTGAACAACGAGAAGAAAGGAACGCGCGCTTGGACGGGGTCGTTGGGCAAGGGCACCTACAAGATTGAATGTAAGCAGGAAAGCCACGAAACCACGACGACCACGCAGCCCATCACTGACGACATGAATGGACGGACCATCACCTTGCCCGTGCCGAAGCCGGTTTACGGCTCGTTGAATGTGGAAAGCACACCCAATTTCGCCAAGCTCTACATCGACGGCAAGGCGATGGGGGAGACGCCGAAATACATTGCTGAAATCCTCATTGGGCAACACGAGATAAAACTCACCAAGGAAGGCTATCAGGATTACACCGAAACCGTGACGATTACGAAAGGCGAGCGGAAGCAGGTGAAGGTGACGTTTAGCAATAAACCGGACGAGGAGACCTTTACGGTGAACGGCGTGAGCTTCACCATGAAGCGCGTTGAGGGCGGCATCTTCCGGATGGGCAGCGACGACAGCGAGGCATGGGGCGACGAGAAACCAGTACATAGCGTGACCGTAAGCACGTTCCACATGGGCGAGACGGAAGTGACGCAGGCCCTGTGGAAGGCGGTGATGGGCAGCAACCCCAGCTACTTCAAGGGCGACAACCTGCCTGTGGAGCAAGTAAGTTGGAACGACTGCCAAGAGTTTATCCGCAAGCTGAACAGCCTGACGGGGAAGAACTTCCGCCTGCCCACCGAGGCGGAGTGGGAGTATGCCGCCCGGGGCGGCAGCCGCAGCAACAGGACGAAATACGCCGGCAGCCGCAGCATAGGCAGCGTGGCGTGGTACACCGACAACAGCGGCAGCAAGACGCACCCCGTGAAAGGCAAAAGCCCCAACGAGCTTGGCCTCTACGACATGAGCGGCAACGTGTGGGAGTGGTGCGGCGACTGGTACGGCAAAAGCTATTATTCCAATTCCCCGTCAAGCGACCCGAAAGGCCCTTCTACCGGCTCCCGCCGCGTTTTGCGCGGCGGTGGCTGGAACTACCGCGCGGGGGGCTGCCGAGTGTCGAACCGTCACTACGGCACCCCCGTCAGCAGGTACGACTACTTCGGGTTCCGCCTTGTCCTTCCCCAGTAGAACTCGTCGCAGACCCCTCCTTCCGAATTTGCAATTCGCAAGGTTTGGGAAGGGAATTTGCAATTCCCACATGATTTTAGAGACGTGCCGCGGCGCGTCTTTACTGTTTTTTTGTCCATTTTGCTGCTGCCCGAGGTGTCGCTGTGCTCTGCCTCGGGTTGTGTGTAATCTGCCCTTGCAGGGCGGGGCCGAGGCGGGCAATGATGCGCCCCGAAGGGGCAATTTAACGGTAGCGTGGGGCAGAGCGGGCGCAGCCCGTGTCGCCCGACGCGATAAAAGACGGGAATGCAGAATGTGTTATTGAAAGACGATGTGTCCCTGTTCTTGCGAATTTGCAATTCCCACATGATTGTAGAGACGTGCCGTGGCGCGTCTCACCCGTTCTTGCGAATTTGCAATTCGCAAGCCTTGGGAAGGGAATTTGCAATTCCTACTTGATTGTAGAGACGTGCTGCGTCGCGTCTCTATTGTTTGTTTTGTGTCCATTTTGCTGCTGCCCGAGGTGTCGCTGCGCTCTGCCTCGGGTTGTGTGTAATCTGCCCTTGCAGGGCGAGGCCGAGGCGGGCATTAATGCGCCCTGAAAGGGCAACTTAACGGTAGCGTGGGGCAGAGCGGGCGCAGCTCGTGTCACCCGACGCGATAAAAGACGGGAACCCTGTTCTTGCGAATTTGCAATTCGCAAGGTTAGGGAAGGGAATTTGCAATTCCCGGATGTTTGTAGAGCCGTGCCGCGGCACGTCTTTACGGTTTTTTTGTGTTTTGGGCGGCTGCCATGGTGTGCGGCTGCCGTGGTACGACAGCCCTACAGCCCAAACGTGTAGGGCTGTCGCATTGCGGCAGCCGCGTTTGGTATGATGCCTGACGGGCTGCTGCCGTAGGTCGCTGCTGCCGTAGGTCGCAACCTACGGTTAATGGGAGTCGCGTCTTCCAGACGCGGAGCAGGGGCGCGTGGGAATCCCGTAGGGATGACGGATGATAGGCAGGGGTGAAGCGCAGCGCAACCCCTGCCGATAATAAACGCCCAACCCCTGCCGAGAAAAAATTGAAACGTGGATGGGCCGCCCACGAGGCAATAGGCGGCAGCCGCCGATTTGTTGTGGATTTGCGGGAGATTTGTTTCCCAAAGTTTTGTTTCCGTTAAGTAATGATAAAAAAATAAGTTGTAACGATGTTGTCATTTTTGACGGGAAATCGAGCAGAAAAAAAATCACATGTTTTATTGGTTTTTAGCAGTTTAAACATAAAATAACTGGAGAAATTTTCGTATCTTTGTAATTGATTTCCAAGTCATTACAATGATGAAGAAAAAGACTCCAGTAGAGATCGGCAAGGTGGAAATGGAATACCTTGCGACACTCAAAGAACGCGACAGAAGGCATTTTATTGCATGCAAGGCGGCGGGACCCAAAGGCGGCTCGATAAGGGCCGTATGCAAGGCTTTCGGATGCTCGCCAAACACCGTTTCCAAAGGAATCCGTGAACTTCTCAACCATATCGCCCCTCCCGACGGCAGGCAACGCATGCCCGGCGGCGGAGCGAAAAGGAAGACCGAGAGACATCCCGAATGGGTGGCGGCGTTCAGCGGCATCGTTTCCCGGCACATGGCGGGACTTCCGCAGGACGAGAGCGTCGTCTGGATAGACATCGGCGTTCCGCAGGTCCGCCGTGAACTTCTTGAAGCGGGATACGACGTGTCCGAATATATCGTGAGACAGATGATGAAGGGTGCCGGGCTCAAGCGGAGGTCTTTCCGCAAAAGCCTTCCGCTGCGCGAGGTTGAGGACAGGGACGCCCAGTTCTTGAAGATTGACGAGGCAAAGGCCACCTGCATCGAGGCGGGAATCCCCATCATCAGCGTGGACACCAAGAAAAAGGAGATGGTCGGCAACTTCAAGCGGGACGGGAAGGTGTACTGCACAGCCTCGCCAAAGGCCCTCGACCACGACTTCGAGACTTTCTCCAAAGGCACGATCGTGCCGCACGGCATCTACGACATGGCCCACGACACGGGCTATCTCTCGATAGGCACCAGCCACGACACTTCCGAGTTCGTGTGCGAGAACATAGGGCGTGTATGGAACGGCCACATGAAACGGCTCTACCCGAAGGCGGAAATGCTCGTCGTCCTCTGCGACGGCGGCGGCTCCAACTCCAGCCGCCACCGCATCTTCAAGCAGGACCTTATGGACCTTGCCGACCGCACCGGCCTGAAGATCCTCGTCATGCACTACCCGCCATACTGCTCCAAGTTCAACCCCATCGAGCACCGCCTCTTCTCCCAGATAACCCGCTCTTGGAGCGGCACCCCGCTCTTCTCCGTCGCCGATGCCTGCCGCAGGGCGGCAAGTACCGTGACAAAGAAGGGATTGAACGTCTTTGCGGAAATCATCGACAAGGTGTATGAAACCAAAAGGAAGGTGCATGAATCTTTCTATGACAGACTCGCCAGACAGGTCGTCTTTGATGTCTCGCTCCACAATTGGAACTATCTCATATCCCCCTCTGTTTAGTATCATGTTATTTTTTAATCATTACTAAATTCGCTTCCCAAGGCAGTGATTGAAATCAATACATCAGATATTTGCCCCTGATGGCCTTGAAAGCATCGATGTCGGCTTCCCACGAAGCGCGGATGTCGGCTGCGCTTTTGCCGTTTTCGATGTCGCGTTGCAATTGCTTGTCGCCGGCGAGCAGACGGAAATAGTTGGTGAAGAAGCCCTTGTCGCTCAGTTGCCGGTACGCTTCGATGAGCCATTCCAAGTGGAGCCGGTTGGCGTTGTAGGCGTAGTCGTGGGCAAATTCTACCAAGCTCTCGCCACGGCAGCGTTGCCCTTCGAGCAAAGGCTTCGAGGCGCCGTCGGTGCTTTTGGGCGTGAAGGTAAACGAACCGCGCATGTCGGGATGGCCAAAGACTTGGAACGGCGTCTCGGTGCCGCGTCCTATGCTGACGATGCTGCCTTCGAAGAAACAGAGGGTGGGGTAGAGATAGACCGCCTCCCAGTTGGGCAGGTTGGGCGAGGGGCGCACGGGCAGCTCATAGATGGCGTTGCGGTCGTAATGATTAATAGGTATCACGGTGAGGTCGCAGCTGATGCCGTTCTTCAGCCAGCCTTCGCCGTTCACCATCCGTGCGTATTCGCCGATGGTCATACCATAGACGACCGGCACTGGATGCATTCCCACAAACGATTGGTTTTCAGGTTTCATCACAGGCCCATCGACATAAAAGCCGTTGGGGTTGGGGCGGTCGAGGACGACGATGGGAATGTCGTTTTCGGCGGCGGCCTCCATGACGTAGGCCATCGTGGAGATGTAGGTGTAGAAACGCACTCCGACATCCTGTAAGTCGAAGAGAATGAGGTCGATGCCTTGCAGCATTTCGGGCGTGGGCTTCTTGTTCTTGCCGTAGAGCGACACGATGGGGAGGCCCGTTTTTTCGTCCTTGCCGCTGCTCACCTTGGCTCCTGCGTCGGCGGTGCCACGGAAACCGTGCTCGGGCGTGTAGATTTTCCGCACGTCGATGCCGCACGAAAGGAGTGTATCGACCAAGTGCGTCGTGCCGACAATGCTCGTCTGGTTGCCCACCACGCCGATGCGCTTGCCTTGCATAAGGGGCAGATAGTCATCCATTTGCATGGCAGCAGACACATAATGCGCCTTGTCGATGAAAGCCAATTTTTGGCTCTCGTCAAACTTGAAGATTTGGGCTTGTGTTGCCGTGGTTAGGGTGAAAAACAGCACGGCGAAGAATAGGATTTGTCGTTTCATTTTAGTTTTATTTTTACTTTTGCAAAATTATTGAAAATACAGCAAATGTCGGGCCCAAAATTCATAGCAGACCGTATTTTTTCGCTTTCGAAGGAAAACCTTTCCTCGACGGTGATGCGATTGGCCGTCACGAGCGTGGCCTTGGCCGTCATGGTGATGCTCATCGCTTGGGCGGTCGTGGTGGGCTTCAAGAACCAGATCCGCGACAAGGTGATTGGCTTCGTGGCCCCGATTCATATCCAGACCTTGGACAAGAACGAGTCGGTGGAGGAAACGCCGTTCTGCTTGGACTCGCTGTTAATCAGCCGATTGAACGCTGTGGAGGGCATCGCCCATTACCAAATGGTGGGCAACAAGGCGGGCATGATAAAGACCGACGACGAAATCCAAGGCGTGGTACTGAAAGGTGTGGATGAGCACTACGACTGGACGTATTTCCGCAACAGCCTTGTCGAAGGCCAAACGCCTGAATATCATGACGGAGAGCGTTCCACGGAGGTAATGGTCTCCAAGGCGATTGCCGACAAGATGCTCCTCGGCGTGGGCGACGACGTGCGCGTGTGGTTCATAGACAAGGACATGCAGGCGCGTGGGCGAAAGTTCACCGTGACGGGCATCTTCGAGACGGGACTCACCGAGTTTGACGAGCGTTTCGTCTTCGCCGACCTCAACCAGATCCGCAAGCTGAACGGCTGGAGCGATGACGAATGTGGTCTGCTGGAAATCACTGTCAATCAGGACGCTGACGCGGCGGCGGTCAACGAAAGGCTGTACTACAGCCTGCCGACCCACCTCGCTTCCTACACGGCCCGTGAAAGCAACCCGCAAATCTTCGACTGGCTCGACCTTTTAGACACCAACGTCTGGCTCATCATGGCCTTGATGATTTTGGTGGCGGGCATCACCGTCATCAGTATGTTGCTGATTATCATCATCGAGCGCACTTCCACCATCGGTTTGCTGAAGGCGATGGGGGCGAGCAACAAGTTCATCCGCGAGGTGTTTCTGCGCCGCTCGTTGCGCATTTTGTTGATAGGGATGCTCATCGGTAATGCCATCGGCTTGGGTTTCTGCCTCTTGCAGCAATACACGGGACTCATCAAACTCAATGCCGCCACCTATTACCTCAATGCCGTGCCCATCGAGCTACATCTCAGCACGATTGTCTTTATCAATTTGGGTACTTTCCTGCTTTGGGTCTTGATGCTGCTCATCCCGACTTCGGTCATCAATCGCATCAGTCCCGTCAAGGCGATAAGGTTTGAGTGAGAAAAAATGTGTCCGTATCGAAAAAATGTCTATTTTTACCGCTGAAATCAACATGACGAAATATGAACGACTTTACCATCAAACCGCTGAAAGGCTACGGCGAAATCCCTTTCGGAATGACGCTTGACGATGCGGTCAAGTTGCTGAACATGCCCGACTTCTACGAGGAGTTGAGCGACATGGAGGAGACGGGCAACCGCTCCATTTTCTACCAATACGACAGCCTTGCCACCAACATCTATTTCGAGGGCATCACCAAGTCGGTGGTGGCCTGCTTCGAAACGGAGAACAAGGCAGCCACCCTTTACGGCAAGAAAGTGTTCGACCTCAAAAAGGACGAAGCCGTCAAGTTGATGAAAGCCAATGGCTTCAAGGACTTGGAGGAAGAAATGGAAGAGGGCGAGCTCCGCATCACGTTCGAGGACGCGCTCATCGACTTCTTCTTTGAAGGCGACAAGATGACCGCCGTGAGTTGGGGGGTCTTGGTTGACGAACAAGGAGAGATTATTTAGGGACAAAACATTCAAAACAAGGCAAAACTTGTTTATGGATGCGGCTCGGCAACCGCCTCGCCACAGAAAAGCAGCCGGTTGGCGTGCTTTTCCCGGCACAAGGATTGTTTTGGGAGTTTTGTAGGTTTTGTGGAAAAAGAAAATGAAGACAAAGTTACAGCAGAAATACGACGCTTTTGTGGCCTACTTCGAGGAGCACATGCCCGTCGCCGAGTCGGAGCTGCAATACAAGGATCCGTATCAGCTTTTGGTGGCGGTCATCCTCTCGGCGCAATGCACCGACAAGCGCGTCAACATGACCACGCCGGCCTTGTTCGGGCGTTTCCCGACGGCACAAGACATGGCGGCTTCGTCGGCGGAGGAGATTTACACCTATATCAAAAGCATCTCCTATCCCAACAACAAGGCGAAGAACCTGTTGGGCATGGCGCAGACCGTGGTGCGCGACTTCGGTGGCATCGTCCCCGACAACATGGACGACCTTCAGAAGCTGCCCGGTGTGGGGCGCAAGACGGCCAACGTGATGATGGCGGTGGCCTTCAAGCAGCCCGCCATGCCGGTCGATACGCACGTTTTCCGCGTCGCGAACCGCATCGGCCTGACCCGAAACTCAAAAAGCGTCTTGGAAACCGAGAAGACCTTGGTGGCGCACTTGCCTAAGGCGGTGGTCGCGAAGGCACACCATTGGCTCATCCTGCACGGACGCTACGTCTGCCAAGCCCGCAAGCCGAAATGCGAAACATGCGGAATCACAGCCATTTGCGACCATTATGCAAAGAAAAGCCAAAAGACAAATCCCGAATCTTGAATCTTAAATCTTAAATCTTAAATCTTAAATCTTAAATACATGAGAAGCAAAATCGTAGCAGGAAACTGGAAAATGAACCTCACTTTCGGTGAGGCCGAAACCTTGGTCGATGAAATCCTTGACCGCCTTGACGAAATGGACGAACTGAATTGCGAGGTCATCATTTGCCCGCCTTATCCCTACCTTGAGCTGCTGACCGACTTCGAGTTTGACGAGCAGCGTTTCAACGTGGGCGCACAGAATTGCAGCGCCTACGACAAAGGTGCCTACACGGGAGAGGTGTCGGCCAAGATGCTGAAATCCATCGACGTGGACTATTGCATCGTCGGCCACAGCGAGCGGAGGAAATACTTTGGCGAAACCAACGAGGTGCTTGCCGAAAAGGTCAACCGCCTGATGGAGAACAACATGTCGCCCATCTATTGCGTCGGCGAGGTGCTTGAGGAACGCGAAGCGGGCCGCCATTTCGATGTGGTGAAGGAACAGCTCGAAAAAGGGCTTTTCCACTTAGACGGCGATGCCATCAATGACGCCGTCATCGCCTACGAACCCGTGTGGGCCATCGGTACGGGCAAGACTGCCACGCCCGAGCAGGCGCAGGAGATGCACGCTTTCATCCGCTCGTTGGTGAAGGAGCATTACGACGAAGCCACCGCCAACGAAATCCGCATCCTTTACGGCGGCAGTTGCAACGCCAAGAACGCCACGGAACTGTTCTCGCAGCCCGACGTGGACGGCGGCCTCATCGGTGGTGCGTCGCTCAAGGCCGACGACTTTGTGTCCATTTGTGAACAAGCCTCGCGCATTGGCGAAGAATAATGTTGATTTTCAACACGAATGTCCATAAATAATTCACGAATTTGTCATTATTATTTAATGATAATTCGTGGCTAATTAGCTTCGCTGAATCTGCGATTTCATGGAAATTCGTGTTTAACAAGAAGAAAATGAAGACATTTGAATATAGTTTCACTGCGCCGTCATCCGACATTCAGCATGATATGTTAGTGACAATGTTGGCCGGAATCGGCTTCGACTCGTTCATGGACGAGGAACTTTGCCTGAAAGCCTATTGCTCAACTGATAACCGCGACGACTTGGCTGTAGAAATCCTGCTGTCGGATCCGGCTTTCTTCGACATCCACTTGCTGAAGGTGGAGGAGATGCCCGACAAGGACTGGAACGAGCTTTGGGAGGCTTCCTACCGGCCCGTGGTGGTCAACGAGCGGTGTCGCGTGAGGGCGCCGTTCCATGAGCCTGACCCGAGTTTCGAGTTTGACCTTGTGATCGAGCCGAAGATGTCGTTCGGCACGGCCAATCATGAGACCACGGCGCAAATCATCCAGCTGATGTTGGAGACCGATTTCCAAGGGAAAGCCGTCCTCGACATGGGCAGCGGCACGGCGGTGTTGGCGATTCTGGCCAAGAAATTGGGTGCGGCCAAGACGGTCGCCATCGACAACGACGAGTGGGCCTATCGCAACGCCTTCACCAACATTGAGTTGAACGGCATCGACGACATCGAGATTGTTCTCGGCGACGCCCGGTCCATCAAGGGCGCTTTCGATGTGGTGATAGCCAACATCAACCGCAACATTTTGCTGCGCGACATGCACCATTACGTCGCCGCCATGAATCCTGAGGCGCACATCTTTTTCAGCGGTTTCTACACCGAGGATTTGGACAGCATCAAGGCCGAGGCGATGCGCTTGGGCTTGCGCTATTGCCGCCATCTGAGCCGAAATGATTGGGTGGCCGCCGAGTTTCTTAAATAGTTGGAATCAAGAGGCATGGAAATGAAAAAGAGGTTTTTCGTCATTGTGGCGTGTCTGGTTTTGGGCATGGGGATAGTCAGGGGACAGGCTTTTTTCCCTACGGAGAAGGCCGCGTTTTTCGACGCGCTTTCAGCCTACCTGAACGCTTCCTCGTCGAAGCAAGACCGTGAGGAGGCCGCCGTGATGATGAAGGCCTTCAAAGGGGTTTGGGACAGCTATTACGAGGATTCCGAGCAGGCCGACATCATGCGGCTCTGCGAATGGCTCCATGCCAAAAGCGGGGCCAAGGCTTACCCCAACATCTTCAACTTCGTGGAGATTCTGCAAGTCGTTCCTACCGCAGGCTTGTCGCATAAGGATGTGGGCAACTGGTTGTCTTACACTGATTTGAGGTCAAAGAAGCCGATGGCGGGCATGGACAAGTATCTTGCTTCCTGCCGTGCGCTCTTTGTCGAGAAGACGCTTTCCGAGAGGGGCAATTCGAAATGGATGCTCCGTGACGCGCTTTGGGGCTTCCCGTCAAAAGACGTGTTTGAATTGACGGTTGACGGCACGTTGGTGCTGGCGTCGCAAAAGGACGAGTCGGTCATACACGACACCAAAGGCATCTATCATATAGAGGAGAACCGCTGGGAAGGCTCTGGCGGCAGGGCCGACTGGTCGCGGTTCGGGCTTCCGGCCGACCAGGTTTTTGTCCTCCTTCCCGATTACTATACCTTGGACTTGGGTCGGTCGGAATACACCATCGACTCTGTGGCGTTCTACAACAGGAAGTATTTCGGGCAGGCGATTCCGGGCCGGTTTGAGGACAAGGTATTGGTGAAAGCGCCCAACGAGAAGTCGATGTTTCCCCAAGTGAAGTCATATCGCTCCGATTATGTGATTCCCAACCTTTTGAGGGACATAGATTTTGAAGGCGGCATCGGCATGATGGGGAACCAAGTTGACGTGTTTGGCGGAATGCGGAAAAAAGCCGTGTTCAAGTTCCGCTTCAACCGAAAGGAAACCGTCAGGGTGGAAGCGCCTCGTTTTGTGATGTCGCCCGAAGAGTTGCTGGTGTCCGACCATATCGCGCTGAGGCTGTATCTGTCCGACACGGTTGCGGGCGCGGTGGAGACCGACTCGCTGTATCACAACAATCTGGGCTTCAGGTATGACAACAAGTCGCGCAACATGATGATCTATCGCTCGGAAAAGGGCTATGGCGATGCGCCGTTTCACGACCATTACCATGGCATGGACATCTTCTTGGAGGCGATGTATTGGAACATGGACCACAACATCGTGGATTTCAGGCGAATGGAAGGCGTCAATACCACGAGCGAAGGCGATTTGGTCTCTCTCAACTATTTCCGCATGGATGATTTCAAGAAGCTGCAAGGATTGGACGGCACACATCCCATGATTCGCCTTGAGAGCTTCCTCAAGGGCTTCGACAACGTGGAGCGTCAGCACCGTTTCCTCGTCAACGACTTGGCTTCCTATCTGCGCTTCCCGGTCGAGCAGGTGCTTTCGCTCATGCTTCGCCTTCAGGCCGACGGCTATGTGGAATATGACAGCGAGACCAAGTGGGTCACCGTGCTGCCGCGTTATTATGACGTGCTTGAGTCGTATCGCGAAACCGTTGATTTCGACGTGATCAAGCTGCATACGGCCACCTCGGGGCGGCAGCCGAACCTGCGTTTGGACCTGACCAACAATGAGATGCTGGTGTTCGGATTGACGAGCCAGATTGACGGGATTGACGGCGCGGCCATCTCGTTGAGCGACCGAAAGCGCGTGGTGATTGTCCCCGACAACGACCGAATCGTGCTGAAGAAAAACCGCGACTTCAGCTTTTCGGGAGGCGTCCTCGCGGGGATGTTCGAGTTCTTCACCAAGGATTGCCTGTTCTCGTATGACGATTTCACCGTCGAGATGAAGCAGGTGGATTCCCTGCGGCTGTATGCCAAGCGCGACAACCAAACCATTCCCGTCAACGGGACGTTGGAAAAGCTGCAAGGCCGCCTGATGATCGACCGTGGCGACAACAAGTCGAGCCGCGTCGAAACGCCGGATTATCCTGTCTTCCATAGCGATGCACGCGCTTTCAAGTTCTACAGGAACATCAACGGCGGCGTGTTCCATCCCGGCACTTTGGACACGCTGCTCACCGCCGACGACTTGCAAGGGAAGTTCTATTATCATCTGGACCCGTTTGTGGTCGATAGCCTGAACGACCTGACGATGCGCAAAGTGAGGTTTGAAGGCGAATTGGTCTCCGGCGGCATCCTGCCCGACATCAACGAACCCTTGGTGGTGATGGACGACTATTCCCTTGGCTTCGACCATCGCATTGGCCAAGAGGCAGCCGACTCCTATCCGATGTTTGGCGGAAAGGGAAGCTTCCACGAGAACGTGCACCTTTCGGAAGACGGGTTCTATGGAGACGGACAGCTTGACTATCAGACGGCCACCTACAAGTCGGAGCGCTTTATGTTCTATCTTGATTCGGTGACGGCGGTGACCAACGCCTTCAAGATGTCTCCCATGGAAGACGGCACGCTGTTTCCCGATGCCACGGCGGAAGCGCTGAAGCTGAAATGGGACGTGGGAAAACCCGAAATAACTACCGAGACCCTTGGCGAGCCTATCTGCATGTACGGCAACACGCTGTTTTCCGGCACGTCGCACCTCTCGCCCGAAGGCTATTCGGCAGAAGGCAAGATGGCCTTCGGCCTCACGGAGTTTGTCTCCGACCACTTTGCCTTTGATGCCCGATCCTTCGTCGCCGACTCCGCCGATTTCATGCTCTATTCGGCTGATAGCGCGACGGTTGCGTTCTCTGCGACCAACTATCGCGCCAATGTGGATTTCGACAGCCAAAAGGTGCAGTACGACTATCTCGACGCGAGCAGCAAACTCGACTTCCCGATGAACCGATTCGTGTGTTCGCTGAAGGAAGCCGAATGGGACATGGCCGCCAACACGTTGCATGTTTACAATCCGGTGGAAAGCTTCGGCGACTATGCCCATGCGACCACGCACGAGGAGCTGTTGGCAGTCCACAACGACGCCTCCAAGTTCATCTCCCTCGTCCCCGAACAGGATTCCTTGCAGTTCTATTGCATGAGTGCCGACTATGACATGAACAGCTACATGATTCGGGCCGGTGACGTGAAAATCATCCGAGTGGCCGATGCCGCAGTGTTTCCCTATCTGCAAGAGGTGAACATTGACGCCGACTCGAAGTTGGAGCCAATCAGTGGTGAATTGCTCGCCGACACGTTGAACGGTTATCAGCTTTACAAGGATGCCGTGGTGAACATCCATAGCCGCAACCATTACGAAGCGCAAGGCTATTGGGATTATACCGACACCAAGGGCACGAGCACGCCGATATGGGTCGATACCATCGTTCCCCAAAACGGGATTTCCTGCGGATATGCCTATATCGCTGACTCTTCGGAGTTTAAGTTGAGCGATCAGTTCGGCTTCCAAGGGCGGCTTACCTTGAAAGCGACCGAGCGATTGGGCCATTACGACGGGCGGTTTGCGTTGCTTGCCTTTGAAGAATCGCCTGCCGAGCCTGTCGCGCCGCAGGATACCACCATACTCGCCGATGCGGAACGGCCTCATCCTGAGCCGTTTGACACAGGGACGGCTGTGGCGCGGGAGGATACGATTGCGGCATTAGGCCAATGGTTTGCCTCGGCTTGTTGCATCGACCCGCAAGCCATCCGAATACCCGTCCAAATGCAACGCATCCGTGAAGAGAATCCCAAGATGTGCAACGGGCTGTACTACGAATTGGCTATCGACGGCGGCTATTTTGCCTCGTTCCTGACCCCTCGGGCAGGCACGGCGGAGACGGAAGAAACCGCCTCGGCGCAGGGTGTGTTATGGTATGATGCTGAAAACCAGCGTTTTTTGGTGACTGACTCTACCCGTTATGACAGCTACCTAACCCTCGATTCAAGGGGCGTCGTCACGGGACGAGGCAGCTTCCATCTGGGGCTTGGCACGGCCTTGGCCCGATTTGTCATGCACGGCGAATACACCCAATACCCCAACGACACGCTTACGCTTTGCGGCCTCAACGTCTTCGACGCTACCGTTTTCGACGACAAGGCGATGGAGACCATGGCCGATGTGTATGCCAATGCCGAAGGGGAGTCCATCGACTTGACGCAGACGGGTTTCCTGCATTATTTCCGCTCGGAAAACACCGAGGAACAAACCGACCAGTTGGCGAAAGCCATCGAGTTGGAAGGCTATCCCAAGACGGAACCTTCGGGCTTTTATTGCAACACCATCGTCATTCCGGAGCTGAAAATGGTTTGGAACGACCAGCTTCGCGCCTTCGTTTCGGTGGGCAAAATCGGGCTGGGACAATTCGGGAAACACGTTGTCAACAAGTATGTTGACGGCTATGTGGTTTTCGACCGCCGCTTGGGAAACATCACGTATTTCTTCCAAAACGACATGTTCATGACCTATCTCAACTACAACTGCGGCGACGGGCAGCTCCAGGTTCACGCCACCTATGGCGACATCAACCAACGACTTTACGACACCAAGGAGAAAAACCGCACGGTGGAAGGGGAAAGCCAACGTTTCCAATACGTTGCGGTGCCCTACGAGTCGATGCTCGATTTCCTGAATCGGTTGAAATATGCGGGGCTGGATTGACAAAGAATAAAAAATCGTCATTTTTTTCGACAAAATAAGTCAACATATCCCAATTATTTGTACTTTTGAAACTTCAAATCGGAATGAAATAAACCCCAATATCACAATGAAATTCATAGTATCAAGTTTGAAATTATTGAAGAATCTCCAAGCCTTGAGTGGCGTTATCGGCTCCAAGAACACGTTGCCGATTTTGGACGATTTCTTGTTTCAGGTGACTGAAAACGAACTGAAAATCACGACTTCCGACTTGGATGTGACCATGTCGGTCACCATGCAGCCGGATATGGTTGAAGGCACGGGCGAGGTGACGATTCCGGCCCGTCTGCTGCTCGAAATCATGAAGAACTTCCCCGACGTGCCGGTCACGATTGCCGTTGACAGCAACACGTTGGCCGTCGAACTCATCGCCGGCGAGGGCCGTTACAAGCTGGCTGGCCACAAGAGCGACGAGTTCCCGCAACTGCCCGTGATGACCGAGACTTCGGTGTGGGAAATCCCTGCCGACGTGTTGGCCAAGGGCTTCGAGAAGACCGTCTTCGCAACGGGCATGGACGAAATCCGGCCCATCATGTCGGGCGTGCTGATGGAGATGACGGAGAACTATCTCACCTTCGTCGCCACCGATGCGCACAAGTTGGTGCGTTACAGGAGGATGGACGTGAAGTCGGAGGTGACGGCATCGTTCATCATGCCCAAGAAGCCCATCAACCAGTTGAAGAACATCCTTGGTGGACTTGCCGACGAGCCTGTCCGCATCGAGTTCAACAAGACCAACGCTTCGTATGTGTTTGGCGACTATGTGCTGATCTGCCGCCTCATCGAAGGCCGCTATCCCAACTACGAGGCCGTCATTCCCAAGAACAACCCCAACCAGCTGACCATCGACCGTCAGACCTTCCTCTCGGCCATACGCCGTGTGGCGGTGTTCTCCAGCAAGGCCACCCATCAGGTGCGCTTCCGCATTGCCGGTCAGGAACTTACGCTGACGGCTGAAGACATCGACTTCTACAACGAAGCCAAGGAACGCCTCGCTTGCAGCTATTCGGGCGACGACATGGAAATCGGCTTCAACTCGCGCTTCTTGCAGGAGATGTTGGGCAACTTTGAGAGCAACGAGGTGAAACTTGAGATGTCGGCTCCCAACCGCGCCGGCATCCTCACGCCCGTTGAGAACGAGAACGAGTCGGAAGATTTGCTCATGTTGCTCATGCCGGTCATGCTTAACGCTTGATTCACGACGCTTTGATGCGAAACAAAAAAGCCAGCGGAATCTCCGCTGGTTTTTTGTTTTTGGTCGTTTGACAGCTTATCTGACCGGGGTCAGCCTGACCATCAGAACGCCGTGTGAAGGGATGGAAGAAATCACGTTCTTCGCTATGGATTTTGCGACGGCCTTGTGCTGCCACAGGTCATAAACGCTGAAGTCGCCTCCCGCCGTGCGCAGTTCGGGGATGTCGTTCCAGTTGAAGTTGAGGTGCCATTCGTCGCTGCCACGGTTGAGGAAGCATACCGCCCACTCGTCGTTGGACATTTGTTTGACCCAAATCTGACGGTCGCTCATGGCCACGGAAAGGTGTGCCTGGATGCCGAGCGGGTCTTGGTCGATGGCGATGACGTCCTTGTTGGTGAGGATGCGGCGGGTGTCGTCGTCCATGTTGTTCAGGTCGTTGCCTGCCATCAGCGGGGCGGAGAACATGCACCACATCGAGAAGTGGCTTTGGTCTTCGATGGCGGTCATGCCGCCGTTGCCGACTTCAAGCATGTCGGGGTCGTTCCAGTGGCCGGGGCCGTTGTAAGGATAGAGGTCTTGCACCAAGTCGATGATGTTGACCATGCCGTGGCCGCCCCATTCCTCTTTTCCGTCCCAAGTGTTGATGATGTCGCCCGTGGCTCTCCACAAGTGCCCGATGCCCTTGCCCCATTCCCAGGGTTGGGTGCTGCCCCATTCGCAGATGCTGAACACGATGGGACGACCGGCCTCCTTCAAGGCTTCGCGCATGATGGTGTAGGCGGTCTTGGAGTTGGTGCCTCGGTTGTTGCAGAAGTCGTATTTCAGGTAATCGACGCCGTTGCGGGCGTAGTAGAGTGCGTCTTGGTATTCGTGGCCCATGCTTCCCGGACGGCCGGCGCAGGTGTGGGTGCCCACGCACGAGTATAGCCCGAACTTCAGGCCTTTGGAATGGATGTAGTCGGCGACGTACTTCATGCCGTGCGGGAAACGCTCGGGGTCGCAGACGATGTTGCCGTCGGCGTCACGATCCACTTGCCAGCAGTCATCGACGACGATGTACTCGTAGCCGGCGTCTTTCATGCCCGAGGCGACCATGGCGTCGGCGGCTTCCATCAGCAGTTGCTCGCTGACGTTGCAGCCGAATCGGTTCCAACTGTTCCAGCCCATCGGCGGGGTGGGGCATAAGGCCTCGAACTCCTCTTGGCTGAGCGGCTGGGGCTTGTCGTTTTGTGCCGTGACCGTACCAGCCAACAGCAACGTGGCGAGAAATGCAAACAATCGTTTCATCGTGCGTTGGTTTGAGATCATTTCTCTTCCACTGTAATCGTGACGTTGGCGGCGACGGTGAGGGGAATGCTCATCCCTTGTTCGGTGATGGTCATCGAGATGTTCTGTTTCCCGTTGGTTTTCATGACGATGCCCGTCTGCGGGTTGATGCTGGCGGTGCCTTCTGTGCTGCCCGTGACGTCATCGGAAGTGACGGTGCCTTTGTAGCTCACATCGACGCTTTTCTTCGAGATGGCGGTCACGGTGTATTCCGTGCTTACCGTGAACTCACCGATGGACATGCTTTGGGTCTTCTCGTTGGTCCATGTGCTGCCTACGCTGATTTCCCCTTCGGGAAGGTTGATGATGACGTTGCCCAATTGGTTGGAGGTGAGTTCGCTGGGGTCGCCGACGAGCTCGCCCAAGGCGTTGTAGGCGACGGTGACGGGCTTGTTGAGTTCTTTTTCCATCTCGGCGGTCTGTCCGGCCAGCATCGGGCTGGTCTTTTCGGGATGCTCGGAGTCGTATTCGAGCTTCATGCCCATTTGTGAGATGCTCAGTTTCATGGCTTCCACTTGGGTCTCAAACGTGGATTGCGCGTCGGTGACTTCCTGTGCCGTGAAGGTCTGGCGCGTCTCGATGCTTTGTGTCGAGTTCATCGTTTGGCCTTGCACTTCCATGATGCTCATGGAGGTTTGCTTGGAGCTTACCGTGTAGGTCTTGCCCTTGTTGGGACGAAGCCTGAGCGTGACGCCGTCGTTGGCGGTGAACGAAAGGGTGGCAAGTCCGAGGAGGACGAGCATCGCCGGGGCGATTCTTCTGATGGTTTTCTTCATTGTTGGTTGAATTGAGTTGTTAGTTAATGGTTTGATGATGGTTCGGTCAATGTGCGATCATGAAACGCTGCGTTTTGCCTTGGCCAGTCTTCACAAAATACATGCCATTCGGGTAATTTGCAGTCGAAATGATGGTTTCGTCGCCTTCGGTTGGAAGTTCCGCAACCTTCTGTCCGTGAGCGTTGAAGACGGTTACCGTGCCCATGTTTTCGTCCTTGAGGACGACGAACCCGTTGGCTGGATTGGGTGACAAGCTGAACGAAACCTCTTGGTCTTCAACTCCATAGACGCTCTCATAATAGATGACGATGGTGTAGAGGCCGAAGTCGGTGTCGATGTACAAGGTCCCGAATACGTCTTTTGCATACGGCGAGGCGTAGGTGTCGAGCATCACGGTTTCGTCGATGGGGATGATCATGCCCGTTTCGGCGATGTTCTCGCCTTCGTAGAGACATTCCACGTGGAAATTCTCCGAGTAGCACCTGTTGACGACCAAGTCTTCAGAGGTGTGGTTGGTGATGGAAACCCGTTCACCGTGGGGCGAACAGCCGTGGAAATAGAGGTGCAGCGAATCGGGACTGACGATGACTTCCTCGTCGCCGAAGTTTTGTGCGCTCAAGCCGAGGCAAAGAAACAACGCAGCGATGATGGCGAATGTTTTTTTCATGGCGTGAAAGGTTTTGTAGAGACGCGGTGTGCCACGTCTCTACAATTGGTTATTTTACAGTTTCGGTCCGGCGGCCACCAAAGCCTTGCCGGCCTCGTTGGTCGTGAACTTCTCGAAGTTCTTGATGAAGCGCGCGCTGAGGTCTTTGGCCTTCTCTTCCCAAACGTCCTTGTCGGCGTAGGTGTCGCGCGGGTCGAGGATGTTCGGATCGACGCCGGGCAGGGCTGTGGGCACCTCGAAGTCGAAATACGGGATCTTCTTGGTCGGGGCCTTCTCGATGCTGCCGTCAAGGATGGCGTCGATGATGCCACGGGTATCTTTAATGGAGATGCGCTTGCCCGTGCCGTTCCAGCCGGTGTTCACCAGATAGGCCTTGGCGTGGCTCTTTTCCATCTTCTTCACGAGTTCCTCGGCGTACTTGGTCGGGTGCAGTTCGAGGAAGGCTTGGCCGAAGCACGCGCTGAAGGTGGGCGTAGGCTCGGTGATGCCGCGCTCGGTGCCGGCGAGCTTGGCGGTGAAGCCGCTCAGGAAGTAGTATTTGCACTGCTCGGGCGTCAGGATGCTGACGGGAGGCAACACGCCGAAAGCGTCGGCACTGAGGAAGATGACGTTTTTGGCGGCGGGACCCGACGACACGGGGCGCACGTTCTTGACGATCTTCTCGATGTGCTCGATGGGGTAGCTGACGCGGGTGTTCTCAGTCACGCTCTTGTCCTTGAAGTCGATCTTGCCGTTGGCATCCACAGTGACGTTCTCCAACAGTGCGTCGCGCTTGATGGCGTTGTAGATGTCGGGCTCGCTCTCCTTGTCGAGGTTGATGACCTTGGCGTAGCAGCCGCCTTCGAAGTTGAACACGCCTTCGTCGTCCCAGCCGTGCTCGTCGTCGCCGATGAGCAGGCGTTTCGGGTCGGTCGAGAGGGTGGTCTTGCCCGTTCCGCTGAGGCCGAAGAAGATGGCGGTGTTTTCGCCTTGCATGTCGGTGTTGGCCGAGCAGTGCATCGAGGCGATGCCCTTCAGCGGCAGGTAGTAGTTCATCATCGAGAACATGCCTTTCTTCATCTCGCCGCCGTACCAAGTGTTGAGGATGACCTGTTCGCGCGAGGTCACGTTGAAGGCCACGCAGGTGTCGCTGTTGAGGCCGAGGGCCTTGTAGTCATCGACTTTGGCTTTCGAGGCGGTATAGACGGTAAAGTTGGGCTTGAAGTCGGCGAGCTCCTTAGCCGTGGGCTTGATGAACATGTTGAGCACGAAATGGGCTTGCCATGCCACTTCCATGATGAAGCGGACGGCCATGCGGGTGTCCTTGTTGGCGCCGCAGAAGGCATCGACGACATAGAGGTCCTTGCCGCTGAGTTGCTTCTTGGCCAACGACTTCACGTGTTCCCACACCTCTTGCGTCATCGGGTGGTTGTCGTTCTTGTAGCCCTCGGTGGTCCACCAAACGGTGTCTTTCGAGTTCTCGTCCATGACGATGTACTTGTCCTTGGGCGAACGGCCGGTGTAGATGCCCGTCATCACGTTGACGGCGTCGAGTTCGGTCAGTTGGCCTTTGTCGTAACCCGTCAGGGCGGGGTCCATCTCGTCCTTGAAGAGCTGCTCGTAGCTCGGGTTATAGTAGATTTCCTTTGCGCCGGTAATGCCGTATGCGGCTAACGCGGCCTTGATTTCTTCGATGTTTTTTGCCATGATGTATTGATTTGAATTGATGCGCAAATGTAGGGATTTTTTCCGTATGTCAAGGTTTCCCGTGAAAAAAACGTCATTGCGTTGCGACGGCTTCCGTCTCCTCGATCCTGAAATAGCGTTTCCTGATGACCCATTCGTAGATGAGCCAGATGGCGAAATAGCCGTTGGTCACGATGTTGTATATAAGGTTGAGGTTGTCGGGGAGGTGGATGAACAGCTTCACAATGACCAGGACGAGGTCGATGGTGAAGAGGATGTCCCAGAACTTTTCGCGGTCGTTGAAGGTCACTTGGTTTTCGCCACGTTGGATGTGGATTTCCTTCTCTGCGTAGATGAAAGGGAACATGCTCTGGATTTTCAGCTGGTATTTCCCTTCGGGGATGTCTTTCACCTTGATTTCCTTCCGTTGCATGATGCCGAGCAGCTGCCCGTTGAAAAAGATTTTGTGGGGGAGGGTCATGCCCATTTTGGAGGTCTTGTCGATGAGGGTCAGTTGGCCGCCATGCCTGTTGAAGATGGGCTTGTAAACATGGCACTCCGGCGTTTCGTGCCTTTGGTCGAGATAGTCTTGGTGGTAGTCCTCGGCAACGTAGAAGGTCTCGGCTTGGCGGAGCTGGGTGGCCACCTTGTAGCCCATTCGGGAAAGCTCGTTCATGACCATGACTGCGATGGCCTGTTCTTGCGGGTTGCCGACCCAAATGGCCGAGAGGTATTGCGACCCGATGTCGATGCCTTGGCCGTCGGTCTGCTCGAAGTCGTGGATTTCGAAGAAATAGCGGACGAGGGCTTCGTAGGGGACGGCCCGTGGCTCATAGTCCACCTCGATGGTCTCCAAGTGCCCCGTCGTGCCCGTCTTGACCTGCTTGTAGCTTGGGCTTTCCGTTGTGCCGCCCATGAATCCGACGGTGGTGTGGACCACGCCTTTGAGCCGCTTGAAGTAATACTCCACGCCCCAAAAGCATCCTGCCGAAAAGTATGCTGTTGCCATTGCTGTCTTGATTGATGCTGCAAAAATAAGCTAAATTCAACAACTAATTAATGCAACTTTAATGGGAAACTTAGAAGAACCAATAATTATTTCAAGTTTCGCAAGTTGCGGTGCATCCCGATGGGATGCTGTTGCCCATAGGTTTCGTTTTTACCGAACGCGCATCCCGATGGGATGCCATTCCGCTGCGTCCGACGAATCCCGTAGGGATTTACGTTCGGTAAAACAACTACAATCAGTCTCTTACATCCCGTTAGGGATGTGCGAAACTTGAATTACTTATTTGAATACGGGCCGGAAAACATCGCTGTCATCCAAAAAATGAAACCGCTTCGACAAAAATCTTTGCATGTGCTTCCGCTGTTCCAATTTTTTTTCGTTACTTTGCCTTGCCAAACATCGGAAGATGGGAGGCGGACATAATGGAAAGACGTTGAACCAACGTTTATCTGCGGCTAACTGAACTTCGCAACTTCAAATTCCTGCCGTAAGGTAAAAGCAAGGCTTGACGTCCCTTGTTTCGTATATACCTTATATTAATGTATATCGAATAGCGGGGGCCTCGGCATTGCTTATCCTCGGCAGGAAGGCAATGCGAAGGCCTAGTTAGCGGGATGGGCAAAGTTTGCGACTCCCGCGTTTTTCTTTTGTGTTTCCCAAGAACCAAACGACAGTCATGGCTCAGGGGTCGGCCATGGAAGACAAAAAGAAAAACATTAGAGACTATGTCACAAAACAAGACACGATTCCCAGGGATGGAATACGCCGACCGTGAGCCGTCGGCGACGAACAGCGTTTATTCAAGGAACGCCTATCAGGGCGGCAAGAAGGCCAAAGGCACCGTGGTGCCCGGCATGGAGGAAGGCAGCGGTAGCGAGCCGAACCGTTTCCCCGCCGACAGCGGCAAGCCCATCCGTGGCTTCCTTTACTCGATTTCGCGCGGCGTGGTGGGCGAGTACTGGCCTTTGCGCCAAGGCAAGAACACCATCGGCTCGTCGCCGCTGTGCGACGTGTGCCTGCCCGAGGCCACGGTCTCGGAGAGCCATGCCTCGCTGACCATCCGCATCCTCGAATCGAAGGGCAAGACCATCGCCTCGCTGAAGGACACCGACTCGACCAACGGCACTTGGATCAACGGGCAGGACGTGGACTTCGACGCCAACCCCTGCAAAAACGGCGACATCATCCGCTTCGGACTCCACTACGAGTGCCTGCTGCTGCTCATCGACACCGAGGAATTGGGCCTGAAGACCGCCTCGGAGTTCATGCCGATGGAAGCCGCCGACGACTCGGCACCGATAGTCTATAAGGAGCCGAATCCTTCGCAACGCGGCACGGTGGTGATGGGCGGCGACAAAGCCACGGACAGCGGCGAGTCGCGGCATACGGTGGTGATGTAGCATTAGACGTGAGACTTCGAGAAACAGGACGCGAGACGGGATAGTCCCGAAGTCCCGCGTCTCGCAGTCCCGTGTCAAAATATGATATTATGCCAGTCATCCGACTCCAGAACGAGAAGGGCAACCGCAACGTCTATTACGAGTTCGACTCCGACGACCAGCCTTTGGGCGAGGGCGGAATGGGGCGCGTGTTTCGGGGTAGGCGTGTCGATGTAGCCCACGGCATGACGCGGGCCGTCGCCATCAAGATGATGTTCGACGACCTGCCCGACCATGTCATAGAACGCGCCCGACGCGAGGCCTCCATCCGCATCCTCAACGACAACCTCGTGGAGATGATCGATTTCGTGGAAGTCAACGAGAGGAACGCCTACGGCGAGGTGACGGCGACGCATTACCATGTGGTGAGCGAGTTCCTCGACGGGCTGAACCTCGACGAGTTCCTCAACGGCCAGACCACCAACCACGACGGCTCGCCCAACCCCACGGCGCAGCGGCTGCGGGAGGAGTTTGGCGACAACCGCCCCAAGTTTGTGGGCTTCGTGTTCCGCAACATCCTTTCGGGCATCATCGCCTTGCACTACAAGGGCTTCATCCACCGCGACATCGACCCATCGAACATCATGGTGACCTCCGACGGCAAAATCAAGCTCATCGACTTCGGCATAGCGCGTGAGGTGGACACCCTCGCGGCCAACGAGCGGCATCTCACCAACACGGGCCAGTTCATCGGCAAGTCGTTCTACGCCGCGCCCGAGCTGGTGCTTGGCGACCTCGCCCATCAGGACTACCGCACCGACATCTACGCCTTGGGCATCATGCTCTTCCAACTCATGGCGGGGCATCTGCCTTTCGACGGGCCCATGCACGAGGTGTGCGAGAAGCAACTGCACGACAAGCTGCCCTTGGACGAGGTGGCCGACAAGACCGTGCGCCGCATCATCGCCAAGGCCACGGAGAAGAAACAGGAGAAACGCTACCAGACGGCGGCGGAGATGTTGGCCGACATCGACAAGTGGATGATGGGGAAAACAAGCACGACCCAAAATACGCCGAAGCAACCCAAGCCCATTGGCAAAATCATCGGCATTGCCGCAGGCGTGTTGTTGCTTGCCGGACTTTCCGTCGTGCTTTTGACGCAACAAAAAGACACCATCGGTACGGAGAAACCGCCTGCGCAAACGCCAGCACCCCTGCCGGTTGCGGCATCGGAACCGCCCAAGCCGGTTGAACCGCCCAAGCCCATCGTCGTCAAGACCGTGGCCGAGGCGGAACGGCTGATGATGGACAGAAGCACGGCATCGGAAGGCTTGGCCATGCTCAATGATTTGGTGGCCAATCAGGACTTCAAGGCAGTCTTCCTGAAAAGCCGTCTCCTTTTCGACCCTTCGGGCAACGCCAACGACAGGCAGTTTTACGACGACCGTTGGGCTTCCATGCGAAGCAACAGCGGATTGCAGACCGACAATTCCGAAGCGCACCAACTGCTGATGCAGGCGTTTGGAATCAACGAAAACGACTATGTGATGCTCTACCAGTTGGGCTGCGACTTCATGTCGGGCAATCGGGGATGCGCTCGCAACGCGGGCTATGCCTTGTGGTGCTTCAACAAGGCGACTGAGGTCTTGGGTGAGGATAAAAGAGAAGAGGCGCAACGATACAGAACCGAAATCAAGGCGAAACGAGATCGGTTGAAGAACATTGCGGCGGTAAGGCCGACTATGAATTGAAGAATGACGCTATATGAAAGGTTTTGGTTTACATATAGATGCGAGTTTCGTGACCATGACTTGTGACAATGACAATGACCACTGGCACATTGAGGTTGAACTTGACGGCTTTCATAATGGCCACAGCGGCCCAACGAAAAGCCATCAAACTCAGTTTCCCGGTAAAAGCTGTCATTGTCATAGTCACTGGTCATTGTCAAATAATCATGGAAGTTTAATCTTGAACAGTTACCTATAACCAATGGAACTCTACAAAATACAAACCCAATGGCCCGTTGAGGGCTGCTGCGAGTCGGGGATAGGAGGACGCTCGGAGAACCAAGACTCCTACGGCTACCAAGACACGCCGTTTGGCCTGCTCGTCGCCGTGTGCGACGGCATGGGCGGCGGTCCGGCGGGCAAGACCGCCTCCACCATCGCCGTGAACGAGATCATCGCCGGCGTGATGGAAGCCGACCCGGGCGAGGCCGCCGAGCAAGTGCTGCTTGATGCCATCCGACGCGCCAACCGCGCCATCCTGCAAAAGACCGCCGACAACCCCAAGCTGCAAGGCATGGGGACGACCTGCGCCGTGACGCTCATCAGCGCGGAGTCGGCTCTCGTGGCCCATGTGGGCGACAGCCGCGTCTATCAGCTGCGACGCCGCAGGAAGGTGTTTCGCACCTTCGACCATTCCGTGGTGTTCGAGATGGTGAAAAACAAGGTCATCACCGAGGAGCAGGCGCGACTCTCCGACCAGTCGAACGTCATCACCCGCGCCTTGGGCATGAAGGAAGACGTGGAGATCGACCTTGCGGAACGCCCTTACGCCAAGGGCGACCGCTTCATGCTGACGAGCGACGGCATCCACGGCACGATGGCCGAGCCCGAACTCATCCGACGCGCCACCCGACGCGGCCCCTTGGAGGCCACCGTTGACGACCTCGCCCATCATGTGGACGAGCAAGGGCAAGCCCACGGCGGCGGTCACGACAACCTGACCGTGGTCGTCGTGGAGACGAAAACGAAATCGAAAAGGAAGGAAACGATGAAATACAAAACCACATTGATTTTGAGCGTGATAGCGGCCATGTTGGCGGCTACGCTCCTCTTGCTGAACGGCTGCCAAAACAAGGACATCGACGTGGAGACCTTCAGCATCGCCGACGAGCAGGTATGGCCCAGCACCGACACGGTAGGCATCCGTGGCACCTACGATTTCTTCATGGAGGCCGAAGGCATGAAAATCAACATCGGAATGGATTCCACCCTCAGCGACGCCAACAGCCATGCCGTGGCGCTTTCGGGCAAGGACTACGCCGTGACGGTGCGCCACCTCCAGCCCAACACCACCTATTATTACGGCTACAGCGTGGACCTCGGCCTGAAGCGCGACTTCCTCACTGAGACGCGGCATTTCACCACCTTGGCCTTGCCGCCCGTGCAAGAATATGCCGTGAGCGTGGCAGCCAACCCCACAGATGGGGGCGCGGTGACGGGTGGCGGCACCTACACGGAAGGACAAACCTGCGCAGTTTCGGCTACGGCCAACGAAGGCTACACCTTTATTAATTGGACGGAGAACGACAGCGTGGTCTCTGCGGACAGCCTCTATCGTTTCACGGTGAACGCCGACCGCGCTTTGGTGGCGCAGTTTGAAATGCAAATCCCCGAACCCGAAGAATACACGATTACCGTTTCCGCCAACCCTACTAACGGCGGTGCGGTAAGCGGCGGCGGCACCTACCAAGAAGGGCAGCAATGCACCGTGACGGCCACGGCCAACACTGGTTACACCTTTATTAATTGGACGGAGAACGGAGAGCAGGTCTCGGCCAATGCGAACTATACCTTCACGGTGAACAGCAACAGAACCTTGGTGGCGAACTTTACGGCTGCATCCTATATCATTGCCGCTTCTGTGGAACCGGAAAACAGTGGCACGATAACGGGTGCTGGCGGTTACGAAAGCGGCCAAAGCTGCACGTTGAGGGCCACGGCCAACACGGGCTACACTTTTGCTAACTGGACGGAGAATGGCAATGTGGTTTCCACCAATGCCGCATACACTTTCAATGTCACCGCAAGCCGAAATCTTGTGGCGCATTTCAACGTGAAAAGCTATACCATCAGCGTTTCCGCCAGCCCCAGCAATGGCGGCACGGCGAGCGGCGGTGGAACCTACCAGCATGGGCAATCCTGCACGGTTCATGCCGTTGCAAATAGTGGCTTCACTTTTACCAGTTGGACGGAAAACGGCAATGTGGTTTCCACCAACGCGAACTACACTTTTACTGTGAGCGGCAACCGTAACTTGGTGGCAAAATTCTCGGCACAACCTCAGAGCTACACCATCAGCGTTTCCGCCAACCCCACCAATGGCGGCACGGTGAGCGGCGGCGGCACATACCAGCAAGGGCAATCTTGTACGGTTCATGCCACGGCCAACAGCGGCTACACCTTTACCAACTGGACGGAAAACGGCAACGTGGTTTCCACCAACGCCAACTACACGTTTACGGTGACAGGAAACAGAACCTTGGTGGCGCACTTCCAACAGCAAGCCCCGCATGAATATACCATTAATGTTGCGGCCAACCCGACCAACGGCGGTACGGTGACTGGAGGCGGAACCTACCAGCAAGGCCAGCAATGCACGGTGACGGCAACCGCCAATAGGTCTTCTGCTTTCAGTTATGATTTTGAGAACAGCAGTCTCGAAGGCCTCATCCTCATTGACGGCGGCAACCCGACCGGCTACGGCTGGCAGCTCGCCTCCGTGAAGATGGGCACTGGCTATGGCCACAACGCCTCTGTCGATTGCATCCTCTCGGAGAGCTACGACAACAACTACGGCGTTGTCTATCCCGACAATTATGTGATTTTCCCGCAATCGGATATCGGCAGCGGCTCGACATTCAGCTTCTGGGCCTGCGCTCAGTCTAACGTTTATGCCGCCGAACACTTCGGCGTGGCAGTCAGCACCACCGGCACTAACGCCAGCGACTTCACGATGCTTCAGGAATGGACGATGACCGCCAAGCAAGCCCCTGCCACGAAAGCGAACATCCGTGGCCAACGTACCCAAGGAAACTGGCACCAGTACACAGTCGACTTGAGTGGCTATGCTGGACAGATTGTCTATATCGCCATCCGCCACTTCCATTGTAGCGACCAGTTCTATCTTGATGTCGATGATGTTGAATTAATAGCCAGCAATGGTTTTTCCTTTGTAAACTGGACCGAAAACGGCAATGTGGTCTCAACCAATGCCAATTACACCTTTACGGTAACTGGTGATAGGAACTTGGTTGCAAATTTCCAGCAACAAGCACCGCAAAGCTACAACATTTCTGTTTCGGCTAATCCTACAAGCGGCGGTACGGTAACGGGTGGCGGCACCTACCTGCAAGGGCAATCTTGCACGGTTAGTGCCACGGCCAACAGCGGTTACACCTTTACGAATTGGACAGAGAACGGCAGTGTGGTTTCCACCAATGCCAACTACACGTTTACGGTGACAGGCAACAGAACCTTGGTGGCGAACTTTACGGCGCAAACACCGCAAAACTATACGATTACCGTTTCTGCCAATCCTACAAGCGGTGGCACGGTGACTGGTGGCGGCACCTATCAAGAAGGGCAATCCTGCACAGTTCATGCCACAGCCAACAGCGGCTACACCTTCACCAATTGGACGGAGAACGGCAATGTAGTTTCCACCAACGCCAACTACACGTTTACGGTGACAGGCAACAGAACCTTGGTGGCGAACTTTACGGCGCAAACACCGCAGAACTATACGATTACCGTTTCCGCCAATCCTACAAGCGGCGGCACGGCGAGCGGTGGTGGTACATACCAAGAAGGGCAACAGTGTACCGTGACAGCCTCTGCCAACACAGGCTTTGACTTCGCCAATTGGACAGAGAACGGCAACGTGGTTTCCTCCAATGCGAACTATACCTTTACGGTGAACAGCAACAGAACCTTAGTGGCGAACTTTACGGCGCAAACTCAACCATGGACTTTGTTGTCAACCTTTGAAGCGGCAGAAGGTGGCCAATATGGTGTGGTTTCTGATGGCGTAAATATCTACACATCTAATTGGGGCTATTCTGGAGCAATTCACAACTTCTACAAGTATGATATGCAAGGCAATGTCATTGTAGGTTTTGAAATTGATGGCAGCGGCACTTGTCGTGGAATGACCTATGACGGCCAATACTTCTATGGCGTTGACAACAGTAGTACGGTATATTGTCTCGATTTGGCCAACCATAACCTTGTGAGCACGTTCAATAGTGCCTATGGTGCGATGCGTGGCATCACTTACGATCCTGATCGCGACGGCTTCTGGGTCATCGGCAACTGGAGCGGCAACCTGACGCTCATCGACCGCACCGGTGCCGTGCAGCTCGTCGGCCCCGCCCCGTCGAGTGTCTCCGACCTGGCCTACTACAAGGATGACAACGATGTTGAGCACGTCTACTGCTTCAACAATGCCGACAACGGTGTTTACGACTACAACATCACCACCAACACGCTTGGCGGCGCGGTGTTCAACTTCTCGAACACGCCTGGCTACAGCTCGGGTAGCTCAGGCGGTTGCCATGTTGGTCAATATGGTGATAGTGTTGCTTTCTTTGGAGATATACAACAGAGTCCGAACTTAATAGGTATTTATTTCTTAAGACAGGCAAGATGATTGCATTATACTGAATGTAATATTGTTAAGTTTTATGTTTGTTGCGCCGTGGCCTCCAAACCAGATAATCTTAAATCTTAAATCATTAAATACCACCCCATTATGAAAACATTCTCCATAGGAAGAGACCTTGGCTGCGACGTTGTCGTCAACGACACGACGGATGTCGTCAGTCGCCGCCACGCCGTGCTCAACGTGGGCAATACGGGCAAGATGACCCTCACCGACCTGAGCAGCAACGGCACCTACATCAACGGCATCAAGATGCAGCCCAACGTGGCCGTGCCCGTGTCGCGCAAGGACAGCATCTCCTTCGCCCACGTCGCCACCTTGGACTGGGACATGATCCCTAAGCCCAAGACGTGGCGGACATGGCTCATCATCGGCCTGTGCCTCGCCGCCATCGCCGCCATCGCACTGTGGGCGACCACACGCCCCAACCCCTTCGGGCCGCGAGACAAGACCCGGCCTACCGACACCATCGCCCTGCCCGACAGCACCGCCGTCGTGGACAGCATCGCCGCCGACACCCTCGACAGGCCCGTGGCCGACACGCTGAAGGAACAGCCCGCCGAGAAGAAACACGGCAAGGCCAAGAAGCAAGAACAGCCCGAGCCGCTGCCTGAGACCCCCACCGACACGGTGAAACCGCAACCGAGGCCGATAGGAGTGTGAGGACACGGGACGGCGGGACACGAGACGCGGGACTGCGGGACGCTGGACATGGGACGGCGCAAGGCGATGCAAGGTTTGGCATCCGGCAGGCCACGCCCGGAGGGCGTAACTATAGTAACCGTAGGTCAGCGACCTACGGCAGCAGCCCGACAGGTTGGCATCCGGCAGGCTAAAGCCCCGCGTCAACTGAACTGCTATCGCCCATAGATTCCAGCCAACCCACAAATCAGCGCAGGAATGACATGGGCGAGAACAACTGAACAACTGAACAACTGAATAACTGAACAACTAAAGAAAAGAAAATGAAAATACTGAAAATCGGTAGCAATCCACAGAACGACATTGTGTTGGGCAGCGACAAGGTGAGCGGCTTCCACGCCGAGCTGTTCCTGCTCAACAACGGCGACATCCTGATTGAGGACAAGGACAGCCTCAACGGGACCTATATCGCCGACCAAAGAATCCAGCCTGCGACGGAGGTGGCGGTGAAACGCGGCGCGCCCATCCGCCTCGCCGACACCGAGCTGCCTTGGGCGCAGGTGCCGCAACAGGACGACAACAGCCGCTTCCGCAAGATTCTCGGCATCGGCAGCAACTTCCGCAACGAGATACAAGTGGCGGGCAAAACGGTGAGCCGTTTCCACGCCACGCTGAAAATCGACAAACGCGGTCGCGCCTTCATCGATGACCACAGCCTCAACGGGACCTCGGTCAACGGCAAGCGCATCGTGGCGCATCAGGACGTGCCCGTCGGGCCGAAGGATGCCGTCGTGGTGGGCGGCGTGCCCGTCGATTTGAAGCCTTACGTCAAGGCCAAGGTCGGGGCCACGGCGCTGAAAGCCGTCGGCGGCATCGCGGCATTGGCGTTGCTCGTCTTCGGCATCGGCTGGCTCGTGAACCACTCCGGCTCGAAGAAGGCCTCCTTGGATGCCTTGGTGCAGGCCACGCCCTGCGTCTATGGCGCGTATTACATCGACGTGACCATCAACGACGACCCCTTCGTGGGGCTGCTCAACAAGTGGCCCGAGACGTGGCGTTTCGGCGTTGACGACAACGGTCGGCTCAAGCTCGGCACGCTGACCGGCGCCGACATCAGTCCCATCCAGTTCAACGGGACGGCGTTCTTCATCTCGCCCTACGGCGAAATGGGCACCAACCGCCACATCGCCGTGCCGTGGGAATACCTCAGCAAGGCCGAGGTCAGCGAAATCAACCAGCAGATGCAGGAATGTGTGGGCAACACGGGCGCGTTGCGTGAGGTGCTGCTCGACATCCTCAACGCCAGCATCAAAAACGGGGTGCTGAACTACGAGACCGCCGTGGCCTACTTGGAACGCTTCTCCAAGTCGGGCTTCGAGGTTTCGGGCCATTTCGAGTACTTCGGAATCATCCTGCCCGGACATAACGTGAGCACCATCGCCGACCTGATGTCGTGCCAAGTCATTGCCGAGTCGGGCGACCCGAAGAAAGACGTGGCCCTGATCCGCCTCAACTCGCAGCAGACGCCCGACTTCATCGTGAAGAAGGGCTACTACCGCATGGAGAACGCCCGCATCGACGAGACCCAACTCAAGATCAGCGAAGCGATGCGCGTGATAGGCTACCCGGGCGGCATGACGGTGGGCTTCAGCACGGGCAACGGCGTGGGAATCACCCCGACGGTACACAACGCCACGCTGAGCAAGATGCCCGACGACAACGAGTTCCAGCTGCAAGTCGTCGGCTTGGGCGGACAGAGCGGCTCGCCCGTCGTCGATGCCAAAGGTCGCCTTGTGGGCGTGTTCTACAGCGGCATCGGCAGCAACGAGATCTCTTATTGCTGCAATGTCAAGCACTTGGCCGAATTGTTCAACCGTTACAAAGTGAGGAAATGAAACTGTCGAGGCTCTTGCTTGTGCTGCTGTGCCTCCCTACGGCACTCCACGCTTCCACGGTGAGATGGCTCGTGCGACCCGAATACGACCACGTCGGTTTCTACAGCGAGAGCGTGTATAAGTGCGTGAAAGACGGCAAAATACAACTCTTCGACCTTGACGGGAACGGGTTGCTTCCTTACGCCGTCGATTCCGTCACGGACTATTCCGACGGCTATGCCCTCGTGCTGGAGAAGGCGGGGAAGAAACACCGCATCGTCGGCATCCTTGCCCAAAGCGACAACGACTTTCAGGACGTGGCCGGCACCTACTACACCGAGCGTTACAGCTATTGCTCGGAGGGCTTCGTCTCGGTCGCCGACGCCAAGGGCAGGCAGGGCTACGTCGATGTGAAAGGCTATCCCGTCATCCGCTGCCAGTTTCGCGAGGCGCGACCGTTCCGCAAAGGCTGGGCCTCGGTGTCGCTGAAGGAAGGCGAGGCGCATTACATCGACCGTTACGGCTACACGCTGCATGTGGATATGCTACTTACCGATGCCTCCTCGTTCAACGGGAAGGGCGAGGCCTTGGTGGGCAACTATCAGAAACTGTTCGTCGTCAACACCGACGGCGAGGTGGTGCGGAAATACAAGATGGAAAGCGGCCAGACCGAGCCTCCCGTGCGTCCGTATGACTATGTCTTTGACGAGCATCCGGCCTCGTTCAAGGCAGAGCGTAATCGGGTGCTGTGGTCCGAAGCGCGTTACACGGCCTTCGACGAAAGCGGCAAGAAAGGCGTCAAGACGGGCGGGGCGGTGGTGGTGTTGCCCCAATTCGACGAGGTGCAAGGCATGGCCCGTGACCGTGCCATCGTCAGGAACGGGCGGCTGTGGGGTGTCGTCGCCTTGGCTGCTGACGCTTGTTCCGTTGCCGTCGCGCCAACCGAAATCACGCTCATCCCGGGAGAGGCCGTCCCCGAATGTGTTTGCAGCCTTTCGGTTCCCAAGGCTTTGGACCAAGTCAGCCTCGTGTTCGACAACGGCGACGGCAAGGAACGCTTGGTGGCCTTGGACGGCGGCCAATACCGTTTCACGCCCTATTTGGAAACCAATGCCAACGCTTGCGTCGTCCGCGCCAAAGTGTTGGCCGACGGGCTGTTGCAATGGCAGGGAAGCCTGACGCTGCCCGTGCATCGCGCCAAGATGGAGGTGAGGGTAGGGCAGCCCCATCTGACCTCGGCCTACGCCAACGATAAAGACGTGCAGCGGGTGAAGGCCGTCGTCACCAATCTGTCGGCGTTCCCCGTCGAAATAAGCACTTCGATGGAAGTGGAGTTGCCGGCTGGGACGAAGAACACGGTGCTGTCGAAGTCGTGTCCGAGCCAGATTTTGGAGGCAGGCGCGACGATGGATTGTGTCGTCAGCTTCAAGGTCGCGGAGCAGGGCAGGGTGAAGGTGTCGGTCGCGGCGACCCACAAAGGCCGCGTCTGTGGCAGCAGCGAGGCCACATTGTCGTTGGAACCGTTTTATTGATAAGTAGATGAGCAGATTTAGTTTACATAAAAGACGCGAGACTGCGGGACGCGAGACTGCGAGACGCGAGACGTTGGGGTTTGTCCCGAAGTCCCGTGTCCCGTGTCCCGAAGTCCCGTGTCAAAGGAAATGGAAATTTAATTCTTAGTTTTGAACAACTACATAAAAGAAGAAAAAATGAACAAGCATTTGATTTTAGCGATGTTAGCAGTATTGTTCTGCAAAGGGCTGTTGGCACAGCCGCCCGGGGTCTCAGGCTTCCGCCTCTACGACCGCGATTACAAACTCACCCTCGGACCCAAAGTCGGCGCAGGCTTGGCCATGGGAACGGATACGCCCGCCTTTGGAATCGAGTCCTCGAAAGGCATGGCCTATCAAGGCGGTTTGGCCTTCAACGCCCATTTCGGGCGGCGCACGCGCTTCGGCTTCGGCAACGGCGGCACGGGGTGGTTCGGCTTCGAGGTCGAGGCACTCTACGGGGCAAGGAGCCTGAAGGTGGGCGACGCGAACTGGCAGATGCGTTGCGTCGAAATCCCCGTCCTCGCGCAAGTCTATCCGACGGCGCAGTTGGGCCTTGAGGCGGGCATGACCTTGGTCAGGACCTTGGGCTTCACGCCCGAGTTGATGCCGACCGACAACGCCTTCCTCCACACGGGACAAATCGGCGGCGGCGACGTGATGCTCACCCTCGGAGCCTGCTACAAAGCCCCATTCGGCCTCTTGCTTGATGCCCGCTACAATTTAGGCCTCAGCACCTTGGCCGGCAATCTCGACACCAAAGTCAGCACACTCATGGTGTCGTTAGGGTATTTGTTTGACGTGGTGAAGTGACGGATAAAAAAGGAACACTATGAAACCTATACTTAATGTAGTGGCCCTCGTTGCGTTGCTATGTCTGTGTGGCTGCCAAAACAAGGACATCGACGTGGAGACCTTCAGCATCGCCGACGAGCAGGTACGGCCCGGCACCGACACGGTGGGCATCCGTGGCACCTACGATTTCTTCATGGAGGCCGAGGGCATGAAAATCAACATCGGAACGGATTCCACCCTCAGCGACGCCAACAGCCATGCCGTGGCGCTTTCGGGCAAGGACTACGCCGTGACGGTGCGCCACCTCCAGCCCAACACCACCTATTATTACGGCTACAGCGTGGACCTCGGCCTGAAGCACGACTTCCTCACCGAGACGCGGCATTTCACCACCTTGGCCTTGCCGCCCGTGCAAGAATACACCGTTAGTGTTGAGGCCAATCCCACAGATGGCGGTACGGTGGCGGGTGGCGGCACCTACACGGAAGGACAAACCTGCGCAGTTTCGGCTGCGGCCAACGAAGGCTACACCTTTATTAATTGGACGGAGAACGACAGCATTGTTTCTGCGGACAGCCTCTATCGTTTTGTGGTGAACGCCGACCGCGCTTTGGTGGCGCAGTTTGAGATGCAAATTCCCGAGCCGGAGGAATACACGATTACCGTTTCCGCCAACCCGACCAACGGCGGTACGGTGAGCGGAGGCGGTACCTACCAAGAAGGCCAGCAATGCACCGTGACGGCTGCGGCCAACACAGGCTACAACTTTATTAATTGGACGGAGAACGGAGAGCAGGTCTCGGCCAATGCGAACTATACCTTCACGGTGAACAGCAACAGAACCCTGATGGCGAACTTTACGGCGCAAACACCGCAAAACTATACGATTACCGTTTCTGCCAATCCTACCAACGGCGGTACGGTAACGGGCGGCGGCACATACCAAGAAGGCCAGCAATGCACCGTTACGGCCACGGCCAACAGCGGCTATGAGTTTGCCAATTGGACGGAGAACGGCAATGTGGTTTCCACCAATGCCAATTATACATTTACGGTGAACAGCAACAGAACCTTGGTGGCGAACTTTACGGCACAAACACCGCAGAACTACACGATTAGCGTTTCCGCCAACCCGACCAACGGCGGCACGGTAGCGGGTGGCGGCACCTACCAGCAAGGGCAATCCTGCACGGTTCATGCCACAGCCAACAGCGGTTACACCTTTACGAATTGGACAGAGAACGGCAACGTGGTTTCCTCCAATGCCAATTATACATTTACGGTGACAGGCAACAGAACCTTGGTGGCGAACTTCACTGCGCAACCGCAAAACTATACGATTAGCGTTTCCGCCAGCCCTACAAACGGCGGCACGGTAACGGGTGGCGGCACCTACCAGCAAGGACAATCTTGCACGGTTAGTGCCACGGCCAACACGGGTTACACCTTTATTAATTGGACGGAGAACGGCGAGCAGGTCTCAACCAACGCGAACTATACCTTTACGGTGAACAGCAACCGAACCTTGGTGGCGAACTTCACGGCGCAAACACCGCAAAACTATACGATTAGCGTTTCCGCCAATCCCACCAACGGCGGTACGGTAACAGGTGGCGGAACATACCAAGAAGGCCAGCAATGCACCGTGACGGCCACGGCTAACGAAGGCTTTGACTTCACCAATTGGACGGAGAACGGCAACGTAGTTTCGACCAATGCGAACTATACCTTTACGGTGAACAGCAACAGAACTTTGGTGGCGAACTTTACCGCACAACCGCAAAATTACACCATAGCTGTTTCGGCTAACCCCAGTAATGCTGGCACGGTGAGCGGTGGCGGAACATACCAAGAAGGTCAGCAATGCACGGTGACGGCCACGGCCAACAGCGGCTATACCTTCAGCAACTGGACGGAGAACGGTAGTGTGGTTTCCTCCAATGCCAACTATACCTTTACAGTGAATGGAAATAGGAGTTTGGTGGCAAACTTTGCCATTTCGGGAGGTTGGCTGTATTACGACGACGGAGTCAACGAGGATGCCATCGGTACGGGTGGTGGTAACTTCTGGTGGGGCGTGATGTTCCCCACTGGCAGCTACTATGGTAACATGCTAACGAAGGTTTCAGCTTACGACTACATGGCAATGACGGGTACTGTGACCATCTACAACGATGGCAACAACCGTCCTATTGGTTCAGCCGTGGGCCAAACCGATGTGACCTTCACGGGTTCCGAAGATTTTGTTGAGTTTGAGTTTGCCGAGCCTGTTGTCATCGATCCTACAAAAAACATCTGGGTTGTGTTCTACAACGCCAGCGGTGCCACCTATCCTGCCGCCGTTTGCGACAACACTGGCGATGCCAACGGTCGTTGGGTGAGCCTCAACGGTTCCGATTGGGCTGACCTTGCCGGCTACGGTTTGAACTACACCTTCATGGTGCGTGCATATGTAACCAATGGCTCCAAAGATTATTTTTTAACGCCTTCAAATGCTAAAATGAATTATGGCAAGTCACAAGCAACCAAGCATGGTGGAAATCATATATTAAGTACATTCAATCAACAGAACCGATAATTGACAACTAAAAGAGAAAGATAATAAAGATAATTGATGAATCCAACCATTAAATCTTGAATCTTAAATTTGAAATTTTAAATCTTAAATCATTAAATATCAACGAAGTATGAAAACCCCTCTATTCCTCGGAATCCTCCTCATGGGCGTGGCCGTCATGGGGCAGGCGCAAATCGTGCAAACGCTGACCCTCAAGAACGGGTCGGTGCTCAACGGCTACATGAAAAGCCAACAACCCGGCAGCAGCTGCGTCTTCTTCTCGGAGAAGGCCGTCGTCGTCATGGACGGCACGGCGGTGCAAGCCATCACGCCGAAGAAGGTGAGCTACACCGCCCTTTCCGACGCTTGGCGACAATGGGCCGAAGACAACGAAGTGCTCTACGGCCTCGGCGACAGCCGCGAGATGACCCTCAGCACCATCACCGACAAGCAAGGCCGCAACATCAGCGAGGTTTATGTCCTCGAAAAAGGCCAAGCCGTGAAGTATGTTGAGTTCACCGCCCACGACTACCCGCTCAACTGGGACGAAATCGCCTCCATCGAGTACGTCAAACGCCCCAATACGCTGCTTTCGGGCCTCAACCGCTCGTTTACGGTGAAGACCGGCGGCACGCCGAGAACCGTCGCGGGACAATGCCTAAAGGAAACACCCGACGCCATCGTCTATCTCTTGGAGGACGACGGCGTGGTGGAGTCCTTTGCCATGACCGACATCGTGAAGGACAACTCCATCAAGAACAACCCCAACCAGAGCCTTTTCGGGCAAAGTGCGCTGTTGGACGAGATCGTGCTGAAAAACGGCACCGTGCATCAAGGCATCGTCACCGAAAGGAACTACGAGGCCGAGCCGTATTACTTCCTACTCACCTCGCAAAACGGCGGCGTGGAATACACTACCAGCCTCAAAATGAGCGATGTGGCCGAGTTCCGCAAGAAACCCAACCCCGACTATCAGCCTGTTTATGACATCCTGCTCAAGGAGGGCGACATGGTGGTCAACAGGGAAGAGACGACCCTCGTGCAACTCACCGAACAGGACAACCGTTTCGAGCTTTCCAACGACACCACTTGGCTGAACCTCAAAGCCGGGCAACTGCCCTTCGCCTTGACCGTTGAGTCCAATTTCAAGGACAACAAGTCATCGCAGGACTGGCTGCTCATCAAGGCGCGGAAGGTGGAGAAGACCAAGAAAAAGGCCGGGCATTACGAGTTCGACTACGCCGACATGATCAAGAGCAGCCTTGCGCCCACCGAAACGGTGACGAGCATGAACAACACCACGAAGATGGCGTATCAGGTCGCCGAGGCGGGCGTTTATGTGTTCTTCAACAAAAACACGCGAATGGCCATCACAATGGAAATCAAGTGAATATCCTTTTGGCGAAAAAAATCCAGCCCCCGAATCTCGAAGGCTGGACTTTCAAATTTCAAATTTTGAATTTCAAATCCAAAATCACTTGGCTCTCTCTTCCTCGATGGCGGCTTGGGCTG
>FLNX01004303.1_pt1 | contig 110517 bp, 85 predicted proteins | sample 1140341 | NCBI WGS metagenome assembly FLNX01 (sample SAMEA3878208, study PRJEB12797) | bioreactor metagenome | biome: Moose rumen | place: Sweden | collected 2011-10
CCCAATCCCAACAGCAACGCCGGGACGCTGCTGGTGACCTGGAAGCGCACCGACAGCGGCAAGGCCTGCTCGCTGCGCCTGAACAACGCAGCCTACGGCCAGGGCGTGGAGCGTCGCACCTACTATCCCGTCGACCAGAAGAAGAAATACACCTTCTCCTTCCTTGCCGACAAGATCCCCAACGTCCGCTCCCTCTTCCACATCGACGGCAAACGCTACCTGTGCGAACGCCTCACCGCCGTGTTCACCGAGGACGGCATGAGCCACCTGATCAAAGGCAACTTTTTCAAAGTCCAGTAATCTTGTTTCAGCTATAATAAATTGAACTCCCCAGGGCTCTGGCCTTGGGGAGTTTTTTCAAACCGATAATAAAGGTGACGCAAAGAGTAACTCAAAAAGTCGCAAAAAAGGATACACCTTTGGTCACTCATTCGGTGACGGAAAAATGCGTAATTCGCTGAAAAATGTTCCCGATGAAACACTTTCGGTTACACCAATGGTTACACATCCCGCTGCAAGTTTGGTGACGGGAAAGGCTACACATTTGGTTACGCAAATGGTGTAGCCTAATCCCTGATTTATGTTGACTCATTTCTTGTCGTAAAGCACGTAGTCAAGCACCCTGCGGTTCGCCTCATCGACCTTGCGTTCATCAAAGTCTATGTAGATGTCAGTCACGGTGTTATTTCCGTGTCCGAGGGCATGGGAAATTACATCCTTTGGGATGTCAAGCTCATTGGCAGCGATGGTTGCCCACGTATGGCGGGCCCAATACGTAGTCAACTGAGGGAATAGGGGAGTGTAGATCTTCTTGCCTCCGCGGCCAACCCGTTTCAGCGGGCCAACCTTCTGCAGGTTCTTGTTGATCTTGCGTGTGAAGTCGTTGTGGTTCTTATAGTGGTCGAGTATGTTTATCAACCAGTCCTGGCCATGGTAACGCTCAATGATTTCAAGGGCCTCGGGTTCAACTTTGATGGAGTAGGCCCTGCTGGTTTTCGCACGGTTAAAGTAGATACGGCCATCGGATTCAATCTTCTTCAGTCGGCACAGATCAACCATGTTGATGCCGATAAGCATGAAGTTCAGTTTGAAGATGTCGATGTAGTATTGCATAAACGGCTCAGCAGGAAAGTTAAACAGGGTGCGAAGTTCTTTCAACTTCAGGCTGCGTTTCTTCGTTGGTACCGCACGGATCTTGAAGCGACGGAACGGGTAAAACGTGGTTACCTCATCGTCGATAGCCTCGTTGAATACCGTGCGAATATTACGCAGGTGGATGTTGCGAGCGTTCTTAGAGGGTGCGGTTTGCGCCATGAAAGAATCAAATCTTGTCAGCCATTCACTCGTTAAGTCCTCGAAACGGAGCTCTTCAAGATGGTCACTCTCAAAAGCGACCAACCGCCTGTAGGTCTGCATATAGACCCCGCGTGTGCTGGGCTTTTTACTGTCAGCAAACCTCAAGAAACGGGAAACGAAAGAGTTGGCTTTGCGTTTGGCTGCCTGCTTGGCTTCGAGACGTTCCGGGTGCAACCTGTCATCGATAAACGTCTTGATCTCGCTTACACTCATAGACATGAGTCTGCCTTCATTGGCAAGAGTGAGAAGGGAGCTGTCAATCTGCTGCTTTATGGTCGTGATGTAAACATTCATCTGCAGCCGATCGGGGTGATTAACAACTCTCAACTTTTTCTTGTCCCATTGGTTGGGAAAGATTTTAACGTCGAGAGAAATCAAGGCTGTACGTCTCATGTGAGCGATAGCCACTTTCAGAACGCCAGGCTTGCCAGAACTGGCTTTGCGTTCGTCCAAAAAAAATCTAGTGTTTGCCATAACAAAAACTTGACGCATTCGGGATTTTTGGTGAACTGACGACCTTTTTGGTTGCAAGCGAGGTTGCAAGCGTAGTTGCAAGCGCTTTTCGGCAAAACCCGTCAAAAATCGCCAAAAATCGGCAAAATTGCGATTTTTTTTTGCATTAAAACACTGTATTTAGAAGGGAAAAGGCGCCGAAATTCGTTGATAAATCGCTGATTTTCAGCGCCTTATTGGAAGCGTGATCCCGCCGGGATTCGAACCCGGGACCCACAGCTTAGAAGGCTGTTGCTCTATCCAGCTGAGCTACAGGACCATCCTGAATTTGCCTCACGTATGGACAAAAAAATGCGGAGAGAAAGGGATTCGAACCCCTGGAGGTAGTTAGCCTCAACGGTTTTCAAGACCGCCGCAATCGACCACTCTGCCATCTCTCCGATAGCAAGTCACCATTACGCAACTCGCCCATTTAGGGTGCAAAAGTACTGCCAAATTTCGTTTTATGCAAGTTTTTCCGCCGATTTTTGATTAATTAATGCTCATTTAAGGTCATGAGAAGGTAATCTTTGGATTCTGATACTACTGGATACAATGCCGATGCACGGTACCCAAGTACCCAAAGGATATCACCATCTGCTTCAAGTAGCCACAATTGATGCTTAGGCGAGTAATCTACTTTGAGGTCAGCAAACAAATCACTCAACAGTTTGGAACCCTTCATGCCAAATGGTCTGAAACGATCTCCTTTTTTCCAGTGACGGAGCACAACGTGTTGACAATTAAGGATATTTGAATTGAATGCGACTCTGATTCGACCATCACACATTGCCGGAGCAAATGGTGGGTTGTCGTGTGATATGGTAATGTGTACTGGATATTCAATGCCATTTTCAAGATTAACATGATAAATGATATCTTCAATGAGCGTTATGGGCTCGATGTCGAGCGTCTGTCGATTGACAACGAGCATCTCGTTCCCTTTGCCATAAAATATTTTTCCCGAAAGCCCTTGTTGCACGGCATGAACGGCATCGTCACACTGCCCTCGGTTAAAGCCCATGTGACGGATACGGTGATAGAGCAGGGTAGAGGCGCAAGGTATAGAGAGCAAATCCTTGGCATTAATGTGGCGCTCATTAGGCAATTTATCATGGACGAGTGACATCATCACCTCATAGTCATCTCTCAGGTTATCCATTGTTTCAATGATGTGGTCACCGGCATTAGGGAATTGTTGTTCTATGACAGGTAGCACATCATTGCGAAGGCGATTACGGCGAAACTCGTTACTGTTGTTTGTGCTGTCGGTTACATACTCTTGACCCATGTTTTGCAGATAGTCAAGCAGCTCTTGGCGAGTCACATTCAACAACGGGCGCCAAATATTGCCATTCAACCGCGACATTCCTGCCAGTCCTTTGGTCCCGGTGCCACGCATCAGGTTCAGAAAAAAAGTCTCCACTTGATCGTTGGCATGATGAGCTACTGCGACCACATCACAGTCTTGGCGTTGTCTTTCCTGTTCAAACCACTCATAGCGCAATTCACGACAAGCCATCTCGACCGATCCTCCATGCTCTTGCTGCCATCCCGACACATCAAAGTCCTTGACGACCAACGGCACCCCAAGACGCTTGCACAATTCGCGCACGAAGTGCTCGTCACGCATCGACTCATCACCGCGCAAGTGAAAGTTGCAATGTGCAGCACGGCAGTCATATCCTGCCGCTATCAGGGCACACAATAATGCAACCGAGTCGGGACCGCCACTCAATGCAACCAGAACAGGGTGCTGCTTTAAAGCAGTCTCGTTCGGGAGAAACAGTTCCTTATGAAGCAAAAGTTCCTTATTCACTGTCGCAAAGGTAGTGATTTTTCAAAACTAAGTTGTACCTTTGCACCAGTTTTCTCATGGGACAGTTAAAAAAGGGTAGCGACTTTTGGTATCACGTGGCAGCATTTGCCATGATTCTGGTGTGGGGCATATCGTTCCTCAACACCCGTGTCCTGTTGGATTCCGGGCTCACTCCGACCGAGATTTTTGTAGCCCGGTTCACTATAGCCTATTTTTCGTTATTGGTCATTAGCGGATTTAAGGTGCGCTTCACTGGTTGGCGCGACGAATTGCTGTTTGTGGTGTGTGGTGTCGCTGGCGGTTCGGCCTATTTTATTGCTGAGAACACCGCATTGGAACTCACTCTCATCAGCGACGTGGCCGTGCTGGTGAGCACCGCCCCATTGACAACTGCTTTGATGGGAGCCATCTTCTATCGCGATGAGCGCATCACATGGCTGTCATGCTTGGGCATGGTGATAGCCTTTGTTGGATCAGTGATGCTGGCATTGAAGGACGGATTGGTCTGGGGGGACAGCATCCTCGGTGATTTGTTGGCGCTCCTGGCTGCTTTTGTTTGGGCTTTTTATTCGATGGCTCTAAAGCGGCTGAACCGCACTTACACCACGTCGTTTATTACCCGAAAGCTCTTCTTTTACGGCGTGCTATCGGCCTTGCCGTTATTGGCTTTCGAGGATTCCCACCTGCAATGGAGCACGTTAAGGCAACCTGAAGTCTGGGGCAACTTGCTCTATTTGGGTTTGATTTGTTCTATGGCTGCCTATTTCATTTGGGGAATTACCGTCAAGCGTATTGGCGCAGTGCGTGCGAGCAACTACTTCTATTTGAGTCCCATTATATCAATGATTGCTGCCGCTATCTGGTTCGCTGAGCACACGACAATCGTGGCTTACGTTGGATGTGTGCTCATCTTGGCCGGCGTGGTTATTGCCGAGAAATTCAAGCGCAATGCTCCAATTGAAGACGTGAATTACAGCCAAGCTAATCGACAACACTCTTGAGCCACCGTTTGGAGGACAGAGCAAACAGGTATACGATGCCACGAAAACACAACTCGATGCTCATGGCTAACCATACGCCATAAAGACCCATTGTCTTGACAAGTATTGCCGACAGTCCCAATCTCACAATCCACATGCTCACTAAATTGATGCCACATGGAAGCAACGTGCTGCCCGCACCAACAAAGACACCGTAGCTGATGATAGAAGCAGCAAACAGAGGCTCTGCCCAGGATTCGACGCGCAGACACCTGGCACCCAAATCAACAATTTCCTGAACCGGTGTCATGATGCCCATCATTTGAGGCGCAAAAACATACATCAGCACAGCCATCATTCCCATGATCACCATTCCCGACAGTACAGTAATCCATGCAAAACTGCGGGTGAGACGTTTACGTCCAGCGCCCAGGCTTTGGCCAATTAGCGTGGTCGCTGCATCAGCTATGCCATATCCTGGCATATAGCACAGGCTCTCTGCTGTAATGCCGAACGAATTAGCCGCCAGCGCGATACTGCCCAGAGGTGCCACGATGCCTGTGATAACAATCGAGGCGCTGCACAGCATAGTGTGTTGCAATGCCATGGGAGCCGATATCTTCAACGATTTCTTGAAGTAACGCCGTGAAGGCTTGAAAGTGCCCTTATCAAGCGTTAGTTGCAGTTCGCCAGACCTGTACACGAGGTAATATAACATGATCGATGATACGATCAGTCCAGCACTTGCCGAACCCAATGCCGCTCCCAGCACACCCAGGCCTGCGCCTGGCATCAACATCGTGTTTCCCATGAGATTGATTTCACGAGTGGGAAAAATCAGGAAATAGTTGAAAACAATATCGAGTATGCACATCAACACATTGAGCAGACTGGGAACTCGCATATTGCCACTGCATCTCAACATGGAACTTGCAACAAAATCAATCATCAGAAACGGCACAAATAGCATAAAAGTGCCGAAGTAAAGAGTGGCATGGGGACGGATGTGAGCTTCGGCTCCCAACCATTCAGGCAACTTAAAGCTAAGAATGACACCAAGAATTGTTACAAGCACACCGAACAGCGAGCACACGATCAATGATTGGCGAACGACCTGTCTGGCTTCAACTGGCCGTTTGGCTCCCAACAAATGCGCCACTTGCACGCCATATCCCGCAACAAATGAACTGATGACTCCCTCAAACAGCCACCACGTTGTGCTCATCAAACCCACCGATGCCGAGTCGTCGGCGCCAAGCCTTCCAACCATCGCAGCGTCAATAAACTGCATGAGCATCGCCGAAGCACTCGCCACAATTGCCGGCATGCTTAGCTGAAACGTGAGGAGCAACTGCTGCCTGAATGACAATGGTTGACCTTCACGAATTAGCCTTAACAATGAATCTTTGTCTGAATGATGGGCCATTTGGGTCATTAGTGGGTTTTGCGGGTGCAAAATTACACAAAAAAATGATGCCCCGCCAACACTATGGCAGAGCATCTATTCTATAAAATAAGTATTAATTCTTTAACAATTACTTTCGCTGGATGGTCACAGCACGGTCAAGAGATGCGCACTTGGGACCATAATCGGTCAGCTCACCATTGTTGATTTGAGTCTCAAGACGGCTCTCAGCAACACCCTTCTTGACAAGTTCGTTCTTGACGGTGGCAACACGGCCCTTGCGCAAACGGACATTGATCTGGTCATTACCAGTATAGTTGTCAGCCCAACCGGTAAGCAGATAGTCGCGATTCTCGTTCTTCATCACCTCGGCAACGGCTTCAACAACATTGCGCTGAACACCGAGCACCTCTGTGCGGTTGATCGGGAAGTAAACAGTTGCAAGAGGTGCCTCTGTAGCAGCAGCCTCTGCCGGCTTCTTATCAAGGCATTTACGCAACTGATCCTCCAGATCTGAAATCTTGCGGTTGGCGTTGTTCAGGTTGGCAACCAGAGCATCACCCTCGGCATCGGTATACTTGTACTCGGGGCATACTGCAGTAACAGGAGCATTCCATTCGCTCTTGCCAAACTTGTACGTCATACCCAGCAGAATGCCAGGATACTCGTTCCAAGTCCTGTATCCCATTCCTGCACCATCAATGTGCTCCTGCATCAGGTCAAAGCGCAGGTCAACATTGAAGTCAATCTTCTTGGTGATAGCAAAGCTGTTGAGCAAACCTGCCTGCATGCTGTAGTTACGGCAGTGATCAGGATCGTCGTTGGCACCATACTTCCACGCTCCGTCCGACACAGGGCGGGCACCATCTCGAGCATAAACCCAGTTAACAGTCATACCCACATAGAAAATGCAGTTATAGAAACGATAAGGCTTGTAGCCTACCAACCAATTAGACACGTTAAACATGACGTCACCCACCAGACCAAAGTTGTTGAAATGCTGGGGGACATACTTGCCGCCATCGAGCTGACGGGGCCAGTTGCGGTAACCCAGAGCAGCGTAGTTTCCAGTCCAGGTAGCTCCCTTAATCTGTTCATAGTCAAAGCCACCACGCAGACCAAGGATGGGAGTAAACCACTTACCGACAAACAAATCGGCCTTTGCACCCAGACGGTGACCAAAACGCTCATGCTTGTCATAGGGAGACATCATCAAACCAATACCGCCATCGGCCATAATGAACCAATTGTCTCTCATGCGATTGAGCAAGTAACCTTGTGAAGGATCTTCAACATAGGTCACTTCTTGTGCATTCATGGAGGGTGCCACACATGCAACGCATAGAAGAATTAATAATGCAATCTTTTTCATATAATATAATATAATATAATATTTTTTTATGTTGATTTTTCATTATTTAAATTTGGGACAAAATTACTCCTTATTTTTCAATCAACAAAAAATTTCACTATTTTTCTAACAAAATCGGCCAAGTCTTGCGCATAAATAGACTTTTCAAAGCACCGATAGAATTAAATTCGCAACGTTTTGAGCCGTGAAACCGAATTTCTCATCAAGAACCTTATAAGGTGCTGACGCACCAAAATGGTCAAGTCCATAGATGTGACCGGTCGGTATCAGTCGATGCAGCGTACTGGGCAACCCCGAGGTGAGGCCAAACGCTGGCACATCAGCGGGAATAACCTGGTTACGATATTCAATGTCCTGATTCATGAACAGGCCTATCGATGGCACCGAAACAACCTGGGCCTTGACGCCCTTTTCCTTGATGATCTCGTTTGCAGCCACAAGGGTAGCGACTTCTGAACCGTTGCCAACCAGAGTGATATCTGGCCTATCTTGCCTGATGACAACATAACCACCGCGCTCCGCTCCCAATGCGTCGGCATAGCGGTTGCCACTGGCCGAGGGCAGATCATCGATGTTCTGGCGTGAAAGAATCAGAGCAGTGGGGGTCAGCGTGTTCTCCATAGCCATTTTCCATGCTACAGACGTCTCGGCTGCATCGGCGGGACGCAGTACGAGCATACTGTTGCGGCCATGATGGTTCTTCAACTCCTCCATCAACCTGATTTGTGCTTCTTGCTCAACGGGCTCATGGGTTGGTCCATCCTCTCCGACCCTGAAGGCATCGTGTGTCCAGATGAACTTGACCGGCAGTTCCATGAGGGCCGATAAGCGGGCAGCGGGCTTGATATAGTCACTGAACACAAAGAAGGTTCCGCAGGCCGCAATCATGCCGCCATGCAAGGCTATTCCGTTAATGATAGCAGCCATGGCCAATTCCGATACACCAGCGTGAAGGAATGCACCGCCAAAGTCATGGTTCTTGAACGCACCGCGCACTTTCAAATAACCATCTGTCTTGTCACTGTTAGCCAAATCGGCCGACGACACAACCATATTCTCAACCTGTTCGGCAAGCGCCGCAAGCACATTAGCCGACGCGGCACGCGTGGCTATACCTGGCTTGTGGCTGATAGCGGCATAATCCACTTCTGGAACCTTGCCGTCAATAAAGCCTTGCAGGCGGCGCATAGCATCAGGATTCTGCTTCGACCACTTGTCTATTTCCTTCTGTCGTTGGGCCACAATCTCCCGTTGCTCTTTTGCACGATGAGCATACAGCTCCGCAACTTCGGGGAACACGACCCATGGATTCTCAGGATCTCCGCCCAAGTGCTCGATAGTCTTGGCATAATCAGCTCCCGATTTGCTCAGTGGATTACCGTGCGTGCTGCACTTGCCCTCAAAGTTTTCACCATCGGCAGTAACTGCACCGCGTCCCATAATGGTCTTGCCAATAATGATTGTGGGGCGGTCTTTCTCGGCAATGGCTTTGTCCAATGAGTCTGCTATAGCCGCCGGATCACTGCCGTCACACTCAATGACGTTCCAGTTCCAGGCCCGGTATTTCATGGCTGTATCTTCGTTGCTCACCGCATCACAGTCAGTCGAGAGCTGAACCGTGTTGCTATCATAGAACATAATCAGGTTATTCAGCCCCAGATAACCAGCAATGCGGGCGGCCTCTTGCGAAATGCCTTCCTGAACACCGCCATCACTGATGAAGGCGTAGGTCTTGTGAGAGAACACTTCGCTATAGTGTGTGGCTATGAAACGCTCGGCTATGGCACATCCCACGGCCATCACATGACCCTGGCCCAACGGGCCTGACGTATTCTCAACCCCATGTTCGACATCAAGCTCGGGATGGCCAGGTGTGATACTTCCCCACGAGCGGAACGCCTTGATGTCTTCGGTCGTATAGTGGCCAGCAAGGTGCAGCACGCTGTAGAGCATAGGTGACATGTGACCAGGATCCAGGAAGAAACGGTCACGGGAGAACCATTTGGCATTGTCGGGATCGGCAACAATGTATTTTGAGAACAGGACATTAACAAAGTCGGCACCGCCCATGGCACCACCAGGATGCCCCGACTTGGCTTGTTCAACCATCGAGGCGGCGAGAATGCGGATGTTGTCTGCCGCGCGAGTCATCAGTTTAGAGTCTATCATAATATTACGATTTTATAGTGATTGACAAATATACTGCATTTTTTCCATCCGTGGGCATCTATATGCCAAAAATCGAAGAAAAAAACAAAAATGAGGCAATTCGTCCCAACGAACAACCTCATTCTCTTTGCATGGGCAGAATGATCTCTGCTTGTTATTTGCCTTCAGTTTTCGAGGGCTTGCTGCCAATCAATGCGTAGAAAAGGATATATGCGGCACATGCCACAGGTATCCAGTAACTGGACAAGATACTTACTTTATCAGCAACCACAGCTTGTAATGCAACCATCACCGCGCATCCAAATACCATGGTCATGAAAATACCGCTGGCAGCAGCGGTGAATTTGCCTAATCCCTCAACGGCCATGTTAAAGATGCCTCCCCACATAACCGAGGTGCACAGACCAACAAGGATGAATGCAAACACACCAACAGGGACTGGTGTCCACATGATGCTCAGATTACCCCAGTCAATTCCAGGAACGTTCACCTTGATATCGGTCGGGGCAAACATGCCGAACAAGAGAAGAACAATGGCGATAGCAGCAACAACCGATACCATTGCACGGCTACTCACTTTTCCGCCAATCGCGCCTCCCACAGTGCGGCCAATGAACATCATCAGCCAATAAACCGACGCAATCAATGCAGCGACACCAGCCGTGACACCAATTTCAGGAGTCTGCAAGTAGGAAATCATATATGTAGGAGTTCCAACCTCTACACTCATGTACAGGAAGATAGCAAGAGCACCCAGGGCAAAGTGACGGAACTTGAGAGCTCCAGGTATCAGGCTCATCTCCATCGGGGCTTGTTCTGGCTCTTCTATCTTGGTGAACAACAACACGATAAAGGCGACAACAAAGATACCCAATGCAATGAACATGGCGGGTGTCGCATCCGAGATCATGGTGTCTTTGGTCACTTCACCGATGAGCGCACCCATCAAGATGTAAACGGCAACGGCAGCAGCCGAGTTGAAAGCACCTCCAATCTGGATGAGCTGGTTGCCGGTCTTGCCACCACCGCCCAACACGTTAAGCAGCGGATTCACTACGGTATTGAGCATACACATACACATGCCGCTAATAAAAGCGCCAAGCAGATAAATCCAGTAAGCACCCGCACCGCCTATCTGTCCACTCAAGTACTCAATAACTAAGCCGATAATCCCCACGACAAGAGCAGCAAGGGCCGTCTTCTTGTAGCCCATCTTGGTGATAAGCATACCGCTTGGAATACCCATAAGCAGATAAGCGATAAAATTAGCATAATTGCCAATCTGACCAGCGGCCTCTGATGCGCCGAACTGATTCTTGACGATTGTTGCCATCGGTGAGCACAGGTTGGTCACGAAGGCAATCATTGCGAACAGCGCGATCATCATGATAATCGCCGCCCATTGTTTCGATTTCTGAGCCATTTCTACAATCTGTTATTTTAATTAATGAAATTTTTCTTCACAAAATCGCTGTCAAAATTACACATTTACCGACAAACAAGCAACAAATCGATGAAAAAAACGTCGATTTGCTGCTTGCTGCACCGCATTTCTATGTGATTAGTATACCCGTGGACCAAATATAGCGGTTCCGATTCGCACGAGAGTTGCGCCATATCGGACGGCAATCGGCCAATCATCACTCATACCCATACTCAACTGGTTAAAGTATGGGCTCTCGTCAAAGCATCCATCCTTTAAGGTAAGATAGGTGCGACGAACAAGATCAAATTCTTTGGCCACCTGGCTTGTGTCGTCAGTCAGTGAGGCCATCGCCATCACGCCACAAACGTGCACATGAGGCAGATTTTCAGTCAATTCTCCAGCTTCAGCTGCCTCCAGCACTTCATCAATGCCGAACCCGCTCTTGGTCTCTTCTTGTGCAACATGCAGTTGCAACAACACGTCCACTATGCGGTCAATTCGGGCTGCCTCCTTCTCAATGAGTTGCAGTAGCTTTACGCTATCCACACTCTCAATGACGCCCACATGGGGCATAATGGCACGCACCTTGTTCTTTTGCAGGTGACCGATGAAATGCCAGCAGATATCTTCCGGGAGTTGAGGCGCCTTAGCGATGAGTTCCTGGGCACGATTCTCGCCAAAGAGTCTTTGACCTCCTTCATATGCCTCGGCAAGTTCCTCTACAGGGTGGAACTTGGAAACTGCGACAAGATGCACGCCGTCAGGTAATTTGGCGACAACTTCTTTAAGGTTTTCTTTAATTGTCGACATGATTGTTTAAACGTTTTTCTCCTGGGCTTTCTGCCGTGCTTCACGGTCAGCGCGTGTCTCGTCAAGGTCAACAGGGAATACATCCATGAGCGGAGTCTCGGTAATCGAGGCAATCTCAAAATCCGCCATCGTGTCGTGCATGCCTTCCATGAACGTGGCCAACGCTCCTTTCAGATCGCTCGCTTGCACCAGTTGATAACTGGCTGTCCGTTTCTCAACAGCGGTCTTCTCGTCGATGGTGATAAAATTGGTCTTGACTTTATACCAGCGGTCACCCGATTCATTATAAAAGATGTCACTCAAGTTCACGCGTTTCACTGCGTCAACTTTAAATTCCCCGCTGATGTATGGTTGCATCTTGTCGGTGATACGGGCCTCGGCCTCCGTAAACGAGAGCGCATCCACAAGATATGGCTCTGTTACAGTCTTCACAGCGCCGTTATCCATCGTACGGTCATACTTTACCTTGCATTCAAACCATTGTGACATACCTATTTGATTTATTTAGTCTAAAGTGAAAATTTAAATTTTTGCATTAAATTAAAGTTCTTCTTGAAATTTGTTCTTCCATCGCTTGGTTAATGAGTTGTTTGCGATACATGTAGTATTCTGAGATAAATCGGCTCATAACCACCTCCACGGGTTCGATTTCTCGGCCTTTTAGCAGACCGGTCGCTTGGCCGATTTCCAGTTCTCCGTTTTCTACATCACCCTCAAATATGCCCACACGCGTCTTGCCCAAGCCGATGATATCGAGAAGTTCCTCCTCAGTCGCTCCGCGGTTTTCTGCTTCCTGGACAATGCTTTGGAATGCGTTTTTCACCAGGCGGGTAGGGGACAACTTCCTGAAGTGTAGCAAAGTATCGCCCTCATTAAGGTTAAGGCACATGCGCTTGAAATTCTCATGCGCCGAACTCTCTTGAGTCAACGCAAACAAGGTGCCCACCTGCACGCCGTCGGCGCCCATGGCCTCGGCAGCAAGCATGGCATCACCGGTAGCGATGCCGCCAGCAGCAATCAACGGCAGGTTGATAGCACGACGTACGGCGGGAATCAAGCACATGCTTGTCGTTTCTTCCTTACCGTTATGGCCTCCGGCCTCAAAACCCTCCGCCACAACGGCATCCACGCCTGCAGCTTCGCACTTGACGGCAAAAGCCGATGATGACACGACATGAGCCACCTTGATTTTGCGCTCATGAAGCCAGCCGGTCCATTTCTTGGGGCTACCGGCCGACGTGAATACGATAGGTACCTTCTGTTCTGCTATCACTTCCATCAGCTCAGCGGCTTGAGGCCGCATCAACGGCACATTAACGCCAAAGTTATACGACGTGGCTTCACGGCACTTGATGATGTGGTCGCGCAACACCTCGGGTGTCATCGAGCCGGCACCAATCAAGCCCAATCCGCCCGCGTTACTAACAGCCGCAGCAAGTTCCCAACCGCTGCACCACACCATTCCGCCTGAAATCACTGGATAGTCGATTTCAAACAGCTCGGTGATTCGGGAAAACATTGCCATATTTTCGTCCTATTCTGATTTTTCAGATGATGCCAAATGCCACATCCATCATTTGCGTAAAGTTATTCTGGCGCTCCTCGGCAGTCGTCACCTCGCCGGTTACCAGCGAGTCGCTGATCGTACAGATGCACAAGGCGCGAGCACCACTGCGTGCAGCGTTCATGTACAACGCAGGAGCTTCCATCTCGACGGCCAGAACACCCATCTTCTGCCACTGGTCAGTATCAGGGCTGTCGTCATAAAAAGTGTCCGACGAGTACACATTACCCACCTTGTAGCGGTAACCCAGTTCTTCGGCTTTCTCAACGGCGGCACGCAGCAAGTCAAAGTCCGCAATCGGGGCATACGTGCCCGGCAACCTGAACTGCTCGGCATAGGCACTGTTGGTGCAGGCACCCATCGCCATCACCAGGTCTCCGATGTGAAGGTCTGGATGCATCGAGCCAGCCGAACCAACTCGGATGATCGTTTTCACATCATAGAAATTAAACAACTCATAGGAGTAGATGCCGATCGATGGGATACCCATGCCATGACCCTGAACCGATACGCGTTTGCCCTTGTACATGCCTGTATAGCCAAGCATGCCACGCACTTGGTTGTACATCACGGGATTCTCGAGATAACGTTCAGCCATCATCTTGGCGCGCAAGGGGTCGCCAGCCATAATCACAACAGGTGCAATCTCGCCATATTTGGCGCCGATGTGCGGAGTAGGTGTTTTGTCTGCCATAATATTAAGTTTAATTAGTTTTAATGCGATTTACGGCAAAGGTACTCAGTTTTTCTCACATTTCTATCATTCAATATCGTTTTTTTCCATTATCAGCCCAATTCAGCTAATTATCAACCCATTCGAGCATCAGGCTCTGTTTATTCTCTTTGTCTAATATTTTAACATCCCATGAGTTTTTAAAATTTAACGAATTTAATTAATCTCATAATCATTCATCTTAATAATAATGAGTACCTTTGCACCCAAATTCACATCATGAGTTATGATAAAGATTGATCCAAAGAGAAAATTGTGGCAGGAAGTGTTTGCTTATTTCCTGCTCACCGTCGGCAGCTTGCTCTTCGCTGTTGGCGACGTCATGTTCGTAAACCCCTACCTGATGGCGCCTGGAGGCACCTATGGTCTGTCCAACGTGTTTAACACATTGTGGCCATGGAAGATTTCACTCTATGCCATCTGCATGGATATCCCTCTGCTCGTCATCGGCACGTGGATTCTTGGGCCCAAATTCGGGGTCAAGACCATTGTTTCCACAGCGTTAATCTTTTTATTCACCTTTGTACTCGAGAGCTGGTGGGGATATAATCCCGTCATCCACGACGGAGAGATAGTGAGCACCGTTGACCCATCCATGCTCAAGTCCATGGTGGAAATACCCCACCATGGCGGTTGGTTCCACCCCGACTATTTCCTTAACACAGTGGTTGCCGGCATTATCTATGGTGTCGCTATTGGACTGATCTTCCGCTCAGGAGCTACCAGCGGCGGATCGGACATCATCTCGATGATTCTGCACAAATACACCAAGATATCTCTTGGCACCCTCGTCATGATAGTCGATGGCATCATCACGCTGAGCACCCTCGTCGCCTTTGGCGACATCCGCCTGCCCATCTACTCCATCATCATCATCTTCATCGAGGGCAAGGTGATCGACCTTGTTGTTGATGGTCTCAAAACCTACAAGACCATGTTTATTGTGACCGACGAAGCCGAAGCTGTGCGCGACTACATCATCAACGACATCAAGCGCGGTGGCACGCTCATCGCCGGCACAGGCCTGTACAAAGGCTCCGAGCGCAACATGCTCTACGTCACCCTCGACCGCTCCGACATGATCAAGCTGCGTTCGGTCCTCTATCAAATCGACCCGCACGCCTTTGTCAACATCCTCGAGAGCTCCGAGATCCTGGGCGAAGGTTTCCGCCGCCTCCCACAAGAGTAGACATTGCTTACATGCACAATGAAAAAAAGAAGTCCCTTGTGGACTTCTTTTTTGTTCTGCGGAAAGGGTGGGATTGTAATCGGGTCAGTCATAGGGTAACGGGACATTGATTTTCAGTGAGTTATAAACTACATTTTCTTTCATTTTACGCTGCTACCGTCCCCATAGCGTCCCAGGACGAAAGCCTCGTAAGTCATTGAACCTTAGTTAATAAACCCTAATTATATTACACATTTTTATATCATAAACTGGCTATCCGAAACGGGATGTCAGATTACCATTTCTGATTCTGCCTTTTCTTCAAGCGTCTTGCGGATGAAGGCATTGATGGTGAGGCCAGCTTGTTTAGCAAGCATGGCAATTCTGCGGTGGATGGCTGGAGTAAGCCTTACATTCAAGGCACCCGAATAACTTTTATCCGGTTCGATGCCCTCATCGGCGCAATAAGCGAGGTAATCGTCCACGGCCTCATGAAATGCCTCGGTCAGTTCCTTCACACTCTCGCCCTCGAAGTTCACCAAACCGTTGATGCCCTCCACTTTTCCGTAGAAAACACCATCCTGTTCGCTAAAAGCGACTGAGCCTAAATAGCCCTTATAATTCATTGTATTCATATCTTTCTTATTTAATAAATCCTGCTTCTTTCAATTCTTCCAATACTTGCTGCATAGCATATCGCTTGACGATGTTACCTGGATGTGGCTTGTGCAACATGATAGGTCGCTTGTCACCGTTCTTGAAAATCACTCGAGAACCAGATGTGTGCCCTTTCTCACCACGCACATAGCCATAACCAGCCAAGAGTTGCTGCATCTCATCGAATGTAAAATCCGATGGCATAGATAGAAATCGCTTCCGTAGTTTATCCTTTGTACTCATGACCTAGTGTTTTGTCGCCGCAAATGTAACTAAAAAATAGTTACCACCCAAATACTATTACAAAAATCTTGCCAAAAAACATTTTTGTACTTAAATGGCGTTAACATTTCCATCATGACTCTGATTGGTATCCAAAGGTTAATTAAAAACAAAACTTCCAAAAACAATAGTTAATCAAGAGAAAGTCTATATCTTTGCCTGCTGATTTCAATGAGGTATAAAATGAAGCTTAATATGAGATATTTAGTATTTTTTATTGTGGCTATCTTTTCTGTTCTTGGCACAACGGCTCAAGAAGATGGCTCGATTCAGGCGAAAATGATAGTAAACGGGTATTTTTTCAAGGACGACATCAAATTGCCTGAAGATGTAAGTCCTAACATTACCATGGTTAGTGATGGGCAGAAGAATCGCTTGCTTGCTTATACTTATGACATGACTTTGCCTGAGGAGATGATTAAGTATGCAATTCCAGTTGAGAAGGTCTTTCACGGGAAACTGTTTCTTGAAAAATATCAAGAGCAGACCGAAATGATGCGTATAACAACACTGTCAAGTGAGTTATCAAAGCCAGTAGTAGGAGAGCCGTTCCCTCAATTCTGTGAAACTGATATTGATGGTAACAAGTGGACCAACGAGGATGTAAAGGGTAAGGTAATGGTAGTGAATTTATGGTACTCAGGATGTGGACCTTGCCGCAAGGAAATGCCGATCTTATCTACATGGAAAGAATTGTATCCAAATGTTCAGTTCTTTTCAGCAACATATCACGATGAAACTTTAACTCGCAAGATAACTGAACAGCATAATTTCACCTGGACTCACTTAATTGAAGCTAAAGACATGATGTCGTGGATTCAAGGTGAGGGTTTCCCATTAACGATTGTTGTTGATAAGAACGGAATAGTCCGTCATCTTGTTCATGGGACAAGTGAAGAGATACGTGCATCTATTCTCGAATGCATCCAACAGTTAGAACAATAATGGAATAGGCGTACTTTTTATTAAGACATCTGCGGTTGATTTGCCACAAAGGCAAATCAACCGCTTGTATTATGTTTTTGTGATTTTTCGTCCCTATAGCGTCCCAAAAGTTCGAAATTTGAACTATAGTTAACAGATTGGGATTTAGTAAATTAAAAAGTGTACTTTGCTAGAGATGAGTGTGGGAATTGTCCCTATGGCGTCCCAGTGGATATGAAAAATTAATGTAATGAATTGAAAAACAATTCATTACATTGTTGTGCGGAAAGGGAGGGATTCGAACCCACGGTACGCAAAGCGTACAACGGTTTTCGAGACCGCCCCGATCGACCACTCCGGCACCTTTCCAGTCTTGCTCGCGGGTTTCTCTCCGAAAGCGGGTGCAAAGTTAGGGCAAATTTTTCATCCGACAAAATATTTTGGCGGATTTTTCCGATAACAACATTTTCTACCAGCATCCCAAACTGGTGTTCAAAGATTTTTTAACCCCACAATAGTCCTGATAGGATCTTCCGAGCCAAAAACATAGCTGCCGGCAACCAGGATATCTGCACCAGCTTCAGCAAGTTGGGTTCCTGTTATGTCATTGACTCCACCATCAATCTCAATCTGCGCGTTAGAACCATTGAGGGTGATGAGTTGGCGCAGCTCTCGCACTTTGTTCAACGTCTGCACAATAAACTTTTGGCCGCCAAAACCGGGGTTAACCGACATCAGTAGCACCAAATCCACGTCACAGATGATGTCTCGCAACATTACCACCGGTGTGGCGGGATTGAGAGCCACGCCAGCAAGCATCCCAGCGTCATGAATCTGCTGCACGACGCGATTCAAGTGAACACATGCTTCCTGATGAACGGTCATGATGCGGGTTCCGCTGTCGCGCACTTGGGGGATGAACTTTTGAGGCTCCACAATCATCAAGTGCACATCCAGTGGCTTTTGGCACAGGTGTTGAACATGCTTGATTACAGGGAAACCGAATGAAATGTTAGGCACAAACACGCCGTCCATCACATCCAGGTGCAACAGGTCGGCATTGCTGCGGTTAATCATGTCAATGTCCTTGGCCAAATGGCCAAAGTCGGCAGACAACAGTGAGGGAGATACTTTCATTTCAATAAGTAATTAATTAGACAATGAAGACAACAAATACAAATGATGATTATCTCTATTATATCGTTTCTCTCGATATATGATTTGAAATTGTTGCATTTCTTTTTGTTTACTTTACTTGGCTGGCCGCTTTTTGATAGCCTGGTAGGCCAAAAACAGAACGATGAAAATCGCAAGCGCATAGCCAGCCCAAGACAAGTAGTGATTGTAATGCTCCAACTGGACAAGCAGCTCATCCTCAGGAAAATGAAGACTCAGCCAGTAGCCCAGACCAGCCAGCACCACATTCCAGATCCCGGCGCCCAAAGCGGTAAACAGCGCAAATGTACCGAAGTTCATGCGCGACAAACCGGCCGGGATGGAGATGAGCTGGCGGATGGCAGGAATCAAACGGCCCAGGAACGTCGACACAGCGCCATGGCGATCAAAGTAAGCCTCGGCTTTCTGAACTTTCTCGGCATCAATGAGGCACATGTGGCCGATGCGGCTGTTGGCGAAGGCATACACCACGGGGCGCCCGATGAGCAGCGATAGCACATAGTTGATGACGGCACCTATAAGTGCTCCCAATGTAGCAATGGCTACAATCATCATGATGTTCAAGTCACCGTTGCGAGCGGCAAAGTAAGCCGCAGGGGGAATCACCACCTCGCTTGGAAAAGGAACAAATGAACTCTCAATCGCCATCAGCAGCAGTATAGTACCATAGGTCAGATGCTCCTTATACCATGTATAGATTGTGACAATGTCACGCGGCATGTACACGACAATAGCTGCCGCTACAGCAACCAGCACCAGCAGTATTACAATCAGTTGTATCGTATCTTTCTTCATATTGGCCACAAAGGTAATGAAACTTTTTTATCTTTGTCAGTTTTCTGGGATAACTATTTGCCGCATCAAGAAATTCTGACTAAATTTGCACTCCAATTAAAACAGCGACTACATTTAAGAATGAAAACAATACGCAATTTCTGCATCGTGGCGCACATCGACCACGGCAAGAGCACGCTCGCCGACCGACTTCTCGAGTACACCAATACAGTAGCAGGCAAAGACATGCAGGCACAGGTGCTCGACGATATGGACCTGGAGCGCGAGCGAGGCATCACCATCAAGAGCCATGCCATCCAGATGGATTACTTAAAGGATGGCTCCAAATACACTCTCAATCTGATTGACACACCGGGGCACGTAGACTTCTCCTACGAGGTGTCACGGTCGATTGCAGCATGCGAGGGCGCTTTACTTGTCGTCGATGCCACTCAAGGTGTTCAGGCACAGACCATTTCCAACTTATATATGGCCATCGACAATGGATTGGAAATCATTCCGGTCATCAACAAGATTGACATGGACAGTGCACACCCCGACGAGGTCGAGGACGAGATTGTGGAATTGTTGGGATGCGAACCCTCCGACATCATCCGTTGCAGTGCACGAACGGGAGAGGGGGTGCCGGCAATCCTCGATGCCATTGTTGACCGTGTTCCTGCGCCCAAGGGCGACCCCGAGGCTCCGCTGCAGGCGCTCATCTTTGACTCGGTTTTCAACTCGTTTCGAGGTATTATTGTCTATTTCAAGATTTTGAACGGATCAATTGCCAAGGGCGATTTCGTGAAATTTGTCAATACCCAAAAAGAGTATAATGTAGATGAGTTGGGTGTCCTCAAGTTGCGTCAGCAGCCATGCGACCGTCTATCCACCTCAAGCGCTGATCCTTTCTCCGCCACATCTACAGTATTAATATCGTCAACAAACGTAACAAAGTGTGGATTTCCCATTGACACAAACACACCATCGGGCAAAGGGGCAATATCAGGGCGGAACAGGCTCTTATTCTCGAGTATGGGGGCGTCCATATCGACTTTAACACTTGCTACCAGTCCGTTGAGGCCAATGGTTAGATGCAACGTTCTTATACCTGAGGCCGTTTGCAGTTTAATAGTCGTTTTGTCGGTCATCCCGCACTCATAGACGTACTTTCCGATGCATCGAGTGGCATTTCCACACATCATTCCTTCACTGCCGTCAGCATTGAAAATGCGCATCGAGAAATCAGCGTCGGAAATAGGAGGACGGTCTATGAGCACCAGCCCATCGCTGCCAATGCCAAAGTGAGAACGACTCCATGCGATGGCAGCAGCCGATGGGTCGGAAATATGGTACAACGACGTGTCGACAAAGATATAGTCATTGCCCACTCCATGCATTTTCACAAAATGTACTGTCTTGTTCTTGTTTAGAATCATGGTTGCAGATTTTTTTTGCAAAGGTAAGATACAAATCCATACCTGCAAAAAAAATCGTATAAATCGATGCATTGTTTCATAAATTATACTATTTTTGCAGCAACAAACATTTATTCATTTTAATACCTTAATATTTAATGCCGAAATATGATTTTGACCGGTGCATTGACCGACATGGCACACAATGCAAGAAAATCGAAGTTTTAAAGCAAGATTTTGGTCGTGACGACCTGTTGCCGTTGTGGATTGCTGACATGGATTTTGCTGTGTGCCCCGAGATTACCGAGGCAATGGTGCGCCGCTTGGCCGACCATCCCATTTATGGCTACACTTGTCTTTATGACGGCTACTGGCAATCGATTATTGACTGGCAACAAAAACGCAACGGCTTTGAATTTACCCGCGATGAAGTCACCTTTGTTGCCGGCATTGTCACTGGATTTGGTCTTACCGTGAACCATTTTACCAAACCAGGTGACAAAATCATCATTCAAGAACCAGTCTATTACCCATTCAAGGACGTCATTAACCGCAATGGACGAGTGGTAGTAAACAATGCTCTGATAAACGATGAAAAGAGCTATTATCGCATGGATCTTGATGGGCTGGAGCGCATCATGAAGGAGAAACATCCTAAAATGATGGTAGTGTGCAACCCGCACAATCCAGTTGGCATCGCTTGGGAACCTGATGTGTTAGGCGAGGTTGCAAGGCTCGCAAACCGATATGGTGTTATATTGTTCTCAGACGAAATCTTTGGTGACTTGATGCTGTATGGCCACAAGCATACGCCCTTGGCTACTGTAAGTGAGGAAGCTGCCGCTATTACAGTGACCTGTGGTGCTCCGAGTAAGACGTTCAATATTGCTGGATTAAAGAGTTCGTGGTGTGTTATCAAAAATCCAGAGTTACGCAAGCCTTTCTTTGAATGGATTGAGGTTAACGAGTTGTGTAACGCAAATTTCCCCGCCATCATTGCGACCGAAGCCGCATATCGTAATGGCCGCCAATGGCTTGATGAATGCCTACATTATATTGAGGGCAACATCGATTATGTGGAAAAGTATTGCCGAGAGAATATACCTGGTATTAGAGCCATCAAGCCCCAAGCAGGCTTCCTGGCATGGTTTGACTGCACGGGGCTTAATATGAGCCACGAAAAAGTCATTGAACTGTTCCGTGAAAAGGCATGTCTGGGAGTCAATGAGGGATCGATGTTTGGAGAAGCCGGGCGTTGCCACATGCGCGTCAATATGGGCAGTCCCCGCAGTGTCCTGGTCCAAGCGATGCTTCAACTTGAAAAAGCTGTCAAAAGCCTTTGAACAGTAATATTTCGTGAAAAAATGATGTTCATCACCCGCCAATGAGTTACCTTTGTAGGCAGAATGATGAACAAATCCACCATACGCTTTGTACAAGAGCACCTTAATGACGACGTGCACATCCTTGCATTGCAAGCACGTCGAGATAGTTCCATTGACCTGCCATGGGCTCTGGATCAAATCCAAGGCCGACAGACCGCATACAAGAAGTTACCATCTTGGGCTTCAATCGACAGCATTATCTATCCACCGCACCTGTCGATGGAACAATGTTCAAGCGAACAGACCGCACTTTACAAATGCGACATTATCGACAAATTACCAAGCGGAAGTCATAAAACACTTGTTGACTTGACAGGTGGCTTTGGTGTAGACTTTGCTTTCATGGCACGGCATGCAGAACACGCAGTATACGTTGAAAGGCAAGAACATTTATGTCAAACAGCCAAGCACAATTTTGAGCAATTGGGTCTAAACAAAGCTTTGGTCATCAATACCGAAGCTGAATGCTTTTTGAAAGAGATGAACACCGACCCCGCTTCAACGCTGCTTTACCTTGATCCAGCACGTCGTGACAACAACAGTAGCCGCACCTATGCCATTGCAGACTGCACACCCAACGTACTGGAGATGAAAGACAAACTGCTAAAAGCCGCCCACCACATCATGCTCAAGCTCTCGCCCATGCTCGATTGGCACAAGGCCGTGAATGAATTGGGATGCCAAGTGGCAGAGGTTCACATTGTGAGTACATCCAATGAATGCAAAGAGCTTCTGATACTCATGACGGCCGACCATGATGGCGAACCGACCATCCATTGCACGAATGATGAACATTCTCTTGTCTTCAAGCCATCAACGGTCGCACCGATGATTCGCAACGGTAATGCAGGAAGGTACCTGTATGAGCCTAATGCATCAATCATGAAAGCAGGATGCTACAGTGTGCTAACCGAGCGTTATCCTATCGCCGCTATAGCAGATGACAGCCATCTGTTCGTTTCAGACACAGAAGTGGCAGATTTTCCTGGAAGAAGTTTTTGCATTAAAGCCATCACCACAATGAACAAGAAGCAGTTGGCCCATGCAATGGCTGGTATTACCCACGCCAACGTGGCCACACGCAACTTTCCCATGACTGCCCATCAACTGCGTTCACGTTTGCGCCTCAAGGACGGTGGCGATATCTACATTTTTGGCACCACAACAACCAACAAACAACATGTTCTCATCCTCTGCCAAAAACTTATAAAAACATAAAAAGAATAAATTCTTTTTGTCCTGTGCTCGTTTTTATGTAATTTCGCAGATTTGATGGAAAATATGACACAAAAACGAAATATCGCAGTGTTAGGCAGTACGGGATCGATTGGTCGGCAGACGCTTGACATCATTGCCGAATACCCTGAACTGTTCAACGCATGGTTGCTCGTGGCTCGAAACAGTGCTGACCTGTTGATTGCCCAAGCCAGACTTATGCGCCCACACATGGTCATTATTGCCGATGAGCATTATTATGAGTATGTGCGAGACGCGCTCGAAGGTACTGGCATTGAGGTTGCAACCGGCAGTTCGACAATAGCGCAAGCTGTCACTGCACCTGAAATCGACACCGTGGTGACCGCCATGGTGGGCTATAGTGGCTTAGAATCTACCATCGCAGCCATTGCTGCAGGCAAACGCATCGCCCTTGCCAACAAAGAGACGCTTGTGGTTGCTGGAGAGCTGATTAACAAATTACTCAAGAGTTCAAAGAGTGTTCTTTATCCTGTAGACAGCGAGCATGGAGCCTTTTACCAGTGCTTGGTGGGTGAACGCCATGAAGACATCGAACAATTGTTGCTCACTGCTTCAGGCGGTCCATTCCGCACTGTACCGAAAGAGAAACTGTTTAATGTCTCTGCAGCAGACGCCCTTAAACATCCCAACTGGTCGATGGGCGCCAAAATCACCATTGATTCGGCCACGATGATGAACAAGGGATTTGAGATGATTGAGGCCCGCTGGTTGTTTGGCGTTGAGCCTCAAGACATCGAAATCGTGGTTCACCCTCAGTCAATCATCCACTCAATGGTCGCATTTAAGGACGGATCTGTCAAGGCACAGTTAGGTTTACCCGACATGCATCTGCCCATCCGATATGCCCTTGGACTGCCTGACCGACGACTGGCTAGCGAATGCCGCAAAATGACACTTGAAGACATGGCCAATCTGACGTTTGAACGGCCAGACTTCGACAAATTCCCGTTACTGAAGACTGCATATGCTGCAGCACATACTGGCGGCACGGCCCCGTGTGTGATGAACGCCGCCAACGAGATAGCAGTTGCCGCTTTCCTTCAAGATAGAATTAGATTCACCGACATCTATAAAATCATTGACAAAACGATGGAGCAAATGTCGCTGGTCGAACATCCTGATTATCAAGACTATGTGAACAGCAATTCTGCGGCTCGCGAACTTGCGGCCCACTTGACTGGCGTGATTTCCATTTAAACGAAATTAAGATTATCACACAATAATAAAGAATGGACTTATCATTTTTCTTTACATCATCCTTCTGGATCAAAACCGCAGAGCTTTTTTTAGCATTAAGCATTCTGGTTGTTTTTCATGAATTTGGACACTACTCTTTTGCACGCCTGTTTGGAGTATGGGTAGAGAAATTCTATATGTTCTTCAATTACAAGTTCAGCCTTGTCAAGTGGAAACCTGGTAAATACATCAAGTGGTTCTCTACAGGCAAGGAAATGGGCGAAATGGAGGAAAGCAACCCCGACGAAAACAAGAACACGTGGCGTGCCACAGAGTATGGCATCGGGTGGATTCCTTTGGGCGGATATTGCTCAATAGCTGGCATGATTGATGAATCGATGAATACCGAAGCCATGAAGCAACCCGCTAAGCCATGGGAATTCAGAAGCAAAGCCGCTTGGAAGCGCTTACTCATCATGTTGGGTGGCGTACTCTTTAACTTCCTGCTTGCCATCATTATCTACTCGGGCATTGTCTTCTCGCAAGGAGAGCAATACGTGAAGTTTGTCGATGCTACTGAGGGCATGAACTATTGCCAGAGTGCCCGCAATGCCGGTTTTGAGAATGGTGACATTCCCTTGAGTGCCGACGGCAAAGAGCTGCTGACTCTAAATGCCGAAGACCTGCAGACGATGCTGACAGCCAATCAGGTCGTCGTGCTTCGCAATCACAAGGACACTGTCTCCATCATTCTGCCTAAGGATTTTATCTTCCAAGTTGATAATGACGCTAAGAACGGCGACATGTTCATGACATACCGCTGGCCTGTTGTTATTGCCCAGACGATGCTCAATCAAGGTGGAGAGAAAGCCGGTTTGAGAGAAGGTGACCGCATGGTAGCAGTTAATGGCGTTGCCACACCTGATTATACTGATTTTACCGCGGAACTTACAAAGAATGCAGGAAAAGAAGTCTCTCTTGAGTATTTGCGCGACGGCAAGCTAATGACTGCAACCGGAGTTAACGTTGATGACGCCGGCCACATTGGCATCCTACTCACTGAGCCCATCAAAATATTCAAGCCCACCATCATTCATTACAACCTGCTGCAATCCATACCACGAGGCATTGAAATGGGTTGGGACAAGATGGTGAACTATGTCAAACAGCTCAAACTTATCTTCACTCCTCAAGGAGCCAAGAGCGTGGGAAGCTTCGGTGCTATTGGCAGCATCTTTCCCCCGACATGGGATTGGCTCAACTTCTGGAACGTGACTGCATTTATTTCAATTATCCTTGCTGTAATGAATGTGCTCCCGATACCTGTTTTGGACGGTGGTCACGTTCTGTTCCTGATTTATGAGATGATCACCGGTCGCCAACCCAGCGAGAAATTCCAGGAAATATCGATGAAAATCGGCATGGCCTTGATTCTTGCGTTAATGGTTCTGGCAATTGGAAACGACATATTTAGATTTGTATTAAAATGACTTATAAAACAGTAACCCTCAAGCGAGGCAAGGAGGAGTCGCTCAAGCGGTTTCATCCATGGGTGTTCTCGGGAGCCATAGCTTTGGCCGACAACTCTATCGAGGAAGGAGACTTGGTAACAGTCTATACCCATGACGGTACCCTAATTGGCAACGGCCATTCCCAAATCGGGAGTATAGCCGTAAGGATGCTTACCTTTGACGACACAGCGATCGACGAGGTCTTCTATGAACGACGCCTTAATGACGCATACCGTATGCGACAAGCATTGGGACTGCAACGAGACGACAACAATGCATTTCGCCTTGTACATGGCGAGGGAGATTTCCTTCCTGGTCTGGTTGTTGACATGTATGGCCCCACTGCAGTGATGCAAGCCCACTCCCCGGGCATGCACTTTGCCCGAAATATTATAGCACAAGCTCTGACCAAACTGCCAGGCGTTCGTAACGTCTATTACAAGAGCGAGACTACCCTGCCATACAAAGCGCACCTTGACCCGGTTAATGATTACATCATTGGTGGCATGGAGACTGACGAGGCCTTAGAAAATGGACTACGATTCCATGTTGATTGGCTTAAGGGGCAAAAAACCGGCTTTTTTGTCGATCAACGTGAGAACCGCTGCTTATTGGAACATTACAGCCGTGGTCGCAACGTACTCAACATGTTCTGCTATACAGGAGGTTTTTCTGTTTATGCCCTGCGAGGAGATGCCAAATTAGTCCATTCGGTCGACAGTTCGGCGAAGGCTGTTCGTCTCACAGATGACAATGTGGCATTGAATTTTGCTCCCAAAGACGAACGGCATAAATCCTTTGCCGAGGATGCGTTTAAATTTCTCGACAACATGGAGAAGAATGCCTATGATCTCATCATTTTAGACCCGCCTGCATTTGCCAAACACAAGAGTGCGTTACACAATGCGCTGGTAGGATACCGCAGATTGAATGCCAAAGCCCTGGAAAAGATATCTCCGAGCAGCATATTGTTCACATTCTCATGTTCACAAGCAGTGAACAAGGAGCAGTTCCGACTTGCTGTGTTCAGCGCCGCAGCACAAGCCCGTCGTAAAATCCGTATCCTGCACCAGCTCACGCAGCCAGCTGACCATCCAATCAACATCTATCACCCAGAGGGCGAGTACTTGAAGGGATTGGTACTCTATGTAGAATAAAATAAATACTCAACTGATTATAAAAACATATTAATATTTAATCATAATGAAGAAATTTTCAATTCTTTTTGCCGCCATAGCACTGATGGCTATGACCGCATGCAACGAGAGAGCCGCCCAAAGCGCAGATGAGGCAAACAAAGCTCCCGCTACCGAGAAAGTAGACTCCACTAAAAACGCCCCTCAATCGAGTTTTGAACATGCTAAACCCACCGAGGATGGCAAAGACCACATTGTAGCCGAATTCAACACCAAGGAATACCAAATTCGCCTTGAGAATCTGGCCGACGGTACTTTCCGCTTAAGTTTGTGGAATGCAGGAAAAGACAAGAACGGAGCTCCTGACCAAAAAATTGAGACGAAAGACTGCGCCATGCAAGGAGGCAGTTACTTGATGAGGGACAAAGATGGCAAGAATTATGTCATCGTTGCAAAGGAAGGCGCCGAGCAATTGACCATTATGACTGACACCGAATTGGTTTATAATGGTACTGGCATCAAATGATACCATTTATGAAGAAAACTATTCTATTGCTTGCCATTTTGGCCATAGCTATCAGTTCTTGCAGCAAACAAGAACGTACCGAGAGGAAATTTGTCAAGGCCATGATGAGCGAGGATTACGAGACATCGTTTAAAGCATTGAGTGATTTCACAGAATGGATCAAGGGTGACAAATCAACAATGACTCATGACTTCAAGTACTCTCGGGAAAAAATCGGCTTGAAAGTGAATACCAGTTCAGACGGAAAAGTGCGCACCTATAGTTGGATTTCCAGTAAAGGTGACACTATTACAAACTATGCCAACGTCATTCAGTGGCTCTCGGGAGATGACATGATGGGATTCAGCGGTCCGTTGGATGCTCTACTCACAGGCCGCAAGCCTGTTATCCAACGTCAGTGGTCTCTGCCCCACAGCATTGACACCATCTATGACATTCAGGAGGCGACTCAGCCAATCTACATGTTTGTAGAGTCCTATGTCAACGAGGATGGTCTATCATTCTGCTATATCTCGGCCGCCATCAACAGAGGAGTTAAAATAGATATTCTGCCCTTCTTTTTCAATGGCATTGAGACGGCAGGAAACCGCGAGTTCATTGACGACGGCAAGGTGGACAAGTCGAAACTCATCAAGTGGGATGACAAGAACAAGATGCTCTACGCTTATGTCACAGATGAGAACTTGCATGTCATTCCTGGAAAATATGAGGCATACGCTTTGACTCCTACCCGTTTTGTTAAAGTTGAAACAGAACAAAAACACAATTAAACATCAAAACTCATTTATGAAGAAAATCATTATTGCCGCTCTCATGGCTGCGGCGCTCTCAACTACCACAATGGCACAAAACAGTGATTTCAATTACTCGGTGGATCGTTTCGCCGATATCGAGGTACTGCGTTACCAGGTGCCCGGCTTTGACGACCTGTCACTCCAACAGAAGGAGCTTGTTTATTACCTCACCGAGGCTGCACTTAACGGCCGTGACATCCTTTTTGACCAGAACTGCAAGTACAATCTCATGGTACGTGAAACTCTTGAAGATATCTACCGCAACTACAAGGGCGACAAGGCCGATAAGGATTATCTTGCCTTTGTAAAGTACTTAAAGCAGGTATGGTTCGGCAACGGCATCCATCATCATTACTCAATGGACAAGTTTGTTCCTGAGTTCTCTAAAGAGTTCTTTGACAAGCAGTTCTCTTCACTGCCTGGCAGAGCGGCCAAGGCTGATGCGTATAAGCAAACCCTGATGCGCGTAATCTTTGACCCCACTTTCATGGCTAAGCGCGTCAACCAAGCTGATGGTGAGGACCTGATTCTTACCTCAGCCTGCAACATGTATGAGGGCGTGACTCAAAAAGAAGTTGAGGACTACTACAACAACCTCAAAGACACAACCGACCTTACTCCGATTTCATGGGGCTTGAACTGCAAGGTCGTGAAGGTTGACGGCAAGATTGTGGAAGAGCCTTACAAGGTGGGCGGACTTTACAGCAAAGCGATCGAGAAAATCGTCTATTGGCTCCAGAAGGCTGCCACCGTGGCCGAGAACGAGGGCCAGCGCGCCTACATCAAGGAGCTCATCAAGTTCTACCAGACCGGTTCATTGAAGACCTTTGACGACTATAGCATCATGTGGGCCGAGGAGACCAAGAGTGATGTTGACTTCATCAACGGTTTCATCGAGAGTTATGGTGATCCCTTGGGTATGACTGGCTCATGGGAAGGCATGGTTAATTTCAAGGACAAGGCTGCTTCCCGCCGCTCCAAACTCATTAGTGAGAATGCTCAGTATTTTGAGAGCAATTCGCCAGTTGACGACCGTTTCAAGAAGAAAAATGTGAAGGGTGTGAGTGCCAAGGTCATCACTGCTGCCATCCTGGCAGGTGACAGCTATCCCTCTACTCCCATTGGTATCAATTTGCCAAACAGCAACTGGATTCGCGCTGCCCATGGTTCCAAGTCGGTTTCTATCGACAACATCACTGATGCCTATAACAAGGTTGCAGCCGGTACCGGTTTCAATGAGGAGTTTGCCTACAGCAACGTTGAGGTGGAACTTATGAAAAAGTACCTGGACTTGGCCGATGCCTTGCACACCGACCTGCACGAGTGCCTGGGCCATGCTTCCGGCCAACTGCTTCCAGGTGTTGACCAAGACGCTCTCAAGGCTTACGGCTCGTCTCTTGAGGAAGGCCGTGCCGACCTGTTCGCACTCTACTATCTCGCAGATCCAAAGCTTGTTGAACTTGGCATCTTCCCCAACATGGATACCTATAAAGCTGAGTACTATAAGTACATCATGAACGGCCTGATGACCCAGTTGACACGCATCGAGCCAGGCAAGGACATTGAAGAGGCTCACATGCGCAACCGCAAGTTCATCAGTGAATGGTGCTACCAGCATGGCAAGAAAGACAATGTCATCGAGTATGTGAAACGCGATGGCAAGACCTATATCCGCGTTAATGACTACCAAAAACTGCGAGGCCTGTTCGCCCAACTGCTTGCCGAGGTGCAACGCATCAAGAGCGAGGGGGACTATGAAGCCGGCCGTCAGTTGGTGGAGACCTACGGCGTGAAGGTAGATCCTGAGATACATAAAGAAGTGTTAGCTCGCTATGAGGGTCTGAACATTGCTCCCTATAAGGGCTTTGTCAACCCGATTTACACTCCAGTGTATGACAAGAACGGAAAACTCATTGACGTGAAGATTAGTTACACCGAAGGCTATATTGACCAAATGCTTCGCTATGGTCAAGACTACTCACCCCTTACCCACTAATCTAACTACTCACAATCAACATTGAAAAATCGAGGAGGCCTTGCCATCATGTGGCGGCCTCCTCGATTTTTCCTGTTTTCGTCACACTTTTTTGAGCGATTTTTGATGTTCTGAATTTCAGCAGATTACAAACGATGATTTGGAAAATTGGGTGTCCCGTGCTAAATTTGCACCATGTTTATACGCAGGAAACCCAATAAATCCGGCACGAAGGTAACGTCGGATACATTATCTCCGGTATCAAGAATTCCACCGAGGTCCGTGTGGGTGACACCATCACCCATGTCCAGCGGCCATGCGATAGCGCCATCGAGGGCTTCCAGGAAGTGAAGCCCATGGTGTTTGCTGGCGTTTATCCCATTGATCCCGAGGATTTTGAGAACCTGCGCGCTTCACTCGAGAAACTGCAGCTCAACGATGCTGCTTTGACATTCACCCCCGAGTCATCCGTAGCTTTGGGGTTCGGCTTCCGTTGCGGCTTCCTGGGCTTGTTGCACATGGAGATCGTTCAGGAGCGCTTGAGCCGTGAGTTCAATATGGAGGTCATCACTACTGTACCCAACGTTTCTTATAAGGTATATGACAAGAAAGGCGGAATGACCGAAGTGCATAATCCGGCCGGATTGCCTGATATCGCAGTCATCGAGAAGATTGAAGAACCCTATATCCGTGCCTCAATCATTACACAGAGCGAGTTCATGGGGCCTATCATCACCCTGTGTCTTTCCAAACGTGGAGAACTTGCCAAGCAGGAATACATATCCGGCAATCGACTGGAACTCACTTTTGACATCCCCCTGGGCGAGATTGTCATCGATTTTTACGACAAACTCAAGAGCATCAGCAAGGGTTATGCCTCTTTCGACTATTTCATCAACGGATATCGCGACTCCAAACTCATCAAACTCGACATTCTGCTCAACGGACAGCCTGTGGATGCACTCAGCACGCTCACCCATGTGGACAATGCTGTGTCACTCGGACGGCGCATGTGCGAGAAACTCAAGGAACTGATTCCGCGTCAACAGTATGACATCGCCATACAGGCGGCCATCGGAGCCAAAATCATTGCTCGTGAAACCGTCAAGCAGGTGCGCAAGGACGTGACCGCCAAGTGCTATGGTGGCGACGTGAGCCGCAAGCGAAAGTTGCTCGAGAAGCAGAAAGCCGGAAAAAAGCGCATGAAACAAATCGGCACAGTACAGGTGCCGCAAAAGGCCTTCCTCGCTGTACTTAAACTCGACTGATCTTCTTTTTGGGGGGTAGGGGAGCAGTGAATAACGATTTGCAGCATATCGACCTTGATAACCCTGAGTTCCAGGACGCTTGGAACGTCTTGCAGCACACCCATCGCTCGGTCTTCCTCACTGGCAAAGCGGGCACTGGCAAAAGCACCTTCTTGCGCTACATTCGCGACAGCATCAAGAAGAAAACCGTGGTGCTTGCGCCAACGGGGATTGCAGCTGTCAATGTCGGCGGACAAACGATGCACTCTTTTTTCAAGATACCTTTTAAACCAATGCTGCCCGATGATCCCGACTACGCCAATCCTGCCAGGATGCGCAAGATGTTGCGATATACCAAGGAAAAAGTGAAGCTCATACGCCAATTGGAACTGATCATCATCGATGAGATTTCTATGGTCAGGGCTGATATCATCGACTTCGTCGACCGCGTGTTGCGTGTCTATTCTGGCAACATGCGCGAACCCTTTGGCGGTAAGCAGTTGCTCTTGGTGGGCGACATTTTCCAGCTGGAACCCGTCGTGACCCACGACACCCGCGACATACTGCGCCGATATTACAGGAATTTCTTTTTCTTCAACGCTCGGGCTTTTGAGCAAATCAATCTGGTAGCCATTGAATTGCGCAAAATCTATCGACAGAGCGACAATGATTTCATTACCTTGCTTGACCGTGTTCGCATCAATCGTGCAACCGCTGCCGACATGGCCCGCATCAACAGCCGATGCAACCCTGAGTATCAGGAAGTCAGCAATGATTTTGCCATCACTCTGGCCACGCGGCGCGACACGGTCGATTCCATCAATGATGAGCACATGAGTGCCTTGAAAACACCCGAATTTGTCTATGAGGGCGTCATCGAGGGCGATTTCCCCGAGAACAGCTTGCCAACCTCATTGAACTTGGTCCTCAAGGTTGGCGCGCAGGTAATCTTCATCCGCAACGACAAGATGGGACGTTGGTGCAACGGAACCATTGGCAAAGTAACGCGACTGAGCGACGCGTCGGTCATCGTCGCCCTCGAGGATGGCAACGAGATGTGCGTGGAATGGGAAATCTGGGAAAACATGCAGTACACCTACAACGAGAAGGAAAAGAAGGTTGAAGAGAAAGTATTGGGTTCTTTCTCACAGATCCCCATCAAGCCGGCTTGGGCTCTCACGGTTCATCGGAGCCAGGGACTCACGTTCAGCCATGTTGTAATCGACTTTGCCGGAGGGGCGTTTACTGGTGGGCAGACCTATGTTGCTCTTTCGCGATGCACCTCGCTCGAGGGGATTACATTGTTGAAGCCCTTGAGCGACAGGGACATCATTGTGAATCCTGCAGTTGTCGACTTCAGCCGACAATTCAATAACCGACAAGCAATCAACGAGGCGATGGAACAAGAGCGTGCCAATCAGTTGTATCGCCGTGCCGTTCACGCTTTTGATCATCATGAGTTCGAGGACTGCGTGAATTACTTTGCCGATGCCATGAAAATAAAAGACCAACTTCAAAATGAAACTGTAAAACGGCTGATATCCAGAAAATTAAATACTTTCAAGAAACAACTGAGAACCATTGAACGTCTGCAAGAGGTGATCGAGAGCCAAAAGAAAACGCTTCAAAGTCTTGCGTTGGAGTACGCTTCTATGGGGGATCAGGCATTATCCATTGACGAGAGTGGGGTAGTGGGCGAGGGTAGTGTATCCTACGGCAAACGCTTGGATGACATCGCGATACGCTCAGCACTATCTAACTATAATAAAGCACTGCGCATCGCACCAGATTGCACCCAAGCGATGATTGGGAAGGCTCGGCTCATGATGAAGCTAGACCAACTGGAAAGTGCTGAGCAGGAATTAAATAACGCTTTATTGCTGGAAAAGGACAATTACTTGGCACACATGATCATGGGTGAATTGATGGAAGTGCAACGAGATTTGCCCGAAGCAATCAAGAGCTATAAGAAAGCAGCTAAGTCCAATAAAAAGAGGCCGGAACCTCATGAGCAGCTTCAATCCATTTACGAGAGAATTGGACTTGACGACCTTGCCGAGAATGAACACGAAATTGCCACTCGTTTACACAAGGCTCTCCACAAACAAGCTGTTAAGCGAAAGGGCAAACAATAACCCTTCTTTTCATCACTCGTGATAGTGGGGAAGTACAAAGATTAAGTTATCCTATTCTCTATTTTACATAATACAAATTGTTATTTTTTAGGGCATTTTGGACTTAGAAACATTTTTAAGCGATACCATAACCTTTTAACGCCGATAATTTTGTAATTTTGTAGCACTTAACCACATTTAATGTTATATATGTTAAAGACACTGCTTCAACAAGTCAAGCAATATAAGACGGCATCACTTCTCACACCGCTGTTTATCATGCTCGAGGTTGTGCTTGATGTGCTCATACCGTTTGTTACTGCTAAACTCATCGATAATGGCATCAGCACCGGACACATGCCCAGTGTTTATCGATATGGGCTCATCATGCTTGTGATGGCTTTCTTGAGCATGATGGCTGCAATCATGGCTGGCCGATACGCTTCCTATGCTTCGTCCGGTTTTGCATGCAACCTGCGTGATGCCATGTACAAGAATATCCAACGGTTTGCTTTCAGCGACATTGACAAGTACAGCACTTCTGGTCTGGTGACCCGCATGACAACCGATGTGACTAACCTCCAGAATGCCTATCAGCAGATTATCCGCACCTCAGTGCGTGCCCCCTTCAACCTCTTGTCCAGCATTGTGATGTGTTTTGTTATCAGCCCCCAACTGAGCCTTATCTTCATCATTGCAAGTGTATTACTTGGAGCAATTTTAGCACTGATTATCAGTAAGGTATCTAAAATGTTCACCCTGGTTTTCAAGCAATATGACATTCTCAACAGCGTTGTGCAGGAAAATGTGTCAGGCATCCGGGTTGTCAAGGCTTTTGTACGCGAGGATCATGAGAACGCTAAGTTCTGGGCTGCTGCCAAGCGACTATATGACCTCAACGTCAAGGCTGAATGCCTCATGGCCTTAAACCGTCCCTTGATGAATGTGGTCGTATATGGCTGTATTATAGCAATTTCTTGGTTCGGTGCTCAATTTATTGTGGCTGGCAATCTCACTACAGGGCAGCTGACTTCACTTTTCACTTATGTGATGACCATCTTGATGTCGCTGATGATGCTAAGCATGATCTTTGTAACTATTACTCAAAGTTTGGCCAGCGGACAACGTGTGGCTCAAGTGATTAATGAGATTCCTGATATTGTAAATCCCGATAATGCACTGACCGAGATTCCCGACGGCTCCATCCACTTTAATCACGTCTATTTTGCCTACAAGGGCGGCAGTGGCGAGTATGCTCTAAATGATATCGACCTGCACATCGCTTCAGGCGAGTCTATAGGCGTGATTGGCGGCACCGGCAGCGGCAAATCCTCATTAATTAACCTGGTGAGCCGCCTGTATGACGCGTCCAAGGGCGAGGTGCTGATTGGTGGCAATAATGTGAATAACTATGACATCGAGACCCTGCGCAACAGCGTGGCGGTCGTTTTGCAGAAGAATGTGCTCTTCTCGGGCACCATCCTCGACAACCTGCGCTGGGGCGACGAGCATGCCACGCTTGAGCAATGTCGGCAAGCATGCCGTGTGGCTTGTGCCGACGAGTTCATCATGGAGATGCCCGACGGCTATGACACACGCATCGAGCAAGGTGGCACCAATGTCTCGGGCGGACAAAAGCAGCGCCTGTGCATCGCGCGGGCATTGCTCAAGAAGCCCAAGGTCATGGTGCTGGACGACAGCACCAGTGCGTGTGACAACACGACCGATGCCCGCATCCGCGCTGCCCTGCGCGACAATCTGCCCGAGATGACCAAGATCATCATCGCCCAGCGCATCAGCAGCATCAAGGACTGTGACCGCATCCTCGTGCTTGACAACGGCAAGATGGCCGGCTTTGACACACACGACAACCTGCTTGCCACCTGCAAGATCTATCAGGAAATCTGCGCTATTCAGGAGCAGGCCGGTGGTGACTTTGACAAACCCCAAGACAACAGAAAGGAGGCCCAATCATGAGAATGCCTGGAGGACATAGCAACCGCAATGCCATTGTGGACACCACTGGCGTGGACAAGCGCAACACGCTGTGGCGCCTGTTCAAGATTGTGATGAAGAACTACAAGTTCTCGTTCCTTGCAGTGGCCGTGTGCATCGTCGTGACAGCCTGCACTACCCTCGCCTCTACCCTATTCACCCGCACACTCATCGACGACTACATCACGCCGATGATTGGCCAGGCACATCCCGACTATGCTCCGCTGGCCAACACATTGGTCAAGCTGGGCATCATCCTGGCCTTTGGTGCCTTGTGTTCCTATCTGCACAGCCGCTTGATGATCAACGTGACACAAGGCACGATGCTCAAGTTACGCAAGGGCATGTTTGAGCATATGCAGACTCTGCCCATCAAGTACTTTGACACTCATGCCCACGGCACCGTCATGTCAGCCTACACCAACGATGTCGACACCTTGCGCCAGATGATCTCCAACAGCCTGCCACAAGCCTTTAACTCGTTGATCACCTTGGGCATCACCTTTGCCAGCATGATTGTGATGAGTGTGCCCATGACCATCCTGTCGATCGTGATGGCACTCATCATGGCCTGGTCCACTACCTATCTGGGAAAGCGGTCGCGCAAACACTTCCGCGTCCAGCAGCAAAAGCTTGCCGAGGTCAACGGCTTCATCGAGGAAATGATGACAGGACAGAAGGTCGTCAAGGTCTTTTGCCACGAGCAGCAGGCCATCGAGCAGTTTGAAGTCATCAACGAGCAGTTGCGCAGCAACACCTATGATGCCAACCGCATTGGCAACATTGTAATGCCCGTCAACGGCAACCTGGGACACTTGAGCTACGTGCTCATGGGTGTGCTGGGCGCTTGGCTCATCTTGAACGGACACTCCGGCATGACACTGGGCACGCTGGTGGCCTTTCTCACGCTCAACAAGAGCTTTGCACGGCCCATCGCCAGTATCAGCCAGGAAATCAACAGTGTGCTGAATGCATCGGTGGGCGCCGACCGCATTTTCAAAATCATGGACGAGCTGCCTGAGCCCGATGACGGGAAAGTCAAGTTGGTCAACGCCAAGCGTGGTGAGGATGGACTACTGCACCCCACCCTACAGCACTCAGGCATCTGGGCCTGGATGATTCCACAAGACGGTGGCAAGCTGCGCTACGTCAAGGTGTCGGGATGTGTCAAGTTCAATAATGTGGACTTTGGCTATAACGAGGAGAAGCAGGTGCTCTTTGACATCGACATCGACGCCATGCCCGACCAGAAGATAGCCTTCGTTGGCGGCACTGGTGCCGGCAAGACAACCATCACCAACTTGATCAACCGATTCTATGACATCCAAGACGGCAAGGTGACGCTCGACGGCATCAGCATCAACGACATCAGTAAGCGCGACCTGCGCCACGGCCTGGGAATGGTGTTGCAAGAGACCCACCTGTTCACCGGCACGGTGCTCGACAACATCCGCTATGGTCGCCTTGACGCCACCGACCAGGAGTGCATCGAGGCTGCCAAGCTCGTCAATGCCGACAGTTTTATTCGTCGCCTGAGCGATGGCTACAACACAGTTCTCAATGCCGACGGCGGCAACCTCAGCCAGGGCGAACGACAGCTGCTGGCCATCGCACGTGCAGCCGTTGCCGACCCTCCCATCCTCATACTCGACGAGGCCACCAGCAGCATCGACACCCGCACCGAGACCCTCGTCCAGCGAGGCATGGACTCGTTGATGAAGGGGCGCACCACCTTTGTCATCGCCCACCGCCTCTCGACCGTGCGCAACAGCGACTGCATCATCGTCCTCGAGAAGGGCCGCATTATCGAACGCGGCACCCACGACGAGCTCCTCGCAGCCCACGGCAAGTACCACCAACTCTACACCGGCGGAGAAATCACCTAACACAAAGGCTATCATCCCTTTCATTAATATATCACAATAACGCTTTATCATGTATTGCGAGCCGACAGCTCGCAACAATATCTGTATCCCAAGCGATACATCGGAGCCAAATAACCTGCGAAGACCACGGTTTTCGGCTTCGTTTTAAAATTTATTTCGAGTGTTTTAATGTTCTATATAAAATAATGAGTAACTTTGCAGGATATTTTGGAATATAACTTATTAACCGACTATATTATAAAGACTACAAATGGGTAAAAAATTAACTGACCGAGTGACTTGGGTTGGTAAGGTGGATTGGGAACTCAAGCGTTTCCATGGTGATGAGCTGTCCACACACCGCGGCTCCAGCTATAATTCCTACTTGATTCGTGACAAGAAGAATGTGTTGATCGACACCTCATGGCTACCCTACAGCCGCGAGTTTGTGGCCAACCTCAAGAAGGAGATTGACCTCAATAAGATTGACTATATCGTGATGTGCCACAACGAGATTGACCACAGCGGCGCACTCGTTGACCTGATGCGTGAGATTCCCGATACGCCCATCTACTGCACCGCCAAGGGTGAGGCCATCATCCGTGGCCACTACCACCAGGACTGGAACTTTGTCAATGTCAAGACCGGCGACAAGCTGGAACTGGGCGACACCACGCTGACCTTTATCGAGGCCACGATGCTGCATTGGCCCGACACCATGTTCTGCTACCTCAGTGGAGAGGAAATACTGTTCAGCAACGACGGTTTTGGCCAGCACTATGCCACCGAGTCGCTCTATGACGACCAGGTTTGCATCGAGGAGGTGCTGCAGGAGGCCGAGAAATACTATGCCAACATCCTGGCCCCGTTCAGCCCGCTGGCCAACCGCAAGGTGAAAGAAATTTTGGGCATGGATCTGACAGTGAAGATGATCTGCCCCAGCCACGGCATCATCTGGCGCAACAACCCTAACCTGATCATCGAGAAATACCTGCAGTGGAGCGACGCTTATCAGGAAGATCAAGTGACTATCATCTATGACACGATGTGGCAAAGCACACGCCTCATGGCACAAGCCATTGCCGACGGCATACGTGAACTGTCACCCTCCACAACCGTCAAGATTTACAACGCTGCGCAAAACGACAAGAACGACGTCCTCACCCAGGTGTTCCACTCCCGCGCCGTCCTCGTGGGCTCTCCCACCATCAACAACGGCTATAGCTATGCCATCGCCGGCATTCTGGAGATGTTGAAGGGCATGAAGCTCAAAAAGAAAAAAGGTGCCGCCTTTGGCAGCTACGGCTGGAGTGGCGAGGGAATCAAACTCATTACCGAGCACCTCAAGGCCGCCGGTATCGAGCCCGTGAACGACGGCATCCGCACAATGTGGGTACCCGAGCAGGATGCCCTGGAGCAATGCCGCCAGTTCGGTCGGGACTTTGCCGCAGCGCTGTAAAACACTCAAGACCTTTAAGGTGGTCTTTTAAATAACGAGAATTTATTTACAACTCAATAACTAATTCACTTTTAAAGTAAAACCAATGAACAAAGTCGTTAGTAAAGAGCAGTTTTCTGCTAACGTGACTAAGCTTGTCGTTGAGGCTCCCCTCATCGCCAAGTCGCGCCGCGCAGGTCACTTTGTGATCGTTCGTGCCGGCGAAAAAGGTGAACGCATCCCCCTGACGATCGCCGACAGCGACCCCAAGGCCGGCACCATCACACTGGTGATCCAGAGCGTTGGCGACAGCACTCGCAAGATTTGTGCACTCGAGCCAGGTGAATGCCTGCACGACGTGGTGGGCCCTCTGGGGCAGGCCACTCACATCGAGAAATACGGCACCGTGTTGTGTGCCGGTGGCGGCGTGGGTACCGCTCCTCTGCTGCCCATTATCCGTGCCATGAAGGAAGCCGGCAACCGCGTGATCAGCGTGCTGGCAGGCCGCACCAAGGACTTAATTATCCTCGAGGACGAGGTGCGCGCTTCCAGTGACGAGACCATCATCATGACCGATGACGGCAGCTATGGCAACAAGGGTGTTGTCACCGTCGGCATGGAGGAAGTGCTCAAGCGCGAGCACGTGGACTACTGCGTGACAATCGGACCCGCCATCATGATGAAATTCTGCGCCCTGCTGACCAAGAAGTATGAGGTCCCCACCGAGGCTTCGCTCAACGCCATCATGGTTGACGGTACAGGCATGTGCGGCGCTTGCCGCGTGACCGTGGGCGGCAAGACACGTTTTGTGTGCGTCGAGGGCCCCGAGTTCAATGCCCACGAGATTGATTTTGACGAGTTGATGATGCGCTTGAAAGGTGCGCAATAACCTTTAAAATACTGAATAACAATGGAACAAAACAATATGGATCCGCGTAACGAACAATGGCGCATCGACTTGCGCAACTCTAAAACTCCCAAAGAGCGTACCGCAATCCCACGCGTCGAGATGCCTCAGCTCGATCCCAACTACCGCATCACCTGCAATGAGGAGGTGAACCAGGGCATCAGTGCCGAGCAGGCCGTTGTTGAGGCCAGCCGCTGCCTCGACTGCGCCAACCCCCAGTGTGTGACTGGCTGCCCTGTCAACATCAATATCCCTACATTCATCAAGAACATCGAGCGTGGTGAGTTTGGCCAGGCCGCAGCTACGCTCAAGATGACAAGCTCGCTGCCAGCCGTCTGTGGCCGTGTGTGCCCGCAAGAGAAGCAGTGCGAGTCTCGTTGCATTCACACCAAGATGAACCATCCAGCAGTGGCCATCGGTTATCTGGAGCGATTTGCAGCCGACTGGCAACGCGACAACCTGCCACAGGAAGTACCCGCTATGGCTCCAGCCAACGGCATCAAGGTTGCCGTTATCGGTAGCGGTCCTTCAGGACTCTCTTTCGCCGGTGACATGGCCAAGAAGGGATTCAGCGTGACCGTCTTCGAGGCTCTGCACGAGATCGGCGGTGTCTTGAAGTATGGTATCCCCGAGTTCCGTCTCCCCAACCACATCGTGGATTACGAGATCGAAGGTCTGCGCAAGATGGGAGTTGAGTTCGTCAAGGACTGCCTCGTTGGCAAGACCATCAGCTACGAGGACCTGCACGAGATGGGCTTCAAGGGCGTGTTTGTCGGCAGTGGCGCCGGTTTCCCCCGCTTCATGAACATCCCTGGCGAGAACCTTAACGGCATCATGTCGAGCAATGAGTACCTCACACGCATCAACCTGATGGAAGCCGGACGCGGTGGAGACACCCCCGTGCTGCGTGGCAAGACCATCGCCGTGATTGGCGGCGGTAACACCGCTATGGACTCGACCCGCACTGCTTTGCGCATGGGCACCGAGCGCGTCATCCTCATCTATCGCCGCAGCGAGGAGGAGATGCCTGCACGTCGCGAAGAAATTGGCCACGCCAAGGAAGAGGGCGTCGAGTTCATGACTCTGCACAACCCCATCGAGTACATCGGTGACGACAAGGGACGCGTGGTTGCCATGCGCGTGCAGAAAATGGAATTGGGCGAGCCCGATGCTTCAGGCCGTCGCAGCCCCGTCCCCGTCGAGGGTGCCATCGAGGAGATCCCCGTCGACCTCGTGATCGTAGCTGTCGGTGTATCACCCAACCAGCTCGTGCCCCGATCGATTCCCGGACTGGACATCAGTAAGCGCAACACCATCGTTGTCAACGAGGAGACCATGCAGTCATCGGTCGGCGACCTCTATGCCGGCGGCGACATCGTGCGCGGCGGCGCAACCGTGATTCTCGCCATGGGCGACGGACGCCGCGCTGCACTCAACATGGCCAACGAACTGTTAGGCAAATAAGCAATTAATCCACCATAATCTGTTAAAGGGCGGTGACTTCAGCGTCACCGCCCTTTAATTAACCACCTTTATATCAATGATTTATTTGTAAATCCTCTCGTTTTGTGATTGATTCAAGCTTCAATGGCCTTGCGGGGAACAAGATATGCGCTCAACTCGTACAGCAGATAAATGGGAAGAAACACAACCATCAACGTAAAAGGGTCACCCGTTGGTGTGATGATAGCTGCAAGAGCAAGCAACAAGACAATGGCATGACGACGATAACTTCCAAAAAAGTCTCGATGCAACACACCCAAGTTTCCCAATAGCCATGCCATCAACGGCAACTCAAAAATGACACCCATAATAAAAATGAGCATCAAGAAGCTATCCATGTAACTATCCAGCGAGATTTGGTTGGGAACCAACTGGCTGACATGGTAATCTGCAAGAAAACGCAGTGTAACAGGAAACACCACAAAATAGCCCACCGCAACACCCAGGAAAAACATGACGCAACCTATCAGAAAAGCAGTTTTCACGCCCCGTTTCTCCCGAGGATACAATGCCGGCGCAACAAAGGTCCACAACAAGTACATGACAATCGGGAACGTCAGCACCATAGCCAGCCAAAACGAGGACGACATGTGGATAAAGAATTGAGATGCCAACTTGATGTTAATCAACTCTACCTCAAATCCTTGGGCCGAAAACTGTGGCAACCATGGCACAGCCGATGTCATCTGCTCAAACAGTCGGTAAAGCACAAAGTCTCCATGGCACGGAGCCAGGATGACATTGTCAAATATCGTCGGCATGACAAAAAACAGACCCAAGGTCACCACTACAAGGACTACAACAACACGTATCAGCACCGCACGCAACGCGTCGATGTGATCCCAAAATGACATTTCCTGTAATTGAGGGGGCTCCTGTGCCATTACTCGGCAATATTATCTGATTGGGTTATCAGGACGAGAGCCGGGCTTGTCTTTGTCAAGGTCCTCAAGTGGCTTCTTGAGCTCTTCCTCTACTTCGTTCATGCCTTGCTTGAAGCTCTTTACGCCCTTACCCAATCCTCGCATGAGTTCAGGTATCTTCCTGCCTCCGAAAAGTAGCAGAATCACAGCCACTATCAAGATAATCTCGCCTGTTCCCAGATTGAAGAGTGCCAGTATTCCGTTCAGTGTCATAGTTCTTTCTGATTATTCGTTTTAACCGTAGGGGCAAAGATACTTCAACTCACCCACAATGCCAAGAAAAATGATGATTTTTTCTCTCAATGCCCGGCTGCACCTCATTCCTCCCGTAACGTCACGAGGGAAATTATTTTCATTTTTATGAAGTTGTTCAAAAAAAATTGTGGTATGTTATGAAAATGTAGTAATTTTGGGCATCAAAAAAAACCATTAACTTCTTTATACAATAACATTAATGAATACCATTAAGAATTTTGATGAGTTGCTTGCTCATCTCAAAGAGAACAACGTGAAGAAACGTGTGGCTGTCGTTTGGGCCGCCGATGAGAAAACTCCCGCTGCTTGTGCCCAGGCTCTTCAAGCTGGCTTTATCGAGGCCATCTTTGTGGGCTGCCAGGACAAGCTCCAAGCCAACGAGGCATTGAAACCCTATGCTGCCAGCATCAGCTTTGTCGACGCTGCCGACGCCGACGACGCCGCAGCCAAGGCTGTTGCCCTCATCCATGAGGACAAAGCCGACGTGCTCATGAAGGGCCTGATCAATACCGACAACCTGCTTCGCGCAGTCCTCAACAAGGAGACCGGAATTCTGCCCAAGGGCAACGTGCTCACCCATGCAGCAGTGGCTTCAATTCCAACCTACCACAAGTTGCTCTTCTTCACCGATGCCGCAGTAATCCCCTACCCTAACCAGGCCCAGCGCATCGAGATGGTAAAATATATGGCTAACGTGGCTCGCAACTTCGGCATCGAGGTGCCCAAGGTGGCCCTTATCCATTGCACCGAGAAGGTCAACGGCAAGCACTTCCCCTTCACCGAGGACTACCCCGTCATCATAGACATGGCCAACAAGGGTGAACTCGGCAAGTGCATCGTCGACGGTCCGCTCGATGCCAAGTGCGCTTGCAGCATGCATGCCATGGAGGCTAAGGGACTCACTTCTCCTCTCCAGGGCGATAGCGACGTGCTCATCATGCCCGACATCGAGGCCGGCAACGTTTTCTACAAGGCAATCACCCTGTTTGCCGGTGCCAGCACAGCCGGTCTGCTGCTGGGTGCCAAGTGCCCGGCCGTGGTTCCCTCACGCGCCGACAGCGCACAATCCAAATTCTACAGCCTCGCCGTAGCCACCATGGCAGCCGAGTAAAGAATAAACTAACTCATCACCAATAACTATAAACGCTCAACGAAAAACATGAAAATATTAGTTATCAATCCCGGTTCCACTTCAACCAAGATGGCTGTTGTTGAGAATGGCGAACCCACTTTGATCAAAGTCATCCGTCATGCAGCCGAGGAGCTGGCTCCGTATGCCAAAATCACCGACCAGTTTGACTTTCGCCGTCAGATGATTCTGGGCGAGCTTGAGAAGGCCGGAATTCCCATCGAGTTTGATGCCATTGTCGCTCGTGGTAGCCTCACCAAGCCACTGCCTGGCGGTGTGTACGCCGTGAACGAGGAAATGATTCAGGCAACCTATGCCAGCGAGCACCAGCATGCTTGTGACCTGGGATGCGTCATTGCCCGCGAGATTGCCAAGGGACTTGACTGCCCCTGCTACATTGCCGATCCCGTTGTGACCGACGAGCTGAACGATTATGCACGCATCTGCGGCCTGGCGATGTTCAAGCGCGAGAGCATTTGGCACGCATTGAACCAGCGTGCTATCGCCCGCCGTTTTGCCAAGGAGAATGGCAAGCGCTATGAGGACCTGAACCTCATTGTTGCCCACCTGGGTGGCGGCATCTCGGTTGCCGCTCACGAGCATGGCCGGGCCGTTGACGTGAACAACGCCCTCGATGGCGAGGGACCGTTCTCACCCGAGCGTGCCGGCAGTCTGCCCGCCAAAGAGCTGGTGAACCTGTGCTTCAGCGGCCAGTACAGCAAGGATGAGATTCTGAAGATGCTCTCTGGCAAGGGTGGCGTGTTCTCACACCTGGGAACAACCGACATGATTGAGGTCGAAAAGATGATCGAGGCTGGCGACAAGCATGCCAAGCTGGTTATCGATGCCATGATCTATCATATCGCCAAGGCCATCGCCGAGAAGGGCGCTGTGCTGTGTGGCAACATCGACGCAATACTCATCACTGGTGGCATCGCCTATTGGAGCTACATTGTTGACGAGCTCAAGAAGCGCATCGGCTGGATGGCTCCAGTCCACGTATATCCTGGCGAAGACGAAATGTCGGCTCTGGCAGCCAATGCCGAAGCTGCCCTCAACGGCGAAATCGAAGTCAAGAAATACTAATCTGTTTTACTATCGGCAGACCACCTATCGTTTGCTGTTGTGATAGTTATATAACAAGATTCATTATCACAGAATTGGCATTCACACCCCCAAAGATGTGAATGCCAATTCGTTTTTATTGTACAAGGAAAGTTATGGCAGGCGGTGGAGCGAAGCGTAACCCATGCTTCGGTGCGACAGGCGGCAAAGTCCGAAGGACCGACTTTGTTCATTGAGAATTGGGTTCCGTTGCACCATTTATAAGTACTCCAATTGTAAACTTCTTTCTCTTCTATTTCTCCCCAAGCATAGTAACCACCTAACCCAACTTCAACGGTGGTGGGGCGCTATGTGGCTGTGCTGTAGGGGGTTCGTTTTTTTGAGATTTGCCGTGGGTATTACAAAACGTTTTGGCAAAAACGCCACCATTGAGAACCAGCCGTTTACGGCAAATTACCTACCGAAAAACACCACAAAAAACGCCGAAAAAAACTTTTCAGCGTCGAAGTTGGGTTAGATGATCTGGAATTCCTCGAGATAGGCAATCGTTCCTGTCACCAGACCATAAAGGGAGAGAATAAGGATGATGGAACCGATGATGCGGTTGATCAGCCACATCGAGCGGATGTTGAAGTGGGTGCGCACCTTGTCGACAAAAAAAGTGATCACAGCCCACCACAACAAGGCGCCAAGCACTATCGCTGCATAGCCGATAATGATGTGATAGAATTTATATTCGGGCAACGGAAAGCTGAATCGCGCAAACAGCGGGATGATCAAGAACATGATGAGCGGATTGCTCAACGTGAAGAGGAAACCAGTCGCCATGTCGCGCCAGTGGTCTTGTTTCTGGTCTATGCTCTCCTTGATCTGACTCACTGGATTGTGAAATATCATGTAAACAGCATACGCGATCAGTATCACGCTGCCTATAATCTGCAGGATATTCACATGGTCGGCTATAAAATCTGTCACCAACGAAATACCCAATCCCACCAGCAGGCAATAGAACAGGTCGCTGGCTGCTGCGCCAACGCCTGTAAAGAATCCTGAGTTGCGACCCTTATTCAGGGTACGCTGGATGCACAGGATACCTATAGGTCCCATGGGAGCCGACAGGACTATGCCTATCGACATGCAACCGATTAATATGGATATGATGGTACCCATTGATGGAGGTCGTTTAGTTACAACTTGCAAAGTTACACAAAAGTTTTCACACCATTGTTTTTAGCCTCTTGTTTTCTGCAAGGGCAGCCAATTCATGAAATGATAAATCTGACCACATGTGCCCAAGCATCAATGCCTTTCAAACACAATGCGCCCCCCGTGATTATAGATCTCACCCAGGATGGTCACCTGAGTGCGCCTCGAGAGTTCTCCGGGATTTGTGCCAGGAGCCCCTTCTGGTACCATCATGCCACGCCGACAATAAAACTCTTTCCAGTAATCAGTTACTTCTCCCGACCGGTCATGAAATGACATGGGTATTGGATCAAAAACAAGACGCCCCGATGTATCGGTATAACTCAGCTGAACCAGTTCACTGCAGTAAACAGCGCTGTCGCCAGGCAAGTAGAGGTCGTCATAGGGCTTCCCCACCATGCTCAAGCAGCGCTTAATTGTCTTCTTAATGTCAAGGCCTCCATTAAACCTACCCAATAACATCACATGATTATCTTCAAGGAAGGATTGAAGCGGTGTCAGGCACACGATGGGTTTCACCGCTTCGATGACATACAGCAGACCGCTTTCTCCGCCAATGCGGTGAACAACAGCCACATGGTCAATGGGCAGGGAATCCACACCACTCGTTACAGTAGTAATGGCGTTGTCCGACTCGCTGCAGCAGAATATCAAGTCCCCCTCTCGCAATTCAGGGTTAAGTTGAGCCTGAACAGGAATAGCAACGAGTATCGTACACAGCAGGATTGCGATTCTAATACCAGGTGACGCCATTGCTAAGACTGGAATGTTTATCATATTTCACATCCTGCAAGATCGACGACTTCACTGCAATATGGAAGTTATAACTCTTGTAGGGACCGACGGGAACAAAACTGGCACTCATCTCAAAACAGTGCATCTGTCGTGAGATAGTGCAATTCATATACGCAATCTTGTGGGTGTCGAAATTATAACTTGCCGATGCCGACAACGACCAGTTCTTGGTTGGACGGATGCTGGCATTCATGCTCAGGTTCTGGGTCCACTTGCCGTTATACTCCAGCTTATTATAATTGAATGTACCGTAGCCATAGGACAACGAGTAGTTGACAGTCAAGTTCCACGGACAATCCCACTTGGCATAGCCGTCAACAAGCTCAAGGTCGGTCGTTGGCCCGTTCGCATCACCGGCCTCATCACCCGAGGCATCGTTCCCTTCTCGTTTAATGTTCTGCTGCGGCGGCTTGGTCTCATCCTTGGACTTATCCTTCTTACGCTTGAAGGTATCATTGTTGAAGGTATAGGAGAACGATGTGCCTGTGCTCGACAAGCGACCCCAGCCGCCTCCGTTAAACAGGCGCAGTTTATTGACCCTCACTGGCGAGCCCGACTCATTGAGTTCATATTTATATACATCCCATGTCGCGCTCAGGTTCAGGTTGAAGCCTCGAGTCAGACGCAACATGATGCTGGTGTTCAGATTACTCCATTTCATCGAGTCGGCTGCAAGGTTACAGGATTGGCTTAACGTGAAGTTCTCGATCAGTGAAATCTTTTTGAAGCCCGTGCTATCGCTTTCACTCTTTACCTTGGCCTCCAGATTGTTGGCAATATTGAATGATATGGTCCCCGATTTGCCGCTTGGAGCATTGCCGTACAGGCCATGCTGGAAATAGCTGTAGCGCGAGTTGCGATGAACGCCATTGTTGTCCACATAGTCCAGGTTCCCATAGTATCCCCACTTGGGATCGCCGAAATCAGGTGTTGCCGAGAACGAGATCGACGGGGTCATCACATGGCGCACGGTTTGAAGCTTTTCACTGATTTTGCCCAAAAATTTCAACGGAGTGAAAAAGCCGTAGATCTTGGTACTTAACGAAACCGCAAAACTGAAGTCAAAGATATTGTAAAAGCTATAACTTGTGTCGCGCACAACGGCACTGGCGTTGGGATCCCATTGCTGCCTTATCTTGCTCGTGTACATGCGGTCATTCATGGTGATCGACGGCGTGATGTTGAAGTACTTCATCACGTTGAATGTCGCCTGGACTGGCACCGTGTGCATCATGCCATTACGCCAATCCTTGACAAGGCTCTTATGTAGAAATTCGTTCTGCTTGGCTGTCAATGAGTTCTGGAAACGGCCTGAATAGCTGACCTTGATCTTCTCATACCAACGTTCGTCTCCCACCGACCGCTTGCGCTTGAACGGGGCCAGCTGGCTCATGTTAATCGTGAAATTAGGAAACGATACCGTGATTGTCGAGTCGGCCGTGCGCTGCGACACATTGGCTGTCGACGAGATGGTCCACTTGCTGTTGGGAACCTTATAGGTCATGTTCACAGTGCTGCTTTTGGTGTTCTCGGTAAAGGCATTGGTGTAATAGGTGTTCAAGCTGTTTCTTGAATAGCCCGACGTCGCAAAATTTACACTCGCCGAGAAATTCAGGTATGGATTTGCCTTCTGATTCTGGCTATGGCTCCATAACACTTGGAAGTTCTTCATCTTGTTATAATCCGGGTCCCCTTTCTCCCCGGTCACAGTGGTCAAGTAATTGACACTGAAAGAACCTGAATACTTGTACCGCTTGGCATAGGTGGACTGAGCCGACAGACCCCACGAGCCTCGGGTATAGATTTCACCTGTTATGGCCAAGTCGGCATGCGGTCCCAGAGCCAGATAGTAGCCTCCGTTACGCAGATAGAAGCCGCGGTTATAGTCCTCTCCAAACGTAGGCACCAGGATGCCACTCTGGTACTTTTCACTGAATGGGAAATAGCCGAACGGAACCGCAATGGGAAGCGGCAAGTCTTCAAGCACCATGTAGGCCGGGCCTGTAACAACATTTTTTTTCGGTTTGACCTTGGCCTTAGTCAATTGGAAATAGAAGTGGGGATGCTCGTGGTCATCACATGTGGTGTAGCGGCCATCCTTAATGTAATAATAGTCGTCTTCGGTCTTCTTGGTGATTCCGCCCGTCAGGTAACCTTCGCCCTGCTCGGTGACAATATCGGTGATATAGCCGCGCTTGGTCTTGAAATTGTACTTCATCTCCCTTGACTCATACTCACCGCTGTTATCTTTAAACACGGGATTACCCGACAATTCACCAATACTGTCGCGAACACCTATTGCCTGAACCTGGCTGCTATCCATGTCCATGCTGATTTGAGATGCACTCATGTCGATGTCACCATACAGGATTTTACTGCCGCCGTACATCACGGCATGATTTCGACCAAACAGGATAATACTGTCCTTGGCATTAAATTCAACGATATGGTCAAGATCCACTCGTTCTCGAACAAAGCGGCTCGTGTCGGGCCCAGCTTGAGAGTGCGCGGCATTCGTGATGGCCGTGTCGACCGAGGCATTGACGATAGAATCAACGACCACAGTCAAGTCTCGCCCTCCTTGGCTCTCTTGACCATGTATTATAAGGGGTAACGACATGAATATCGCCACCACAACCATCATGATATGGTTAACTCTTGCTGACATTGACATTAATACAAACTGCAAAGATAGTGCAAAACGATAGTTGTGCAAGCGGCTTTTTGATTAATTATCTTTTTTTAGCAACACAGAGAGCAACAGAGGCAAAAAATCAGTTGTAAAAATGCATAAACTGAAAACTTCTTCGTAACTTTGCAAGTTAAATCAACTAATAACTAACTACAGATATCATGTATAATGTAAAATCCGATCACGCCGATGAGTTCATCGACGACAGTGAGATACTCGAAACCTTAGCCTATGCTGAGAAGAACAAGAGCAACCGTGCTCTGATACAAGACATCATCGACAAGGCAGCCCTTTGCAAGGGACTCACACATCGTGAGGCAGCAGTCCTGCTCGACTGTGACCAGCCCGACCTCATCGAGCGCTATGAGCAACTGGCCAAGGATGTCAAGCGCCGTTTCTACGGCAACCGCATTGTGATGTTCGCACCACTATATCTCTCCAACTACTGCATCAATGGGTGTGTTTACTGCCCCTACCATGCCAAGAACAAAACCATTCCTCGCAAGAAGTTGTCTCAAGATGAAATACGTGACGAGGTCGAAGCGCTGGTGAAAATGGGACACAAGCGCATTGCGCTCGAAGCCGGAGAGCATCCTGTGATGAACCCCTTGGATTATATTCTCGAGTCGATTCACACCATCTATAACACCAAGGTTGGAAATGGTGAAATACGCCGTCTGAACGTTAATATCGCTGCCACCGAAGTCGAAGCCTATGAGAAACTCAAGGCTGCTGGCATCGGCACCTATATCCTGTTCCAGGAAACCTACAACCGCAAGAACTACGAGGCCTTGCATCCCACCGGACCCAAGAGCAACTACTGCTATCACACCGAGGCCATGGACCGCGCGCAGCTTGGCGGGTGCGACGACGTGGGCATCGGTGTCCTTTACGGTTTGACAACCTACCGCTATGACTTCGTGGGGCTGCTCATGCATGCCGAGCATCTGGAGGCAAAATTCGGTGTGGGACCGCACACCATCAGCGTGCCACGCATCTGCCCTGCCGAGGACATCACTCTTGATGAATTTCCCGATGTGCTCCCCGATGATATCTTCTGCCGCATCATCGCTGTCATTCGTCTGGCGGTTCCCTACACGGGCATGATTATCTCTACACGCGAGAGCCAGAGTGTCCGTTCCAGGGTCCTTGATCTCGGCGTTTCACAAATCAGTGGCGGAAGCCGCACCAGTGTAGGTGGCTATACAACCGTCGAACGGCACGACGAGACAGCACAGTTCGACGTCAGCGACACACGCACCCTCGACCAGGTCATCAACTGGTTGTTGTCAATTGGGTATCTGCCCAGTTTCTGCACTGCATGCTACCGATCGGGACGCACCGGAGACCGCTTCATGGAATTGTGCAAAGCCGGCAAGATCGGAGACATCTGCACGCCCAATGCTCTCTTGACCCTCAAGGAATACCTCATGGACTTTGCCAGCCAGGACACCGTTGCCAAGGGAGAGGCCCTCATCAAACAAGAACTGGTAAAAATCCCAAATCAGCGCATCCGCGAAATCGCTACTCAACACATCAACGATATCGCTAATGGAAAGCGGGACTTCTTCTTTTAATCGCACGCCTCACAGCGAACGGCTGCACATTGCGTTGTTCGGACGGCGCAATGTGGGCAAGTCTTCACTCATCAACGCGCTCACCGGACAGCACGCTGCTCTGGTGAGCGATGTCCCTGGCACCACAACCGATCCGGTTTTCAAGGCAATGGAGATTTCACCGATAGGACCCTGCGTTCTTATCGACACTGCCGGCTTTGATGATGTTGGCGCAGTTGGAGAACTTCGCAACAAACTAACGCACGAGGTCATTAAGCAAACCGATATAGCCATCATTGTAACCGATGGATCTTCTATAGATGAGGAAACAGCATGGGCACAACTGCTCAAGCTGGCCAACGTGCCTTACGTCGCAGTTCTCAACAAGGTTGACCTGATGACCGAAGGACACTCTACCCTTCTCGCCCGCATAGCCAAACGGCTGGGCTGCGACTCGGTTCCAGTGAGTGCAATTAACGGTACAGGACTCGACCTGTTGCGACTGACGATGGCCAGATTAGTACCCGAAGCCGAAAAACAGTCGATCACGGGAAAGCTTGCCGCGCCCGGTGACACAGTGTTGCTGGTCATGCCTCAAGACCCGCAAGCACCAAAGGGACGCCTCATCTTGCCTCAAGTACAAACACTGCGCGATCTGCTCGACAAGAGTTGCACGGCAATATGTTGCACACCTCATGATATCGATCGCACAATCGCAGCATTGAAGGCGCCGCCACAGCTCGTCATCACCGATTCTCAAGTCTTTGACATTGTTGAAAAGAAAATGCCCCCCAACAGCCTGCTCACCTCTTTCTCGGTATTGATGGCGGCGCATAAAGGTGACATCAGCTATTTTGTGCATAGTGCCGCCGCTATCGACCGTCTAACCGTCAATTCTCGCGTGCTCATTGCCGAAGCCTGCACCCACGCGCCTCTTGCCGAAGACATCGGACGTGAAAAGATACCACGCCTGCTGCGCAACCGGGTTGGTCAAGAGTTGAATGTGGATATCGTGGCTGGCAAGGATTTCCCCGACAGCCTGGCTGATTATGATCTCATCATCCATTGCGGGGGATGCATGTTCAACCGCCGTTTCATGCTCCAGCGAGTCGAACAATGCCGGCAACAAGGGGTTCCGATGACCAACTACGGCATTGCTATAGCCCACATCAAGGGTATTCTGGACAAGGTGTCGTTACCTTGACGGTGTGGCCACTACTACAGGATTGACTTATCGCGATATTTGGTGTGCAGTAATTGGTGGGCTCTGCCTTTACCAGGTTCGCCCAAATACTCATGATACAGGCGAGCTATGACTGGATTGTCGTGGCTTTTGCGCAGTTTCTTGCCCACATCTTCACTGTAGATGGCTCGTTGACGCGCTTTAATCACCTCAATATCCCCATGGTGATAAGGCTGGCCTGTCCCTCCTATGCAGCCACCAGGGCATGCCATCACCTCAACCACATGGTAATCAAGCTCATGATTGCGCAGCTTGTCCATCACTATGCGTGCATTGATTAGCGTATTGACCACGCAAACCTTCAAGTCAAATCCATTCAGGTCAATGGTGGCTTCGCGGATTCCGTCCAAGCCTCTAACCTCGTCAAACTCGATGCGGGGCAGTGTCTTGCCGGTAAATTCCTCATACACAGTTCGCAAGGCCGCCTCCATCACACCTCCTGTAGTGCCAAATATGGCACCGGCACCCGACGAATCGCCTAACGGAAAATCAAATTGGCCATCAGCCAGACCCTCAAAGTCAATGTTCATGCGCTTGATCAGTTCAGCAAGCTCTATCGTCGTGATCGAGTAATCTACGTCAGGATTGCCGTCGGTAATGAATTCATCTCGTGCGCACTCATACTTTTTGGACAGGCATGGCATGACCGACACAACTACCAACTTTTCGCGGGGGATGCCCATTCTCTCGGCCCAATAAGTCTTGAGCACCGCTCCCAGCATCTGGGCAGGTGATTTGCAGGTTGATGGGTATTCACGCAGGTCGGGATAGTCGTTCTCAAAGAAGTTGACCCACGCAGGACAGCATGAAGTCGTGATGGGAATCCTCACATTCTTGTCTCCAGACATGAATTTTCTCAAGCGACCAACTATCTCAGCCGACTCTTCCATGATTGTGATATCGGCGCCAAAGTCCGTATCAAACACATAGTCAACGCCCACTTTGCGCAATGCCGTGATCATCTTTCCTGTGACAATCGTGCCTGGGGGCATGCCAAACTCTTCGCCCAATGCATAGCGAACAGCCGGTGCCGTCTGAGCCACAACAATTTTTTCGGGATCAGCAACATCTACAAGCAGGTCCTCTACATAGTTTCGCTCGCTCAAGGCACCAACAGGTCCATGGATGGCATTAAACTTACACTTGGTCGCACAATGACCGCAACATGTGCACTTATAGGGGTTGACAACATGCGGCTGGCGCAGGTCACCAACGATGGCATGGCTCGGACAATTGCGCTTGCATGCCCCACAACCCTTGCACTTGTCGGCTTCAACCTTGTAGGACAAGACTGTCAAGAATTTGCGACCGCCAATCTCATAGATATAGTCATGCAGCATCGCATCCATCGACAGCTGCTTGGGCAACGAGCTCCAGTGCTTGGTGTCGTCAACCAGCTGGTGGGCCGTGATATCTGCATACAGCAAGCGGTGAACCAACTCGCCGCCAAGCACATGCTTGGTAATAATCTCATCAACGTCCTCGGGATGAACCTGAACATAGGTGGTATTATCTGGCATGATCCTCACGATAGGACCCTTGGCACAGAAACCAAAACAGCCGGTGGCAACAACATCCACACGGCTGCCAAGCCCATTGTCGGCAATCAGATGTATAAATCGGTCAATGATGTTAAGACTGCCCGAACTATAGCACGCCGAGCCACTGCAGCACAAAATCTGAACATGATCAGCTCCACTCAGTCCATAGCCTGTTGTAATTGCACTTCGAAGCTCCTGTGCCGATTGGTTCTGCACTTTGTCATTATTCTTATTTGATGGCTCGTTGTGTCTAATATTCATTGACTCTTAGAAGATTACAGTTAACAGAATGACTGCACATGCAACCATAACTATCGGTTCTGGTTACAAAATTACAATTTTTTTGTCTTTTACTATATGGCTATGCCCTTTTTTTTGACATCTGTCTGCTTTCTTATGTATATAACAAGAGCAGGTTGCCGATAAACCAAGCATCCTGCTCTTCTCTATGAAATACAGCGATATCAGGCAGTATCCAATGCCTTAATCAGCGGCAGCAACGTCATCGAGAATCTTGCGCACGTCCTTAACCTCCAAACGGCCATACACATGCTCACCAATCATGACAACGGGAGCAAGTCCGCAGGCACCAACGCAACGCAGACAGTCGAGCGAGAATTTGCCATCGGGAGTCGTTTCGCCAACCTCGATATTGAGGATTCGCTTGATCTCATCAAGCAGACGCTCCGAGCCTCGAACATAGCAGGCCGTACCCAGACAAACCGAAATCGGGTGCTTGCCCTTCGGGGTCATGGTAAAGAACGAGTAGAACGTCACTACGCCATAAACCTTCGATGCGGGAATACCCAGTTTGCGAGCGATGATGCGCTGCATCTCCTCGGGCAGGTAGCCATGCAGAGCCTGGCACTCGTGAAGCACATTGATGAGCTCGCCGGGTTTGTTGCCATGCTTATCGCAGATTTCCTCTACCTGTTGAACAACTGTACACGCCAGTTTGATCTCTTCTTTCTTCTTCATATCGTATTCTTGTGTTTTAGTCGATTAATGAATGCTCTTATCAAAATAGTGCGTGTGAAGCAGATGATGTGACTTCTCGCCGCAGGGCTCACCCAGGAATTCCTTATACAGTTTCTGGATATCGGGATTCTCGTGACTCTTGCGAAGGGCCTTGCCTTCATCCTCGCGGTATACAGCGGCAGCACGAGCCTTCAGAATTTCAATGTTGCCATGGTGATACGGTTGACCAGCACCACCAATGCAACCACCGGGACAGGCCATCACCTCAACCACATGGTAGTTAAGCTTGCCGGCTCGCAGGAGATCCATAACCTTGCGGGCATTGCTCAGGGTATGGGCAACGCACACCTTCAGCTCAAAGCCATTCAGGTCGATCGTGGCCTCCTTGATGCCCTCCAGACCGCGGACATCATTAAACTCGATGTGAGGCAACGTCTTGCCAGTATGCACCTCATAGACGGTACGCAGGGCTGCCTCCATCACGCCACCGGTGATGCCAAAGATGGCAGCCGCACCGGTCGACTCACCCAGAGGAGAATCAAAGTCGCTGTCGGGAAGGTTGACAAAGTCGATATTGGCGCGCTTGATCAGACGGCCCAACTCACGGGTCGAGATGCTGTAATCCACATCGGGATTGCCATTCACCTTGAACTCCTCGCGACCAGCCTCATATTTCTTGGCCAAGCATGGCATGATCGATACAACCACCAGCTTTTCGCGGGGGATACCCATCTTCTCGGCCCAATAGGTCTTCGCGATTGCACCAAACATCTGGGCCGGTGACTTGGCTGTTGAGGGATAATCAAGCAGGTCGGGATACTCATGCTCATAGAAATTCACCCATGCAGGGCAGCACGAGGTCATAATCGGCAACTTCACATCCTTATCGCCAGCAAGGAACTTGTTGAGGCGTTGAAGAATCTCCGTACCCTCCTCCATGATAGTGAGGTCAGCACCAAAGTCGGTATCAAATGCGTAGTCAAAGCCCAGGTCTCGCAATGCAGTGGCAAGCTTGCCGGTCACGATAGTGCCGGGCTTCATGCCAAATTCCTCGCCCAGGGCAAAGCGAACAGCGGGAGCTGGCTGAGCAACTACAACCTTATCGGGATTGGTCAGATCATCCATAAGCTGGTTAGTGTAATCGTGCTCAGTGAGGGCTCCGGTGGGACATACAGCGACACACTGACCGCAATAGGTACAGTTAGTGTCGGTAAACATCTTGTCAAACGTGGGTGCAATCGTGGTATTGAATCCGCGGCGGATAGCGCTCAGCACGCCCACCGACTGGACATTATTGCACACGCTCTCGCAACGGCGGCAGTATACACACTTCTCCATGTTGCGGGAAATAGCGGGAGTAAGCTCTTGCTTACGCTCACTTTGCTCTCCCCCATTGTAGGGCATTTTACGGATGTTGAAGCGCATAACCAGACGCTGCAATTCACAGTCACTGCACTTGGGACAAGTCAAGCAATCGTTAGGATGGTCGCTAAGCATCAGCTCGGCAACTGTCTTGCGAGCTCGTATTACGCGGGCACTATTAGTGTGAACCACCATGCCCGGTGTCACGCGAGTTGCACACGCGGGAGCCAGGTTGCGACGGCCTTCGATCTCCACAACACAAATACGGCACGAGGCTGGCATGTTTTGAACACATGTGCCCTCCAGGTTGATGTGGCATAGGGTGGGTATGCTGATGCCCACTGTCTTAGCAGCATCCAGTAGCATTGTTCCTGCAGGAACATTTACCTCGTGTTTATCAATCGTCAGAGTGATCATTTTCTTTTCTTCCATGATGCTATCGAGATTTAATAGATTGAGATGGCGTCGAAGCGGCAGTTTGACTTACACATGCCGCAGCGGATGCACTCATAGGGGTTAATAATGTGAGGTTTGCGTATGTCGCCCATGATGGCATTGGCAGGACACTTGCGCGCGCATGCACCGCAACCCTTGCACTTGGCTGGGTCAATGCTGTAGGTCACGAGGGCCTTACACTGCTTGGCTCGGCACGTGTGCTGCTTCACATGTTCAACATACTCGTCCCAGAAGTTGTTAATCGTCGATAGCACAGGATTGGGAGAGGTCTGGCCAAGACCACACAGGGCGGTGTCCTTGATGATCTCACCAAGTTCCTTCAAGTGCTCAAGGTCTTCCATGGTGCCCTTACCCTCGGTGATGCGGGTCAAAATCTCAAGCATGCGTTTGTTGCCGATGCGGCATGGTGTACACTTGCCGCAGCTCTCGTCAACAGTGAACTCAAGATAGAACTTGGCCACACTCACCATGCAGTCATCCTCATCCATAACAATCATACCGCCCGAACCCATCATCGAGCCCGATGCAGCAAGATGCTCATAGTCGATAGGTGTGTCAAGATGCTTCTGAGTCAGACAGCCGCCCGAAGGACCTCCGGTCTGCACGGCCTTGAACTCCTTGCCGTTCTTCACACCGCCACCAATGTCATAGATGATTTCACGCAATGTGGTACCCATGGGAACCTCGATAAGGCCCACGTTATTAATCTTACCGGCCAGAGCAAACACCTTGGTGCCCTTGCTCTTCTCGGTACCAATCGAGGCAAACCAGTCGGATCCCTTAGTCAGGATAATGGGAACGTTGGCCAGAGTCTCAACGTTGTTCACGTTGGTAGGCTTCATGTTGTAACCAGCCTCAGCAGGGAACGGTGGCTTCAGCGTAGGCTCGCCACGCTTTCCCTCCATCGAGTGGATAAGGGCGGTCTCCTCTCCGCACACAAATGCGCCAGCACCGTAGCGGATCTCGATGTCAAAGTCAAAGTCTGTTCCAAGTATCTTCTTGCCCAGCAAACCGTACTCTCGAGCCTGTTGGATAGCAATCTTCAGGCGGTGAACTGCCAGGGGATACTCTGCACGAATGTAGATCAGTCCCTTGTGGGCGTTGATGCAGTAACCGCACACAGTCATAGCCTCGATGACCGAGTTTGGGTCGCCCTCCATAATCGAACGGTCCATGAATGCGCCGGGGTCACCCTCGTCAGCATTGCACACCACAAACTTCTCGTCTGCGTCATAACCGCGGGCAAAGCCCCACTTCATTCCGGTAGGAAATCCCGCACCTCCGCGACCACGCAGGCCCGAGGCCTTGATGATCTCAATCACCTCTTCGGGCGTCTGGTTGAGCAGCGCGTTGGCTATTCCCTGATAACCATCACGGGCAATGTACTCCTCAATGTTCTCAGGATCAATCAGACCGCAGTTTCGCAGCGCTATACGCATCTGCTTGCGATAGAAGTCCATGTGCTTGCTATCATTGACCGTCTTCTGCGTTTTCGGGTCAACATACAACAGTCGCTCCACACGACGGCCGCCAATGATGTGCTCCTTCACGATCTCGGCGGCATCCTCGGGCTTCACCTGCGTGTAGAAGGTGTTGTCAGGAATGACCTTCACAATCGGACCCTTCTCACAGAAACCGAAGCAACCAGTCGTGATAACGTCAACCTTGTCAGCAATGCCATTCTCCTCGAGGGCTGCCTTCAGGTTATCAACGATTTTGTGGCTGTTGGATGCCTTACAACCGGTACCGCCACAGCACAGCACTTGCAGGTGCTCAGCTCCAGTTGCAAGACCACAACACTGCTCTGACGTTTGGTCAGAACTTTCTTCACGCAGCGCCAATGCTTGTTGCGCGCGTTTCCTCAAGTTGTTGAGGTCACTAATAGAAAGTATTTTCACGTTGTTGAAATGAATTAGTTATAATTAGTTGATTTATTATAGTTTATGTTATGTGCTTGGTTTTACGGGGGTAAAATTACCGCATTTTTTTGAATTACAGAAATTTTTCAACAAATATTTATTCAAAATGCCCAAAATTTGATAGAAATGGCTTTTCTTTCGTTGATAAATGACTGTAAGCAAAAAGACTGGCACCCCATTCGGGATGCCAGCACTTTTTTGATTAGGATTGCCTAATGTGAACGATAATTACTCCTCACTCTTGCCCTCGTTCTGCTCGAGCTGAGCCTTCAGGGCAGCCAGGTCGGTCACGTCACCCAGGGTTGTCTTCTCCACTTGCGGAGCTGCGGGAGCAGCCTCGGCAGCAGGCTTGGCAGCGGCAGCCTGACGGCGTGCGTTGCGTGCCTCCTTGCGCTGCTCGTCCTCAAAGATGCGGCTGTGCGACAGGATGATGTGCTTGGCATCCTTGTTGAAGTCGATAACCTTGAACATCAAGGTCTCACCCTGCTTGGCAGTAGTACCATCCTCCTTGGTCAAGTGCTTGGGAGTAGCAAAGCCCTCAACGCCGTAGGGATCCAGACGGATCTGGCCGCCACGCTCAGTGAGCTCGCTGATAGTGCCCTCATGCACACTGCCCTTGGTGAAAATGGTCTCATAGGTCTCCCAGGGATTCTCCTCGAGCTGCTTGTGGCCCAAGCTCAGGCGACGGTTCTCCTTGTCAATGTCAAGGACGATAACGTCGATGGGAGCCTCAACCTTAGTGAACTCGCTGGGGTGCTTGATCTTCTTGGTCCAGGACAGGTCGCTGATATGAATCAGACCCTCAACGCCCTCTTCCATCTCAACAAAGATACCAAAGTTGGTGAAGTTGCGCACCTTGGCGGTGTGCTTGCTGCCAACGGGGTACTTCTCCTCGATGGTGTCCCAAGGATCGTTGGTGAGTTGCTTAACACCAAGCGACATCTTGCGATCCTCGCGGTCCAGAGCCAGAATAACGGCCTCGACCTCGTCGCCCACCTTCATGAAGTCCTGGGCAGGACGCAGACGCTGTGACCAGCTCATCTCACTCACGTGAATCAGACCCTCAACACCAGGAGCAACTTCAACAAATGCACCGTAATCATACATTACGACAACTTTGCCCTTGATGTGATCGCCCACCTTCAAGTTGGGATCCAGTGCATCCCAGGGATGAGGCTGCAGCTGCTTCAGACCCAAAGCAATGCGGTTCTTCTCCTCATTGAAGTCCAGAATAACAACGTTGAGCTTCTGCTCGGGTTGAACAATGTCGGCTGGGTTGTTTACACGGCCCCACGACAGGTCGGTGATGTGAATCAGACCGTCCACGCCTCCCAGGTCGATGAACACACCATAGTTGGTGATGTTCTTAACGGTGCCTTCGAGCACCTGACCCTTCTCGAGCTTGGACATGATCTCTTTCTTCTGCTGTTCGAGCTCAGCCTCGATCAGGGCCTTGTGGCTCACAACAACATTGCGGAAGTCCTGGTTGATCTTCACGATCTTGAACTCCATGGTTTTGTCAACGTAATCATCGTAGTTACGGATGGGGCGTACGTCAATCTGAGAACCGGGCAGGAAGGCCTCGATGCCAAATACATCTACGATCATGCCACCCTTGGTACGGCACTTGATGTAACCCTTGATGATCTCGTTTTTCTCAAGCGCTTCGTTAACGCGGTCCCAGCTCTTGGCCTGACGAGCACGCTTGTGCGACAGTACCAGCTGACCCTTCTTGTCCTCGCGGTTCTCTACATACACTTCAACAGTGTCGCCCACCTTGAGGTCGGGGTTGTAACGGAATTCGCTAACGGGAATGATGCCATCCGACTTTGCACCGATGTTAACTACCACCTCGCGCTTGTTAATCGAGATGACGGTACCTTCGGTCACTTCGTTCTCCTGAAATGCATTCAGGGACTTGTCGTAGGTTTTTTCCAGTTCTTCAAAAGATTTGTCTCTTTTGGTCTCGCCTTTCTCATAGGCGTCCCAATCAAAATCGGCGATTGGAGAATTTTTTAATTCTTCGCTCATTTAAATTGTTAATAATAAGTTAGTTAAACAGCCTTTTCGGACTCGTTCCCGAAAAGCGCGACTGCAAAGGTACAACAAATTTCCTGATCCACAAGCAAAAACGCCACCTTTTTAACAAAAAAAACACCCATTTTTGCCTCTATTGCCTCTATCGCCCCTATCGCCTCTATCGCCTCTATCGCCCCTATCGCCTCTATCGCCTCTATCGCCTCTATCGCCTCTATCGCCTCTATCGCCTCTATCGCCTCTATCGCCTCTATCGCCTCTATCGCCTCTATCGCCTCTATCGCCTCTATCGCCTCTATCGCCTCTATCGCCTCTATCGCCTCTATCGCCTCTATCGCCTCTATCGCCTCTATCGCCTCTATTGCCTCTATCGCCTCTATTGCCTCTATCGTGGTTCACATCCTTCATTTCTCGCTCCCGTCTTATCTAAAAAAAACAGCACCCCAAAAAAAGTCTTTATCTGACCCCTGGGGCACTGTGTTTCTATAGCATCGGGAATCGTGCGGCTCTCTACGCTTTACCAGGTGAGCGCATCTGCAAGGATGTTGCCATCGGTCATGGGGCTGTCAGCCTCACCGAAGGAGTTTGCCCTGTACTGGACGCACAGCATCACCATGTTCTCGCTGCCCGTGTTCTTGAGAGCGCGCTTGCCCTCGGGGGCCACGCGGATAACACTGCCCTCGGCCACCGGGAAAATCTCACCATCCACTTGGTACAGGCCCTCACCCTTGAGAATGAAATAGAGTTCCTCGTGGGTCTTGTGGGTGTGCAGGAAACCGCTGTCCTGACCCGGAACTAAGGTCTGGAAACTGAATTCACCACCCGTTGCACCAACAGCCTGGCCAACGAACACCTTGCCCTTAATCACCACGTCAGGTCCCATGGGCAACTCATGCTCGATGATCTCATTCATGCGGCCCACGTTCACTGCCGTGTAGTTCTTTCCACTCTTGATTTGCTCGATTGTCTTCATAATGTCTCTTATTTATAATGATTTCATGTTATAATTGATTTTTTACGCAACAAAATTAGGACATCAATTGATTTCTAGCAAGAACTATCAATACAGTAACCAGGTTACCAATAGGTAGGAAACATGATATTTAGCTCATTTTAGTTCCTAAACTTTAACCTATTTTAACAGCATCAGGAATTTTGTTTTATCTATAGTTGGTTACTTTTATAAACTTTATTTACCTTTGCAACCGCAATGAAAGAACTTAAGACTGAATATCTGAGCTGCCCTATCAGGCACGTGATTGACCGGTTTGGCGACAAATGGTCATTACTGGTGTTGTTTGCACTGTGGAAAAACGAGTCGGGTGTGATGCGTTTCAGCGACCTGCATCGCTTCATGAGCGACTGCTCACAGAAGATGCTTTCGCAGACACTGAAACGCCTCGAGAAAAATCACCTGGTGAACCGCAAGCAGTATCCCGAAATACCGCCGCGTGTTGAGTACTCCTTAACCCCGCTGGGCAAGTCACTCATGCCCAACATCATCCCATTGATCAATTGGGGACTGGAACACTTCAACGAGGTTACCGATGGAAAAGTCCTTGTCTAACTGGCATTTATTTCACCATTTCGATAGCCTGCTTTCCAGTAATATGCTCTATATCAAGGCGTAGCATCAGCACTCGGGTAAAGTCCTTGTCTATCTCATGTTGCAATCCAGCAGCATCATGAGGAGCATGACGGCGACCCAACAGGCGCAATGCAGCCAGTCGCTCAGCATCATCCTCGATGACGTGGATTTGACCAAAAACGACAACACTCCTGAAATGGGTCGTAAACGTCTCGGGGTGAACCTCATCCTGAGCAATGACGCAAAACGAGCAGCGGGGATCGGTGCGGACGGCATCCACCTTGTGACCATGCAAGGCCGAGTGGAAATAAAGACATCCGTCGGCATAAACGTGGCTCATGGGTACGGTATAGGGATAACCGCCGTCACCTATCAATGCCAACACGCCCGAAGTGGATTGGCACAGGATGTCAATACATTCTTCTTGAGTCAATTGCTGCCTGATGCGGCGCATGGGTCTAAACTTTTCCATATTATGATAGTAACTTGAGTCCGATGATTGAACAGATAAGCGTCGTGATGAAAAACAAGCGCCAGAACGTCGCTGGTTCATGGAAAAAGACGATGCCGACTATGACCGTGCCCACGGCACCGATGCCGGTCCATACGGGATAAGCTGTGCCCAGGGGTAGCGCTTGCGTTGCTCGAGCTAATAGCCCCATGCTCAGAAAGGTAAACAACAGGAAACCACCCATCCAGCCCCACCATTCCAGGCCAGTGACCGAGCGGGCACGCCCCAAGCAATAAGTAAAACCGACTTCACACAATCCGGCGATAATCAAGATAATCCAGTTCATAGATTGAAAAATAGTCTTGCGCCTACTTGAGGGCTGCAAGACTATCTCGGCGTCTCCTTCTTGAGGCGCGACAAAGTTACTACAAATTATTGTAATATTCTCACATTAATCTACGTTCTCAGGGCAACCCCACCAAAATTAACATTTACTCATTAGCTGACAAAATGAGTATTTGACGCCCGGGGGGGGCGGCTATCTGAGTGTCCCAGTAAATCAGGCTGCCGAGTGCTAACGAGGGAGTCTGATTCTCTGGGGTGATGGTGAGGAATAGGCCGTCGCTGGTGCGTTTACCTCTGGGTATTCCACATCCAACTTTGTTAATTTTTGTGCAGTTGCTCTGTTTTTTCCACCCTTCATTTACATTAATCATCGAATTAAAACTACCTTTGCACCATCATTTACTATCATTCATTCACAATGACCAAGAAAGAATTAAGAAGGCAAATCAAGGAGCTAAAGGCAATTACTCCTGTAGCAGTTAGGAATGTTGAGGCCAGCATGGTTTTCAACACCATCAAGTCAATGCCCGTGTGGCAGCAGGCTCAGCACATCCTGTGTTACTGGTCGTTGCCCGACGAACTGCCCACCCACGAGTGCGTTAACCAGTGGCTGGACGATGGCAAGAACATTTACTTGCCGCGTGTCAAGGGGGATGACTTGGAGATTGTGCCCTATCATGGAGCACAGAGTCTCGACGACAACAACCAATTTCATATTGGCGAACCCGTTGGTGATCCCGTTGACCCCAAGTGCCTGGAGCTCATTATTGTACCCGCCGTGGCTTTGGATATCAAGCGTAACCGGTTGGGACGCGGCAAGGGGTTCTATGACAGGTTACTCAGTTCAACCTCTTGCCCAACCATTGGTGTTGTGTGCGACTTCCAGTTGGTCGAGGAGGTTCCCGTTGAGCCTCATGACCATCCTTTGGACTGCGTCGTTACAAGCGATACCGTCATTGCCGACGGCAAAGACCTCTTTGCCTAAGTCACATTGACCATCATCTCCATGTGATACAATGGAATTCATGAGAAGTGTTTTGTTGATGATGATTGTCATGTTCTCGCTTGTAGCCGCTGCAGGCGGGAAGGTGTTGCCTGTTGACCCTGAATTGCGTGTTGGGCACCTCGACAACGGTTTGACCTATTACATCCGCCACAACGAGCAGCCCAAGGGACGTGCCGACTTCTGGTTAGTGCAAAACACGGGATCGCTGGTTGAAGAGGACGACGAGCGGGGGTTGGCACATTTCATCGAGCACATTGCCTTTCAGGGCTCCCGCAACTTCCCTAACATTGCCATGGTCGATATACTACAAAACAACGGCGTGTCCTATGGCAACGACATCAACGCATCTACCGGATTTGACGACACTCGATTCCAAATCTCCAATGTACCCACTCAGCGCATCGACTTGCTCGACACGGTGTTGCTCATGTTGAAGGATCTGTCATGTGAACTCAATTTTGACCAGCGCGCCATCGAGGAAGAGCGCGGCGTGGTACAAGAGGAATGGCGTATGCACGCCGACCAGACGATGCGCATGTACGAGAACACGCTGCCAATTCTGCTGTCGGGTAGCCGGTATGCATTCCGCATCCCAATTGGCGACATGACCGTGGTGCGCAATGTCACACGCGGCAAGCTGTTGTCTTTCTATCACCGTTGGTACACGCCCGACAGGCAAGCCGTTGTTATCGTGGGTGACATCGATGCCCAACGCATGGAACACATGGTCAAGAAAATATTGGGCAGCTTACCCAAGCCCATCTCGACCGATAACGTTGATGACTTGGGGCACATCCCCGATCATGTCGGCGTCAACTATGCCCTGCACACCGACCCCGAGGCTGCCAACTCGATGACCTATCTCATGTTCAAGCATAGTCAGCTACCTTTGGCTCTGCGCAATACCGATGTTTACCTGAAGCACAACATCGTCTCAACCCTTGTGCAAGAAATGCTCACCCAGAGGATTGATGAGTTGGCTCGAACGCAGGCTTCTCCTATCGACTACGGCATGGTATATGACCGCAAGTACCTTGTCGCTACAACTACCGATGCTCTCACAATGGCGGTGCTGGCCAAGGAAGGACGAACGCTCGATGCTCTCGACTCGCTCACGGCACAAGCAGCACGGGTAAAGCAACACGGTTTCACTGCCAGCGAGTTGGAACGAGCCAAACACAACGCTCAGGCCGTCTATGACAACTTGCGGATTGAAGCACCCAACCGCACCAACAGGGCTTATGTTGAAGAATACATCGACCATTATGAGAACGGTGGTTATATTCCTGGTGTGCTGGCCGAGTCACAGATGCTCATCGATAGTCTGGATCTGGTGACCCTCAACGACGTGAACGCCTACCTCAACAGCATTGTGGGCAAGGACAACGTGAGTGTACTCATTTCAGGACCACAATCAATGGCTGGAGTCAGCCGTTACCCAACATCTCGCGATGTGATTGCCCATTTCAACCGCATCATGAACACGCCACAGTCTCCTTATATCGACCTCTTGGCTGCTGAACGGCTTATTGAAAACGAGCCTGGTATGGCTGGCATTATCAGTGAGACATTAGACGAGAAGACCGGTATCACGACAATGACTTTGCGCAACGGCGCCACAGTCAGGTTGAAGCCAACTTCCTTCAAGAACAACGAGGTACTGTTCAATGCGTTCAGTTTGGGCGGTGAATGGGCCTTTGGCGACTCGGCCGACGTCAACGTGCGCCTCATGGACCAGGTCATCGAGAATTGCGCTCTTGGGGGGCACACCATCAACCAGCTCAACCGCATGATGAGCGGAAGACAATTGGGCTTGTCGTTTATCCTTAATGATGCCAACGAGCAGCTCAGCGGTGGTTGCCAGAGCAGCGACCTTGAGACACTGCTCCAATTGTGTTATCTCTATTTCACCGATGTCACACTCGACGAGGATGCTTATCAGAGTTTGAAGACTCGACTTCGTTCACAACTCTCACAAGCCAGCAACAATCCCAAGAACATTTACAGCGACTCCATCGGCAGCACCATATATATGGGCAACCCTATGTACCGCAACCTCAAGCCCCATGATGTGGACCGGCTTGACGGCAAGCGCATTCTGCAATTATACCGTCAGCGAGTTGCCAATGCAGGCGATTTCACGTTCTCGATAGTCGGTGCTTTCTCTATCGATGAGGTGAGGCCGCTCATCAGGAAATATCTGGCATCTTTGCCCGACAACGGCATACGCGAGACCTATGGTAACGGCTACCTTCCCGCAATGGCCACTGGCGAGGTTGACAATTTCTTCGAGGTACCGATGCGCAATCCCAAGTCAACAATCTACATCTCAATCATGGGGGATAAGAATTACAGCTTTGATGACGAGTTCATGATGGATCTCGTCGGCGAGTCGGTGGGAACGGCTTTGTTGACTTTCCTTCGGCACGAGAAGCACGGCACCTATGACGTGGCGGCCGATGGTTCTCTCTCTATCTACGACAACCGATGGATGATCAATTACGAGTTTGAAACCAGCACTGCCGATCGTGACAGCATGCTGGTATATGCCGATTACGCCGTTGGTGCCATCTTCAACAGTGGCGTGAGTGAAGATCTCTTCAATAAGATGAAGGAACGAGTCAGTCATCAGCACGAGGTGGCCATGAAGACCAACAGCTTCTGGCTGCATGCTTTACAGATGCAGGCTTTGGGCATTGACGTCATTGGCGGTTATGAGCACCTCTTCCCAACCCTTACACAAGACCTGCTCAACAACTACATCGAGGCCCTACGTCCTCACACTCGACTCCGAATCGTCATGAACTGACCGTGCACCAACCGACAACCGCTAAAATCCCTTCCTATACTTATTATTTGGGTCTTCGTCAAGGATGCTCAAGTAGCTCGTGTAGCGGGAAATAGAGATTTCTCCACGCTCAACCGCTTCTTGAACAGCGCATCCCGGCTCATGCGTGTGAGTGCAGTTGTTGAAACGGCAAGCGTCCGAAATCCTAAAAATTTCAGGAAAATAATGGGCAACCTCGGCTCGTTCAAAGTCGATTGTGCCAAACGCCTTGACTCCAGGTGTGTCAATAAGCGCGCCTCCTCCGGGCAAATCAAGCAGTTCGCTGAAGGTCGTAGTGTGCATCCCCTTGTGATGGGTGTGGCTCACATCGCCCACCTTAACATGGGCATCAGGCACCAGCAAGTTAATGATAGACGACTTGCCCACGCCACTATTGCCCGAGAGCAACGACGTCTTGCCTGAAAGCTGATTACGCAAGGCCTCAGTACCATCGCCTGTCTCGACCGACATCACGATGACGGGATACCCGATACGTTCATACAGCCTCTTTAAATCCTGGAGTTGTTGCTGCAATTCAGCGGTAATAAGCAGATCCGATTTATTAAATGCCAATACAGCCGGCACCTGATAGGCTTCGGCTGTAGCAAGGAAACGGTCGATAAAGGTGGTGCTTGTCTCAGGATTAGTAAGGGTCACCACAAGAACGGCCTGATCGAGGTTTGAGGCGATGATCTGGAACTCCTTCGACAGGTTGCTCGATCGGCGTATAATGTAGTTGCGGCGAGGTTCAATGGCGCCCACCACAGGAGCATCGCCACCTTTGTCCTCAACCTGGACGATATCGCCCACGGCAACGGGATTGGTGCAGCGCATGCCCTTGAGACGCAACACACCACGCATCTTGCAATCAACGACACTACCGTCCTCGAGACGGACGGTCACCCAGCTACCGGTATTTTTTATTACTAATCCTTTCATTATCTTTAAGTTCATTGTTGTGCCTATCGTGACAGAACCACGGTTTACCGTAGGGCGTTATTCCCAAGCATCAAGGTCATCAGCAACCTCGGGGAGGTCGCTACGGTGAAAAACAGGGGACTTGATGCCACGACGCTTCTGGTCACGATAGTTGCTCAGCAACTTGAAGGCATACTTACTCAAGAAGGCAAGAGCAACAAGGTTGCAGAACGTAACAAGAGCCATAAACAAGTCGCCCAGACTCCACACAAACTCAAAACTGGCCACCGCACCCAAGAAGACAAAGGCCCCGCCCGAAAGGAGGCGGAACACCGTGAGCACCCACTTCTTGTCGGTCAAGTAACGGATGTTGGCCTCGCCATAATAATAGTTGCCGATGATGCTCGTGAAGGCGAACAAGATAATGGCTATCGCCACAAATATTGTGCCCCAACGGCCCACCTGCAACTGCAATGAGGCCTGTGTGAGTTGAATGCCTTCGAGGCCATCGGTCGTGTAGAGTCCACTGATGAGTACCACAAATGCGGTGCAGGAGCACACGAGCAGGGTATCGGTAAAGACCCCCAAAGCCTGGATGAGTCCCTGCTTGACGGGGTGAGACACATCTGCAGTAGCTGCCACGTTGGGGGCACTACCCTCGCCCGCCTCGTTACTGAACAGTCCACGCTTCACACCCACCATGATGGTTGCACCCAGTCCGCCGCCTGCAACCTGCTCGAGGCCAAAGGCACTGGTAACGATGAGCTTGAGCATGTGGGGGACCATATCGATATTCATAATGACGACCACCAGGGCCAGGATGAAATAGCCAAAAGCCATAAAGGGCACAAGCACGCTGCTCACGCGGGCAATGCGCTGTATGCCGCCAAAGGCAATAAACAGGGCTATCACCGTAATAATTCCACCTACCACTACCGGGTCATAGCCAAACGCTTTGTTTAAGGCTCCGCAGATGGCATTGCTCTGGATGGAATTATAGGACAAGCCGAAGGTCAGCGTAATGAGCACCGCAAACAAACCCGCCATCCACTTGCTGTGCAAGCCGCGGCTGATGTAATAGGCGGGACCTCCGATGAACGACTCACTCGACGGGCGCTTGTACAGCTGTGCCAGCGTAGCCTCGACAAAGGCCGTTGCCGAGCCGATTAAAGCGATAAGCCACATCCAGAACACGGATCCCGGCCCTCCCACGGCAATGGCTGTCGCTACTCCTGCCAGGTTACCAGTACCCACACGGGTGGCCATCGATACAGCAAAGGCCTGGAATGACGAGATGTGCTTGCGCTTGCCGCTATGAGTCGACGACGAGTCCACCAGCTGGCGGAACATGTCACCCAGCATTGTGAACTGAACAAAGCGGGTGCGCACAGTGAAATACAGGCCACATACAATGAGCGCCCCTATCAGCAGATAGGCCCACAGGGCGTCGTTGATAGCCGTGATGGCCGCCTGTAGTGCTTCGAGGTTGAGTGTCATGAGTTGCTCATTAAAATTACATTGTTGCAAAATTAAGAAATAATCCCGACATTACCGCAATCTTTTTGTATATTTGCCCATTAAAAAACATCATAACCCTTTCAAGAGATGAAACATTGCCGATTGATATTACTATTAACAGTCCTCATGGCCTGCTTGGCCCAGGCTCAACAGTTCAATCGTCCCATCGGGCAATACCCGGGTAACCCGAGCGAGTATTTCGGACCTGAACTGGTTCAGGACAATGGCTACGGATACCGCAATATTGCGCTCTTCCGCTCAGTCTATCAATCCTCATCATGGGATTTTAACTTGACGTCACAACTGCTCACCGACGGCATCTATGAACGGGAATCTCCCGCTTGGCTCGATGTGACCACGCCCGATGGACCGCTACCGCCACACAAGCGCGAAGCCTGCATCGACGGCAACGACTGGACGAGCAATATTCTCATGGGTGGCGATACCTGGCTGCAATATGACTGGGAAAACATGAGCATCGACATCGACGAGGTGCAGATGGTGTGCAGTATGGCTTATCGAGAAAATGCGCCAACGGGATTTAAAATCAGGCTGCTCACTTCTACCAACGGCAAGAAATGGAAAGTGATCGACCAATGGGCCGGCGATTCACTGCCCGGCAAGTCCTCACGGCAACGTGTCCATAGTGACCCCAACAAGAACTCAGGCGGCGACCTGCTGCCCACCCGCAACATCGACCACACATTCAACATCAGAGGGAAGCCATTCTCCCACATGCGCATTGAGTTGGTAACGCCCTGTGCTGCCCACTGGACGATCACCGAACTCAAAATGCGCAAAGGCGGGGCAAGAGCCAAAGGCATACTGCCGTCTGAACACTTTGTGAGCGCGTGGCGCAGCTTGGGCAACAGAGATGAATGGGTCTCCGTAGATTTGGGGGTAAGCTCCGAGTTTAACAGAATTGACTTGTGGTGGGTGAATAGGCCATCAAGTGGAAACATTCAAGTCAGCGAAGATAATATCCACTGGCAAACAGTCGGAGAACTACCAAAGCAAAAAGGCAATTGGAGTAACAAGATAGATCAAATCCTGCTATCTGCACAAGGCAGGTTTGTACGCATCAATTTGATTGAACCCAATAAAAACAATCAACCATTTTGCCTGCGAGAAATCCACATCGGTGGCAATAGCCCTGGCGGGTTGCGGGTCAAGGCACATGACGAGTGTGGCTGGCAAGACGGCAAGTGGATGCTCAACGGAGGGAATTGGCAGTTGCAACGAGCATCACACATATATTCAAAGACAAAACCTCGATATAAATGGCCGTCAATTACCGCTACCGTCCCGGCCACGGTGCTCTCGAGTTATGTGAATGCCGGGGCATTACCCGACATGAACCATGACGATAACCTGATGCTGGCATCAGAATCGTTCTTCAACGGGGATTTCATCTACACCAGACAATTTGACCTGCCCGTGGAGATGCTGGGCAAACGCGTGTTCCTCAACTTTGACGGCATTAACTGGAAAGCCGACGTAACACTCAACGGCACCATCTTGGGACGCATCGAGGGGGCCTTCAAGCGCGGCATATTTGACATCACGCCCTACCTCAAGGACAAAGGCAATGAATTGCAGGTGCTCATCATCGCCAATGCAAATCCTGGCGGAGTCAAGGTAAAGACCGAGATGAATACCGACTTCAACGGCGGTATCCTCGGGGCCGACAACCCCACCTTCCATGCCACGGTGGGGTGGGACTGGATCTCGACCATCCGCGGTCGCGACATCGGCATCTGGGACGATGTTTACCTGACAAATGCCGGGGACGTGACTGTGAGCGACCCTGTCGTCACCACCACACTGACCGAGGGCGACACACTGGCCTCGATGATGCCTGCAGTGATGCTTACCAACCACCTCGACCAAGCTGTGACGGGCACGCTGCATGGCCACATCGGCGAAATCTGCTTTGAGAAATCAGTTACAATCGCTCCCAATCAAAAAATCGAGGAGTCTTTCAGCCCCCAAGAGTTCACCCAACTCATGGAGCAGCGCATGCGCCTGTGGTGGCCTAACGGCTATGGCGAGCCTTACCTCTATGATGCAGGATTTGAATTCATTATCAATGGACAGCAAAGCGACGCCATTGAGTATAAGGCGGGCATTCGTGAAGTAAAGACCGTCGATAAGGACACCAAGCTTCGCATCTACATCAATCATCGCCGGTTAGTGCCCAAGGGCGGCAACTGGGCCTTCAGCGAGAACAACCTGAATTACCGCGGGCGAGAATATGACGCTGCAGTGCGCCACCACCGCGAGATGAATTACAACATGATACGCAACTGGGTGGGCATGACTGGCGACAAGGAGTTCTATGAGGCTTGTGACCGATACGGCATCATGGTATGGCAAGATTTTTGGCTGGCCAACCCTGCCGACGGTCCCGACCCCGACAACGAGGTCATGTTCTTGGACAATGCCCGTGACCTGGTACTCAAAATCCGCAACCATCCCTGCATCGGCATCTACTGCGGCCGCAACGAGGGCTACCCGCCCATCACGCTCGACGACGGCCTGCGGCACACAGTGGCAACGCTGCATCCTGGCCTTGACTACATCTCCAGTTCGGCCGACGATGGCGTGAGCGGCCATGGACCCTACAACGCCTTAAGCCCAAAGGAATATTTCGAGAGGCAGACGGGCAAGCTGCACACCGAGCGCGGCATGCCCAACGTGATGACCTACGAGGGATTGAGCCGCACCCTCGATGCCCACCACCTGTGGCCTCAAAACCTGTATTGGGGACGGCACGACTATACGATGCAAGGAGCCCAGCGCGGCGCCTCTTTCAACCAGCTCATTACCGACAACTTCCGAGAGCCGATCTCGGCCGAGGAATTCTGCGAGTGGGCGCAATGGATCAACTACGAGGGCTACCGTGCCATGTATGAGGGCGGCAACAAGAATGCAATGGGCTTACTCATTTGGATGAGTCATCCCTGCTGGCCTTCAATGGTCTGGCAAACCTACGACTACTACCTGGAGCCCACTGCAGCCTATTTTGGCGTGAGGCATGCCTGCGAGCCGATGCATGTGCAATGGAACCCCGTCACCAACCAGGTCGAAGTCATCAACCACTCGGCAGGACATCAATCCGGCACTGTAATAGCCCAGGTTTATCTCATGGACGGCTCTCTCTTGTGGAGCAGGGAGATGCATTATGACCTTGACGATGACAGCTACATGGATGCCATGACAGTCGAGGTGCCGCATCACTTCCAGGGCCTGTATATCTTGAGATTGTCGCTCATCGACAGCAACGGCAAGCAAGTCTCGCTCAACGATTACGTACAGAGCCTCGGCAACACCAGCCGAGAGGACTTGCATGACCTGCGCCGAGCGCAATTAAGCGTAACAAAATCCGACACGGGCATCACCCTCACCAACGATGGCAATGTGCCCGCTGTGATGATCAGACTCAATCTCAAGGGCGACGATGCAGAGCAAATCCTGCCAGTCATCTACAGCGACAACTACTTCCATCTCATGCCTGGCGAGACTCGCACCATCAACATGCAGTGGAAATACGAGGATACACGGGGCACCAAACCCTATGTGGAAATCACGGGAACCAATGTAACTAAAACCTCCCTACAGTTATGACGAAACGCATTTTTGCCTCTATCATTGCTCTGGCGCTCTTGGCTCTGACTCTGAATGCCAAGGGCAAGTACCCCTATCAAAATGCCTCATTGACAATCGATCAGCGCCTTGATGACCTGCTGTCACGCATGACCATCGAGGAAATGGCTGGCCAAGTCTTGTGTCTCATGGGGTGGAATTCCTATCACATCAACGGCAAGAATGTCTGCGTTAGTGAGCAATTCCGCAACGAGGTCGATAGCCTGCATGTGGGCATGTATTGGGCGGTGTTCCGTGCCGACCCTTGGACACAAAAGACGATTGACAACGGGTTGAATCCCGCACTTGCTGCACTGGCGGCCAACGCCATGCAACGCTATGCCATCGAGCACACCCGGTTGGGTATTCCTTTATTTCTTGCCGAGGAAGCACCCCACGGGCACATGGCTATCGGCACCACGGTCTTCCCCACTGGGCTCGGCATGGCCGCCACTTGGGATCCCGAATTGATGCATCTAATGGGCGAAGTGATTGGCAAGGAAATCAGGCTGCAAGGTGGACACATCAGTTACGGGCCCGTGCTCGACCTGAGCCGCGAGCCTCGATGGTCGCGTGTCGAGGAAACATTGGGTGAAGACCCTTTCCTGAGTGGCGAGTTGGGTGCCGCAATAGTCAAGGGCACAGGAGGTGGAGACCTCAGCCTTCCCTACTCGACCATCGCAACCTTGAAGCATTTCATAGCCTATGGCACGACCGAGGGGGGCCAGAACGGTGCCCGCAGCGTTGTGGGCCCGAGGGAATTAAAGCAGGTTTTCCTGCCGCCTTTCAGGCGGGCCATTGATGCAGGGGCCTTGTCGGTCATGACCGCCTACAATTCGCTGGATGGCGTGCCTTGCACGTCTAACGGCGAATTACTCAATCATCTGCTGCGCGATGAATGGGGATTTCATCGGGGATTTGTCGTGAGTGACCTGTTCAGTATCGACGGATTAAGCGGCTCACATCGCACCGCAACCAACAGGCAAAACGCTGCCATTCAGGCCATTCAGGCCGGAGTTGACGTTGACTTGGGTGGCAATTGCTATGCTCGGCTCATCGATGCCTGCCGCCATGGGCTCATCAGTTATCAGGAACTTGAAATGGCAGCAAGGCGAGTACTAAGGTTGAAATTTGAAATGGGATTGTTTGAGCACCCCTACGTCGATGACAAGTTGGCAGCCCTGGCTGTGCATGATGCACATGCTGTCGCCACTGCCCGCCAAGTGGCCCGTGAGTCCATCACCCTGCTCAAGAACGATGGCATCCTGCCGTTGAGCAAAGACATGAAAGTCGCTGTGGTTGGCCCCAATGCCGACAACATCTACAATATGCTCGGTGACTACACCGCACCACAGCCCGACGGAAAGGTCATCACAGTTCTGCAAGGCATCAAGAACCTCATCGGTGGCGCACGTTGCACCTTTGTTAGGGGCTGCGCAATTCGCGACACGACCGGAACCGATATCGACGCAGCGGTAGCCTCCGCCAGTGATGCCGACGTGGTGATTGCAGTTGTAGGCGGATCCTCGGCAAGGGATTTCAAGACTTCCTACGAGAACACTGGTGCGGCCACCGCCATGCAGCAAGCCATCAGCGACATGGAATGCGGTGAGGGTTTCGACCGCGCCACACTGGATTTGTTAGGCGACCAAGTCGAGTTGCTCCAAGCGATGAAACAGACGGGTAAACCCCTCATTGTTGTCTATATCGAGGGGCGTCCCCTTAACAAAAATTGGGCCGATGAAAATGCCAATGCACTGCTTACAGCCTACTATCCTGGTGAACAAGGCGGCAATGCCATTGCCGATGTCCTGTTTGGGGACTATAATCCAGCAGGACGATTGCCAATTTCGGTGCCTCGACACGTGGGACAACTGCCGGTTTACTACAACAAGCCGCGCCCAGCGTCTCATGATTACGTCGAGATGAGCGCTCAGCCACTCTACCCTTTCGGCTTCGGCTTGAGCTACACGACATTCCATTACAGCAATCTTGAAATCAGCAACTCTCAAGAGGGCTCAGTGAACATCGCTTTTGATGTCACCAATACGGGCACGAGAATGGGTGATGAGGTTGTGCAGGTCTATTTGCGCCACGACAGGTCATCGGTAGTCCAGCCCGAGCGCCAGCTCAAAGCATTTGACCGGGTCACACTTGAGCCTAATCATACCAAACGCCTGACCTTAACGCTGAATAACGATGATTTTGCCATCGTTGACACTAACATGGATTGGATGGTTGAAGCAGGAGAGGTTAACATCTTGGTCGGAGCATCCAGCACCGACATTCGTTTGCAGGGCTCCGTGAATTTCACTTCTTCTTCGCCCACACATGCACGGCAGTAAACGTGCCGGCAATGAGCACAAACGCCAGAGCGGGAAAAACGGTCATCACCAGTTCCTTGTGACCCAATGCCAGCAAGTAGCCCAACGTCGGCAATGCCGCTGCTATGCACAGCAGCAGCAATCCCACGATGATGCGTATTCGGCCTTGATGATAGTGATTGCGGGTCTGTTTAGACGCAAGGTTATAACCCGCGATCATGTCATCACCCTTGCCCATCATGATCACCACGGCATTCACCACAATGATGAGCGAAATCACGCACAGTATCACAAAAGCCACCTTCATTGGTTCAAGATATAACAGATTGCAAGGGACATGTCGTGTACCAGCGATTCCTTAAGGCAACCACGGCTGCAATGCCGACACGCCATGTTGCAGTGCATCGCCACTCCCAAAACAGATCCCACAAGGGATGTTCCCGCTTCAGGTGCTCAACATAATCGTGAGTGAGCTCCAACTGTTTTTGCTGGTTCAAGTTCATGACAAACAATTTTTTGCAAATTTCAGCAAAACACTTGATTTATGCAAGTTTATTTTTACAAATCTTAGGAAAATCAAAGATAATTGCCTTAAACCGGATGTCAGGTAGCCTTTTCCGCTATGCTGCATTGCGGCTTCACGAAGTTCTTCGATATGCAGACCAACGTAAAAATATTCAAAACTATTGGCCTTATTATGACCTTGTTCAAAAAAAATTTTTGTACTTTTGTGCGTTTTAAGAGAATTTCATTTATTTCAATTAAATAATTGTTTAAAAAACAGAAAGTTATGAACATTTCGCACATCGAACACGTTGGAATCGCCGTCACCTCGCTCGAGGAGGCTATTCCTTTCTACGAGAAAATGCTGGGCTTCAAGTGCTTTGCCATTGAAGAAGTTGCTGACCAGAAGGTAAGGACCGCCTTTTTCCAGGTAGGCCAGACCAAGATTGAGCTCCTCGAGGCTACCGCCCCCGAGAGTGCTATCGCCAAGTTCATCGAGAAGAACGGTGGCCGCGGCGGCATCCAGCATGTTGCGTTTGCTGTTGAGGATGGCGTGCAGAATGCACTTGACGAGGTACAGGAAAAGGGTGGACGCGTGATTGATGCCCATCCCCGCAAGGGTGCCGAGGGCCTGAACATCGCCTTCCTGCATCCCAAGACCACTTGCGGTGCACTGTTAGAGCTTTGCGAGAACCCCAACAAGTAATAAGCCGCAGACATGGGAAAACAACTCGATAAAATCCAAGAGCTGATCGAGCGTCGCGAGAAAGCACGCCTGGGCGGTGGCGAGAAGGCCATTGCCAAGCAGCACGAGAAGGGCAAATTCACTGCCCGTGAGCGCATCAACATGCTCCTTGACGAGGGTAGCTTTGAGGAGCTGGACATGTTTGTTCAGCACCGCTGCACCAACTTCGGCATGGAGAAGAAAACCTATGACGGCGACGGCGTTGTGACTGGTTTCGGTACCGTCGGCGGCCGCCTGGTTTACGTCTTTGCTCAGGATGCCACCGTCATTGGCGGTTCGCTGGGCGAGACCATGGCACTGAAGATGTGTAAGGTTATGGACCTGGCTATGAAGCAGGGTGCCCCTGTCATCGGCCTGAATGACTCGGGCGGTGCCCGCATCCAGGAGAGCGTTAACGCCCTCGCCGGCTATGCCGAGATCTTCCAGCGCAACATCAACGCCTCGGGCGTTATCCCCCAGATCAGCGCCATCTTGGGGCCCTGTGCCGGTGGTGCCGTTTACTCCCCTGCCCTGACCGACTTCATCATCATGGCCAAGGGTATCTCCTTCATGTTCCTGACTGGTCCCAAGGTCGTTAAGACTGTGACAGGCGAGAACGTGACTCAGGAGCAACTGGGTGGTGCCAGTGTTCACGCCAGCAAGAGTGGTGTGGCACACTTTGCAGCCGAGACCGAGGAAGAGGCTATCGCCATCATCCGCCAACTGTTGAGCTACATGCCCAGCAATAACATGGAAGAGACTCCTCGCGTGGAGTGCACCGATCCCATCGACCGCGTGGAGGATGCCCTGAACAGCATCATCCCCGAGAGCGCCAACGACCCCTACGACATGTATCAGGTCATCAGCGCCATCGTCGATAACGGTGAGTTCCTCGAGGTACACAAGGACTTTGCCAAGAACATCATCGTTGGTTTCGCACGTTTCAACGGACAGTCGGTCGGCGTCGTTGCCAACCAGCCCAACTGCATGGCAGGTGTGCTCGACGTGAACGCCTCCAAGAAGGGCGGCCGCTTCGTCCGCTTCTGCGACGCTTTCAACATCCCCTTGGTAACGCTGGTTGACGTGCCCGGCTTCCTGCCTGGTACCGGTCAAGAGTACAATGCCGTGATCATGAACGGCGCCAAGTTGCTCTACGCCTATGGCGAGGCAACCGTGCCCAAGGTGACCGTTACACTGCGCAAGAGCTACGGCGGATCTCACATCGTGATGAGCTGCAAGCAGTTGCGTGGTGACTTGAACTACGCATGGCCCAGCGCCGAGATCGCCGTGATGGGCGCTGCCGGTGCTGCCGAGATCCTGTATGCTAAGGACAGCAAGAACTTCAAGACCCAGGCCGAGGAGGCCAAGGCCGCTGGCGACGAGAAGAAGGCCAAGGAACTGCTCGAGCAAGGCAAGAAGTTCATCCAGGAGAAGGAGGACGAGTACAACAACCTCTTCTGCACGCCTTACAATGCAGCCCGCTATGGCTACATCGATGACGTGATTGAGCCCAGAAACACCCGCTTCCGTGTGATCCGCGCCCTCGAGGTGCTGCGCACCAAGAAGTTGACCAACCCTGCCAAGAAGCACGGCAATATTCCCTTGTAATCAATGCAATCTGTTATGAGTAAAAGAGCATTGACACTGATGCTGCTGTGTGCCATCCTCGCACTGCCCACGCTGGCCCAGGGCCGCAAGAACGTGCGCATCAACGAGGTTATGGTTCAGCAGGACACCACGGGCGGCAATGGCTGGGTCGAGTTCTACAACTCGTCCTATGGAACCAATGCCGTCGAGAAGATGTTCATCACCACGCTTAGCCGCGAGGAGATTCAGAAGGTCTTCGACATGAACAAGGGCACTAACAAGAAGCCCAATCAGGTGCTGCTCGAGCTGTGTGAAGCACGGCCCATGGACATCTATGAGATTCCCCGTGGCGACGAGCGCAACACCAAGATCGCTCCACGCACCCACTTTGTCATGGAAGCCGACGGCAACCCCAAGGCTGGCACGTTCCACATGCCCTTTACCTTCACTGCCGGCAAGGACAATTATATCGCCCTCTATGACGTGAATGGTGACCTCGTTGACGACGTGACGGTTCCCGCCACGCTTAATACAGGTGAGACCTATGCCATCAAAGCCGAAGGCCGTCTGCCCAGCATATTGAACGACAACATTCCAGCTGACTCCATTTGGACAGTAAAAGACGGTAAGACTATCGAGACCGCTATCACCAAGGGTAACTACAACATCCGTGAGGTGAACGAGAACATCGATGCTTTCCACGAGAAGGATCCCCACGGATACTGGATCGCCCTGCTGGCAATGTCGGTAGTGTTCAGTGCATTGGCCATCCTCTACATCTGCTTCAAGTTGTTCGGCGTCTTCAGCCGGCGCGGCAACAAGGACAACGAGACCGTTGCCAGTGCTCCTGCTGCACAGGCTGCCGCTGCTGTTCCTGCAAGTGGAGACCTCGACGGCGAGAAAATGGCTGCCATCTGCTTCGCCTTGTATCAGCACCTCAATGCACACGACCACGAGAGCGGCGTGCTCACGCTTAACTCCCGCGACGGTTCGGCATGGGGCAGCAAGGCTGGCATGATGCGCGAATTACCTGTTATCAAGAAATAATCACTAACTAAAAATCATTCACTCTAATGAAGGAATATAAATATAAAATCAATGGTAACGAGTATAATGTTGCCATCGATAACATTGAGGGCAATATCGCCCACATCCAGTTGAACGGTGTGGCCTATGACGTTGAGTTGCCCGAGCAGCCCAAGGCCGCTCCCGCAGTCAAGCGCGTTGCCGTCAGCGATGCGCCCGCTGCCGCGCCCAAGCCCGCAGCTCGCAAGGCTGCGCCCGCTGCCGGCGGTCACGTGATCGAGTCGCCGCTTCCCGGCGTCATCAAGGACATCTTTGTCAAGGTTGGCCAGCAGGTTAAGGCCGACGACGTCGTGTGCATCCTCGAAGCCATGAAGATGGGCAACGAGATTCACGCTGGCGTTGACGGTACAGTCAAGAGCATCGAGGTTTCCAAGGAGGATTCGGTTCTCGAGGGTAACACTATCATGGTAATCGGTTAAATGTTAAATAACCATGGTACTGCTTGACAATTTCCTTTTCACCAAGTTGTTGGACTTCTGGCATTTTACCGGATTCTACAACTTCGACTACACCAACCTGATCATGATCTTGGTCGGCCTCTTTTTCATCTATCTGGCCATCAAGCATGATTTTGAGCCCATGCTGCTCGTGCCCATCGGTTTCGGTATCCTGATTGGTAACATTCCGTTCCAGCCAGGCAACGAGATTGGCATCTATGAAGAGGGCTCCGTGCTCAACATCTTGTATCAAGGTGTCCGCAACGGATGGTACCCGCCGTTGATCTTCCTCGGCATTGGTGCCATGACCGACTTTGGGGCGCTCATTGCTAACCCCAAGCTGATGCTTGTGGGTGCGGCCGCCCAGTTCGGTATCTTCGGTGCCTACATGATCGCCCTTGCCTTGGGATTCATGCCCGACCAGGCCGGCGCTATCGCCATCATTGGCGGTGCCGACGGACCCACCGCTATCTTCCTGTCCTCTAAACTGGCTCCCAACCTGATGGGTGCAATCGCTGTGAGTGCCTACAGTTACATGGCGCTCGTGCCGGTGATTCAACCGCCCATCATGCGCCTGCTCACGACCGAGAAGGAGCGCAAGATGCGCATGAAGCCCGCCCGCAAAGTGAGCCAGAACGAGAAGATTCTTTTCCCGATCTTTGGTTTGATCCTCACTTGCTTTGTCGTGCCCTCGGCTATCCCCCTCCTGGGTATGCTCTTCTTTGGAAACCTGCTGCGTGAGAGTGGCGTGACCAAACGTCTTGCACACACTGCCAGCAATGCCATGACCGACATTGTGACCATCCTGCTGGGTATGACCGTGGGTGCTTCAACCCAGGCTTCGCAGTTCCTGACCAAGGAGACCATCTTCATCTTCTTCCTCGGTTTCTGCGCCTTTGTCATCGCCACCTGCTCGGGGGTCTTGTTTGTGAAGATCTTCAACCTCATCCTGCCCAAGAGCAAGAAGTTGAACCCGCTTATCGGTAATGCCGGCGTGTCGGCCGTTCCCATGGCTGCGCGCATCAGCAACGATCAGGGACTCAAAGCCGACCCCAGCAACTACCTGCTCATGCACGCCATGGGTCCCAACGTGGCCGGCGTGATCGGCTCGGCAGTTGCAGCAGGTGTCCTCCTGGGCTTCCTCGGATAATTTCAAGAGAAATTCCTTTTGTCTTTATATTCAAGGCGACCTCCACATGGGGCCGCCTTGTTTTTTGATTTTTTTTAAAATATTCTATATAAAATAGGGAAAGTGATATATAATTTGACTACTTTTGCACATGAAAAATCGATTAATCACTAATAACTATGGCTGAACTCAAAATCTTTTCGGGAACTAATTCGCGTTACGTCGCACTTAAAATTGCTAAACAACTCGGGGTTGAACTTGGAAAAATCAACATCATGCATTTTGCTGATGGCGAGTTTGAGGTCTGCTACGAGGAGCCTGTTCGTGGTGCCGAGGTCTACCTTGTGCAATCCACCTTCAACAGCAGCGAGAACCTCATGGAGCTATTGCTCATGGTAGACGCCGCTAAGCGTGCTTCGGCTCATTCGGTAATTGCCGTTATTCCCTATTTTGGCTGGGCACGGCAGGACCGCAAGGACAAACCACGCGTCTCCATCGCTTCTAAATTGGTTGCCAACCTACTGATTGCAGCAGGCATTGACCGCCTGATTACCATGGATTTGCATGCCGACCAGATCCAGGGCTTCTTCGACATCCCGGTGGACCATCTTTATGCTTCAACCATGTTCGTGCCCGACATCGCATCACTCAACCTCAAGAACATGGTCATCGCTTCACCCGATGTCGGCGGTGCTAAGCGGGCCAATTCCTATGCCAAGTATTTCAATACTCCTCTTGTTCTCTGCCACAAGCAGCGACTGCAGGCCAATGTCGTGGAAAACATGACAATCATTGGCGACGTCAAGGATAAGGATGTCATTCTCATCGACGACATGGTTGATACGGCTGGCACAATCTGCAAGGCGGCCTCACTGATGAAGGAACACGGAGCAAGCAGCGTGCGCGCCTACATCTCTCACGCCGTCATGAGCGACCCGGCAAGCGAGCGTGTCACCAACAGCGGACTCGACGAACTGGTGATCAGTGACAGCATTCCATTCGACACCGAGAAGTGTCCCAAGGTGAGAGTCCTCAGCGTCGATAAACTATTTGCACACACTATACAGCACGTCAACCTCAAGAAATCAATCAGCTCAGTTTTCCTGTTCAAGTAAACGGCAACAGCAATCCCTTGAGTGTGAATTCATAATAACGGCGCGAGACAACATCTTGCGCCGTTACTCTATTCAGGAATCATGATTGATGGAAACATCACTTCGTCATGCGCTTGAGCACGTTATAACTCGGCAACACTCCCAGCTCTCCGGCCTTGCTCAGGTCGGCAATGCCCTTTGTCTTGTTGCCCATGCGCAGGTACATCAACCCGCGGTTGTAATATGCCTCAGCCAAGTCGGGCTTCATCTCGATAGCCGTTGTGTAACAACTGATCGCACTCGTGACATCGCCTTGAAGCATATACACGTTACCCTTGTTATAATAGGCGTACACGTTCCTCGGCGATAACTTGATGACCTGGTCAAGATCTTTCTGCAGCAAGTCAAGCGTCGTCACGTCTTGACGCTGGCGCAGCATGGCTTTCGACTTCCTATCAGGGGCATCTGCAAGGGCATCAACTTTGTTCGCATCGTTGGCGAGTGCCATGAGATACTCCATGTAGTGAGCGTTGGCGCGCAGGAAATAGGCCAGCATGAACGATGGGCTCAGCTCTATCGCTGCATCAGCATCACCGATGGCCGAATCCGGATTCTTGACAAGCAAGTAGTCCATTCCGCGAGCAAAGTAGTCGACACTACGGGGCTTAGTATTAATCAACAGTGAATTATAGTATTCAATATCAGCAAAATGCAGCTGGATTTCCTCGGCAGTCAACTGTGTCTCACCACTGATTAGTGTCAAGGTTCCCGGCAGCAGTTTAGATTCATTGATGTCGCCAATCTCCTTGATGTAATAGGGATTGCTGTTCAACCTGTTATCCTGTGCATAATAGGACAATGAGAACATCGGCATCGGCTCCACCTCGATGTTGTCATTCTGGATATGACCTCGCTGGCGGTTGGCATATTCTGGCTTCACTGGGTCCTTGTCTGGAACGGTAAGCAGTGTGTTGAAACGGTCCATGATTTCCTCGGCCGTCTCTGGTTCCTCTTCCACCGACAGCGCTCGTTGTTCCGCCTTCTTAATGGCTGCGGCTGCCTCAATTTCAGCAGGATTGAAGGTGGACACATGCGTCTTGTTGCGGCGGAATATAGCCATGGCGCGCTCATAGTCCGCATCGCTGCCCTTGATGTCTCCCATACGGCGTTTGGCCTCCCCTCGTGCCATATACCCGGCCTCAAAGTCTGGATACTTCTTCAGGATGGAGGTAAAGTCCTTGACAGCTTCGCTGTATTGCCTTGTCCTCATGTGCAACAATGCGCGGTTATATAGTGCCATGAAGTTGGCAGGGTTTTTCTTGAGCACATAGTCAAAGTCAAGGATGGCTTTATTGTTATCGCCCACCTCGGCTCGCAACAGACCTCGGTTGAAGTGCGCTTCCTGGCTTGTCGGATCAAGCCCGATGGCATAGTCATAATCAGCCATCGCACCAAAGTAGTCATCCAGATTGTACTTCATGTAGGCCCGGTTAATAAAGTAACCGGCATACCGCGGTTCAAGAGTGATGGCGCTGTCCATGTCGAGAACCGCCGACTCAAAGTCCTGTTTCGTGCGGGCGGTGATCTCGGCCCGCATGACATAGGCGCTCGCATTGTTCTTGCTCAGGGCAATACCATGATTCAGGTTCTCAAGGGCCAACATCGTATCCTTCCGGGCAAGGTTCATCTGAGCCAGACCAATGTAGGCTCGGCCGTTGCGACGGTCAAGCGACAACAGGCGGTCAAACGTCTGCTCTGCCTCATCATAGTTTCTCAACGCGCTCTCACACACCGCACGGTTAATGAGCAGGTTCTTGTCCTCTGGCATCAACTTCAAGCCTGCATCATAGTCCTCAACAGCTCCTTTGTAGTCACCCATATTCTGCCTCGACACGCCGCGCACCTGATAGGCGTCAACGATAAACGGGTTGCGTTCAATGGCCATGCCTGCATCCAGCTCGGCTCCTTGATAATCCTCCAGACTGATCTTCGCCACCGAGCGGTAAAAGTATGGTTCAGCAAGAAATGGCTTGGCCTTAATCGCTTGGTTGAAATATTGGATAGCAAGGATATAGTCCTCAAAATATAGCGCGTTGCGGCCAATGTTCACCACCTGGTCAGTATTGATCTGAGCCCATGATGCGATAGTACTGAAAAACATCGACAACAACAGCACCACTATTCGACGATATGTAGTTGATCTAACGTTCATCTTTACATTAAAGTAACGGCAAAAATAACTCAAAATTTCACCTTGAGCAAATATCACTTGACGATACCCGCATTTTTCACATTTTATCGCATATTTTCTTAAAAACGGCTAAAGGATTTGGTCGTGTGAGGAAAAAGAGCGAAATTTGAAGTTTGAAATCAATAGTGACCTTTTTTAGACATGAATAAATATATCATACTCTCTCTACTGCTGGCCTTCCTCTTGGCTCCTGCCACGATGGATGCCCGCAAGAAGAAAGACAAGAAACAGGACAAACGAGCCATCGATATCGAGAATGCTACGGCCGACGTCGAGCAGCCATTGCGCCTTCTTACCATCAACAACCCTGCCCAACAACTCTACGGCGAGTGGGATATCGTCTCGATTCGCAAGAAGAAGGTCTACACCCTCGAACGCGCCTACATCTATCTTGACTTCGCTGGAGGCAACAAGGTCTATGGCAATAACGGCTGTAACACCATCAACGGTTCCTTCCAAATTCATGGCGACAACATCAAGTTCAACGACTTCATCACCACTGGTGAGTCGTGCAGCAATGTCACCAGCGAGAAGACAATCATGCATGCACTGGCCGACACGCGACGTTTCTCCGTCGAGGCCCAGTACAACGTTCAGTACATGAACCTCATGAACGCCAAGGGCAATGTCATCATGGTGCTCAAGAGGCACAACCTTGACGCCATGAACGGCGCATGGCTGGTCAAGGAAATCAATAGTGAGAACGTTGCACAGATGAATATGCGAGTGGTCATCGACGCCGTCATGCAGACCATTCATGGCAATACCGGATGCAACATCATCAATGGTGTCATCACACTCGACCCCGCCAAGGACATGGCCATTCAGTTCGAGGATCTCCACTCATCTCAATATGACTGCGAGGCCATCGACCACGAGACTGCATTGCTCCTCGCGCTCGAATCCAGCGAGACTTGCAAGCGCATCAACCAGTACGAGATGGCGCTCCTCGACAACAAGGGAAACATCGTCATCGTGCTCCAGCGCATCAACTTGCGGTAATCAGCACATTTATTTTCCAATCACACATACAATGCGCCCCGTCATAACCTTTGCTGCTGGTTGACGGGGCGCTCGGCATTATCGCTCACAACGAGCTTTCATCTATTACCGCTTTTATTGATCATATTTCATTTCATCTCATCTCTCAAGAACAATTAACTGACTTCAAGATTTCTCACCTGTGCTTTTTGTCTCGATAAGGCAGTATCTTGCCATACAGCGTGATGTCATACCCACCTGTGATGTGCGCAACAGCACTGTTGGTATTATGGAACAGCGTGATGTCAATGTTCGCGTTCACCTTGCCGCTGATGAGTTGATACTGCATGTACACGTCACCATTGTCGGCATATTCAATGCGTTTGTTGCGCACCTTGCCTTTTCCGGTCCAGCCGCCCAATCCGTTACTTAACGGAGCTCCCGTGTTAATCGCATACTGCAGGATGCCGTCTTCATTCTGAACAAGAATAAAGTTGGAATTAGGATTGATGTCATAGTGACGATAACCCATTTTACCGATCTGGATATAGTCTGCTATCAGGACAAAGTAACCACGGCGCATCGAGTTCGATGCCTTGCCATACGCCACGTCATCACTCAGCTCTCGCATTCGTTTCTCGCGTTCCTTGATCTCCTGTTTCGATTCTTGAACCGGCTCAGCAGGTGTTATCATCTCGAGCTTCACGTTCTCGTCTGTCTCAATATCAACGACTTCGGTCGACGTAGTCTGCGCTGACAGCACCAAGGGGATGACAGCACTTAATGCCAATACTAATTTCTTCATTGTGTCGAGGTTTTAATGATTATTATTTGTCTATTAGACCTCATGAGTAAAAAAATGTTTAATTTTGTGTGCCAAAAAAAATACAAAAATCACGATGGACAAAAGAACCGACAACAAGCTGAGCACACGACTGCTCCTGATTTTGGGGTTAATGGGGATTGGACTGATCTTCGCCTCGCTGCTCAGCGTGTTTTTCGTTAATCAGGGCTTACTCACCTTGCTCGTCATTCAGGATGTCTTCGCTTTCATCATCCCTGGCTTAGCGGCAATGGCCATTCTCTACCGTCAGCCTCTTCAGGTGATGGGGCTCAGCAAAGCTCCTTCTTGGCAGGCTCTTCTCATCATCATTGCTTTCTACATCGTGTCCCTCCCTGGCATGAACTGGCTCGTTGACCTCAACCAGGCTATGACCTTGCCGGCATGGATGAGCGGCATGGAGAATTGGATGCGCCAAACCGAGGACGCCGCAGCACAAGCCACCCAAAACATCCTCGACATCAACAACATCGGCCAGTTGCTGGCCACCGTATTCGTCGTCGGATTTATGGCGGGCTTGAGCGAGGAGATTCTCTTCCGTGGTTCCATACAGCAAACAATGATGGACAGCCGCATGGGCCCTCATGTCGTGGTGTGGAGCGTCGCTATTGTGTTCAGCGCTTTTCACATGCAGTTCTACGGTTTCTTCCCGCGCATGGTCTTGGGGTTGTGGCTCGGCTATCTTCTTTTTTGGAGCCGCTGCCTGTGGGTCCCCATCTTGGCGCACACTCTCAACAATAGCACTGTTGTCTTCATGAGCTACCTGGCCAACATGAAACTGATTCCCGAGGGATTCGGCGACAGCATCGGCATCCCAGCACAGGGCGACATGCCTTGGCTCGCCATCACAAGCATCATCGCCAGCATCGCATTGGCCGTTTACGCCCAGCGCCATTTCAAGAACGCCAATCAGTCTACCGCTCTGTCATGACACGCCACTGCTGGTCACTTGACGCTGATACCGTCACGACGCATCATGGCATCGATGGTGGGAGACGCTCCTCTGAATCGCTTGTACAAGGTCATCGGCGATTCGGTACCGCCGCGTGAGAGCACGTTCTCCTTCCACGACTTGGCCGTCTCCTGGTCAAATATCCCCTCTTGCTTGAATTTGTCAAAGGCGTCACACTCTATCATTTCAGCCCACTTGTAGCCATAATAGCCGGCGGCATACCCGCCCGAGAATATGTGGGTGAACTGTGGCGACATGATGCAACCTTCAACGGGCTCAAAAGCCTGAACCCCCCGCACGGCATTACGTTCAAAGTCATAGGCTTCACCCTCAAACGGGGATGTAATGCTGTGCCATGCCATATCAATATAACCAAACCCCAGTTGACGCACGCACGCATAGGCCGCACCATATTGTGACGAAGCTATCAGTCGGTCTATCAATTCCTGCCGAACGGGCTCTCCAGTCTGGTAATGACGAGCAAAGCTATCCAGGAATTCTCGCTCATACACATAGTTCTCGTTGAACTGCGACGGCACCTCCACAAAGTCGCGATACACGTTGGTACCCGACAACGACTGGTATTTGCAGCGGGTCAACAACTGGTGCAACGCATGCCCGAACTCGTGCATGAATGTCTCCACCTCGCGTATGGTCAGCAGCGACGGTTTGTTATCTGTGGGGCGAGTGAAATTCATCGTCAGCGTCACCAACGGGCGCACGTCATTGCCGTTCTCATCGATATACTGCTCTCTGAAGCTTGTCATCCAAGCTCCACTCTGCTTGGTGGAACGTGGGAAGAAATCCATATATAGCATTCCCACGGCACAGCCATTCTCGTCGGTAACGTCATAGACCTCAACCTCAGGATGGAACACCTGGGCATCGTGGTTTGCGATAAAACGCAGGCCATACATCCGCTTGGCAAAGCCAAACACGCCCTTGGTTACCTGACTCAACTCAAAGTAGGGCCTCAACAACTCGTCGTTGATTTCAAACATCGAGTCTTTCTCCTTATTACTATAGTAACTGTAGTCCCAGGGCATGAGTTTGACGGCCTCACCCTCCAGTTCGGCTGCAAATGCAGTCAACCGCTCCATCTCGCGGCGTTCCACCGGAAGATAAGCGTCCCTCAACTGATCAAGCATCTGGTACACGGCAACTGGCGACTCGGCCATCGTGTGCTGCAGCTTATATTCGGCAAATGTCTTACAGCCCATCAGTTTAGCGATTTCCAAGCGGGTGTTGGCAATCTCACGCAGCACTTCCAGATTGCAGAAATCTCCACTGGTGCACTGCCGGTTATACATCTTATACAGTTTCTCGCGCAGGTCACGGCGCTCGCTGTATTTCATAAAGGGGACATAGCTCGGCGCATCCAGTGTCACCAGCCACGCATCCTCACGGCCCTTTTCTTTAGCTGCCTGTCGGGCGGCGTCAATGGCGCTCTCGGGCAACCCTGCAAGGTCGTCCTCGCTAAGCCACATTTCATATCGCGATGTCTCCTTCAGGGCGTTCTGGTCAAACTTCAAGGTCAACTCAGTAAGCCGTTTCGACAATTCGCGGTATCGATCACGGTCTGCGCCCTGCAGGTTGGCTCCACTGCGCACAAAGCCGTCATATGTCTCGCGCATCAGCTTCTCGTCCTCAACATCGTGGCGTGAAGCATCGTAGTGATCGTGTACACGCTTAACCCGCTGCCACAGCTTCTCGTTCAGGGTGATACTGTTATAATGCTCACTCAGCAGCGGTGCCATTCGATTGCTCACTTCCATCAATGCGTCATCTGCGTTGGCCGACAACATCGCATAGAACACGCCCAGCACGCGGTTCAGCAACGACCCTGCGCGTTCCAGGGCCACGATAGTGTTCTCAAATGTCGCATCATCGGCATTCTCTGCTATTGCCCTCACCTCGGATTCATGTTCTTTGATACCTTCTTTGATGGCTGGCTCATAATCACCCGTCGTGATTCGGTCAAACGGTATAGATCCTCCCGACGTCATGAACGGCCTCAAGAATATATTATCTACCATATCTCTTATCTTTTATCTTTTATCTCTTATCTTTTATCTCTTATCTTTTATCTCTTATCTTTTATCTCTTATCTTTTATCTCTTATTCCAGGTCCACAACAGTGATGCCTGCTCCGCCAAACTGCACATGCTCATCTTTAAACGACTTCACACCATTAACCGTGTGCAGGTATTCTCTGATGGCCACTTTCAGCGCACCGGTCCCTGTGCCGTGCAAGATGCGTACCCGCTGGGCACTGAACTGGATAGCGTCATCGATAAAGTACGTGATGGCCTGCAGCGCCTCGTCTGCCCTCATGCCTCGCACGTCAATGTCTGGCTTGAACTTGAGTTGACGGGTGCGTATCTCGTCGGTCGTCGTGCGACCTAGCGATTCTGCTTTCGGCGACTTTTCCTTGCGCATCGTGCGCTCAACCTTATCGGCCTCAATGCGCGTCTTGATGTTGCCAAATGCCACCAGCGCATATTTCTCATCGATGCCGATGAGCGTGCCCACCGTCACCGTGCCCTTGATCACCACATTGTCTCCGGCTTGCAATGGCCGCTCCTTGGCAAGCGGATTAGCCACTGACTTTTTCTTGGGGGGTCTGCGGTGAGCTTTGTCTTTAGGTGTCAGCTCTTTAAGTCGATCCGGCGCTTCAGGATCTTCGGCATTGAGCCGTTTCTTGAACTCATCCAGTTGTCGCCTTAGTTCCTTGGTACGCTCTTTTTCCGCTTGCTCCCGCCTGATCTCCTTGATCGTTCGCTCAATTTGGGCATTACTGCCTTGCAATATTTCCTGAGCCTCCGCACGGGCGTCATGGATGATTTGGCGGTGTTCTGCCCTGATGTTGTCAAGGCGCTCGTCATAGTCGGCTATCATTTGGTCAAGACGCTTCTCCTTGGCGCGCACGTCCTGGCGCTTGTTTTCCCAGTAGCGGCGGTCACGCACGATATCAAGCAGATACTTGTCCATGTTGATGTAATCGCTGCCCACTATCTCGCTCGCCTTGTCTATCACCTGTTGCGGTAAGCCTGTCTTACGAGCAATCTCAATGGCAAACGAACTGCCTGGATAACCCATCGACAACTGGAAGAGTGGCTGCATGCGCTGACGGTCATACAGCATGGCTCCGTTGACAACGCCTTCGGTCACGTCGGCAAAATGCTTAAGGTTTTGATAATGCGTCGTCACCACGCCCATCATCCCGTGCTCGTTGAGTTGTTCAAGGATGGACTGCGCTATGGCTCCGCCTATCTGAGGCTCCGTGCCGCTTCCCATCTCATCGATCAGGATCAGGGTTTCCTTGCCGCCTTTCGATAAGAACAGCTTCATGTTCTGCAAGTGGCTGCTGTAGGTGCTCAGGTCATTCTCGATACTCTGCTGGTCACCAATGTCGATGAAGATGTCACGAAATAGCCCCATGTGTGAATTGTCGCGCAAGGTCGGCAACAAACCGCACTGCATCATGTATTGCACCACACCAACGGTTTTCAGGCACACCGATTTACCGCCCGCGTTAGGCCCCGATATCACCAGGATGCGGTCTCTCTTGTTCAGGGTGATGTTCAACGGAACCACTTCCTTGCCTTGGCCACGCAACGAGAGCAGCAGAGCAGGATGTATCGCTCTATACCACTCCACCACTGGTTTGCGGTCCACATGGCACATTTGAGCACCAACGTCCTGGGCAAACAAGGCCTTCGCTCTTATGAAGTCCAATTGACCAAGGGTTTCAAGCACGCCGCTCAACTCATCAAGGTGTGGCCTGATCTGGTCTGTCACCTCAGTGAGTATCCTTATGATTTCTCGAGCAATCTCGGCTTCGGTCTCTCTGATGCGGTTATTGGCTTCAACAATGGCATCGGGTTCAATGAATACTGTCTTTCCTGTTGAGCTCTCGTCATGCACAATGCCATGAAGTTTGCGTTTGTTCATGGCACTCACGGGAAGAACCAGCCTTCCGTCTCGCAACGAGGGCTGCACGTCATTGTCAAGGATACCGTCCTGCTTGCCCTGAGCAATAATCCGGCGCAGGGTGCCGTTGATGCTGCTCGTCACTCGGGCAATCGATGTGCGCAGCTCGTGCAGGTGCGGCGACGCCGTGTCCTTGACATTGCCGGCCTTGTCCAGTACCTGACCGATGGCTGTGCTCAGTTCAGGAAAAGACTGCATCCCGCGGGTGAGGTCTCGCAGGCGGGGATATGGCGTGGATCCGTCTCCTTCGGCAGCAAAAAAACGAACAACCTGACCAACGGTTACCAACAACCGTTGCAGGTCAAACAGGCGCTCTGCCGACAGGAATGTGCCAGGCGTCGACACCTCTTTCAGAACCAACCGCAGGTCAAAATAATAGCTCAGCGGGAACTCCTTTCCGCTCTGGACAATCGATAGAAACTCATTGGTTTCCTCAAGCCACCGCAACACCTCGTCACGGTGAACCGAGAAATGAAGACGTGGCACGTTTGCTGCACCCAGCGCGCTCACGCAATGACGCTCCAGTTCGCGCCGCACGGTATCAAAACCTATCTTGGACTCAAATGATGAGGGATAAATCATAGCACAAAATTAGTGCAACTCACACGGCACACCAAGCAAAAAAACATTTTTTTACGCGTCCTTTGCGCAAAATAAGCCCTTTTTATCAAAATTTAGTCTTTTTTCGCCATTCAAACAAATTTTTACTAATTTTGCGACATCATCAATCAAATCTTATCAATCTGATTCTGGAAAAACAGTGCCCGTACAATGGAACACAATTCCTTCTACGGGCACTTTTTTCATTTTAACTGACCAAAAATTGACTTATTCAAAAATATTTGACTACATTTGCAAGTTATATAAATTGAAATGTAATTAACCTAACATTAATAACTAACTCAAATTTTTATGAAGAAATTATTTTTCGCATTACTCGCTTCGGCCATTGCTATCAATGTAATGGCCGATGACAAGGTCGTTGTACCCGACAGCACCGGTTTCAAGTTCACCGATACCAAGGTCATTCGCCACACCCCTGTTAAGGACCAGAACAAGTCCGGTACGTGCTGGTGCTATTCCACCAACTCTTTCTTCGAGAACGAGATCCTTCGTCTTTCCGGCAAGGAGGTGCACCTCAGCGAGGGGTTCGTGGTTAACCACTGCTACTATGACAAGGCCATCAAGTACGTTCGCATGGACGGTGAAATCAACTTTGCCGAGGGTGGAGCTGCCGAGGACGTCCCCTACGTTTGGCGCAACTACGGTATGGTTCCCAACGAGGTCTACACCGGCATGACCTATGGCGACAAGAAGTTCGACACCAGCGAGCTCACTGCGCTGCTCAGCGGATATGTTGGCACCATCAACAAGCGCAGCCTCAAGAAACTCACGCCTGCATGGAAAGATGGTCTCCAGGCCATTCTCGATAGCTACATGGGCAAGATGCCCGAGTCTTTCGTCTACGAGGGAAAGACCTACACTCCACAGACATGGGCCGCAAGCCTCGGACTCAACATGGACGACTACGTGCCCATCTGCTCTTTCAACCACCACCCCTACTATCAGCCATTCATTCTCGAGGTGGCCGACAACTGGCTCTGGTCCAGCTACCAGAATGTTCCCATCGATGAACTCATGGAGATTGCCAACTATGCCATCGACAACGGTTACAGCATCGCATGGGGTGCCGACGTCAGCGAGAAGGGATTCAAGTGGCGCAACGGTTATGCCATACTCCCCGTCGAGAAGGAGGTTCCCGATGCAGCCGGTACCGACATGGCGCGTTGGGCACAACTCAGCGACAAGGACCGTGAGGCCGAACTCTGGGACATCAAGGGCCCGGTCAAGGAGGAATGGGTAAGCCAGGAGAAGCGACAGGAGATGTTCGACAACAAGCTCACCACCGACGACCACGGCATGGTGATCATGGGCAAGGCCGTTGACCAGGAGGGTAACCGATACTTCAAGGTTCAGAACAGTTGGGACACCAACCAGCTCTATGACGGTTACTTCTATTGCAGTGAAGCCTTCTTCCGCGCCAAGACCATGAACATCCTCGTCCACAAGGATGCCATCCCCGCCAAGATTGCCAAGAAGATGGGGATCAAGAAGTAATGAATAATGGCAGTGAACAGTGAACCGTTAAACAGTTCACTGTTCACTATTTACAATAAACTTTAAACTGATAACTGAAAAAAATGAAAGCTTTAAACACCGACAAGGCTCCTGCAGCCATTGGACCTTACAGTCAGGCTATCCGCACCGGCAACATCGTCTTCGTTTCTGGACAACTTCCCATCAACCCCGAGACCGGGGCTTTCCCCGAGGGTGGAATCAAAGAGCAGACACACCAGAGCCTCAAGAATGCACAAGCCATTCTTCAAAGCGAGGGTCTCGACCTCAAGGATGTTGTTAAAACTACCGTTTTCCTCAGCGACATCGCCAACTTCGCTCCCATGAACGAGGTTTACGCCGAGTACTTCTCTGCACCCTACCCCGCGAGGTGCGCATTTGCAGTCAAGGATCTGCCCAAGGCTGCACTCGTCGAGATTGAGCTCATTGCCGAAGCTCACTAACCCCCTTTAAAATATTAAGGAATTCAAGTTTCTAAAGTAGCTACGCCACTTTAAAAACTTGAGTTAAGGAATAGACGCGAACCAGCTCTTGGTGCCGCGTCTTTTTTTAACACAATCATACCTTAACAATCATTAACATGACAATGCCTTCTTTTGGCACACTACCACCTTACCTTTGCCCCAAAAAAAGAAAAACACAAATGAAAAAAAAACACCCATCACATCCTGGCCAAAAGGAACCCGCCATATCAAGCTCTTCCAGTAAGCGCCCTCGTGTCACGTGGATCGAGGCTCTGCCTCGATAAAGCACAGTCATCCGCCTCAATATAATAAGATTAATAAACTATATCACCATGCATTACAATCGCAAACCACTCATCGGTGACCTCGATCCCTGGGATCACCTGTTCATCAACATTGACAACGATGAAATCGGCAGTAACCGCCCCCACTCCATCCTCAACATCGGTGGAGCGACAATGCTCCATCAGCACGAGATCACAATCCTCACTGGCTCCACTCATTGCAGAGCCCATGCCGTTGCCAAGATGATAGCAGCAGCTGTCATCAGTGGCAGCTATCCCTACGCCCAGTCTGTTCAGGTGGCTTCCGATCACGACCACGGAAACAAGGTCCTCTGGATCGACTCCGTGCACTCATTCTATAGTTGCTGCGCTATCATCGACGACCTCAAGAACAGCTTCTCTGTCAACTGCAACAACCTGCGCTTCATGTGTCTCGACGACATTGGATGTTTCAACGAGAGGTATGAAGAAGTCCTCGGGGCTATCATCAAGGCCATTGGCGACTTCAAGCCAAGCCTTGTCATCATCGACGACCTTGATCACCTCGCCGTCGACTGCGGCTACAATGCAACCGAGAACTTCTATCTCATGATGCGCGAAGTTCTTGACTACAACAGCATTTCACTACTCTGCGTCGGCTACAACCTCATCGGGCGTGCCAAGAGCACAGCCGGATCCATCGGCAAGAGACTTTTCGGCGCTACCAATAACATCTTCCGTGTCTCCAACAGGGGCAATCTCAACATCGTTGAACAAATCAAGTGCGTCACGGGAGACGGCAACACTGAGTTCGCTTTCACTGTCAATGAGAAGAACTTCCCGCAGCAAGTCGTTGTCTCCCATGCCGACGACGATGTCAACCTGCATTTAGCCGACAATGCAGCCATGCGCGACCTCTTTTCCGCAGCCATTCCGCAAGGACAGGAAATCACGCCACAGCAACTCGTCAACAACATCAACAAGTGGCAAGACACTTTCAGGAAATTCAAGCGACAGCGGTTCATCATTGCCTCTGCTCTCGCATCTGGCATCATCAACCGCACTGCACACGGCAATTACCGCATGGCCACTGCAAACTCTCATGATACAGCCGCATCTCCCGACGCATCCTCCGGTTTCTTCGATTATTATATCAATAAGCTCAAGATTACCAACAAGATACAGCCCATTCCGCCACAATACAAAATCAATTCATTAACATTTATTAAGAATCCCGCACCACCCTCACTTGATAACGGGCACTGACCAGTAGCATAGCGATAACGCTCTTCTACACGCTCTCTTGATGATTTCATTTCTGAAAAATCTCAGAGTCCCCTTAACTTTACACTCACAAACAGTCAACTCTAACCACTAAAAATCATTATCTTTGCAGTCCTAAACATTCTCATGAGAACTATCGGTAATGGAATATAGATTACATAGTGAATACGAGCCAACAGGCGATCAGCCGCAAGCCATCGAGGAACTGGCCAACGGCGTTAACGACGGTGTCCCTTTCCAGACTCTTTTAGGCGTCACGGGCTCCGGTAAAACCTTTACCATGGCCAATGTGATTGCCCGCACGGGGCGCCCCACACTTGTGCTATCGCATAACAAGACGTTGGCTGCACAGCTTTATGCCGAGTTCAAGAGTTTCTTTCCCGAGAACGCGGTACACTACTTCGTTTCCTACTACGACTACTACCAGCCCGAGGCCTACATCCCGTCAACCGATAAATACATCGAGAAGGACCTCGCCATCAATGATGAAATAGAGAGGCTCAGGCTGTCTACCGTAACCGCATTGCTCAGCGGACGACGCGACATCATCGTCGTCTCCAGCGTTTCTTGCCTTTATGGTATGGGAAATCCCGAGGACATCACGGCCAACGCAATCGAGCTGCGGGTTGGGGACTTGATTGGTAGGGACGAACTCCTGCACCGCCTTGTCGATGCCTTGTATTCTCGCAGCGATACCGAGCTGAAGATGGGCACTTTCCGGGTCAAGGGTGACACGGTTGATGTTTTCCTCAGCGATGAGGACATCATGCTACGCATCATCTTTTGGGGCAATGAGATTGAGCGCATCCAAGTGCTCGATAGCCAAACCCAGATGCCCACCCAGGATGTGGAGGGATTCAAGATCTTCCCTGCCAATATCTTCGTCACCACCAGGGAGCGCATGAAGAACGCGATGGGACAAATCGACCTCGACCGTGAAAATCAGGTCGCTGCATTTGCGAGAGAAAACCGTTTTGCCGAGGCCAAGCGTCTCAACGAGAGGGTGACCTACGACATGGAAATGATGAGGGAAGTCGGCTATTGCTCTGGAATCGAGAACTACTCTCGATATTTCGATGGACGACGGCCTGGTATGAGACCTTTCTGCCTCTTGGACTACTTTCCCGATGATTTCCTCACCATCATCGACGAGAGCCATGTGACTGTCCCTCAAATAAGGGCCATGTATGGTGGAGACCAGTCGCGAAAGACCAATCTGGTTCACTACGGATTTCGGCTCGAAGCTGCCCTCGACAACAGGCCTTTACGCTTCGAGGAATTTGAGAACCTGACACACCAGACCATTTATGTGAGTGCAACCCCGGCCGACTATGAGCTGAACAAGAGCGAGGGCGTCATCACCGAGCAGCTCATTCGTCCTACGGGACTTTTAGACCCAAAGATCATTGTCAGACCTTCACAGGGACAGGTCGATGACCTGATCGAGGAAATACAGTTACGCATCGAGCGCGGAGAGCGAACCCTCGTAACCACGCTCACCAAGCGCATGGCCGAGGAGTTGAGCGACTATCTCAAGAAACTGGATATACGCACGGCCTACATGCACAGTGATGTCGAAACCATGGAGCGCATTGAAATTATCGACAACTTGCGGGCTGGTGCAATCGATGTTTTGGTCGGGGTAAACCTCTTGAGAGAGGGGCTTGATCTACCCGAGGTTTCTCTGGTCGCAATCCTCGATGCCGACAAGGAGGGCTTCTTGCGAAGCCGGCGTTCCTTGACTCAGACGGCAGGACGTGCCGCTCGCAACCTTAATGGTACGGTCATCATGTATGCCGACAATATCACCGACTCTATGCGGCAAACCATCGATGAGACTGAACGACGCCGATCGCTGCAACTCAAGTATAACGAGGAGAATGGCATCACCCCAACGGCCATTATCAAGGCAAGAACTGCCATTATTGGACAGGACACCGACATGAGGCATCCTTCATCCCCAAGCCGACACAACCCCACGACGATGCCTTCACCTGCACCCATGGGGACTTCGACGCGCTACACCCAGGAGTTCAATTCCAGTGCCGGCGTAGCCGCCGACCCGGTTGTGGCATATATGAGCGCCAAGGACTTGCAAGCCGCTATCGACCGACTCAAGTCACAGATGATCGATGCGGCTAAGCGTATGGACTTCCTCGAGGCCGCACAATATCGTGACGAGATCATTAAACTCGAGGAAATGATCAAGGACAAGGAATGAGCCAGAACAACAAGCATAATAAGAGACCTGCCGCTGCAACCGATCATCGCATCAAGGGGCAATGGTTACCCACCTCTCGCAAGGAGATGGACCATCTGGGATGGAACCAGGCTGATGTCATCCTTTTCACAGGTGATGCCTATATCGACCACCCGTCGATGGGCACGGCCGTTATCGGACGGGTGCTCGAGGCGCATGGTTACAAGGTAGCTATTGTGCCACAGCCCAACTGGCGTGATGACTTGCGTGATTTCAAGAAGTTGGGACGGCCTCGACTCTTCTTTGGTGTGTCTGCAGGTGCCATGGACTCCATGGTAAACCATTACACGGCCGCACGGCGCAAGCGCAGCGACGATGCTTATACTCCCGACGGGCGTGCCGGGGCACGCCCTGATTACCCGTCCATTGTCTATTGTGAGATATTAAAACGGCTTTTCCCCGACGTCCCGCTGATCGCTGGTGGAATCGAGGTGTCCTTGAGGCGGTTGGCGCATTATGATTACTGGCAGGATAAATTGAGACCGTCAATTCTTATCGACTGCCAGGCCGACCTGCTGGTGTACGGAATGGGAGAATTGCCCAGTATCGCCATTGCCCAGGCATTAGACTCCGGCAAGAATATTGAACAGCTCATCGACATTCCACAAACGGTGGTCCGGCGCCCATTAAGCGAGTTGCCTGAGCACAACACTACAACCGATGTTGTACTCAACTCCTTTGAGGAATGCCTGCGGTCCAAAAAAGCACAGGCTCAAAACTTCAAGACAATCGAGGTGGAAAGCAACCTCTGGCATGGACACAACGTGTGGCAAGCCTCTGGAGAGATGGCCGTGAAAGTCAACCGCACCAATCCGCCAATGACGACCCAACAGATCGATGCCTCGTTCGACCTGCCTTACACCCGTTTGCCCCACCCGCGTTACATGGGCAAGCGCATTCCCGCCTACGAGATGATTCGACACTCGGTTTGTTTGCATCGTGGATGCTTTGGGGGGTGCGCGTTCTGCACAATCAGTGCACATCAGGGCAAATTCATCGCTTCACGCAGCAAGGAATCCATCATGAGAGAGGTCATGCAAGTGACACAAATGGAGGACTTCAAGGGCTACATCAGCGACCTTGGCGGTCCCAGCGCCAATATGTATGGAATGCACGGCAAGGATCTCGAGCGGTGTCAACGGTGTCAACGTCCGTCTTGCCTACATCCGCAGCCATGCGGCAACCTCAACACCGACCACAGCAAGCTGCTCGACATCTACCATGCCGTTGATGCACTTCCCGAGGTCAAGAAATCTTTCATTGGCAGTGGGGTTCGTTACGACCTCTCTATGCACCGCACGGGAGACCCGCGTGTCGATAGAATCAATGACCGGTACAACGAGGAACTCATTCGTTTTCATGTATCGGGACGATTAAAAGTGGCTCCTGAGCACACCAGCAACGAGGTACTGATGCTCATGCGTAAACCTTCGTTCGAGCTATTCAGGCGATTTAAGGCTTTTTTCGACCGTGTTAACGCTAAATACAACCTCAGACAGCAGCTTATCCCCTACTTCATTTCATCCCATCCTGGATGTCATGAAGCCGACATGGCTGAACTCGCTGCGATAACCAAGGAATTGGACTTCAGGCTTGAGCAGGTACAGGACTTCACGCCTACACCCATGACCGTCTCCACCGAAACCTATTACACAGGATTTCATCCCTATACGCTCAAGACTGTCTTTTGCGCCAAAACACCTATCGAGAAACAGGCTCAACGGCTTTTCTTCTTCTGGTATGACCGTAAAAACCGTGCTGCCATCACGGCTGCATTAAAACGTATTCACCGCAACGACCTGCTGCACAAACTCTATCCACAGCGATGAGAACACTGCGATTTTTATTAACCATTCTGATGGTGTCGAACTGCTTTTTTTCCAATGCCCATGACGATGCATTGAAATACACTACCGACGTTTTGTGCCTCGCTCCCGATGCCACAGCACTGGCAGTAGCTATTGCCATGCACGATAACGAAGGAATTAAACAACTGGGATTCAGCACAGTAACATGTCTCGCCATAAACTACGGACTGGAATTATGCATCCGCAAGGATCGGCCCGACGGAAATGGTCACCACGCGTTCCCAAGCACTCACACGGCTGTCGCTTTCAACGGCTCATCATTCCTGCTGCGTCGATATGGGTGGCAGTGGGGAGCTCCTGCCTATGCGCTGTCATGCTTTGTGGCTTGGGGGCGGGTACACACCAATCGGCATGACCGGTGGGATGCGCTGGGTGGGGCGGCTATCGGTGCCGCCACAGCTTTCGTCTTCACTCGTCCTTTTGTCAAGAATGTTGATGTAGCAATAAGCCCGACCACGTTCAGTGACCGGGCTTACGGATTAACTGCTACAATTCAGTTTTGATTATTTCACAAGCACCTTGCGGGATGAGCCATCGCTCATCTTGACGATGTTCAGACCTGGCTGCAGGCTGTCGTACCGGCGACCCGTGATGTCATAATATTCAACAGGAACGGCATCCTGGTCAAGGACAATATCCTCGATGCCATTGCTCTCCGAGAACTTGAAGTCATTGGCGTTGTTGACCATCAGGTCGGTAAAACCGTTCACCGAATTTTTCAAGGGACGGCTGATAAAAGCAACCACACGCAGATTACTCCACTTCCAATTCTCGGGAATGGTAACCCTGAAGTTGTTTAGGTACCTGTTGCAATATCGGTTCAGGTCAACGCCAAGCACCGATCCGAGTGCCATTCTGAACACGCCATTATGAACGTAATTGCTGATCCAGTTTCCATCATTGAGCTGCTTGGCAACAAGGCCATCCTCGACTATATAGACATTGAGTTTAGCATCTTCTCCTACCATCGTGTCAAAGTCGGTAGAGATACGGCCATGAATCGAGATATTTGCTACGCGAGATGATTCATTAAAGGAGCAGTCTCCTTCGACCTCAGCAAAGGTGGGATTGTTTTCTGAAACATAATCAAAGTAGTAATCAAAGTAGTCTGCTGCCTCTTGACGGTAAGACGAGTTGAATCCCAATCCTCCAACGATGTTGGTATCATCCGACCATCCCACGGTGCGGTCAAATGCACCCGACGGATAACTTACAGAGCCACCGGTCATGTAAACCATGAGACTGTCGCCCTGATTGGAACGGAACGGATCCACTCCTGACCCAAGGTTGCCGTGGATGCCCACCCACACAACATCGTCACGCTGCTGCGTCAATAACGAGAGCACAGCGTTACCAAGCGGGCAATATTTACAATAGGTCGATGTGAGCTGCTCAACAAGATGTTTCTGGCGGGGAAAGACCTGCTTGAAAATCACAAAATCTTGCTCAAACGGCTCAATGTCTTCGAGAGGCACATCGGCTACCGAAACCGGCCGCACCAGCAAGGTGTGCTTACCAGCGGCAATGCCTTCTGTTGGAACCTCACCATAGAAGGAACAAAGACCGTCAACAAACGGGGACTCGTTAGTTATCGTTTCCACATGTTTGCCGTCAATCTGGACATCGACAGCCAGATCGCCTGCTCCTATCTGCTTCATGCCGCGGTTTTGAAGAGACATGGCAAAGGGCAGCATCTCGCCTGAAACCACATGCTGGGCGGCTCGGAAATCATAGCACTTGATCCTGTAGTCGGGATAACTCTCTTTTTCCACAACACACTGGATGCTCAGGTTCCCGTAGTCGGTGAAACCAACCTCTTTCCACTTGGTTTGACTACCCACTTTCTTATAGGTGTAGCAATCATATGGAAGTCCTTGCTTAACCAGTGAAATGGGGTACTCTCCAGCAACCTGCTTGTAGTAGAAACCAACCAGCAGCTTCTCATCTGGAGCAAGATTGATATCATAGGGAGCGGACAATTCAAGCGTGTTCCATCCAGCATCGCCCATCTCGCAGGTAAAATCGGTTCTTGTGCCGTACTTGCCGTTAGCCAGTACGGGGATAAAGAATACTCGTGAGATTTCTGCTGGATTGACAAGTCCAATGCGAACGGCAACCACTTTTCCGCCCTGATAGATCTCCAGTTCTTCGGGGTCTAACATGATTGCCAGTGATATCGATCCGGAATTGGGCATTGAATAGCCCTTCGACGATATACTGTCGCCGTCATAGTGGCCCATCAATTTCTGAACCGACTGGGCTCCCATCGGCAAGAAAAGCAAAAATGCCGATAATAACAATAGTACTGATCTTCTCATAAATATAACTCTATATGAAACCGTTAAACTCTACAACTGATTAATTCAGAATGATGTCAATAAGGGTATTCACATCACTGATGTTGATCTCGCCATCGGTGTTCACATCAGCGGCTTCATTGTCAGATGCGCCCGTCAGCACAATGTCTATCAATGTGTTTACATCACTGATGCTCACCTCGCCATCACCATTCACGTCTCCAACGACGGGTTGCGGCCCGGGGACTTCTCCCTTGACAAACTTGATGTTGAGTGTGGGACCATATCCCTTATGCGTATAGGTGGGCGGGAAACCTGCCGACCGGCTCAACACTTCTATTGTCAATGTCACGTCACAGACGCCATCAGCAACGGGGAACCACTCACTTTGGATATCCTGCTTGGTGCCCATTAACTGACCTTCAGGGGTTTGATATGCACCCTCGCAATCCTTCATGTTACAGGTCGAGGGAAAGCAAATCTGATAAATGCCATTGTCAATCAGATTGACAGTATAATACATTTTCAGATAGTCGTTAGGACCTGCATTCACATTTAAGACATAGACTCCAGCTTTGATAATTTCGCTCGTACCGTCATTCTCAATCACATTGCGTATAACCGTTGAGCCATTTTCAAACCGAGTCCCATTCTCATCAACAAAAACAAAGGTTTCATCAACATCCTGGGCAAGCAAGGGCATGACCATAGCAGAAAGCCCTAATAATAGAATAAGAAGTCTTTTCATTTCAGTTATGTTAATTAGTTATGAATCAATTTAGTTTTAGAGACCTGCCGAACTCCGTTCTCGTCATAGAGGAACGTAACCAACGAGCAATGCTCTGGTACCCAATCGTCTTCAACATTAAGGTCATAATTTTTTCTCACCACTTCACCGTGGGATACGCTTACAGCGTCACCCCAAGGACCATTCACACTGGCGCGCAACACATGCATGTGCATATAGTGCTGATCAACAGAACCATCGGGCATATACTGGAAACTGTCGATGCTGTCCTCAACAAGCCAAACCTGCAACTTCCCGCTGACCATCACAGAATCCATGCCAATAGTTTGGACCTCAATAGAGGCATGGTGGGCATCATCAATGCTGGCGGTCGTCAAGAAAGATACAGGTGCTTTAGAAGCTATCTCATAGTTCACACCAGCGCCCCAATCAGTATAGCTGAATGGCATAGAGTTAAACAGCCTATCAACCAATCCAACAGGTTGAGCCGAAAGCCCCCAATTGTTGAAATACATGTCACCCAATTCGGTATAAAGAGGCGAAGGCTCACCTTTCTGCTTTCCGAACGGTCCAGAATGGATAGCCACCGCGATGACTATCGAATCTCCATATTCCTCGACAAGCCGCTCTATCTCCTGGGTGGCACGAGGACAATTCACACAATACTGACCTGTATAGTCCTCAATGAGCACCGCCCTATTCACCTCAGGTGGCTCAACATAAGTCAAGCGCTCTTCTGGCGAGATCTCATCGCAAGCAGTTAATAGTAGGGCTGCCAAAGCCAATAATGTGAGTAATATCTTATTCATCATTTAGAAGCTGTAATTATAGGATAATGTGAAACCTCGTGTGGCAGGCACCCAGCGGCACACACCGCCAGAGCAATTGAAACCTGGATTTGTACGGCCATAACCAGCCATAATTCGATGTGATTTTAGGTTATAGGACACCAAGGCCTGATAGTAGTGAAGCTTAGTTTCACCACAATTCCAGGCATCATTCACGGTGAACATCCAGTGAGGTGCCCACGATAGCTCAGCAAGGCCAAAGACCCAGTCCCCTTCATCACCTTCACAGAACTGGTATTGAAGTTCACATCGCAAGGTCAACTTGGGCGATAACTTGTATTTACCGTCGGCAACAAGAATATTACTCTTGATCATCCCGCCATGACCCTCAACGACAGTCATGTTGTAGCGCTGGTTCATGTACATGAAAATAAGAGAAAAATCCCTTGTAAACCTTTTCTCTATCGTTACGTCTACATCTTGGTAATAGGTCTTACCCATCTTGAAGAAGCTGGTCCCGTAACCGTCACTGCCCATGATGCGGTCATCATAAACAGGATTCTTTACATCGCTATCATCAAGCCCACGTACATGGGATACATTTAATTTCACTTTGGTTCCATACTTGCCGCCTAAAGCCGTCCCTTTCTTGAAAGAATAACCAAATTCAGCTTGAAGTGCCCATTCTCCTTCGAGTTGTGTTGCATAAGGATATTGCGCAGGCAATGCATAGGTTTGATCGTGAGTGAAAGCCGGCAAATGATTGATGAAACTTGAATTCCCATTCATACTGCGACGGCTGCGGAATGACATTCCTTCGCTACGTTTGGCCTGAAGAAGTATACTCATTCCCTTACGAGAATAAGATGTGCTAAGCATCGCCACATTACCTTTTCCATAATGATATCCATTGTCGAATGAAGGATCCTGAGACTTTTGTGCATACTCTGCCAGCACGCTAAATCCCTTGTGAGTAACGTTTAAACGAGCATCCCAAGCATTGACATACTTCGGCAAGTTAAGCTTGTGGGTCGCATCCAAAAATATAGCATCATCATTGGGGTCCTCATGCTTGTTGACCCAAGAGCCTCCTAACGTGATGCGGGTATTATGAGCCTCAAGAGACTTGAGCAACTGATCAAGGCCCAGTTCCACGTCAACGCCACTCACGAGCGCATCATTGTGGTGCCAATAGCGGCGCTGCTTGCCTGTTAAGGCCTTAATCATGACACCAGTCACAGGCTTTATACCAAGACGGGCTCCACGCAAGGCATTATCAATACCCAACGAGCGTTCCTCATAAGTTCTGAGAACAAATCCTGAGCCGAATTGCTCATAGTAATCACCAATCGTGAGCTCAACATTCTTGTAATGGCCTTTCACATACAGGTGGGGAACTCCCCAGCCTTCTATATCCTTCTCATATCCAGGAAGAGGATGCTTAAGGAACTCAAAACGCCCTCCGGCATCAACATACTTGCTGCCCAGATTAAGGTCAACATAGGTATTGGTCAAAGCCCACTCACTATAATGCTCAGTTCCAATTTTATCATCGTCCTGAGGAATGAGCACATCACTCTGAATGCTACCGCTCAAAGTCACTTGCCCAAAACAAGGATAAAAAAGCGACATGAGGGTAACTATCAATAGTGCAGTGGAGATTTTAAGATTCATGGGATGACATTAAATGTTTATTGGGCAAGAAGTTTACGGACTTCCTCGATAAGTTCACCTTCAGCGCCATCGGTATAGCCACTATGTTTCGATACCACATTTCCGTTACCATCTACCACAACCACAAATGGGATCATCTGGCCTCCAAGGGCTTTGAGCAATTCGCTGTTGGGATCAAGCAACACATCATATTCCCACTCGTTCTGATCCACCAGTGGTTTCACCTTGTGGATGTTTTGTGCCTGGTCGATACTAACTGCAAAAATCTTTACACCGGTCTCTTCTTGCCACGCATCGTAAACGTCGGCAATGGCCGACAACTCGCGATTGCATGGCTTACACCATGTTGCAAAGAAATCAATGATAAACGGCTTTCCATCGTTGCTGAGCGTCTCACTTTGCACCACGCTACCATCAATGCTCTTCAATGTCACGGCAGGTAACTGAGCTTGGAGAGTTGAAACGCCTGTAAGCACACATACGATAAATGCAAAAACACACTTTTTCATATACACATCATTTTGATTTCACAATTACTTCGCAAAGGTAATCATTATTAAATGATTGAAAACAAAAATGTGATATAAAAATGGCAAAATCCAAGCCAATTTCATCCACTATGTGACCCTAACGTGAAGCTCGGTAATAAAGGACGGCTGCAATGATAGTGTAAACCATGTTGGGAATCCACATCGCGACCCTGGGGCTTGTGTAACCAGATACTGCAAATGTCGAGGTAACTGTCATAAAAAGGATGTAGGAGAAACTCAATAGCAAGCCAACGCCAATATTCACGCCTATTCCGCCTCTAACCTTGCGTGATGAAAGTGACAGGCCAATAATGGTGAGAATAAATGCCGCGGCTGTCATTGCAATGCGTCGTTCATACTCAATTTCAAAGTTCTTAATGTTAGCCACACCGCGAGCTTTTTGCTTATTGATGTACTCCTTGAGTTGCGGTGACGTCATTGTTTGCTCATCATTCTTGGAGATGAGGAAGTCACGCGGATCAATATTGAGCAATGTATCCATAACTGAACCCGTAGTCATGGTTTCCTTTAAACCCTTGAAATCACGAATTGTGTAGTTACGAACAGTCCAGAGACCCACAGAATCATATCTTACCGTCTCGGCGGTTAGGCGGGACTTAAGTGTATTCCCGTCGAACTCCTCAAGCGAGAAGCGGAATCCACTACGAGTTGTATTGTCATAGCGCGCCATGTAAGCCATAACTCCAGGCTTGACTTGCAGCTGGATATTGTCGCCATAGATGACCTCTTTATTCTTCACCCACTTGTTGGTGTAGGCGATGCGCTCGATATTGGCCGGAGGAATAATATAAGCTGCAAGTAAATAGCTGCATAAGGCTATCACAGCTGCTGAAAACAAATATGGAATAGTTAAACGATGAAAACTGATGCCATTGGAAAGCATAGCGGTAATCTCACTGCGGTCGGCAAGACGTGAGGTGAAGAAAATCACTGCGATAAATGTGAACAAGGGACTGAACTGGCTGAGCACAAATGGCAGGAAATTCATGAAATATTGAAAAACTGTAGCCTTCAAGGGCGCAGTTAGCACAGCATCCAATTTCTCGTTGATGTCAAACACTACAACAATGGCAAACAGTAACAATATGGCAAAAAAGAATGTGCCCAGGAATTTTTTGATGATATAACGGTCAATGCGCTTCACGAAATACCACGGGTAACGCTTACGCTTGTCAGCTTTCTCTACAGGCACAGTCGCCTTGGAAGACGATGTAACCTGATTCAGCTCTATATTCTTGAGTTCCTGTTCCATTGTTCTTTTGAGAATCAATTATAGGCGTTGCTGCACGTCATGAAGCATCTGCCGTTTCCAACAGGGAAAATCACCGTTGATGATGTGCGTGCGAGCCTCTCCAACAAGCCATAGGTAGAAAGCAAGATTGTGGATACTGGCAATCTGCATTGCAAGGATTTCCTGAGCTATGAACAGGTGACGCACATAGGCTTTGCTATAGATTTGATCAACAATCGAAGGCCCATCCTCCTGCAAAGGAGAAAAATCATCAGCCCATTTCTTGTTGCGCATGTTCATAATGCCATGACGGGTGAACAACATGCCGTTGCGACCGTTACGTGTGGGCATCACACAGTCCATCATATCCACTCCACGGTCAATCGCCTCAAGTATATTAGCAGGGGTGCCCACTCCCATCAAGTAACGGGGTCGGTCCTGCGGTAGAATATCGTTAACGATTTCTATCATTTCATACATCACCTCGGTAGGCTCACCCACGGCCAGTCCACCAATTGCATTACCATCAGCGCCTAAATCTGCAACAAATTTGCTGGATTCTTGGCGTAGGTCCTTGTACACACAGCCTTGAACAATAGGGAAATAGGCTTGGCTGTGGCCGTAACGGGGCTCTGTATTCTTAAAGTGTTTCCATCCACGGGCCAGCCAGTTGTGGGTCAAGGTCAATGACTTACGGGCATAGTTATAGTCACTCGTTCCAGGAGGACACTCATCGAGGGCCATCATGATGTCACTGCCAATTGAGCGCTCAATGTCAACCACCTTCTCAGGGGTGAACAGGTGCTTGCTGCCATCGATATGACTACGAAAAGTAACCCCCTCGTCTGTCAATTTGCGATTCTCGGCCAACGAAAACACTTGGAAGCCACCACTATCTGTCAAAATGGGACGGTTCCATCCATTGAACTTGTGCAGGCCTCCAGCACGTTCAATGATATCCATACCAGGACGCAGGTACAAGTGATAAGTATTACCCAGAATGATTTGAGCCTTGATGTCCTCACGCAATTCGGTCATGTGTACAGCCTTAACGGCACCAACCGTACCCACGGGCATGAAGATGGGAGTCTCGATCTGGCCATGGTCGGTCGTTATGATTCCAGCACGGGCATTGGTGCCCTCGGGTGTAGCTATAAGCTGATAGTCCATTCTGTCGTCAAATTCTAAAAAACGCACAAAGATAATGCTTTTTTTTAGTTAACAGTAAACAGAGAACACTTAATAGTCTCTTTTCACCTTTCTCATAATTATAAAAATAACACGGCCTGGCGATTCGATTCATCACCAGGCCCTATTTTACATTTTATAAACCCAATGTCACATCATTTGTATTTCTCGACGTTCTTACGAGCTTTCTCAAGATTCTCCTCGGCCTTTCTCACGTTATTGACGGCTTTCTCATAGTTCTGCTGAGCCTTGAGGTTGTCCTTGGCGACCTTCTCTTCAAACTTCTTTTGCTTGGTCTCCATCTTGAGCGCTTTCTCCGCGTTACCTTGAGCTTTGGCTATCTCCTCGTTAAGTTTCTGACGCTCCTTGACCTGCTTTTCAGGCAGTCCATTCATTTTCTTCTGGGCATCATTGACTTTGTTCTGGGCTTCTTTCAGCTTGTCTTGAGCCTTAGCATACTTTTCTTGAGCCTTTTGGCGGTTCTCAATCATCTTCTGCTGCTTCTTGGCCTCTTTCTCAGCCTTTTTAGCCTCTTTTTCTTTCTTCTCGGCTGCCTTCTTGGCTTCCTTGGCCTTCTTTTCTTGTTCCTTGTAAGCATCTTTCTGCTTCTTGGCTGCCTCAGCTTGTTTTTTAGCTATCTCGGCATCCCTGCGTGCTTGATCCTGCTGTTGCTGAACCTGTTGCGGCGTCTCATAAGTCTGAGTCATTGCGGCAGGTGCTGCTGCAAAGCAGAACAACACCGCCATTAATAATAATTTCTTCATAGTCGTAATTGTATTAAATTAAACTTTAGTTTTGTAGTGCAAAGATACGACTAAGACATGAATTGACCAAAAAAGTTTAAAAAATACTGTTCCAACAAAAAACTTACAAGCAAAAAGATCATTTGGTGTCAATTTGCAGTCATAAGGCATTTTCAAAAAAAGAAAAAACGAGTATTTTTGCAGAACAAAACGCAAAAAACAACGATTCGCCATATGTTCAACAATTCTATCCATTATAAAATAGGAGCAGTGATATTGATTCTTGCCGTAGCGTATGGATGCGCTCGAAACAATGGATCAAATAATGCCGAGTTGATCGCCATCGACTCGCTGCTGTATCAGAACCATATTCTCCAAGCCAGAGAGATGCTACTGCGCATAAATACAGATTACTTGAACGACGAAGACTTGGCTTACCACACCCTGCTTATGGTTCAAGCCGACGTAGAGAGCCAGGCAGCCACCGGCGATGCAGACCTTATTGAGCATGCAGTGAAATACTACAAGAACAGCGGTGACCGTGAAAAATATGCCCGTGCCCTACTCTATCAGGGAGGTGTCTATGGAGCAGCAGGAGAACTGGACAAGGCCATTGCTTGTATTCGCACGGCTGAGGATTATGCCGCCAGCGATGATCTCAAAAACCGCGCGATGGCCAAGATGCTAATGGGTGAATTATATCAAAGCCAAGTTGTAGGTGCCAAAACCATGGGTGCCGAGAAATACCACGAGGCGTTAGAACTATTCCGTCAAATCGATGACAAACATCATCAAATCATCTGCCTGAGCGAGTTAGGCGGCCTATACCGCATCAACAAGGATAAACAGGACAGAGCCGTGCACTATATCAACGCCGCCATCGACCTGGCCAAACAGGAGTTTGAACTGAAGCCGGTTGTGGCCAACCTTTACAGCCGTGCAGGGTACCGCGCCGCCCTTGGCGACTACCAGGGAGCCAAGGACGACGCCGTCGAGGCTCTTGACTGGTGTGGACACATGAAGATCCACCCTCGTATCCATTACACCGCCGCATCGGCCTACCTGCAACTGGGGCGCATCGACTCGGCCCGCTACTACATGAACCATGCCCCCGCCATGGCCACTGCCGCCGACAGCATCATGTACTACCAGCTGCTGGCCGACATGGCCCGTCATAATCATAAGTTGGACGAGGCCATCAACTATTTGACTATGGCCCACAATCTGGCCGACTCGGTGACGATGTGCAGTATGAACGATCGGCTACTTGAGGTAGAGAAAAAATATGACATTCAAAAGGCTGACCTCAACAATGCCCTGTTGAGTTCACGCCTTAGAGGAACCTTTCTTGCTCTCGCATTGCTGGTTCTGGCAGTTGGAGCGTTAACATTCCTGGTGTGGCGCTACCGTAATCGCTTGAAGATTCAGCAAGCCGAATATGAGTTGATGAAATCCGACCTTGACCATTCCATATCGAGCCTGAAGCAGATGCAAGGGTTGCTGGCCAGCCGTAAGCCAACCAATGAGTCCACAAAGCAACAATCCGATGAGCTAAAGACCATTGTGGACAACCAGATACACGTCGTTCACCAACTGCTACAATGGTCCTATGAATGCAACGAGACGACCTTTGCCAAGCGTTTTAATAAGATGATGACGATGCGTGGCCCCAACGAAGTGGGAGCCTCCTATTGGGACAACCTGCAAGCCTTGGCCAACGAGTTGTATGACAACGTGCTAATCAAGGCTCAAGAGGCTGCAGGCGGCACATTGCGGGAAGATGAAATCAATATGATTGCGTTACACTGCCACGGCTTCTCAAGAACAGTTATCATGATCTGCATGCATTACACTAACCTGCGAACCGTATCGAACAAGAGAACCCAGATTGCCCACAAACTCCACGTCAATACGCTGGATGAATTCTTGCAAGGCTATCTTCAAAAGTAATCAACGTCTGACCGCATTTTCTTGAAAAAAGCAGATTATTTGTTGACAGTTGAAACTATCAACGAGATAAAGTCACGGGAGTTCCACGTCGCCCTCAAACACAATGGCTGCAGGACCATCAAGATAGACATGACCATCTTGTTCACTCCACGTTACATCAAGCGTACCACCATCCATGACAATACGGGATTGACGGCCACTGTGGCCGGTCAAGGCTGATGCGACAGCTGTGGCACAAGCCCCCGTTCCACATGCCATGGTAATACCGCTGCCTCGCTCCCAAACTCGCATGCGGATGATTCCATTGTCCAGTACTTGGGCGAACTCTATGTTACAGCGATGCGGGAAACAGCTATTGCA
>FLNX01003302.1_pt1 | contig 107922 bp, 97 predicted proteins | sample 1140341 | NCBI WGS metagenome assembly FLNX01 (sample SAMEA3878208, study PRJEB12797) | bioreactor metagenome | biome: Moose rumen | place: Sweden | collected 2011-10
CTCTATGCTAACTATACTTTATTGGATGGTTACGCAAAAGTAGCGAACAAAAAAAGGAGGCTGCTTGCGCAACCTCCATAAAATATGCTTCAGAGTCCGATTAGCGAACTTGAGCACCCATTACATCGTAGATAGTCTCACCCTTTTGGATATAGAGGTGACCATCGATAACGACTTTGCGAACACCTTCGATAGGCTCGAATATGATATTCTCAATACCGGATAAAATTTTCCATGTGTAAACTTCAGGACTGCTGAGGTCAAGGTTCAGAGCCTTGCCACCTTCTACATCTTCCCAAAAGTCACCAAAGCGCATGTTAGGCAGACCGTCACCACTCTCTACGTAAACGACTTCATTATCCCAAGTACCGGCTTCGCGGAATTTGAATTCCTGGCTTTCTTTAGCTACTATTGTAGCTACATAAACATCACCTTGAAGTTCCATTACTACCGGTTCGCCACCTTTTTCAGTGTCAGCCCATTCGTTGAATGAGCCAATGATTTCAACACCTGCTGCAGGAGCACCTGCGGGAAGTTTAACTGACACTGCTACTGTATATTCGCTGTCGTCAGCGCCACAGAGACCATAACGATATTTAGTACCATCTGAATAGTCAAATTCAAGAGTTGTATCACCTGATGCTACAGGAAGAGCGATGTTATCAAAATTAACCCATAAACCTTCATCATTCAAATATTGAAGTTGGTTAGACCAGTTAGAGTCATCATTAACTTCACGGAATTTGAATTCATGACCTTCTTCGTCTTCAATAACATAAGTGTAAATAGTATTGAAGTCTTCATCCACATCCTCGTTCATAGGAGTAGGAGGAGTTGCCCAACCATTGAAGTTACCACTCAAAGCAGGTTTTAAATCACCACATGCAGGAGCATAGAGAACAATAGTGTATTTATGTGTAGGCACAAATACGCAAGGTGAATTGTGATTCTTGAAATAAGCAACCTCATAGATATAAGCACCAGCCTCAGGATATTCTTCGTCAGATTCACCTGAATAACCCGCTGTTACATTAATAACTTTTGAACCTTCAACGTTAAGGTTTACCCAAGCGTCAACGTCACCTGATTGATAATCCCATGAAAAATTACCATCTTTCAGTTGAACAGGTTTTCCTTTCGGCAGTTCACCATCAGGATTGTTGTCCGGATCACATACATAGTTTTGGAATGGAACAGAAACTACATACCAGCCTTCGAAGCCTTCGAGTGGTTGGAACTTGGTAAGATCATCTGTAGCCCAGCAGTTGTAGTTACCTGCAAATACTACATCGTTACATACTGCTTCGTCAAAATAGAGACATAAAACGACATCATTTGCAACATCGTAAGAAGCAGCCAATTCAGCAACTGTAGGCACCTTTTCAGGAGCTGCAAAAACGCTAACGCTCAAAAGAGCAGCAGCGAAAAAAGCATAAATTTTTTTCATGATTAATAAAAATTAAAAAAAGTTAGTAAAAAAGTTGATTATTAAATCAATTATATGTCATTCGGTTTGATATTTCGGGAAATACCCGAAATATCAAACGCAAAAACTATACCAAACTATTCGCCTGTCACGTAGGTATATCCATCTCCGCCGGGCATATCTTTACCCTTGTCATTAAGCACTTGAGCACTAAAGTTCGGGTTGGTTTTCTTATCATCGGACGGAACAGGGAACCAGTTGTATTTTTCTTCAACCGACTTGAAGTTACCTGCATTACCGCGTCCTTCCCAATGATATCCGTTGGCATCGGCTTGCGGACCGGCGAAGCGGTTGAACCGAATCAGGTCTGTACGGCGGCGACCTTCGCCCCAGAACTCACGGCACCACTCGTCACAAAGAGTAGCTTCATCCAATGATGTAAGAGGAGCTGCATTGGCACGGCTGCGTATTGTATTATTGATAAGGTTCATTGCACCTCCGGCATCACCTTGACGGAACAGAGCCTCTGCTTTGTTAAGATAAGCTTCAGCAATACGCATCAAAGGAATATCTGTATCAGGCCATTCGGAATGTGAACCGAGTACGTGACCAAGGCTGTCAGCCGTAGAATATACAGCAGTAAATTTAGGACAAGCCCAACAATCATAAAAAGCATCACCACCATTCTGCATACCGCCTGTCAGTTTCCACTTAGCAGCATTGCCATCAACATGTGAGCAGAGGATTGCACGGTCATCATTTGCATATTCGCGCATGTGATACTCGTCAGCAAGGATGTTTTCTGCTTCATATTGGTTAACGAATTTATATACCAATTCAGGAGAAGAACGGAAACATTGCCAGTTAGCCGAGCAACCCCAAGGCACCATGCCGCCTACACGAGTAGCAGCAATAACATATTGCACACCACCGTATGACTGACAATAGTTACCATCTTGGTAAACAAGCAGAACGGCTTCCTTTTCAGCACCATTAACATCATTATCACCCATAAAGAGTTGTTGATACGGAGTATAAACAATACCGTCTTTATTAGTTACCGATTTATCATGAAGCTGATAACCGCTATTTATAGCCATATCGGCAGCTTCTCCGGCTTCTTTCCATTTAGATTCACCCGTATAAATCTCAGCATTCAGATATAAACGTGAGAGCAAGAGCCATGCAGCAGTTTGGTCAACACGATATTTACCCAGACGATTTGCCGGAAGTTCGGTAGTAAGTTCAATTAACTCTTCCTCAAGCCAATCGAACAATTCCTTGCGCGAATAGAAATCAGGATAGTCATTAGGGTCGGTAGTTTCCTTTGCAATAAACGGGATATATTTGAAGTTATCAAGCAGATACCAGTAGTTCAAAGCACGTATGAATCGAACTTCAGCCTTTTGTTGAGCTGTTTGAGGCAAATCGTCATCAGCATACTCAAGGAAGTGAATACAATACTTGATATCAATCAGGCAACGGAAATACAAACATTTAACCAATGGGTTTTCACCATCCCATCCCATAACACGTGCTTGGTCAACACCCGGGTCAGCCCATACCCACCAACCTTCATCTGTCGGGAATTCGCTGAGCACCCATGACACACGGAATAAACCTGACCAACCCTCGTCAATATCGTCAACGTCACCGGAACCGGCAGGCCCCTCTTGACCTGTGGTAGCAAGAGTGGAATATATTTTGGTAAAGAGTGCGCCTTGGTTAAAACCCGTAGTAGAGTTTTTATCAATAGGTGTGGTGTTCAAGTCTTGAACACATGATACCATGCAAAGCGCCAAACCACAAAGTATAATATATTTAAACTTATTCATAACTATAAATATTTAATAATGTCAGACTTTTAGAACTGTAAGTTAACACCGAGGACTGTTGACATTGAACGCGGGTAGATGTTATTGTCAATACCACCGAACACTTCAGGGTCAAGTCCTGAATAACGTGAAATAACGAATGGGTTACTAACCGTGCAGAATACACGACCGGACAAAGCAGGACGCTGGAAAGACCAACCAAGTGTGATATTGTCGCAGCGCAAGAATGTAGCATTTTCTACAAAATAATCAGTAGCATACCATTTATCCCATGTTTTCGTTCCCTCTGCATCGGAATAGATAGCATCAGAACGCATATTGTCGATGTAATAAGTAGTATAGCAATCGCGCAACAAACCCTGAACATAATTGTTCTTGTTGAAATTGGCACGTGTCAGGTTCTGAAGATTGGCTGCCTTGACATCGTTATAAACATAGTTGCCGATATTTGAGCGGAATGACATACCAAAGTCAAAATCATAGAACTGGAATTTCATTTGGAAACCCATTGTTACAGGAGCAGTAGGGCTATGGTAATAGTATTTATCATACTCATCAATAGCACCATTTTCGTCACGGTCAACAACATACCAATATTTTTCACCATTTTCACGAATAGCAGATTTTGCTTCGTAAACATAGAACGATGAAGTAGGCTGACCTACGGCATGTTGCTGGATAGTGTTACCGACACCTGAACTGATTCCACCGGTAGGTATAGGAGTATTCTCGCCGGAAGTATTCAGAGCAATAATTTTGTTTTGGTTGTAAGTTACGTTGTAGCCGAGATCCCATTTGAACTTCTTGCCATAGTCAAGCACAACGGCATTGATAGAGAACTCAACACCTTGATTACTCAACGAACCAACGTTAGAGATTACGCGGTTACGGAAGTTGGTACCGGCAGGAACATTGATAGTGTTAAGCAGGTCTTCAGTTAAGCGATAGTAGTAATCAATGCTACCTGAAATACGGTTGTTAAGGAAAGCAAAGTCGATACCTGCATTGTATGTAGTTGTTTTCTCCCAAGTCAGCTTCTGGTTGTATGCTTCTGGACGATAACTATAATAAAGTACGTTACCGTTATTGTCAACTACATATTGTCCATCCTCAGGATAAACGGTCTCAAGAGACTTGTTTTCCGTAGCATAGTTGTTGTCACCAACTGGATAATATACCGAATAGTTCTTTGTATTAGTATAAAGTGCCAAGTACGGATAGTCGCCACCTATTTCCTGTTGACCTGTGATACCATAACCGAGACGGAGTTTCAAGTCATTGAGCCAATTGACATCACGCAGGAAAGACTCTTTAATTTTCCAACCGAGAGCAGCCGATGGGAAATATCCCCATCGATGATCAGGAGCAAAGCGTGAAGAGCCGTCAGCACGGAAAGTAGCAGTCAGCATCAACTGGTTCCAACCAATATAATTGGCACGACCGAAGAATGAAACCAAATAACTCTCCGAAGCAGACGAAGATTGTGAGAAATTAGCCTTTTGTCCTGCCAGAGCATTACCTTTAGAGTCAAGTTTGGTATTTGTCAATTGATAGTATCCGTTACCGATATTATAATAGTCGTTGTAGAAGTGTTGCCACTCATAACCTGCCATTATGTCAAAATGCTGTGTTTCAGTAAAGTCCTTATAGTATTGTGCATAAGCATTGAACTGAAGGTTATATTTATGTTTTTCGTCATAACCTTCATAACCATAATAATGAGAAGCAGCACCCATATCGCTATTGGTGTATCGTTGGAGACCATAACTATAGTCGGCACCAAAATTAGCATGCAAATGCATATCCTCAAATCCGTGGATTTTATAATCAGCCTCCAAATTACCTACGAAGGCACCTGATTTAGCAATTGAAGATTGTTGGTTGAGAGCTGCAACCGGGTTACGTGTGGTGTTGTCTTTAGGCATGAGTACCCATTTAGAATCACCATAAGAAGCATCTTGAGTCGGTTGGAAGAAACCACCAAACATTGTATCAGCATCCTCTTTTGAAAGCAACACATCTCCATAAATACCTCTAACTCCATCGGCACCTACAGTAACAGGTTGCGTCGGATCCATAGAGAGAGAAGCGCCAACCACACCCGGCTCGTAGCTATTGTAAATATACATTCCTTTAGCATTTAAGTTAAAGGTCAGGTGTTTGTCGAAGAATGACGGGTTCAGGTTGATAGCAGCTGTAACACGTTGCATCTGTGAAGTCTTGATAGTACCATTGTTGAGTGTATAGCCTACAGAAGCGCGGTAAGGCATATTCTTGGTACTACCGGTAAGGGAAACATTGTGGTCAGTGGATATTGCCGTGCGATAAACCTGATCCTGCCAATTGGTATTAGCAGTGCCAAGATATTTCATCTGGTCATGGCTGTAACCGAGTGATGTAGCATAAGCACGTACCTCATCACCGGTAAGTGTTTGCAAGCGGTTAGTAAGCGTTCCGAAAGATACGTTACCATCATAAGTAACTTTCATCTTTTGACCAGCCGACCCTTTTTTTGTCGTAATGATAATCACACCGTTAGATGCGCGGCTACCATAGATTGCCGTAGCAGAAGCATCTTTCAATACAGTGAATGTCTCAATATCAGAAGGGTTAACCATAGACAACGGGTTAGCAGCACCGGGAATACCGCCATTATCCATAGCAAGACCATCGATTACAATAAGAGGACTATTGCTGGCATTCAATGACGAACCGCCACGAATACGTATTTGAGAACCGCCACCGGGAGTACCGCCATCGCTGGTTACGTTAACACCGGCTATCTTACCTTGCATCATTTCTTGAGCGTTGGTCTGGAGTCCTTTGTTCATCTCATCAGGTTTGATTGCTGTTACAGAACCGGTAGCGTCATTTTTCTTAACTACACCATAACCAACAACAACAACTTCATCAAGCAATTCTGCATCTTCGTGCATGACTACACGCATATTTTTTTGAGCAGCAAGTTCTTCAACTTTATAACCTATATAACTTATTCGCAATGTGGCTCCCGGATTAACTGAGAGCGTGAAATTACCGTCATAATCGGTAATTGTACCATTTGAGGTACCCATTTCCGATATTGATGCACCGATAATCGGCTCGCCGGTAGCATTATCTATTACAGTACCTTCAACTGCCATTAAAGTACCATTAACTGCCGCTTGTGCAAAAAGTGATACACTCGCTAATATAAGCAGCGAACTAAACACAAGTCGTAATGAGAATAAATTGTTTTTCATGTGCGTAGATTATTTAAGCTTATACTTGAAACCATTAAATTCGATAGTGCCGTCAGCCTTGTTGAAATTAGAGAATGGGAAGTCAACAAAGACATTAGCTTTTTCAGTTTTTTTACCATCTACTTCAATTGCTTGTTTACCCTTCATAGTGGCAACAAATTTTTTAGCATTGGTAAATGACGAAAGAGTCCATAAGGTATTATCAAGAGTATAGATAGAATCATAAGCGTATGCTTCAGGCGATTCAGGTTTAAGATAATACTCATCAGACCACTTCTTGAGATGGAACACGTACAAACCTGTATTTTTCATGTTGTCATCACGATTAAAAACCAACTCGCTATTGATGATTTGTGAAGGACCGTGTACTGTTGTGTCACTCACAATAGCAGTATCTTCAACTGCTAAAGGTATCAAACCGCGATACAAACCGGAAGCCAACGGTTTTGTTGAGAAACGAACAGTGTCAGGGATTTCAGTATTTGCACCACGAACAGATGGAGGATAGTTCTCATTGAACCAAGCAATAGTATCAACCATGGTCAGCAGATATTGCTTATATGCCTCAATCTCATCAAGTGAGTACTCAACAACTTTGGTATCCCACCACAAGAACGGGATACTGTCAAAAGTAACAGTTTCAAGAAGAACTGTATCATCATAAACATAGTTTAAATTGGCAAAGTCGGTCGACAAACCTTGCATGATATCAGCAATTGAGATAACTTGTTTGGTTGTTACATAATCATCAGTCTCAATAACACCATCACGCCAAATCAGGTCTAAACTTTCACCATTAAGCACAATAGGAACAGTGAAATAGAGTTTGTCATCTGACAATACAGCTTCACTCCATGTTAAGGAGTCAACGGAAAAAGCTTCAACAGCATTTCCTGTTGCTGCTTTTTTGTAAAGACCAACACGACCGGATGTGCCATTTTCGAGTTTCCATTCGTTAATAGCCGTACTCATATTCACAGAATCAACCTCAACACTGACATAATTGCCAAGCAATGTCTTTTGTGCAAGGTTAGAATCGATGGCAAACAAGTCGGCCTTATCAGACTCTTTCTTACATGCCGCCAACGCGATAACAGCCATCATTAAGACAGCGGTTATTCTAAGTGTTTTACTCAAAAGTTTCATGTATATATAGTTTTTAAGTGTTATTTTTACTATCTACATTTTCTTGTTTCGTCACTTATTCAGGCATTTCTGCTCCTACTTGTTTTTTTTCACATCCACCAACAGCACACTTAATGCACCGCACAAGAGGAAGCATCCTGCGATAACAAGCATCATAGTCTGAGAACCTGCGAGTTTAATCACCAAACCGCCGGTTGCTGCTGCAACAATCTGCGGCAGACATATCGTGCAGTTGAACAATCCGAGATAGAAGCCCATATTGCCGCGACCTTCCAACGCATTGGTAAGCAAGGTAAACGGCAATGCCAACATAGCAGCCCATGCAGCGCCTATAAGCAGATAACTTACAAACAGTACATATTTGTTGGTGATGAACATTATAGAGATAAAGCCTATTGCACCAATTACAAGACTGATGATATAAGCCAGTTTGGTATTTTTGATATTCGGGAGTACGGATGCCCATATAATAGAGCCTACCGCTTGAACAGCGAATACGACACCCACCCAATTGCCTGCTGCCTGATAGCCTTCTGAAGCCACATCGGTAGTACCCCAGCATTGTGAGGCTATAGCACCGTTTGAGTATGTCCACATATAGAGGAACGCCGCCCAACAGAAGAACTGCACCAGACCTACCGTCCAGAATGTTGACGGAGCCTTGATGAGCAAAGAGATGAAATTTTCTTTCGGCTTTTCTTCTGCCTTTGAAGGGTCAATACCGTGGAATTCTGCATACTCTTTCGGCGGCATCTCTTTGACAGTGACTATGGTATAAAGCACGCATAGGATAAGTATGGCTGCGCCAACGTAGAAACTCCAAATTACCGAGTCAGGAACCACACCGGGATCTGCGGTGTTTTTCACACCAATCCACGTAAAGAAGAACGGGAAGAGATAACCTACCAACGAACCGGCATTGCAGAGGAATGACTGGATAGAATAAGCCAACTGTTTTTGCTTCTCATTAACCATATCGCCAACCATCATCTTGAACGGCTGCATGGCTATATTGATGGATGTGTCAAGGAAAATTAGACTTATCAATCCGAACCACATAGTGCCGGTCAAGCCCCAAAGAACAACTTTGGTAGTGATATTGAAACTACCCGCATTAGGCAAAAGAATCATCACAATCACGGCAATCAGCGCACCTACAAGCAGATACGGTATGCGGCGACCAAGCCTTGTCCATGTACGGTCGGAATACTTTCCGATAAGCGGCTGAACAACCATTCCCATAAGAGGCGGAAGAATCCAGAAGAATGATAGTTGGTGCGGATCTGCACCAAGAGTGGCAAATATGCGGCTGATGTTAGCACTCTGGAGAGCATACGCTATTTGCACACCGAAGAAACCAAAACTCAAGTTTACAAGTTCCTTAAACGATAAATCTCGTCTTTGCATGGCATTAGTTATTAATCCAAAATACTTATTTCACGGATACTATCAATCGTGCAAAGTTAGCATTTTTTTGGTCAATCCGTAAGTATAGACATGACGAATTGCCGATTTTGGTTGACAAACTTCAATATTTAGGGAACAAACTAAAAAACTGCCGGCATATCCTCTTTTGATATGCCGGCAGATAATTCATGTCAGTTTTCAAAATTCAATTGGTTGTTTTTACAGTCAATGACTATAGGTTTGGTATTGTCAACCTCGCCTGCGATAATGCGTTTGCTCAAATCGTTGAGTACGAGCTGTTGTATTGCGCGTTTGACCGGTCTGGCTCCGAATTGCGGGTCATAACCTTCGTGTGCGATATAGTCGATTGCCGCATCGGTTATCTTCACCTCAACCCCATTGTGTTCAAGCAGTTTGGCGACATTGTTGATTTGCAGGCGAACAACATCTTTAATCTGCACTTCGCTTAATGGTGTAAACATTATTGTCTCATCAATACGGTTCAGAAATTCAGGTCGGATCGTCTTTCGCAGCAAGTCCATCACTTCCTTATGTGTCTGCTCTGCCGAAACTCCTTTCTCTTCATTCTCACGAATCAGTTGCGAGCCGAGGTTGGAGGTCATTATGATTATTGTGTTCTTAAAGTTGACTGTACGACCTTTGTTGTCGGTCAGACGACCATCGTCAAGCACTTGCAGCAAGACGTTGAAAACATCCGGATGGGCTTTTTCAATCTCGTCAAACAGTACTACGCTGTAAGGCTTACGCCGTATAGCTTCAGTCAGCTGACCGCCCTCATCGTAACCTACATATCCCGGAGGAGCACCTATCAGACGTGTGGCGGAGAATTTTTCCTGATACTCGCTCATATCAATGCGCGTCATCATATTCTCGTCGTCAAACAGATAGTCAGCCAATGCTTTGGCAAGTTCTGTTTTTCCTACACCTGTCGTACCAAGGAATATAAAACTTCCTATCGGTCGTTTAGGGTCTTGCAGACCTGCTCGGCTTCGGCGGATTGCATCGCTGACTGCGTGAATAGCCTCGTCTTGACCGATAACACGCTTATGCAATTCTTCTTCGAGGCGAAGCAGTTTGCTGCGCTCGGACTGCATCATCTTGGTCACCGGAATACCTGTCCAACGGCTTACCACTTCAGCTATGTCTTCCGAATCTACTTCTTCTTTAATCATCGAATTGCCGTGTTGCTTCTCAGTCAATTGTTTCTGGGCATCAGCAATAGCCTGTTCACAGGCTTTTATCTTACCATAGCGAATTTCTGCCACTTTGCCGTAGTCACCTTCACGCTCGGCACGCTCTGCCTCGTATTTGAGACTTTCCATCTCTATCTTTTTTTGCTGAATCACCTCGATAAGGGCTTTCTCTTCGCTCCAACGGCTGCGCATCTGTTTTTCTTTCTCCTTGAGATCGGCAAGCTGTTTGTTCAACTGCTGCAGCTTGACATCATCGTTCTCACGCTTGATAGCCTCGCGCTCAATCTCAATCTGTTTGATTTCACGTTGCACATCATCAAGTTCTTCAGGCACGGAATCCATTTCGAGACGCAGTTTGGCAGCAGCCTCATCCATCAGGTCTATAGCTTTGTCAGGCAAAAAACGGTCGGAGATATAACGGTTTGACAACTCAACGGCTGCTATGATGGCATCGTCTTTAATACGCACTTTGTGGTGGTTTTCATAACGCTCTTTCAAACCACGCAGTATTGATATTGTGCTTGCCTCGTCAGGCTCCTCAACCATAACAATCTGGAAACGACGCTCAAGAGCTTTGTCTTTCTCAAAATATTTCTGATACTCGTTAAGAGTAGTAGCACCTATTGCACGCAGTTCGCCGCGAGCTAATGCAGGTTTAAGTATATTGGCGGCATCCATTGCGCCTTCTCCGCCTCCTGCCCCGACAAGGGTGTGAATCTCATCGATAAACAGTATTATGTCACCATTGGCTTTTACCACCTCGTTGATAACGGCCTTGAGACGCTCCTCAAACTCGCCCTTATATTTAGCTCCGGCAATCAGCGCACCCATATCGAGCGAATAGATGATTTTTGTCTTCAGGTTTTCAGGCACATCTCCGCGTACAATCCTGTGGGCGAGACCCTCGGCAATAGCCGTTTTTCCCACACCCGGCTCACCTATCAGTATAGGGTTGTTTTTTGTACGGCGGCTCAATATCTGAAGTACACGGCGTATCTCATCTTCACGTCCTATAACCGGATCAAGTTTGCCGTTTCTGGCACGCTCGTTAAGATTGACGGCATATTTGTCAAGTGCCTGATAGGTTGCCTCGCTGTCAGGGGAATTGACTTTGCCGCCTTTGCGCAATTCCACTATAGCTTTGCGCAAACCGCTTTCGCTCACACCGTTGTCATTGAGAAGTTTCTTGACAGTACTGTTAACTGTAACGAGGGCAAGCAGCAATTCCTCAACAGAGACATATTCATCGCCATCGGTCTTGGCAAGGTCTTGAGCCTTGAGCAACACATCATTGCTCATCCGGCTCAAATAGGGTTCACCGCCGCTGACACGCGGGAATGAGCGCATCTCTTGCTCGGCAGCAAGACGAATCTTGTTGCCATCGACTTGCAATTTGCCGAAAAGGAATGACAGCACTTGTTCACTCTCACTGAACATGGCGGTCAGCATGTGTGCAGGCTCTATGGCTTGTTGTCCGTTAGCGGATGTAAGTTCCACAGCCTTGCGGATAACATCCTGCGATTTGATTGTAAATTTGTCGAAATTCATAATTATGTTTAGTTTAAAATTATTAGTCCTTAGGCGTGAGACTGATTGGTTTTGCGTGGTGCAAACCTGATTGGTCTCACATTTTACAACTATAATCTCAAACTTAATACCAAAGCAAAAAAACATGACATTTTGTCAGTATCGCAAAACAATTTGTATATCTCGCAAAAAACAATTAATTTTGCAACCGCTAACATAAGACATACATATTTTTCTCGAATGCGACAAAGTGCAATGACACAAAGATACCACACACTATATTTCATAATCCTCAGCCTGTTGCTGATTGTTTTTTTTGTGATTGACATCATGGTCGGACAAATACAATTAGACTGGACCAATCCTATTCACCAACAGGTATTTATGTCCCTTCGTTTGCCCAAAGCCCTGACAGCCGTAATTGCGGGAATAGGGCTGTCGCTATCAGGTCTGATGATGCAGACATTATTTCGCAACCCCTTAGCAGGACCTTATATCCTCGGCGTCAGTTCAGGAGCCACACTCGGTGTTGCCGTAGTACTTATGATAGGCACTTTTTTCGGCATTGCCCACCCCTCCAACTGGGCAACAATCGCAGCAGCAATAATAGGCTCAAGTATTATCCTGCTTTTCGTACTCGCTATCTCACACAAGGTAAAAAATTCTGTCTCACTGCTGATTGTAGGTATGATGATAGGCAGTATCGCAAGCGCGGTGGTAAATATAATCCAGAATTATGCCGACCCTGATGCGCTAAAACTCTTTATCGTCTGGACTTTCGGCAGTCTGACATCAGTCGGATGGGAAGAGTTGCAAGTTCTCACTCCCATATTCCTTATCGGCACAATAATAGCCCTTTGCCTTATAAAGCCGCTCAACGGCATGCTGCTGGGAGACAACTACGCACAGTCGCTCGGTGTCAATGTGTCTCGCACACGACTCCTTATTATCCTTGCAACCGGCCTTCTCGCAGGAGGCATAACAGCTTTTACCGGACCAATCGCCTTCCTCGGCATTGCCGTACCGCATATAGCAAGAGGACTATTCAAAACATCCTCACACAATATAGTCATGCCCGCCACCATACTCATCGGAGCAACACTGCTACTGCTTTGCGACATACTTTCCGGACTGACAACCTACCCTCTGCCTATTTCAACAGTATCTGCACTTTTCGGAGCACCAATCGTCATCTGGATAATAATAAAAAAATAGTGAATTTTTGTTAAAACTCAACAGTAAAATATCCCATGCAAAAGAGAGGTGAGCAAGCAGAGAAGGAGCAACGAAAAGAAACACTAACAAAAACTTAAATTTAATTAAAATTTGGAAATATCAACAAAAAGAATTAACTTTGCAAACTAATCTATAATAAGGTATTATTTTTTTTGATTTGATATGACAAAAAAACGTTCTCACGAAGAGGTAAAAAAAATATGGGAGTTATCGCCTATATGGAATGTACTGACCGATGAAGAAAAAGAATATGTCGATCAATACGTCACGGTTCACTATTTTCGTAAAAACGAGATTATTCACCATGAAGGCGACCATCCGACCCACATGATGATGCTTGTCGAAGGAAAAGTACGGGTTTATAAAGAAGGTGTGTCCAACCGCAACCAAATTATACGCCTGCTCAAACCTTTCGACTTTTTCGGCTACCGAGCGATAATAGCCGATGATGCCAACGGTTACAACACATCCGTCTCAGCTTTCGAGGAATCAACTGTCTATATGGTCAAAAAAGAAGCCTTTATGAATCTTATTCAGACCAACCTGCGCTTCTGCTACCTCGTAATGGTTGAAATGGCTCGCGACCTTGGTCACTCCGACACACGCTCCGTCAACCTCACACAAAAGCATATCCGAGGACGACTCGCCGAAGCACTGATATCTCTACAACAACGATACGGCTTCGATGAGGACGAAGTTACAATATCAATGTACATGTCACGCGAGGACCTTGCCAATTTGTCCAACATGACCACATCCAACGCTATCAGAACACTCAGCAACTTCGCCGAAGAAGGTCTGATAAGCATCGACGGAAGAAAAATCAAAATTCTTGACATGAATCGTTTGAGCAAACTGAGTCAACATGGCTAACAATTTCCAAAATATATCCAACTCGTTAAGCAAAAAACAAATCAGCAGGGCTATATTCTACTTTAAACGCTGGAACCAACAATTCAGCAACAATGCCGGATATAACCGAGAAACTGATATACAACATATCGCAGACACATACAATAGCTATTTAGACACTTTTATCAATCGAACAGACAACACGGATTACAACCTCAACCCGCTCATATTGGACTGTTACCGACTTGCCGATACTATGCAACTCAACGAACTGAAAGCCGACGATAACACATACGAATCACAACAACTCATCCATGCCCAACGACCGCAGTCAGCAGAAGAACTGAAATCAACACTCGACCAAATCAGAACTTACAACCACGAAATAGAAGTACAACTCAGCCCAAACCGTATAAAATACGAAGAAAACCTCAACCGCATATTCCTCTATTTCTGGCTCAACGAACAATTCTCAAAAGAAAGTGCCGGTCTCTACCGAAAATACATCATCAACAGCGAGAACAACGAATATCAACTCGGAACATTAATCCAGCCCCTCGCTATTTCAGCACTGACACTCAATCTATTACGCAATTTCTCAGAAGACAATCTGCTATTGCTCACCGAAGCCGTAGCAAGTCCCGACATCGTAGTTAAAGTCAGAGCATATATCGGAATTGTACTCGTCATTGCCAAGTACAACCAACGATATAACCTTTTTCAGAAATTCACCATCACTATCAACGAAGAAATCATCAATCGACCCAAACGACTCGATAATGTGTATTCCGTCATCATCGATTTAATCCGCACCCTTGAAACAGAGCAACTCAGCCAAATGATGAACGACGAAATAGTACCCGAAATACTCAAACGCAATCCTGAAAAAAATCTCAAAGAAGGCACACCAATATTCGACATAGAAACCCTTATCGGCAATCCCGACTGGACAGACTACAAAAACAGCCTTGAATATAAAATCGTTAAACTCAGCGAACTGCAGGCTGAAGGTTCAGATGCCAACTATAAAACGTTCCAACCGCAAAAACACCTGCCGTTCTTCCAAACCCTCTCGCACTGGTTTCTTCCTTTCGACACAGAATGGAGCAACATCGCACACCTTTTCAAACAATCATCACTCCCGATAGAAAAAATGCTGCGAAGCCGCTTCCTCTGCGACTCCGATTGCTACTCTTTCTGCTTCAGTTTTGCCTATTTCACCTCTAAAAGCCAAAAAGACATCAATGATGTTATAGCTCGAAATATACCAACCGATGATGATGACGATGATGAACCTGACTTCAAACAAGACAACCGACTCGCCATTGAAATGCATAACTATATCCACAGCCTTTATCGATTCTTCCGACTCAATGCTTTCGACATCGACAACGCCTTCGACAATATAACCGACTATCCCGACACCATCATTCCCATCCTGTTCAAAGACGACTATGACCGGCAACTCGAAACAGCCAATTTCTATTTCAACAAACAACAATATCAACCTGCACTTAACCTCTACCGAAAACTGCAACAAATCCTGCCATCAGCCGAAATGTTTCAGAAAATGGGATATGCCGAAGAACATCTCGGCAACAGGCAGCAAGCACTCCGATACTATACCATTGCCAACACATACACACCTGACAATGTGTGGACACTGAAACGCATGATTGCATGCTCCGACAACGAAGAACAGCGCGCAGACATATTCGACAAGATACTGCATATCGACCCGGATAACAAACAAGCCCTAATGGGTAAAGCTAAACAACTCGCAAATAACCAAGACTACGACCAAGCCGTTGAATTACTATATAAATTGGACTTCCTCTATCCCGACACACCTGCCATAGAACGCCTGCTCGCAATCTGCGCCGCCTTCAGGCACGACTTCGACACTTCCATCAAATACTGGAACAAACTGAACCAAAAGGAAGAAAACAGCAATGACCTGATGAATACAGCACATACATTATTTATACAACATAAAATACCCGAAGCACTGACCTATTACAAACAAGCATGGGAAAAATCAACCAAGAAAAGTGACTTCTGGACATCCCTGCGCAAAGACACACAAACCCTTATCAATGACTTCAATCTCACAGAACAAGAAATACATATCCTCAACGAAATACTCATCAACAGTCTCTACAATTAAATTTAGGTAAAAATCACTGATTTCTGTTTATAAAAAAAACCAATATGCGATATTTACCGGTCACAAAAAAGTAATTAATATCGCAAACCAGTAATTTTGAAAATAATAGTTTTCAACATATTTAACCATGATAAACTTTATTTTTCTCTACAATGACGAAGGGCATCCTGATTATCTCATGCCCGTCAACCGCCTACTCCAGATTGGAACACGCAACAGCAGAACACACATCTATTTCGATTGTTCCTATATCCAAGGCAACAAAAAAGACGAACCTCACGTTTTCACATTAGAAGAATCCGTAATCCGCATCGAAGCAGAGATAGCTCATGCCAATGGAATATTAAGACTCAAATACATTACATAACACTCTTCAGACTTTATATCAGGACAATCAGGCACAACACCAACAAAAAAATGCAAACTAAACTTTGCAAACAAAAAAAAACACACAAAGAATATCAGAAATACAATTTTTTTTTGTAATTTTGCACTCTCAAATCAACCAAACATAACATAATAAACTTAATAAACTAAATTAACAATGACAAAAGTAGCTATTAACGGCTTTGGCCGTATTGGTCGTTTAGCTTTCCGCCAGATGTTTGAGGCAGAAGGTTACGAGGTAGTCGCAATCAACGACTTGACAAGTCCTAAGATGCTTGCTCATCTTCTCAAGTATGACACAGCTCAAGGTGGTTTCGCCGGCAAATTCGGCGAAGGCAAACACACTGTAGCTTATAAAGACGCTGTTCTCGCTGAAGACGGTAAGACCGTTGTTACCCCCGGCTCAATCACAGTTGACGGAAAAGAAATCACTATCTATGCTTTGCCTAATGCAGCCGAACTGCCATGGGGCGAACTCGGTGTTGACGTAGTTCTTGAGTGCACAGGCTTCTACACCAGCAAAGCCAAAGCTGAAGCTCACATCAAAGCCGGCGCAAAGAAAGTTGTTATCTCTGCTCCGGCAGGCAACGACCTTCCAACCATCGTTTACAATGTAAACCACAAAACTCTTACACCTGCCGACACAGTTATTTCAGCCGCATCATGCACAACCAACTGCCTTGCTCCTATGGCAGCTGCTCTGCATAAATATGCTCCTATCCAGAGCGGTATCATGTCAACCATCCATGCTTACACAGGCGACCAGATGATTCTTGACGGTCCACAACGCAAAGGTGACCTCCGCAGAAGCCGTGCCGGCGCACAAAACATCGTTCCTAACTCAACAGGCGCTGCCAAGGCTATAGGTCTCGTAATACCTGAATTGAACGGCAAACTCATCGGTTCTGCTCAACGCGTACCGACACCAACCGGCTCAACAACTATCCTCGTTGCTGTAGTTAAAGGTAAAGACATTACCAAAGAAGGCATCAACGCTGCCATGAAAGCCGCCGGAACAGAGAGCTTTGGTTACACAGAAGACGAAATCGTATCAAGCGATGTAATCGGAATGCGCTTCGGCTCACTCTTCGATGCAACACAAACAATGGTTGCCAAGATTGATGACGACACATATCAAGTACAGGTTGTCAGCTGGTATGACAACGAAAACAGCTACACCAGCCAAATGGTTCGCACTATCAAATACTTGGCAGAACTCAAATAATAAACCACTACCAAATCAAAAAATGGCGTACCCGAAACGGCACGCCATTTTTTATTGCTTTAACTTTCTAACCAATTTTATCTCCTTAGATACTTACATCCACCCTTAAGTACTCTTTTTTATCAAAAAACACTTCAATTTTGACTTACTACCGCTTTAAATAAATGATGCTGTACTCTGAAAACTAAAAAAATATTATTAGAGAAATTTTGTCAATTCAAAAAAATGTTGTAATTTTGCAGACGATTTGCGGATATCGCCTCTGAGAGGGTCGAACTTTTAGAACTCGGAGAGGGTCGAACTTTTAGAACTCTGAAAGGGTCTAACTTTTAGAATTGAGAATTTGACCGACTTGAAGCTCTTACGCGCTATTCGATTAACTTTTTAAAACTCCTTTTACAATGGATTTGATTAAAATTGCCGAAGAGGCATTCAAAGGCGAGCAGAAAGCCTTCCCTGCATTCAAGGCAGGTGACACAGTTACCGTTTCTTATCGTATCAAAGAAGGTAACAAAGAGCGTATCCAAGATTTCCGTGGTGATGTAATCCGCATCAGCGGTCATCAGGACAAAAAACGTTTCACGGTTCGTAAGATGTCAGGCAACGTAGGTGTTGAGCGTATATTCCCTATGGACAGCCCGTTTATTGACAAGATTACCGTAAACAAATATGGTCGCGTACGCCGTGCCAAACTTTATTATCTGCGTAATCTGACCGGTAAAAAAGCCAGAATTCAAGAGCGCCGTATTACAAAGTAAGAATTCAAAGTTCAGAATTCAGCAAGTTCTTGAAAATAAAAAGCGTTTCCTTTTTTCGGAAATGCTTTTTATTGTTTTGGCACAGGTTTTGAAAGAAAGGGATAAGTAACATACTGACTATATAGTTGCATGCAGACACTTTCCGCGCAAAATAACGGACGCAGAAAAACAATATCTTGAAATACAACGTATCCGTGATGTTATTTTCAATTTGGAAACGGGATATGATTTTTAATGTGAAATTTGGTAATTTGGAGAAAAAACATTAATTTTGCAATCAGAGTCCGAAAGGCGGATAAAATACGGATTGAACATATTAGGACTATAAAAACTACCCAATGATTAAATGAAATCAATAGAGCAAATAGGAAGATACACTTTGCTAATGGGGCAGGTGTTGAGGAAACCTGACCGTTGGCGCATGTTTTGGAGACAATTTTATAACGAGATAGAGAAACTCGGTTTGCAGTCTCTGCCTTTAGTGTTGATAGTATCAATCTTCATGGGAGCTATTATGACCATGCAAACCAAACTCAACACTTCCAACCCGCTGCTGCCGGTATATACCACGGGTTTAGTTACGCGAGACACATTGCTGCTTGAATTTTCAAGTACGATAATGTGTCTGCTGCTTGCAGGAAAGGTCGGGTCGAATATAGCCTCCGAAATAGGTACAATGCGTATTACAGAGCAGATAGATGCAATGGAGATAATGGGAGTCAATTCCGCCAATTACCTTATTCTGCCCAAGATTACGGCATTTGTGATTATCATGCCGGTATTGGCGGTTTTCAGTATGGCGATAGGCGTTTTCGGCGGTTATTTTATCGGCTGGTTTACCGACATAATCACCACAGCCGACTACCAGATAGGAATACAATACGCTTTTATCCCGTATTATGTCTGGTATGCGATAATCAAATCCATGGTCTTTGCCTTTATCATATCATCGGTTGCATCGTTCTACGGCTATTATGCCTACGGTGGAGCATTAGATGTCGGCAAAGCGAGTACAAATGCTGTGGTCAACAGCAGCGTGATAATTCTCTTTGTTGACATATTGCTGACCAAACTGATGCTGAATTAATCCGGCAGGAAGTTTAGCACGCCACGGCATTGACACTAATGCCGGCAAAAAAAGTAAATTATTAAATTGCACGTTATTTTGATTGAGGTTAATAACATAGTAAAATCCTTTGACGGGAATGTCGTTTTAAAAGATCTCACCACAGTTTTCAAAACCGGCGAAACCAATATGATTATCGGTCAGAGCGGGTCGGGAAAGACAGTATTTATGAAATGTCTCATTGGGTTGTATGAGCCTGACAGCGGGTCAATAAGCTATGACGGCAGAGAGATAACCGACATGCGCACCAAGAAACTGATGCAACTGCGCCGTGAAATGGGTATGCTGTTTCAAGGGTCAGCCCTGTTTGACTCACAAACAGTATTGGAAAATGTGATGTTTCCGCTTGAGATGTTTTCGCAGATGACAAAAGACGAAATGCAAGAGCGCGCCCGTTTCTGTCTGAAACGCGTGGATATTCCTGAACGAGCATTTACACTTATGCCTTCAGAAATTTCCGGCGGTATGCAGAAACGTGTTGCCATAGCGAGAGCCATATCAATGAACCCTAAATACCTGTTTTGCGATGAGCCGAACTCAGGACTCGACCCAAAGACATCACTCATAATCGACCAACTGATATATGAAATAACAAAGGAGTTTCAGATTACCACTATAATCAATTCACACGATATGAACCAGATTATGGAAATAGGCGACCATATCGTATTCCTCTATCAGGGGCACCTGCTCTGGCAAGGCTCAAACGAGGATATTTTCCACGCGGACTGCGAAGAACTCGACAATCTGGTTTTTGCTTCGAAACTGTACAAGAGAGTGAAAAAAGCGGTTAACGGTTATAAAGGGTAAAAGGTTAATAATAAGAAAAAAAAAATATATGAAACGTAATTTATTATTAGTGGCATTAATGGTTATGTTTTCGACCACAATGTTTGCGCAACACCGAGCTCAGCGCCATGGCGTACCTGCAAGACGCGAACCTATTGAAGTTGTTCAACCCAATGGTGATACACTGATGATTCGTCTCGTAGGCGATGAGTGGAATCATTATCGTATGACCCTTGACGGTTACTTGATTCGCGAAAACGCAAAAGGTTATTATTGCTATGCCAAATACAACGAAAAAGGTGAAATAGTATGCACCCGCCGCAAAGCCCACAACGAAGACAAACGCTCGAAATGCGAGGCGCGGTATGTTGAGAAACATATTCCGAACAAGCTGAAAGACAAATAATATATTCGGAAACAAGTGTGCGAATCCGGGATATAAGATGAATATCAAGACAATCATATCAGTCACGGCATGTTTAGTGGCGCAATTTTGCTATGCGAAACCTGCATATCGGGATGTTGTAGAGTATGAGTTGGCAGACGGAACAATTGCGGAAGTGATGCTCCACGGAGATGAGCATTTTCATTATATGACTGATATGCAGGGTAATGTATTGAAAAACGACAACGGCAAATTAATCAGAGCTGAGTCGCTTTCAGAGGAATATATTGCAGAGCATCGCCGGAAGAGTCGGTTTCACTCTGCAGAGCATGAGATGTCTGCTGACGGCGCTTATTTGGCACCACGCGGATTAGTTATCCTTGCCAATTTCAGCGATGTAAAGTTCAAAGCCGAAAATACGCAAGCAGCATTCGACAGCCTGATGAATGTCAAGGGCTATACCTATCACGGAGTTTCAAATTCTGTGCGCGACTATTTTATTGACCAGTCACACGGCAAATACACCCCTGAGTTTGACGTCTATGGTCCTGTAACCGTCAACCACACCATGAAATACTATGGCGAAAACGATGCTGACGGTTACGACAAAAACGCAGAGCAACTTATCAAAGATGCCTGCAATGCCGCCAAAGAAGCTTACAACCTTGACTTCACAAAATACGACAACGACGGGGATAATTTCGTTGATTTCGTTTTCGTATTCTATGCCGGATACGGAGAAGCTGACGGAGCAAGCAGTAACACGATATGGCAACACATGTACAAACTGAAGTCATACGCGGGTATTACATGTACTATTGACGGAAAGACTGTTGACCTATATGCCTGTGGCTCCGAATTGGCATACTACAACCGCAAGATTGCAAGTAACCCACGCGATGGGATTAGCACCTGCTGCCACGAATTCAGTCACGTATGCGGACTACCGGATTTATACAGCTCTTCAGGCGGCAAATTCACCCTCGGGGAATGGGATATTATGGATTATGGTACTTCCAACAATAACGGTTGGACTCCCCCGTCATATTCCGCCTACGAAAAATTCTTCTGCGGCTGGCTGACACCCACTCTACTAAACAGTGCTGCAAATGTGGTGTTGCCGGAGCTGAACAAAAGCAATGCCGCATGCCTGATAACAGCAACGGGAACACATAACCTTAACGGAGTAACCCCCTATCCCTCAACTTTCTACCTGCTCGAAAACAGACAGCAGTCAAGTTGGGATGAGTTTCTGCCCGGACATGGTCTGCTTATCACCAAGATTACCTACAATAAATCAAGTTGGGAAAACAACAATGTCAACTCAAAAAACCTGCAGCGTGTAGCCATACAACCGGCGGATAACAAACTGTCGGAAGACGGCGATGCCGGCGACACATACCCCGGAGATTCCATGGTTACGGCATACAACGGCATTACAGAATACCCCATCACTTCGATTACTGAAAAAGACGACACCATTCGATTTCAGTTTATGGGCGGCGGCGAAAATCTCCTGCTTAATATAGAAAATGACCAAAAAGAGTATTTTACCATTACACCAACGCGCGGAGGAATAGTGATTTCAAATGCAGAGCAGACAACTGCTAAAATATATGATATAACCGGAAGAATAGTTGCAACACATAAGATTACTGAAAATGATACATTTATTCCTTTGTCGCAACACGGAATATACATTATCAATATAAGAAACATCAATAAAACAATATTTATATAATGAAAGCATTGTTAACCATTGCGTTATCGGCTGCATGCATTAGCCTATACGCTTTGCCTGCTTATCGCGGTCCTATACAGGTAACCCAAGCAGATGGCACACAAACTACCATTTATAAACACGGAGACGAGCATTTCCATTACATTACCGATGAACAAAACCGTTGGGTCAAATGGGAGAAGGGTATGCTCACAAAAACAGAAGCACTGTCAGAAGATGAGATTGTCAGCAGACGCGAATCATCTCCTATGCGTGTGCGCCAACGTCAGCGTGAGATGGCGATAGATGTCAACCTTGCGCCACGAGGACTTGTTATCCTTGCTAATTTCAGCGACCTTGCCTTCCAAACCACAAACACACGTGAGGAGTTTGAGGACATGATGAACAAGACAAACTACACCTACCAAGGCGCAACAGGCTCTGTCAAAGACTATTACCGCTCGCAATCATTCGGTGCATACGACCCTGTGTTTGATGTCGTAGGTCCGGTGACTCTCGATCACCCTTATAAATACTACGGACAAAACGGCGGGGCATATAACCAAGACCTGCGCCCCCAACAAATGATTATCGATGCCTGCAAGAAAGCCGACACGGAATGGAATGTAGATTTCACACAATACGACAATGACAATGACGGGGTAATCGATTTTGTATTCGTATTCTATGCCGGACACGGCGAAGCAGATTACAGCAATTCCGATATTGTTTGGCCGCACATGTTCTATGTATATAATGAAGGTTATGGCACATTATGCAAACTTGACGGCAAGATTCTTGACCAATACGCATGCAGCAACGAATTACCTTATAACTCAAATACTAAACATGTGGGAATAAGCACTTGCTGCCACGAATTCAGCCATGTAATGGGTCTGCCCGATATGTATAACACACAAGATGAGAATGATTATCAGACTATGGGCAACTGGGATATAATGGATGCCGGACCATACAATAACAACGGTCGTACACCGCCTTCATATTCCGGTTACGAGCGTTTCTTCTGCGGCTTTGTTACCCCAAAGGTACTCAACTCACCTTGCAATGTAACACTAACTGAAATACAACGTTCCGGTCAGGTACTGTTGATTACGGCAACAGGCAGCCACAACTTAAAAGGAAACGACCCGAACCCGACAACGTTCTATGTACTCGAAAACCGCCAAAAGGTTTTATGGGACAAATATCTGCCAGGACACGGAATGATGGTTACGAAAGTGCAGTACTCATATAACACATGGTACAACAACTCGGTAAACGATGTTACTACCAACCACCGTATTGCTCTCCAACCCGCTGACGGCTCAATGAATTACAGCCAATATACAGGTGTTATAGGAGACGGCGGAGACACCTACCCGGGTACCAAAAATCAGACTGAATACACTCCGATATCCAATTTCCCGCTCACTGAAATATCTGAAAAAGACAGTCTCATACACTTTAAGTTTATGGGCGGCGGACAAGAAATTGAACTCAATGCTACAGCACAGGAGAATGACGACCTCACCATCTTTGCCACAACTGAAAGTGTAATCATAAACGGTCTGAAAAACAATCAAGAGATAACTGTGTATAATCTTGTCGGACAACTTGTCAAATCACAAACTGCCACAGCAACAATGGAAGAAATACCTCTTGACAAAGGCATATATATCGTAAAAACCGGTACCCATGTTAACAAAATCATAATACGTTAAGTCAGATGATACAACATCGTTTCATTTCTGCTGCAATTCTGCTTATCGGCATATCACAACTATTTGCCCAAGAACCCGTCCCTGTCGGAGCGGGTTCTTACGCTTCATACGCACCTTTGGCAGAGAGCCGTTCAACCGAACATGACGGTTGCCAAGCTTATCAAACAGACCACAGACATCTGTATATAGAAGACTCATTAGCCAACCGACCGATGCCCACCAACGATTGGTGGACGTATGCCCTTGTCAACCGTTGGACCGGCAATTTGTGGGTATATCCGGCTATGGTCAGAGCAGAAGACGGGGTCATAAACATCAATTATCCCGACTATTGGGAACCAACAGGCTGCGAAATGAAATGGAACAAAACAATTTCAATCAGTGCCGACAATTTCAGACCTCAAGAAGCCATAGTCAGTGACTGGGGCGATTTCCATATCAGTTTTGTAATGAAAGACGATAACGGATATGTCAAAACAACGCTGATGAACGGTTGTCCGTTGGTATGGATGGAATATACGGGAATCATACCGAAATACGAAAATCTTTTCCCTGACGACTTTGCTGTCTTTGAGTTAAAAGACAATAGTACAACGTACATCACTATAGGATTGCTGAATGACAAGTGTACTGCGGAACTTCTGAAAAAATATGCATTCCATATCCCGCAAACCACACGTATTGACTATCAATACAATCAGGAACAGTCAACACTCACTACCACATTCCGGATCAGAACACTTAATGCTGACAATGCTGACCTCCACACTATGATTGCAGGATTTATCCCGCATCACTACCGCAACACTACCACCGATTTTTCATTCAGCGACGCTGAGTTTCAGACTCCTCGTGGCACACTGAAACTTGCAACGGGCAATGATTTTGCTATAACTTACGATGTCCTCACCATGTTGCCTTATTTCCCTGCGCCCGCAAGCAATTTAGACGGCTATGACTTGGAGCGTATGCGCTCACTTATAGCTGACTATGCACAAAAAGGCAGTTTTGGAGCCGATACTTACTGGGGGGGCAAAGGATTGGTGCAAATGGCACACTATATGACCTTTGCCCATGAAATCGGAGATAAAGAACTTTTTGAAAAGACCAAATCAAGGCTTAAAACAGCCCTGATTGATTGGTTTACATATACACCCGGCGAGGAAAACTTTTATTTCGCGCGCTACCGGCGTTTCGGCGCCTTGGTCGGATTCGATACTTCATACGATTCAGACACATTCAACGACCACCATTTCCACTACGGATATTTCGTCTATAGCGCGGCTCTTCTCTGCCTTTTGGACGAAGATTTCCGTGATAAATACGGTCAAATGGCTCGCTCAATAGCATTGGATTATGCCAACTGGGTACGCAACGACTTACGTTTTCCCCTATTCCGAACATTCAATCCATGGTTAGGACATTCTTTTGCCGGCGGCTTGGGGGGAGAAAATGGTAACGGTCAGGAATCGACTTCTGAAGCTATGCAAAGCTGGGGAGCAATATGTATGCTCGGAACAGCATTAGGGGACGAGAAAATGACAGAAGCCGGCATCTTCGGCTACACTCTCGAATCACGAGGCACTGCCGAATATTGGTTCGACCGCAGCCGGCAAAACATACAATACGACAAGTATCAGCACCCATACTGCTGCAATCTGACCTCCCAAGGTATTGGTTGGTGGACATGGTTTTCAGGCGATCCGGTATGGATGCATTCCATACAGTGGCTTCCAATTTCACCGCTACTAACCAATTATCTTGCAGAAGATACAGCCTTTGCCCGTTGGGACTACACGCAAATGTATAATGCCAAACAAATCGGTGACTACGAAGCAGAAACAGGCGGTTTGGGTGATGAGTCAGGATTAGGGAATGTATGCCTTTCATACCTCTCACTCTTCGACCCTGACTCGGCTGCACGAGTGTTTGACCGCGCTTGGAATAACAACAAAGCACTTGCCAAAAATCCCGATACCGGCGGAATAACCTATTGGTTAACACATGCTCACCGCACTTTCGGAAACCGCAGATATGACATTCATTCCGATAATCTGCTCAGCGCAGCCTACACAAAAAACGGAGTGACTACATACATTGTTTTTAATAATGAAGACAGTCAGAAAAAAGTCACTTTCACCATGCCCGACGGAACAACAAAAACTTATCAGGCACCGGCACACAAGATGAGCTATTTCACTGATGAAGAACCTCATATTGCAAGCATTAGATTAGACGCTCCCGTTATATCAGTTAACGATATGATGATGATTTATAAATCTCAACTGCCGGTAACAATACATTTTTACGACCAATACGGAGCAATTTTCAAGCCTGACTCTGTTTTCACTCATATCATATCATTATCATCCGTACCCGACACCATAGCCGTTAATTATCAAGGAATAAACGACACCTTGTTTTATACTTTTGCGCCGACACTGAATACAAGCGAGGCAAAGATTTATCCCCAAGTGAATTATGTCGAGTACGGTGAAAAAATTACCTTTGAACTCCACGCACCTGATATTTACGGAACAGATCGGCTATTGACTACTAAAGAATACGAAGCCACACAAATAGGAACAGAAAAAATTAAAGTCAGTTTTAATGATATTACTGTATCTCATTCCTTTATTGTTCTTCCGCCCTACCCCAATCTTGCACTTTACAAACCTGCCGTTGCCACATCGGAGGAAAATGGCGGAACTCTCGCAGTCAATGTCACCGATGGCGACAAAACAACACGTTGGAGTTCAGAACATAAAGATGGCGAATCAATAGTCGTTGATTTACAATCGGTTTGCTACATCAACAGAGTTGTGATCCACTGGGAAACCGCATACGCTTCAGAATACTCTGTCGATATTTCAACTGATAGTATCAACTGGCAAACTTTCAGTCAGACATGCATGGGCGGAATAGTTGGCACAGACATCAGAGCCAATGCTAAATACATTCGTCTTGCCGGTATTCAACGTGCAACAGGCTACGGCATTTCACTTTACGAACTGGAAGCCTACGGTGTGCCGTTAGAATCAGGCTCCGCCTCACAAGTGTTCGGCATTCATATCACCTCCGACACAAAATTCCTTAATGCAGGCGGGAAAACAACATTCAGCGCCGAAGTATATAATCAGGACGGCAACAGATTGCGCCAAAATCCTGACCTCACTATAACAACCAATAATGCTACGATTGACGGCAATACCATATATTGTCCGACACCTGGCAAAGTAACACTGCGAGCAGAATCCGGCGGCAGAACAGCCGAATACACATGGATAGTTCTTGAGACAGAAAAAATAATATCAGCGCAGATAAGTCCGAAAGAAATAACCATACCGGTCGGGACATCACAAACTTTTACCGTTGAGGCTCTCAATCAATTCGGCATAACTGAACAAACCGACTACATTACCTATCAAGCTGACCGACTCGGTACATTTTCAGTTGTCGGCATTTTAGAGTCAATGAGCGATACCGCTGTTGTTCACGTGGTTGAATTTTCAAATATCAACCTTGCACTCAACAAACCGGTTACCGTTTCCGGAGAGGAAAGCGGGGCTACCAAAGGCTTTTTTGCCAACGATGGCAACTTCGATACACGCTGGAGCTCACCTTTCCAAGATAATGAGTGGATAGAAATTGATTTGCAGAATATATATTATTTGACCAACATCAAACTATTCTGGGAAACCTCTTATGCCAAGACATATAGTATAGAACTTTCCACTGACGGCAAGAGTTACAGCACTATTTATTCCACAACCGATTGCAATGGCGGCAAAGACTCAATCAGCATTGACAATCAGTCAGGCAGATATGTGCGCATCAACTGCATCACACGCAGTTCCGGCTACGGTTCATCACTATGGGAAATAGAAGTCTATGGCTCCGGCATATTGGAAACTTCGACTCCGGCAATACAACAACCCACAGAACTTGACCTTACCGGATCTGTCGCTGTTTACAACATGGCAGGCATGCTCGTAGGTCAGGGCATGCTTTGTGCAATTCATCTGCCTCAAGGAATATACGTCATACAACAAAACAACAAATATATAAAAATCAGAATAAAATGAAGATTGTTTCTTATAATGTCAACGGCATACGCGCTGCCTTAAACAAAGGACTTGTTGATTGGTTGCTCAAAGAGCAACCGGACGTGTTCTGTATTCAAGAGAGCAAGGCTCAACCTGAACAAATTGACACTATGCTCTTTGCTGAACTCGACTACCACAGTTATGTTCATAGCGCAGAGAAAAAGGGGTACAGCGGTGTCGCAATATTCTCAAAACATGAACCTGATTTTGTTGAAGCAGGAATGGGCAATCCGGTTTTCGATGCCGAGGGACGTGTCTTGCGTGCCGATTTCGGTGATCTGACCATCGTATGCGTTTATGTTCCGAGCGGTTCATCAGGTGATGAGCGTCAGGACTTCAAGATGCAGTTTTTGCACGCTTTCCTGCCATGGCTCAATCAACTGCGGCAACAGCGCCAAAACATCATTGTATGCGGAGATTTCAATATATGTCACAAGCCCATCGACATCAACCACCCGGAGCGGCAGGAAGGTGTGTCGGGTTTTCTGCCTGAAGAACGGGCTTGGTTAGACGATTTGGAGGCATCCGGCATGATTGACACCTTCCGTGTTTTTGACGAACGCGCCGGTCAATACTCTTGGTGGAGTTACCGTGGTGGTGCTCGTTTTCGTAACGCAGGATGGCGAATTGATTATCTATGGGCTTCAGAACCGCTGCGCGACAGATTGGTCAAAGGACGGATTCTGCAAGAAGCCGAACACTCCGACCATTGTCCGGTAATGCTTGAAATATGTTAGATGTTAGATGTTAGATGTTAGTATGGAAAACGAAAAAATTACAACCGATTTGGTTCTTCGCACAGAACACTTGTATAAGAAATACGGCAAGCGTACCGTGGTCAACGATGTATCTATCGAACTCAAACAAGGTGAAATAGTGGGATTGCTCGGTCCTAACGGTGCCGGCAAAACGACCACATTCTATATGACCACAGGACTTATCACTGCCAACCATGGAAAGATATTTCTCAACGACACTGACATAACGTCCTACCCCATGTATAAACGTGCTCAAATGGGTATAGGCTATCTGCCGCAGGAAGCTTCAGTATTCCGCAAGATGAGCGTTGAGGATAATATCTTGAGTGTACTTGAAATGACTAATTTCAGCAAAGAATACCAGCATGAGAAGCTCGAACAGTTAATCAAAGAATTCAACCTCGCCCATGTTCGTACAAACCTCGGCGACCGTTTGTCCGGCGGAGAAAGGCGCAGAACAGAGATTGCACGCTGTCTTGCCATAGAGCCGCGTTTTGTCATGCTTGACGAACCTTTCGCAGGGGTTGACCCTATAGCAGTGCAGGAGATTCAAGATGTAGTATGGCAACTTAAAGACAAAAATATCGGCATTCTGATTACCGACCACAATGTTGACGAAACGCTTAGTATCACCGACCGCGCATACCTACTTTTTGAGGGCAAGATACTATTCCACGGCACACCCGAAGAACTTGCCGCCAACCCCATAGTGCGGAACAACTACCTCGGTCGCGACTTCGAACTCAAGAAGAAGACGAAGTTAGAGGGTTAGAGGTTAGAAGTTAGAGAAAAGCCGGATAGAATCCGGCAGAAGAAACCGAACAAGGGATGAGAAAGGGTAGCGCGGACGAGTCGTCCACGTCCCATAATCCGACAGAAGAAAACGAACTGAGCGTTAAGTGTCTATGCGAAAACTCCTCCTCATATTGCCTTTGTTTATATTCGGTTGTACACCGGCATTTGAAGAAACACCTGTCTCTGTTGTTCAGTGTGCCGATGCGCCGTTGTCACGCGCTTCAGCATCGGTTTTTGTCCTTAACGACCATGCATATATCTTGGGCGGACGGACGGAAGCTGATTGGACATATCCTGATGATTTTTATCGATACAATCCCAAGACGGATACATGGACCCGTTTGGACGACCTCCCGTTCAGCGGACGATCCAAAATGGCGGTATGCACCTGCAATAATATAGCTTATTGCGGCGGCGGCTTTGCCGGAGAACAAAATGACCCCGCGTCATACAAAACAGACTGGTGGTCATTCAACGGCACACAATGGACACAACTTCCCGACATACCCACAAAATACACCGATGGTCTTATCTCATTCACATTGGATGATAAGATTTATGTCGGCTACGGCTACGCACACCAATGGACGGCTGAATTGTTTGCATTCGACACAAAGACCAATACTTGGTCAGGCAATATACAACCCGATTTCACAGAAATAAATCTCGGTTTCGGTTATGCTTATGCACAACAAGACGACCGCGTATTCGCCGGTTTGGGATTCGACACATACAATGTCAACAAGTGGTCTGAATATGACCTTGCAGCCAACACATGGAACAAACGTGCCGACCTGCCTTGCCGTGGAGGTGTTTTTTTTGCCTGCACCACCCTGACAGGCAGAATACTCCTTGCCGGCGGGAGAGCCTTCGGCGGCTCACTCACAACAGGTTCAATATACGACCATATATGGTCGTATGACATACAAAACGACAAATGGTCACTATGCGGACACCTGCCGCAACCGACTGAAAATATGATAGCTTTCACTATCAACAACACCGCATATTTCGGACTCGGAGAAAACGCTGACGGACAACGTCTCAACCACCTCTACCGTATTCAGCCATGAGACGCACATTCGCTGTCATATTATTCCTGTGTCTCTCATGCAGTATCTTCGCATGGAAACCGTGGTCGCTGCCTATGGATTCCATCGACAATAAGGCAGACACTCTTTTCTACGGAGCATCACTATCAGGCATCTTCGGCAACGCTTTCTGGCAATATGCAGGCACTTTAGGCGATGTCACCCCGCTGCAATACAATGGCATAGCAAGCCTCTATGCATACAAACCGTCTTCACGACCTAACAGATGGTGGGACTATTCTTTCGGCATACAATTCAACGGAAGAATAAGCGGATCCGCAGAAAAGGACAAAAGCATACCGACAAATAACAATGGTATTACCGCAACAGCATATTTCCAACAACTCTATGCACATTGCCGCCTCTATATCTTTGATATCACAGCCGGTATAAAACCTTTTTCTACAACATTCGGTGACGAGACTCTTTCTATAGGGTCGCTCCTTTTCTCAAAAAATGCCCATTTCATGCCACGCGTCAGCATAAGCATAGACAAGTGGACAGCATTTCCGTTTACCTACGGATATATGGAGGTTCGAGGCGGTATCAGCCATCTGTGGGCATACCCTCAACCTGCCACACTTTACTTGCCCTACCAACTGCCGAACAATACTCAATACTCCGTTGTATCAGGTCATTATATACATTATAAATATGCCGGAGTACGTCTTGGGGGCAAACTGCCGGTAAATATAGGTTATGAGTTTCACCATGCCGCCCAGTGGGGAGGAACTTCTACAAAATACGGAGATTTAGGCAACAGCATGTCCGCTTTCAGAAATGTTTTTCTCGGCAAAGAAGGAGGCAATACCGCAATAGAGACCAACAACGTACAAGGTAATCATCTGTGCATGCAGCAGTTGTCGCTTGACATAAAACTCAATGCACTGCATATTTCTGCCTATTGGCAGGTGCTTCAGGACGATGGTCCTATAAAATTTATCGGAACCACGATGAATAATGCCGATGGACTATGGGGAGTAAATATAAGCCAGAACTATGTGCCTTACCTTCAAACTCTGACATATGAGTTTCTTAATACCACAGAGCAGTCAGGACCTGTTCACGATATTGACGGTTTTATTTTCGGCGGGCGCGACAGCTATTATTCTCACTCCGTCTATACACATGGTTGGACATATCTCGGACGCACGATTGGTAATCCGCTGCTTTCACCTGACAATAACAGAGTAAGAGCGCATCATATAGGCATTAAAGGCGACATATTCACATACCGATACCGACTGCTTTGCACTCATGCCCGCTATTACCTCCAATACGCAGAAGATTTGCCATATAACCTATCACGTACAACGGCTTACAAACAAACAAGTATTCTTTTAGAGGTTAGTAAAACAGTTCATCAAGCGTGGGGACTGAATTTCAGTGCGGCACTCGGCATCGATTTTTTCGACAATGCCAAACCTGATATAGGCGGAAGAATCAGCGTAAGCAAAACTTTTCTTTACGATAAAAAAGGACGTACACAAGGTACGTCCCGGCTTTGATTAGTATTTAATACTTTCTGCTTTATAAATTCAGAATACTTTATTCTTCGCCACCGTTGCTTGAAATTCTTTAAGATAGAACGGGTCAAAATAAGCTACATCAGCAAATTGGTTATTATTGTATGCTTTTTCCGCAAGCTCACCCATCTCACTTGCTAAAGGATTAATCCCGTCAAGAAAGACCGCATTAGGAGATGTCACTATTTCCTTGCATTTAGCAGCTCCGTCACCAAAAAAACAAGTTGTTTTTTCCACTTGAAACGATGCATCAATCACCTTTGCCTCCACGTCAGAAATTCGTTGCAAATCCAGATCATACAACGCAGTATATACTTCCATCCTGCGGGCATCAATCATCGGACAGAGACGAAGTTGAGAATTGAGAGTTGAGAGTTGTTTCAGAGCCGAATAAGCCATAAGTTGCAGGGTATCTATGGCAATCATTGGTACTCCGAGACCATAGCACAAGCCTTTTGCTGTTGCAGTTCCAATACGCAAACCGGTATAAGACCCCGGTCCCTGACTCAATGCTACAGCTTCAATACTGACACCCTCTTCACGGGAAAAAGCAAGCAGTTGCTCTACAAACAAGGGCAACTGCCGAGCATGTTGCTGACTCTCGCAGTCAGCAAACGATCTCACACACCGCGCACCATCAAGCAACGCGGCTGAACATATCATACCTGATGTCTCTATAGCAAGATACATCTATCTTACTTTATTCCTGCCAATTCAGGGTCTATAAGGATACGTCCGCAGTACTCACATACTATAATTTTCTTGCGCAGACGGATATCAAGCTGACGCTGGGCCGGAATCTTATTGAAGCAACCTCCGCACGAGTCACGCTCTACTGCAACAACAGCTAAACCATTGCGGGCATTGTTACGGATGCGGTTAAAGGCTGCCAACAGACGGTCATCGCTCAAATTTTCTTCCAACACTTTCGCTTGTTCTCTCAAAGATGCCTCTTGATCGCGTGTTTCTGCAATAATATCATTGAGCTCTGACTTCTTTACACGCAAATCGCCCTCTTTCTCACTCAAAGTGGTATCTGTTTTCTCTTTTTCAACATCACGCGACTCTATGGCAGCATTGTACTCACGAATACGCTTGTTCTGAAGCTCAACCTCTAAACTCTGATACTCCACTTCTTTCAGCAGACTGTCATATTCGCGGCTGTTGCGAACATTATCCTGCTGCTCTTTGTATTTTGCAATCTTTGCTTCAGCCTCTTTGATTTTGCCTTCACTGTTGGTAATTTCTGCCTTCAGACGGGCTATATCTTCTTCAATATTCTGCATACGGGTCTTCAGACCGGCAATCTCGTCCTCAAGGTCGTGAACTTCTAAGGGTAATTCACCACGAATATCACGTATTTTTTTAATCTGCGTCCTTACTTTCTGGAGTTCGTACAACGCTTTGAGTTTCTCTTCAATAGTTACTTCTTTTTCCTGTGTCATAATAATTAATTATTTGAAAATTATCAAATTTGAAAATTCTATTTTGAATTATCCTTTTTTAGCAGCCACATTGGTACGTTTTGAACCGGCTTTTGCAGCGGTTGATGCCTTAGCTGCATTTTTTGCAACATGAGCTTGCTGTTTGGGTTCAACCTGAGCTACTGACTCTACAGGAACATCCTCTGACTCTTCTTCTAATGAAAAATCGGTTATTCCGGCTTCGATAAGTATATTGTACCATTGTATAAGTTTCTTTATGTCAGTAGGATAGACTCTTTCACGGTCGAAATCAGGCAGTACCGTAACGAACCACTCACGAAGTTCATCGTTATTTGCCGACTTGTAGTCAAAACTGCAAACCTCGCCATTCTCACGCTCTCTGATAATTGTCAGAATCTCGTTCAGCGGTTTGTCCTCTGCGGTAGTGTACATCGAAACATCTGCTACCGAAATAATACGGTCACGAGCAAAAGTCGGGATACGTTTGCCATCTGCTAATGATTCCACAATCAGATGGTTGTTGCCTCGACTGACTAATTTATACAATCCGGGTTTGCCCGTGATTGCCAAGATATTTTTTAGCATAAATAAAGAATTTGATTTTCACATTTTAACATGCAAAATTACAACAACTTTTGAACATATCCAAGAATTTTGGCATTTTATTTGGAAATAAGTCAAAAAAGCAGTACTTTTGCAAAGTTTATTAGACTTCAGATTTCAGACTTCAGATTTTAGACTTTAGATTATTTAGTATTCGCAGCTGTCTAACTTCTAACTTCTAATATCTAATATCTAACATCTAACTTCTAACATCATGCCAAGCAACAAAGAACTTTACCGACAATTGTGCGAGACAGAATCCTCAATACCTCTTTTTATGCAGTGGTGGTGGGTAGAATCAGTCTGCGCAGGCAAGAAATGGGATATCCTCTTTTCATACGATTCAGAGGAGAACATACGTGCTGCCATGCCGTATTTATGGAACAAAAAACTTTGGATGAAATATATCCTGATGCCGCAACAGACGCAACTTGGCGGTATATGGGTCAGTCCTCGCTACGTCAATAGTCAGTCAGTATTGTCAGAGATAGCACAAGACTTTACCCGCCAATTGACAGACCTGAAACTCTCATATTATTACCATCACTATCCGCTCAACTCCAAGATGCCCGATTTGATGGCACAAAACGGTTTCAAGGTCAAAGAAAGAGTAACCTACCGTATTGAAGATTTGCAAGATACTGATGCCATAATCAACCGCTTTTCAAAGAACAAGAAACGTCAATTACAAAAGGCATTGTCTTCAACCGTGGATTTCGACCTTGATGCCGAAAAATTCTATTATTTCCACCAAGACTGTCTGCTTGAGCGCAAAAAGGACATATCTTATTCACGCGAGTTTTTCCTTGTGCTCTACGAAAAAACCATTGAACGGCATCAAGGGCAGATAATAGCCATTCGCGGACCACAGGGTCAACTTCAGGCAGCAGCATTTCTCGTATGGGACAACAATAGTCTGTATTATCTTATTCCTACATTTTCAGAGGCAGAAAAGGATAGTGGCGCCTCCGCATTACTTGTATTGGAATCCATCAAATTTGCCCGAACGGTAAGCAGGTCATTTGATTTTGAAGGCTCTATGAAAAGAGGTGTTGCCAACCACTACAAACAATTCGGGTCGGAACCTGTCCGCTATCAAAGTGTAGAACGGTATTATCATTGGTATTTCTGGTTTGCATTGGCATACAACAAACTACGCAATATCAACAAACAATGAGTACCGATTTTTTTCGCAACATTGCCAAACTTTTTTCCGCCAATGTTATAGCAGGCGTGGTAGGATTAGCATTCTACCCCGTCCTTACACGTCTGTATGAGCCTGCCGATTTCGGTCTTTTGAGTCTGTTCAGCTCCATAGTGGGTGTTCTTGTTATCCTCTCCACAGCCGACCTGCAATATGCAATCATGCTGCCCAAAGACAACAGCCAAGCCAATGCTGTTGCCCACAATGCGCTGATATGTACTGTTTGCGTTGTTGCTGTTACATTGCTGTCGGGCATTTTTGCCAAACCGATTGCCAACCTTTTCAATGCAGAGGGATTAGCAAAAATTTGGTGGCTCATACCGATTATGGTTCTGATATGTGCAGTCTGGAATATAGCCAATTACCACTTTACCCGCAACAAATCTTTTTCATATATCAGTGCATATCTGCTTACTCAAGGCACACTTATCCCCGTGTTCAAACTTATATTCGCCCTTGCAGGAGCAACAGTTGGCGGATTGATTTACGGTTCGGTAGCCGGTGCTGCAATAGCCGTATGTGCTGTTATGTTAACAGCAATAACCCGCAATAAAATCACACTTATCCCGTCTTCGGCTTTAGAACGCAAACAGGCATTGCATACTTTCCGCCGTTTCCCTATATTTTCACTGCCGCGCTCGGTAATAAACAACCTTTCCTCAAATATTCCGTCACTATTGCTTACACCATTTTTCGGACTTGCACCCATAGGGCTTTTCAGCATAGGACTGACATTCGGCTTCCGCCCCGTCAATATGCTTGAAAACTCTGTCTATCAGGTTTTCTTCCAGCAAATCAGCCAATCCGTCAACCAACGGCAGCCTATTATGCCGACTATTCGCAAGTTTGTCAGATACACATTACTGATTCTTGCACCGCTCACGATAGCCGGACTGCTGTTGCTGTCCTACCTTACCGGTTGGCTGCTCGGCAATGAATGGGTGGAAACAGGTCATTATCTGCGCATATTGCTACCATGGTTAGTTACTTCACTGTTTGTAGCTCCTATATGTTTCCTTTCAGATATTTTCCAAAAACAGCCGCAGGCTCTCGGTTTTGAGATTCTGCTTATCTCATGCCGCATAATCGGCATGGCAATAGGTATATGGACAGATAATTTCTCTTTATCTGTACTCGGTTATTCAATAGGCGGAGCCATCGCCATAACGGCACAATTCATCTGGTATATGACGCTTGCCAAAAGCTATGACAGTTCGCTCACAGAAGATTAGAAAACATGGATTAGAGGTATTGAATTATCTCTGAAAGAATATGTTCAGCGGCATGAGCATCACCGAACAACGGTGGGAAACTGACTTTACAGTCAAACAAGTCCATATATGCACCAAGGATATTATCAGAATCAGCATCGGCTAATATGCCTGCCTTTGACTCAATTATCTCAACCCACTCCGTTTGCGGGCGCAAGATGATAGTAGGAGTATTATAGAAAAAGGCTTCTTTTTGTACACCACCGGAATCAGTCATCACCATTCCGGCATTTTTCTCTAACATGATAATATCGAAAAACGATACAGGCTCTGTAATTTTGATGTATTCTGAATTTAACAATCTGCTATAGTTGTCTTTGGTCAGCGATGTAGGTAACATCTTGCGAGTACGGGGGTGCAACGGCAACACGATAGGCATCTTGTCGCGCGACACAATAGACAGCATCGCATTCACAATTGCGTTCAGTCTAACCGGATTGTCGGTATTATTATCTCGGTGGATAGTTGCAAGGATAAACTGCTTTGGCTTCAGATTGAGGTCTTCAAGAATTGTGCTGCGTTGTTCTGCCATTGACGCGAAATATACGCTGTTGTCATACATCACATCACCGCTCAACACTACTTTTCTGCCTTTTGCATTAGCAAATTGTGCCGGAGAGTCAGTCAGCCCTTCATGCCGCAGATTATTGACGGCAGTTTGCGTCGGAGCAAATAGTATAGATGACAAATGATCACAGACAATACGGTTCTGCTCTTCAGGCATTGTCATATTAAACGACCGCAGACCGGCTTCAACATGAAAAATCGGCACATGCAATTTGGCAGCAGCCACGGCTCCCGCAAGGGTCGAATTGGTATCTCCATAAAGCACTATACCATCAAAATGTCCTTTTTGCAATATCTGCTCAATGCCGACTATCATCTTGGCAGTTTGGTCTCCGTGACTACCCGACCCGACACCAAGATTGATATGAGGTTGAGGAATACCCAACTCATCGAAAAATGCGCCTGACATATTATAGTCGTAATGCTGACCGGTGTGAAGAATTGTTTCCTCTACTGCGTCTGCAAAATGTTCGGCAACAGCCCTTGAAATGGCCGCCGCCTTAATTATCTGCGGTCGAGCACCTATAATAGTTAAAAGACGTATCGACATATTTGTTTTTCACATTGTTATCACTGACTATTTAGCAATGATATCAAGATTGGATATTTCTATTCCATATTAGCAAGAATATCAACGATTCTCTCAGCAGTATGACCATCCCATAATGGCGGCACAGCACCTTTTTTCCACCGACCGGAATAAAGAGTCTGCAATGCCGGACGAATATTGTCCGGATTTGTTCCTATAAGTTCGTTAGTACCGATAGAACAGGTTTCAGGGCGTTCTGTATTGTCGCGTAATGTGATGCAAGGAATACCCATTACTGTTGTTTCTTCGGTTATACCCCCCGAATCGGTAACCACCGCACGCGCATGCTTCACCATATAATTGAACTCCAAGTAACCCATTGGCTCAACAATATGCAGATTGGGAAACAAACGTTTGATATTACTCTCATCGCCCCACAAACCATAGAATATCTTTGCTGTACGCGGATGGATTGGAAATATAACCGATTCGTTTTGAACATTGGTCAAAATCTGCTCCATCAGCAGACGCAAGTGTGTTTCTTCGTCCACATTTGCAGGACGGTGCATTGTCATCACAATATAGTGACCCTCTTGAAGTTGCAACTCGTCATATATGTCAGGCTTTCTGAACCTTGGTATATTGGCAAGCAGGGTATCTATCATTACATTGCCCACATAGTATATCTTTTGAGGACAACGGTCATGTCCGTAGGCTATATTTTCTTTTACGGCATCTTCTGCATAAACGCCTCCTTGACGCAACAGATTATTGTTGGCAACATCTGATGTCGTAAAGAAATAGTCGGCAAGAGCATCAGTCACCATTCGGTTGATTTCTTCGGGCATACTGAGATCCCAACTCCGAATACCTGCTTCAATATGTGCGACCTTAGTATTGAGTTTTTTGGCAACGATGGAACATGCCATAGTACTCGTCACATCTCCGACTACGATTACAATATTGGTAGGATTGGCTGACAGATACTGCTCAAATGCCACCATAATAGCGGCAGTCTGTTCTGCCTGTGTGCCACCACCGCAGCCCAAATTAATATCGGGAGCCGGGATACCGAGTTCTTCAAAAAAGGTATCGGACATATTTTTGTCGTAATGTTGTCCGGTGTGAACAAGGCTATAATGAATATCTTTCCCTTCCGCCTCTGCCTTTTTGATTGCTTTAATCATTGGCGCCACCTTCATAAAATTCGGCCTTGCCCCGGCAATAAGTGTTATATGCATAATATCATTTTTTACTATTTGAATTGCTCCCAGAATTTTTGATTCTGTTCCTCATTAGCTTTTTTTGTTTCCTCTGCCGAAGCCGGATATTGTTCGATAAAATAGGTGAGAAACTTGGCACAATCTATTTTTTCTGAAAGCATTTTATCTCGGCGGACTTGGTAAGCGGCTTTTCTGTTTTCAACAGATATTGACACTAATTGCTCCACTCGCTCATATAACGCTTCCACTCCACTCGGCTGTTCTGAACCATCAGCCCGCTTGATTGGGCTGTCAGCCTCAAGCGGCGTAGCATGCACACCATACCCAAGTTGATAAACATCCTCCAACTCACGCAGATAGCCGATACGCCCTACGAAGTCATTGAAACGCACAAACGGCACACCGAGTACACCGGCTTCAGCCGCCATGGTCTGACTATCACCAATATAGAGCGATGCAAAAGCCATCACATGATGCATATCAAGTGGGTTAATGTGAATACGATATTGTTCGAATTGCGGTTCAAGCGGTCTTTCAGAGGTTATATATATTTTTCCCTGAGGTGATAAAATATCTATCAGTCGTTGAGCAACTTCTGTATTTATTCCTTTTATTCCGCTATCATGATGTGCATTGAGCGATGCAAACCGCAGAATGAAATAAGGTTTCTCAACATCTATCCCATACTCCTTCACTTTTTCTTCAGAGGGTGTAAAATGATTGGGATGCAAATATGCCAATTCATGATAAGACGGATAATGTACGGATTTATTTTCATAAGGAGTACTGTCACAAACATAAGGCGAAATAAAACATTGTAAAAACGGACCTGCTATTTTCACAAAGGCAGGGACAACATTCAGATCATCTTCGCCCGTATTTATACGCCATTTTCGCAGCCACCATCCCGCATGAGCGATATCCGGTGTAGAGCCGGTCAGTAAGTCAATTTTATGTTTTCTGCATAACCTTACAATTCGCCATTCGCGCACGAGCATATCCCATAGAATTCCTATCTTATTACTTCGATGAGCATGTTGATTGATATTGACATACGGCAGACCGGCATTCAGAAGTAAGGTCTCCAATATATCTTTTGACTTGATAACAACGAGTACTTTGTGACCGTTGTTTATCATGTTCTGCGCGACAATTTTATATAGATGAAAATGCGCGGGGTGAGAGAGTTGAATTAGGATATTCATAATCTATTTGCACTTATTGGGGCGGACAGAAAGGTTGTGATGATTCAGATTTATTGGTTGGAGTAATTAGTATTTTCTTTATAATTCAAAATTTAACTATGACTTCGTTATATAACTTGCCCAAAATCTTCATTTCGTATTCTTATAAAATATTCTTAATATTGACCGATTGTAATTTTTGCACTTGACGTACTAAATTATAGTCTTCAACATTCTTCTCTAATGTTATCCCTGCACTAATGACAGCATATTTACCTATATTTACCCCCGGCATAATTGTACATCGCACAGCAACAATTGCATTATCACCAATAACCACAGGTTTGACCTCTGCTTGAAAGATGTTTTTATATGTTTCAAACGGGTTGAAATGAGTTAAAATCATTGTTTCTGCATTCACACTTGCTCCATCATATATGTAAATATATTCAGGGTACATATTATCAAGGAAACAATATCTCCCGATATATACACCTTTACCTATATGACACCCGCGCCAACGATGAAATAACACACGCAGAGAGTTAAGCGGACAGGAATAAGCCCATCTAAACAATATTGTATTCCGCACCTTACGAAACTTCTGCATAAAAGAACGCGGTGGATGCCCATAAGGAATAGTCCTGCCTTCGGGTATTACCCATTGCTGACAATCAGATTGAGTACTCATACCTATTTACTATTAACAATATCAAACAGATCCTGTATAGTTTGAGCAAAACGCATTTCTGCGGCACTGAGTGCAACATCATATTCTTCTCCGACCATAGCCATAATGCTTAATGCGAGAAAAGAACTCCACTCGTCCAACTCGCGAAATTTGGTTTCCGGAGCAAAAACAGATACATCAGTATCTTCAAACTGTTCTGCAAAATGTTTTACAAATTCATTAATATCCATATTATTATAGTTTTTTAGATACAATATTAACAACATCTCTATATGAGGTCATGTTACCGATTTCTTCGGGTTCAAGCGATATATCAAACTCCATTTCGAGTTCTACTACGAGATTAATCTGCCCCATTGAATCCCACTTTTCACAAGTTTTTTGTGAACAATTCTCATCAACGTTGTCAAGATTAAATGTTCGTTTTAATACATTTTTTATTCTTTCTTCCATTGCTTTAATATTCGATTATATCTGATATTTTTGTTTTTTCCATATTTAATAGCACACTACCCCAGCTCAATCCTGCTCCGAATCCTGAAAGAATTATTGAACCTCGCCGGTGCTTAAGACTCGGCATTGCAACAGTAATTGTCAACGGAATACTGGCAGAGGATGTATTGCCGAATTTTTCAATGGAATACAACACTTTATCCTTAATAATTTTTAATCTGTTGGCAAAAAAATCAGTCATAAAGCGATTGGCTTGATGAAAAACAATGGCATCAATATCTTCAATTGTTTTGCCGGCTTCTGCCAAAAGTCCTTTTATATCTTTGGGTTCTTCACGCATGCCAAAATTAAACACCTCTAATCCATCCATACGAAATTGTTCACCATTCCGCACACTGCCGTCTTCATCTGTAACATCCACAAATCCTTCAGCAGCACTCTGATGACGAAAGCCGCCATAAGGAATCATCATAACCTCTGCTCCGCTACCATCGGAATGTAATGAAAACAGACTGCTACCATATTCGCCTTTTTCAACCAAAGTAGCTGTTCCTGCATCACCAAACAAAGGAGTATTCACCTTATCATATCGGGATACAATTTTAGACATTGTTTCTCCCACCAATAGCAAGACTCTGTTTATGCCTTGTTGAGAAGCAAAAGCGTATGCAACAGAAAGACCATAGACATAACCTGAACATGCAAGATTAATATCAAAAGACAAACATTGTTTTGACAAACCTAATCGGTGCTGGAGTATTGGTGCCGTTGCCGGTTGATGATAGTCAGCTGTTTGGGAAACAAATATCAAAGCGTCTATTGTACTTTTCTCAATTGCATTGTCTTCAAGCAACTTTTCAGCCGCACAAAGACACAAATCAGACGAACAGACATCGGCTTCTGCTATTCGTTTTTCTGATATACCAATTTGAGATATGACTTTATCTATATCTTCTTGCGGCATAAAATATGCGAGTTCCGTCGTTTTTTCTATTTTTGGAGGAACACATGATGCAATCGCCTTGATTCCTACATTATTGTACCTTATATATGCCATACATGTAAAATAAACAAGTTAAATTAAATGTGACGCTCCGTCAACCACCAATTCTGTACCACTTATGTATGATGCTGCATCCGACAATAAAAACACTATTGCATTAGCAATCTCAACAGGTTGAGCAAACCTGCGGAAGGGAGTTTGTGCAGCTGTGTGTTGCAATTCCTCCTCGGTTACATTATCTGTTCTAATCATAGGTGTATCCGTAGTTCCGGGCAAAACAGTATTAACTCTGATTTTCTTTGGTGCCAAATCTATTGCCATATTACGAGCCATCCCGACAAGCGCACTTTTGGAAGCAGAGTACACTGCATTTCCAGCATGTACTTTGAGGTTGCCATCAACACTTGACACAAATACAACACTTGCTGCTTTGTTCAACTTTTTCTTTTTTAATAATTGTTGTACAAGCATCACTTGTCCAAAGAAATTGGTCTGAAACACCTGCTGTAAGTCTTCTTGTTTAATAAAATTAAAGGGTTGCATCATTGCCACACCGGCACATGATGCAACTCCGTCAATCATCGGTAAATTAACTAACGACGTATCCAAATTACTTTGTTCATTCAAATCAAGCCGCAACACAGAATGTTGTTGGTTTTCGTTAGCGAGCATTGACAATGTTTTCTGAAGACCTTCTTCATTTCTACCAACAAGAACAACATTAGCGCCCAATTGTGAACATAGTATAGCTGTTGCCTGCCCTATGCCGGAAGTTGCACCTATTACCAGAATAGTTTTATTTGTCAGGTTGAACTGATTCATTATTTTATAATTATTTTGTAATAATCGTTTACGGACAAATCTGCATCATTAAGTTGCAAAGTATATATAGAATGTTCCTCTGTCTTTTCTACAACCGAAAAACCATTATTTGGATAAAAATCTGCTGTTTGCACGTTTTTTGCAGTTTTATCGTATTCACCTACAACGGAATCAAGTCTATTCTTTCTTAATATGCTTAACACTGACTTTAAAAAAACATTTTCCACACCCTTTCCAAGCACTCTGCAACTCATTAGCATGGTATCAATCAATCCGTTTTTTGTTATTATAATTAGTCCGGTAATACCATAGTCACCAAATTTGTCAGCCACATCTAAAGTCCAACCCCTGGCTCCATCCGCAAGCAAACCGCGTATATCCGCCTCTGAATATCGTTTTGTAGTTAAATTAAATTGATTAGTCTTTTGAGTAAGCTGCGTAGCTCGCGGAAGTGTTTGTTCTGTTATTTGCTCTATAGTCAGTTGGATTTTTAATGAACGTAAATAATCCGTGAAGTCAGAAAACAAACTTGCAGCTTCATTCCGTTGTTTATTAAGTCTGTACTGTTCGGTCTTAACTTTATCTTCCGTAGTTAGTGCATATATTTGAAAATATTTCGACACCAAACTTTGATAAAATTTTGGTAAATCATACGGTTGAATCGGAAATTCAGGTACTGTTACCATAGGTAACATACGTTTAATCAGCTCTCGTTCAGTGGGATTGTCATCGGCAAAAACCATCGAATCCGGCCCGATATTAAGTTCTTTGGCTATGTCTATAATGTTTGTTGCTTTATCATCCCAATTAATACGCATCGCAGCAAAGTCTTCTTTCTTAAGAATCATATCATCCCTTTTGCTCCAAACATCTTCAACATCATTCATATTATTTTTTGAGCACAAACAAAGAATCACCCCATTTTGCTTTAATTGTTTCAAGCCCTGCTGCCATAGATGATAAGCTTTCCCGGGATAACTGCCACTTATCGCCAAGTTATTCACACCATCCTCACCCAACACGCCTCCCCACAACGTGTTATCCAAATCCAATACAAGACATTTTTTTCGTTGAAGAGATATTGCTCTTGTTTGAATTTCAAACCATTCTTTAAAAGCAACTGATAATTTAGGATTTATGGGAATTTGCGATAAAAAGAACATCTTCCAATCTATCAACTCTGAAGCTGAATATTGATTGGTAAAAGTAGTGACATCAACAATTTTGACATTTGAATAATTATTAGCTAAGTCATATATACCTTTATTAAAAGAACTCACCGCACCTTTCAAACGATTATCTTTTATTTCAATCTGAACAGATAAATAGTCAGTTAGCGTAAATATAATCAGTTGCCGACTACCAATTGTTGGTAATACAAGTTTAATTTTAGGTATATATGTCTCAATTTCCGAAATAATACTTTCATTATCAAATTTAAGAGGAATCTGATACCACCACACAAAATCCGTTGCCTCATCGGGTACAACAGATATATCATCATACCCGCTGAACTGACAGTTGGCAGGCATAAAACGCTCTATTGTATTATTTCTAAAAACAAAAGTCATGAAAATATAGTATGAATAACGACTACAAAGTTACAACATATTGTTATAAAAAGATTATTTTCGGGTATGTTTTTTGCAATTATTTATGATTTACCATAATTACTATCTCATACGACAATAGTCCTCGACATAGAGAAGCATGTTTTCACCACACTTGACATACCAAGCGTGTTCCGCTCCTGATAGTTGAAGCCGATATATTTAGTAATTATGCGTAACATTATTATAAATTTCAACTAACCGTTTAGCAACCAACTCGTTGGTCAAACCTAAATTAACAATCCGATTTCTTCCATTAGTCCTCTCTTTAAATGCCAATGCCTCTTTCAGTAACTCTACCATCTCGTCCAGACTCTTCTCATCTTCATCCCATCGTTCATGTGTCTTTCCTGGATTTCTCAAAATCCAATGCCCCCGTTCGTTTCCGAACAGTTCCTTTATATCTGCAATATCTGTAGCTATACACGGGCAGTTCACAGCCATTGCTTCTTTAAGAGCTTGCGGACTCCCCTCACTATGACTTGGCAAAGCAAATAAATCCACAGCACACATTCTAAGGACACATTCTGCGCGGGATAAACCTTTCATCTCTACGCACACAACATCTCCGTATTGCTCTCCTTCTTCCGTTTTTGTCCATTGATATACACCAGATTGTGAAATCGAATACATCCGTTGCACAGCATTACGCAGCAAGGTATAGTTCTTCCGCTTGTTAGTAAACGCTCCACCAAAAAGTATATATTTCTTCTTTAAATCCCATCCCAATTTCTTCCGCGCCTCACTCTTTTCCGTAATAATCATCTGCTCGATTGGCACACCACATGGAATAATAGAATAATTTTTTGCTTTAAAGTAACACAAATCCATAATATGCTGCGCCACATAAATCACATGCTTTGCACGCAAGGAAAACAATGATGCAACGAAATTAACGTACCAATTCAGCGTTTCGCCATTATGAAATGTTGTCACAACCGGCACTATACTCTGTAACTCAGCCGTAATCGCCGACAACCCAAAATGGGCATGCACAATGTCAGGTTTGAACTCACTAATCTTAGTTTTTAGTGCACTAACTGCCTTTATATAGTTGCCTTGCACTAAAAAATATTCGACCTCATGCCCTATGGCACGAATCGCCTCCCCTTGTTCCGTCACAAACGGCAACTGATGGTCTGCAAAATTATTCTTATATCTACTTACTTCTAAAACTCGCATACACTTTTTCTTTATTTTACCCGTTTCATTTAATGGCTTTTTATATCATTCCCCTTCCTTTTAGCTTAAAGAAGTTCCACGCAAGGCATATAATGACTTCTGCCACTAATACGATCTTATAATAATTCCTAATGCGAACATTTCCTTTGGCTATCTGTATACCATAAGCTGAAAATAACATTAACATAGGGAATACGGGCATGTGGAACCGCCCTGACTGTGCAAAGTTGCTTAAAACCAACACCATCAAATATCCACCCGTATAGGCTAATATAAATACATGCTTTCGCCATTCACCACTCGCGAATAATAGCAAGAAAACAAATATCACAAAAAAGGAAAAAACATTTTTTATATAGTTGCCGCCGGACAATTGAACTTGAAGAATTTGAGACTCATTTGCGGCATTAAATGTTGGGAATGGAATTGTAAAAATAAGCGGAGCAAAGACAACGGCACCAGCATATCGGGCATAAGAATTTCCTCCACGGCGATTAGCCCTCCATTCCATATTCGTAGATTGTTGACTGCCCTGTGCAGAATCAATTAATGATTGGGTTCTATCCATAAATCGGTCACCAATACCAACAGCAAGCATTAGAGCAACCAATACTCCGGCTATAATTTTCTTTCCTGAACTCATCACTCTGTTTGAGACAAAGACAATATGAGCAAACAATGCTAAAAAAATGGTAAGTCCCAGTGCCAGTCTGAAAAATAATAAATACATACCGGCCAAGATACCGGGTAGCAAAGACTTAAAAGTTAATTGTTTATTTGACGACACGGCTTCATCTATCTTATCTATGCAAAGACAACAAATAAACACCATTTCTGCCTCTTTCATCATACTCCCGCACCAGTATATCATATTGGGGTTGAAAGCAATAAATAATGCCGCGATTCGTGCTGTTCCTGTTCCAAAATGACGGTTGGCAATATGATAAATACAGATTGCACAATATCCCCCCACAAATGCTTTAACCAACATGGGTATTAACACATCACTTACATTCCCGGTAATCAGATAAACTATAGCCAACCAAAACGGGTAACCTATGTCATCAAGAGAAGATCCCCAATAAACACGAAGTTCTTCCAAAGTACGATCGCTATTTCCACGCAACCATTCAGCAATCGCTTCACCAAAAGGCATATACCAAGTCACATCAGCTCCATCTCCATACGTTGTTCCATAATATTTAGGATTGAAATAAAAAAACATATATAGAACCCACAGCAACCTAACTACGACTCCTGCCCAAAAGACATTCCGAAGAAAACGTTTTTCACTGAAGTTGACCCATCGTTTGGATATTACAGAGCCATAATAAAGAAATAATAATATAAAAAGTATAGATACAACTAAATATTCTATAACAGGCACATATCCAAAAAACAGCAAACAGGCAAACATTGAAACGAAAAAAAATGCTATTGTCTGCCCCACAAGCCAACGAGGAATGATATATTCACCTTTTCCATACATTTGGTGCATACCTAATCCATATTTTTGAATTAGGCGTCCTCGCCATCTATTTAACACACCGTTAGCCATTCTTAAATGTTCGCTGAATTTGAGATATCGTTACCACTTTAATTAGCCGAGTATTAACTAATTAAACTATTTGTCACAAAATACTACTTTCGCAATACTTTTCTTTTTATGTTTACTATTTTGTCTGTTAGATTTCTACCGAATATCCTATCTGCAATAAAACTTTTTATAATTTGCATACATGTTTTTTCTACCCACGAGCCTGCAAAGTGATGAACGCAAAGCTATGATAGCGTTTTATATATTTCATGTAAACGTTTAGTATGCGATTGGATACTAAAACGGTTTCGTATTTTTACAGCATCTTGTTTAGCCGATTCTGCGTATTCCTGTTGATTATTTAAATAATCAGTCAATACATCTGCCAAACTTTCTGCTGATTTTGATTTATATTGTGAACGTGTATTACCCCGCCCCACACATGTATATAATTCGCACATAACATCTAAATCATTTACAAAGACAGGGATACCACATGCTAATGCTTCAACAACGGCAATACCAAAGGTATCATGGTCCGAACTATAAACGAAAGCATCAATATGCCTTAATATTGCAGGTACGTCACCGCGGCCACCGACAAAATGCACATGTTCTAATCCATGATCCTGACAGTAGTTGACACAATCGTCATAACGCCATGGTTCTTTCTCATTTCGTCTGCCTACAAAATAGAAATCGAAATCTGTCACACCACGTTGTGCAAGAATGTCAATGGCTCTACAGACAATACTTTGTGAGCGTCCGCTCACAAAGTTGCCCACCATCGCCATTCTCAATCTCGGTAGCAATTCTTCAATTCTCGGCTTTGCCGAGTCGATTTTTGTAAAAATATCAGGCTCGGGGAAATCGTAATCGAATTTAGAGAAGTCAAGTCCGTTATATACAACTTGATATTTTTTGGAATCGAATAGATGGTATCGCTTTAGATAATACTGCTTTTCAGCTTTGCTTACAAAGCATACTCGATCGGCAAGAAGCATACTTAAGAATATGAGCAATCGCGAGCTGAATGATGAATCAAAATCATAACCGTGAAATGTTTCGACTATTTTGATATTAGTTCCAATAGTTGCAAAGCGGGCATATAAGCAATCAATAAACTGCTGTGCATGTGCTACACTGACCTGATTGTTTTTAAGTATTTTACGTAGTTGCAATAGGTAAGAAATAAAGCGTTTCTGCTTGACACCACATTCTATAAAGGGGACATCAGATTTCCGAAAGTCATCTAAATAGGCACCTCCATGACGATATATGCCTATCATTTGATAATCGGCATTAGCGGCATTACGAAACACATCTAAAAGTAGTGTTTCCGTACCTCCACGATTTAATGAACCTAATAGATACGCTATTTTCATAATAGTCTTATAATCGAAATAATCATTTATTCTCTCGCAGGAGAGTCTATCGCCGTAGGAATTTATAGCTTTGCTCATCGACTGATAATGAGCAGGTTATCGAATAATGCGATTATTTCATTGATAATCATTTGACCATCAACATCAACAATAGTACTATTCATGTCTCTATTGCTTCAGGGCGTGTGCCAAGAACTAAAAGTATTGTTTTCATTTTCATTGTAGCATAATACTGTAGTGGATTAGTGCATTATGCTATTGAATTATATTTTTCGGATATATTAGTGTGTTATATGCATTAACCAACAATACAATCGTGGAGAGAGATTGCATAGTAGGCGTTTGCGTTTGGCTGCGGGAGTAAGCATACGTTTAGAGATAGGAAACACCCGTAATTGGTCTAATTGAGTAAGATACTCCTCTCTACTATCATAAAAATTCAGCGCTACATTCGACAATATCGACAATACCGTGTTGGCAATCATACCGTCAAACCATGAATGGTTACAAAGAGTATCACCAACCAATTTCAATTGCTGAACATGCCATAATTGGTTTTCCATTTTAAACTTTATCTTATCAATATCTTTCGTTTTAGTAGCACTCCCTTCTCGAACAAAATAATTATATAAGACCATATTTGTTGAAGTTACACGTTTCGCCTCTAATAGAGTATGAAAAGTCCAATTCATATCTTCGCCAAGTATAATGCCACTCATGAACTTTATGCGTGTCAGTTCGCGCGACAGTACGAACTGCCACGCATAACCGGCGGAACTCATCCTTTCATTGAGGAATGTTTCGCCACTACATATTTCATCGCGATAATCGTCAAATAACTTTCCATATTTATTAGGAAAAATTTCTTCACCATAATCATTAACAAAACGATAATTAAAACGTAGTATATCTAATTTGTCGGAATCCATTTTTTTTATCAAATAGTTCAACACGTTTGGTTGCAAATAATCATCTGCATCGACAAACATAATATACTCTCCTTTGGCAAGTGATATCCCATTGTTTCGGGCTTCACTAACTCCCTCATTATGTTTATGCAGGATACTTATATTAGAGTATGCTATTGAATATTCGTCTGCAATTTTTCCACCGTTGTCTGTAGATCCATCGTCAACAAGAATTATCTCATACTCATCGCTTGACAAATCCTGGTTGATCAAACTATCCACACATTTGCGCAGATATTTCTCAACATTATATATCGGAACTATGATGGAAAGTTTCATTTCGGGATTTATTTTTCAAGTCTATCTCAAATAAAAGAAACGAGATAACTGTAATTATTTTGTTATCTCGTTTCTTGGCGGTGCGGACGAGACTCGAACTCGCGACCTACGGCGTGACAGGCCGGTATTCTAACCAACTGAACTACCGCACCATTGTGCAAAGAGTAATTAAATAAGATTATTAAGAACACTCAATTGTAAAAAACAAAATGTTCGTTTTTTCATTTGCGGTTGCAAAGTTACTGCTTTTTTTTGAACTGAACAAATTTTTTATTGATTTTTTTATTTTTTCCCACAATAAACGCAGTATATATTGTACGGCAGCAAATGCGATATAATTAAAAATGTCGTTACTATGAGTATGTTACCACTATATCTATAACCTTGTAACCGTTCAGAGGTAATCACTGAACCAACAATTAATAATGAGCGGGATATCATAGTTGCATAATTATCTCAAAATTCTCCATTTTTCAAGTTTAAATAGTATTCGTTCTATAAAATACACAAATCCCCATAAGTGATATTTCTTCAGTCGCTGGTATTGCAGTATCGGGAAACCGAAATTATCATAGTCATTCAATATCGTTTGCGGTAGAATTTGCTGTAGATATTGACGACGTTCCTGCTTGATAATATCTGCGTTCTTTCCTCCACTCTCGCTCACACCATCCATATTGAAATACGTGACATTGATATTGACATATACCGGCTTCACACCACCAATAGCTATTGCATCAACATACCATTTCCAATCACTGCAAATCTTCATCTGCTCGTCATACAGCCCGAAACGTTCAAAGAGACTTCGGCGTATATATGCACAATTATGATTAAGTGTGCCCTTGTAAAAATAAAGGAAAGATGCCGGAGTATATAACGCATTACCACACGTATCAACAAAATTTCCGTTCGGATACAATTTCATCATATTTCCATATAAGATATCAGGACAATCTTTCTCTTCCAAAACTTTCAGCATGCGTTCTACCACATCATCGGCAGCCAACCAATCGCCCGAATTGAGTATTTCGATGTACTCTCCTTGTGCGATACGTATGCCTTTGTTCATGGCGTTATAGATACCCGAATCATGCTCACTGACCCACGTTATTTTGTGAGAAGATTTATTTTCATGATTCTTATCGGCATACTCCCGAATAACATCAACCGACCCATCGTTCGATGCTCCGTCAATTATGACATGTTCGAACTCACTATATGTCTGCGCAGCAACAGATGCAAGCGTCTTGCGCAAGCCCTCGGCATTGTTGTAGTTTATTGTTATAATAGATAATCTCATATCTTTACTTTGGAAAAAATTTGGCGATGGGTTGATTGTTAAGATATTTGAAGTCTTTAGGCTTTAGATTGTTTTTGTACATATCAAATGCTTTTTTATCATCTAACAATGCACTTACACCTATTTTGAGTTGAATACTTGTCTTTTCATCTCTTAAGACAGAATGTAACCATTTTATTTCAGAACTCGTTAATGTACATAAACGCTTATGTATTTGTAATTTGTTCACACGATGAAGTACCTTCAATTCCATATCATTGTCTTCTTTTTCCAGCCATTTACTTAATTCTTCAGCCCTTAATAGTAATGTATTATATCGCTCTTCGGTTGGAGAAAGTTTATCGGCACATGCAATCATCGCCAACACATCACCGTTAGCCATCTCACAAATATCCTTATGTTTTGCAGGCAACGATTGCATTGATGCTATTTGCTCATCGAAAGGTATATTATCTATTATTTTCCACAAATTCTCTACGCGCAAATACGAGAACGGACTGGCGACTACGATTTCTCCTTTTTTCTTAAAACCGATTTCCATGGTATTCCATTCAAAGAAATCGCCAAGTTGACAGGTTGATTGGTCAGCTTCAACAAATGTGTAGATTAGAAGTTTAATATTTCCGACTGACATTATGTGTAAAGCAGTGGTTGGTGAGGGTACTTCAACTTTCTTACCATAGAGGATTGCATCTATTAAGATTTTTAGTCGGTATTTATCTCCTTGTTTGAGCGATGAGAATAATAAAGATTTAGTCACATGCATCTTATTCAGCAAATTTTGTACATCTATCCAAAATTTGTATTGTCTTTTTATTTCCTCCACATCACCAAAACCATCAACTTCCACATCATATACATAGCCTCCAATACTGATGGTCTTTTCTTCGCATAATGCTAATACAAATTCATATTCTTTAATTCTACTCTCTAATTTATCAGCTTGAATATTAACATGAATATTCCGCGGATTTATGTTACTTAATTCATTAATTTCAAATGTCAAAGCGTTCTCTGTATTGCACTTTATAATTCCGTTTTCTATTTTCGTATCGACATGATTATAGAATAATCGATTGCCTACGGAGACACTCATTTCCCCCCTCGCATCAAATATCATCCTGCATTCTCCACCCGTTTCTATAGGTACCGATATGTTAAGTTCAGAATCTATCTTTGCATATATAAATGAATCATGAGAAGATATATATTGAAGCATTTCTATCTTATTCATTTGTTTAATCGGCGCAGACAGTTCAAACTCTAATATCCCACGTTTTTTTACATCCTCCATAGTCAGAGTTCTTGAGTGAAATAATTGCCTGCGTCTATCACCTATAAATGTAGATAAAATATTCTCAAATTCTTCACATTTATCCGGCATAGGCTTGAGCATAACAGATATGGTGTCTTGATTTTCTTTACCTTTTAATATATTGTTAATTGTTACAGGAAGAAGACACCTATAGAACAATTTCTTTTCTTTAGTATTTGTCTTTAACTGACATACTATAAAAACCACAGGATCCGACAAATATGCACGCAAAGCCACCTTTTCAATTGGATACTTAAAGCCATCCAATTTGAATTTTTCGACTTCTTTCCCTTTTACTTGCACCGATATTTTATCTATCAAATGAGCATTATCTTTAACCCCATCTGAGTACAGATATAGATGACCATCCCATAAAGGATCTCTGTCTCCCTCACGTAGATGGTTGGCTATTATAGGGCTATACTCTATATAATCCCTTAAACCATTTAATGCTTGCCCTTCTATATCTATACTACTATTCATAACATACGTGCAACATTTACAATTGCCGGATAGCTGTTCAGTAATCGTTATGATTTGGTGCAATTTTGATGCTGACTGGGTAATATGTCTGATAACATTTTACTTATACACTTCTTTCAAATATGGAATCTTAAGTATTGTCCATGCGAAGAGGACTGCAATTACCCCCCTATTCGCTATCACGCCACCAACAGTCACTTCACTACTTTTTAGTGAGTCACATAATGGTGTATGACATTCACGCCAAAGAAAAATTATCTGCCTATCTTTCGTGATACAAATACATGGGTCAGAGTTATAACCTTTTTCCGGGGTATCTGCAATTAAATTACCATTATGCCATTGTGAATAATCATCGCTCACATACAGCATTGGGTTTTCCACCTTATTATTCCACCCATAGTAAGGAGATTGTGCCATATAGTATTTGTCGCTTTCCTCATTATAGCGGATGCAAGGATGCAGACAGTCGTGGTGATATTTCTCAGGTTGAATAGTTGTCACTTCGACCGGCTCACCGACAGACATACTCTGTTGAGGGTAAAATAGATAACCAAATACTACTATTCCGCTTAGCAATAATAGAACAGCGATAGATAAAACGATTTTGTTTTTATTCATACACCTTTTTCTTTAAGAATAATGGTTTTCCTCGCATCTGTTTCCAAATCCGATTAACAGCTCTTTTCCAAAGGGGCAAACTTGTACGACTATTTACATTGTAAAAAGCATTAACTATACGACTGTCTTCATACAAAACATCCACAAACCGCGGATTCGCTTCTATGCTTAAGTCCGTATGATTAAGTGAAGGATTGATACTGCAATTCTCACCCGAACCATCTAAACCTATATTATCCACGTATGATTTACATGGATAAATTGCTACCGCATGATGCTCAAAATGAGCCATTGTGAAGAAAATGGACCAAATATTAAGTCCTCGTTCTTGCTCGGCATAGAACATATCGAATTCATCATCACCCATTCTATTGAACGCTTCCCTCATTGCTTTAGATGCTTTGAGCGTCTGATAACGAGTAGCACTCCAATCAATTTTCTCCCATCTATCCTTCCATGTAGCCCATCCCCATGAACAATTGCGGAGACACACATAGGTATCATACGAATAATCAGCCGGAATAGCCATTTTAGCCTCTGGATAGGTATAGCCTCCTATTGAAAACACAGCAGGATAAGACTCATAAAAGTGCAAAGCTTTGTTCATATAATCCAAAAAAGCAGGCGAAAGTTGCAAATCATCTTCTACCACAATCACGCATCCGTACTTTTGGACGATTTCAGAAACCCCATTTCGGATAGAAGCCGCCAGACCTTGATTGATAGATTGTTCAATGACATGTACCTCACCACACCATTGTTTGGAACGAACGATTCTTCGAACCTCTTTGTTCTTCTCTATCTGCTCATCCGTCGCGCCCTTTTTAGGCGCATCCACGTAAACATATAATATGCTCCGATTTGCCAAGAAATTATTATACAGCGACTCCAACGTCCGCTGCGTATGCAACGGACGCTGGTAGGCAAAAAGTACTATCGGAGCCAACTTTATTTTTTCCATAATCTTGCAAGTAGTTGATCTGCCAATACGGAATTATAGAATTTATAATCCGACTTAAAGCATTGATACCGATATTTTTTAGCCACATTTGTCACAAAGGAAGGCGGCGAGGTGAACCCTCGTTTAGAAGCATACAAGATATAATCAGGCACTATACCGGCTAATACGTCTTTCAAGTATTGTTTAGGTTTTCCGGGGATATACTTGTATTCTAACGGCAATGACATCACATGCTCATATAGTTTATAGTCTAAAAGTGGTGATCGCCCTTCCAATGAATTGCCCATAGTCAATCTGTCGGATAGATAAAGATAAGCTTGTGTCATCACCGTATCAATGCAATCATCATAGATAGCATCCACTTCTTTTCCGGCTTCACAAATAGGGAATCCCTTCTGTATCTTGTAACGATAATCTTCAAGCGAAATTGTTTCACCATTCAATGTCAAAGTCGCATTATTTAGGAATCGATAATAATCATCATGTATCCACCACCCGTATGATTTATCTTCTAATTTAGCCGGATATCCGGCACAGAGCACCCACTTGAGATGTTGATGCATAAAGCGTAACCAATGTAGTTTCTTTTCTTTTCCTTTCCATGGGAACAAAGCTTCATGTTCACGACGAAGGCGAAGAGAATCTCCCAATTTATTCCATGCAGGATAACCATAGAATAGTTCGTCGCCACCCATACCGCCTAAAAGAACCTTAAACCCAAGTTCTTTTACTTTCTTAAACATTGCCCACTGCGCAATGGCCGTGGAATCTGTCATAGGTTCATCAAGATAGGATGTCAGCTCGTCAAAACTATTAATATAATCTTGCTCCGACAGTTCTATCTCATGATAGATAAAACCTTGCTCCCCTGCAAACCGTTTGGCTATATCACGTTCGTCCTGTTCATGCGATCCCGTATAGCCGGTGGTAATCGTATGTACCTCATGACCGCAACGTTTGGCAATAGCGGCTACGGCACTACTATCCACGCCTCCACTCAACATCACCGCCACCGGCACATCGCTACGCATCTCTATATCTACTGCTTCGTGAAGCAAGTCCAACGTTTTGTCCTTGGATTGCTGTAATGTGCCGGCAAAGTTGTATGTCCGCTTACGCTCCCAATACCGACGATGTTGTACCCCATTGGCATCTATGACGAGCATCTCGCCGGGCAGGACGCGTTTAATCTGCTCCACAAATGTATCGCGTGGACTGATACCTCCTGTAAAGCGAATCGGAGCCAGCAACGCCTCCACATTGAGTTGGGGTTGAGGAATGTATTCATGCAAGATCGTTTTCAGTTCCGATGACACAACAGCACCACAAGGCACTTCCGCAAAATATACTCGTTCCTCACCTATTCGGTCACGTGCCACAATCAGTTGCTCTTTGCGTGTATCGTAGAGACAGAAAGCGAACATACCACGCAAGTGGTGTACACAGTCTAATCCATACAACTCATACAAATGCAATATCACCTCACAATCGGTATCCGAACTAAAAACGAAACCTTTTGATTGGAGTTCCTTTTTCAACTCTACATAATTATATATCTCTCCATTGCAAACCAAGACCAATGTTTTATCCCGATTATATAATGGTTGCGCTCCTTTCTCCGTTCCGATGATGGATAACCGCACATGCCCGAGAGCACAATGCTCATTATGCCAGTACCCTTCCCCATCGGGACCGCGATAGCGCATCCGATCATTCATACTTTTGACACGCTTCAGGTCTTCCTTGTTAATACCGGTGTACCTATACACCGCAGATATTCCACACATATTATAATGGTTTAATGTTGATTGTTTATCGTTTATTGTGTATCGTTTCCCACACACGCTCTGCGTTACTCTCAGCCGAGAAATCCCGCACAGCACGCTCATAGGCTTTTGTTCCTTGTTCTTGTAACCACTCAGGATTAAGCATATACTGTTTTATTTTATCGGCTAATGTCTCTACATCACCTAAGGGATATAGGTCGCCGGTTATACCCGGTGTTACTAATTCGGGATTAGCACCGGAATCAGACGCTATAACAGGTAAGCGCATTAACATTTCCTCTATTGTCACTCGCCCAAAAGCTTCATCTTTTGCTGTCACAATGCCTAAATTCATCTCCCTTAAGATACTAAAGACATCATTGGTGTGACCATGAAACGTTACATTGTTAATGATATCGTTCTCTTTGATAAATGTTGATAATTGTTGATAATAAGTTTCGCTATGTCTGCCGCCAATCAAATGTGCATGTACCCACACTCCTTTCTGCCGCAGCAAAGCAATAGCCTTAAGCAATTCTAATTGATTCTTCTGCACACTGACTACACCTACCAAAGCCACATGCAGCACTCCGTCTCGCATCTCATTTATCGTACGTGGAACAACATCGGGCGGCAAAGAAACGCCGTTATAAATGCGAACCATTCGCTCATGAGGTAATAAGTAGGCATAATCGCGCATCATATAATCGGAAATAAGTATATATTTCTTATTTACGGGAGCACGGTAGATACGCTTAGATAGCGACAGCGACAGCGACAGCGACAAACCAAACTGACTCATTGATTCGCGCAGATGCCACACATGCGGGATGTGTAGCATCTGCGCGATTAAGAACCCCGTATTGATGGTAGTCGAGTTGCTATAAACTATATCCGGTCGCGAAGAAAGGTGTCTCACTATATGAGCCACTTTGAATATATTGCGCCATTGCTTGCGTTTGTTTAATGCCCACTGAAAGAGACCATGATTATCATTCATCCACCAGTAGTAATGATGTACGACATAAGGTATGCCGGCCTGATGAAGTTGACTACACATCACCCCCTCATGCGGCAATAAGACCATTGGTTCAACCCCATGCCGCTCACGTAGTAGTAACATTAGTGTATAGAGCGATTTGTTCGCTCCGTAAAAACCTGCATAATGTGTCACAAAAAGGATAGTCATTGCTCTTTTACTACTTGTTCAACTGTAACCATCGCTGCAGCCATAGCAGCATCCATATTGTAATATTCCCAATCTGCAAAGCGACCGGTCATATAGAAACCTTTTGAGGAAAGAGTCCGTTTGAGAGAAACAATCATCTCACGAGTACCGACCTGCTGAATAGGATATGTAAATTGATTATATTTGTGAGTTATATAGGTCGGATGCAACGGAATTTGTTTTAGATTTTTATGAATGGCATCAAGACAAATTGCATCTGTAAACTCTATAGTTGCAGTTATACGGTTAGCCGGAATAGTTCCATTGTTTGATGCGGCAAAATTTCCGGTACAAATAATTCGATGAGCTTCGTATTTATCGTCCGGCAGATATATCCAAGAATACGGATTTGCATCTATCTCACAGAATACTGCGGTTGTTCCATGATACTGCAACGTATCAATGGCGTTGGCATACGATTCAAGATCTAAGCCAGTCAGCAGAAACGGAATATCTTTTATATTTCCACAGAAAACTATCTTATCAAACTGTTCACCATTTACAAGCCACCCACTACCATGACGAACTATTTGCTCAATGTGAGAATTACATTTGATGTTAACATCTTCTGACAATCTATCTGCTATCAACTGCGAGCCGTTGTGTAGTTCATAGAAGAAGGAGCTGTGCACAAATTGTTTTTCTGCAACACGATTGAAATTGTTATAAATTATCTCTTCAACCGTTGGCATAGGCAATTTGCCTGCTAACCATGCAATAGGTACATCAGATAAACTACGTCGCCAAACTTTCTTGTTATAGGGTTCAAAATATAATCTATAGAGTGTTTCTCCAAAACGATATTGAAGGAAATCTTGAAAATTTTCCACCGACTGAGATTCTACTGCCGCTATTGCGAGTAAGTCATGTATAATGTTTTTTTGGACAGAATCACCCAGGAGGTATGCAAAATTCTCAATCGGATATGGAATATGCTGCCCATTTGGCAAAAAAATTACTGAGTTCCTGTCTGTTTTATGGAAGTCTTTTTCCCTATCAAATCGTTGCCAAAACCAATCTAATACTTGTTGATTTTTTGTGTTGAATACATGTCCGCCACATGTATGAAACAGCGATCCGTTAACTCGCACACAGCTAATTAAGCCACCAGCCTTTGATTTCTTCTCAAAGACTACTATATCAGCTTTACCACTTAATAATTGCGCTACGGTTAAGCCTGATACTCCTGCACCTATAATGGCTATTCGTTTCATATTTCGCTAATTATCTGCGTTATATCTTTTGCCCGAACGGAGGTATAATGCTGCGCTAAGTAATTTGCATATTTCTCCATATCTACTTCGTGAGTCATTGCATAATCCATAGCCTGTTCAAACTGCTCATAAGTATCTATTGAGGCAGAGAAATTTTGCAACCCATAATACTCTGTATCAGAATTGGGCACGTATCGTGCTATCACATGTGCTCCGCAAGCAATCCATTCCAAAAAACGCGGTGTCACTTGATTGTAACCATGAGCGCGTTCGTGGTCAGTGTCGATATCAGGGGTCGCATATAGCCCAATGCGTGCCATTTGCATCAGTTTTATAAATTGTTGTCTTTCTGTTATATCACCTATGAAGGTTTCTTCTCCATCACATACTGAATAATGATAAAAAGACTCATGCCCATGATGCTCATCAGCCATTTTCCTGTATGCATATCTAATATAGGGATGGTCGTCCACATACCTATAGAAGAACGCTTGTAGCACGGGATTCTGTCTGCCTAATAATACCACATCATATTTTTTTTCGAATTTCGTATTGCGGCTAATTTTATATTTGTCAGAAATAGATAAGGCCACATGTCTCAAATTAACATCTCTGACTATATCACTTGCCATTAATTTATCATATACTTCTTTGTTTGAAATTAGCACCAAAGGATAGTTTTTATAACAATCGTTAAATTGTGCAAAGTCTTTCTCTTCTAAAAAGAAATCAATTATCCACGGAATGATATGTTCGCTATTGAATCTTTGTGCCAAATGTGTCCACATATCAAGTTTTATTCCATTCCCAGTAGGTATAAATATTTTCCTCAGAATTTTCGAACGCTTGAAAACTCTTCTTAATTGCCTATATTTCAATACATTATACCCCCCCACCGAGACCATTCTTCATCATAGTGGTAAGGTTTTAATCCTAATGCTTTGATCAATATATCTTCCCATTCATAGACCAAATCAAAGAAGAAGCGATGTTCATATTTACGTTTAGTATAAATCAAATCCAGTTTCATAAATTCAGAATACTTATATTTAGTTGTAAATATCATTGTTAATTATTTATCATATAGCAAGAGCCATCATAATGTGTACAGAGAGAATAGTTATTCTATTTTGCTATTTTCTGCAACAAAATAAGTCGGTCTGTTCTTGGTTTCGCTATATACTTTTCCCAAATATTCTCCAATGATTCCTATTGACAATAGTTGAATTCCACCTAAGAACAATATTATCACAATCATACTCGGATATCCGGCTACAGGATCACCATATATCAATGTTTTTACAAAAACATAAACCATATAAATTAAAGCACCAATAGAAACAATAAATCCGACCCATACAGAAAGATGTAACGGAGTTGTTGTATATGACATGAGTCCATCTATCGCCAGATGAAAGAGTTTTCTCCATGACATATTTGACCTACCGGCAACTCTATCTCCTCTATCAAACTCAACGCAACATTTTTTAAAACCAATATAGCAAAACATCCCTTTTGTGTATCGATTAGTTTCACGCAACTGCTTCAATGCAGCTATGCACTTTTTATCGAGTAATCGAAAATCTCCCACATTAGGCAATACATCTATTGTCGATGTTTTGCTTAAAAGATGATAATAGGCCATACTGAGTTTCTTGCGTAACCAACTTTCTTTTCCTCTACTTCTGCGCATGGCATATACATCTTCATATCCTTCCTCCCACCTTGCTACCAACTGAGGTATCACAACCGGAGGGTCTTGTAAATCAGCATCCATAATAATCACCGCATCTCCCTCCACATAGTCAAAGCCTGCTAACATAGCCGCCTCCTTCCCAAAATTGCGCGAAAGGCTTATATATTCAACGCCCCCCCCCATTCGCATATCTTTAATTACGTTTAATGTATTGTCTTGACTCCCGTCATTTATAAATAGAAAATTCCATTTATATTGAGGCATCGTAGCTGTAATTTCATGCACAGCTGATAAGAAACTCGGAAGAGTTTTCGCTTCATTATAACACGGTACTAAAATGGTTATCTCTTTCATTTGATCACAAATGTTTAAATACAGTTCTTACTAATATAAAATTCACAGGTATTGCGACACAATATACAGGTATTGGTGCGATAGTCTCAGATATACCCAACCAAAGGAAAAAATTCAACAATCCGATATGTATCATGTAATTGATTCCATGGCTCAGCAGAAATCCTCCTGTTCGTTTAACGGTTACTTTGGTATTAAAGGTATAATGCGCTGTTAGCCATAAATTACAGCACAAACTAACGATATAACCTATCGTATAGGACACATTTACGTTTATCCGATTGTTTAATATCAAATAGACACCATAATGTATTCCCGTCGCAATAATACCAACTATCAGAAATCGGATTATCTCACGCAGTCTGTTAGACTCCTTTATCCTATCTATTAATGACTTTATCATTCTGCAAATTCGGATAGGGGCAATAAGTATCCGGAGTCTCTATCACCCAAGACCTTATAGATTTGATACTTCCCTACGCTCTTCACATATTCCAATTCCAATCGCTGTTCCCATTCTGCCAATTCATGTTCATTAGAGATAATCATCTTGGACATCGTAACCGGATAGCGACATGACCAATAAGCATATAAATTTTTGTTTTCTTTTGCGAGGTAGTAGTACCATTCATAGGGTATATACACTGTTTCATTAGGTAGAATATCTGCCATCTTTATCTCCTCCAGATGTTGTTTGTCTATCCTCCTTTCAGGATCAAAACGCATAAAGAAAAGATTAGGCGATGCCAACCATAGCCACATACTCATTCCTACTGCTGATATAGCATATAGCATCTTCTTGTTTTGGTAATCATAAATAACACGCAAGAATGCGATTAACGCAGGAATATAGGCCGCCCAAGTGTAATAATAAGCATACCTGCCGATAAGAATAAATACTATCGGCACGCATATGGATGTCCATAATAAAGCTCGTTCCATTATTGTCCACTGCGTCTTTTGCTTTTTGAAACACAGTATGAATAACAATATGATTCCCGCCACCAATAATGCCAAATATTCCTTATTCCCCAAGACCCCATTATATTGCCCGGAATTTAAAATATTCATTAAGCCCATTGACTCGACCTCTATTTTTGCCCCTTCCTCAACAAATTTCCAATCTCCTGTTTCCAAAAAGTGTAATATATGTGTCACAGTATTACTATGCCCTATAATGGAGCCTAAGAACGTCTTACCACAATGATGGTATAGTAAATAAAAGAATTCTGCGATAAAAGCAATAATAGTAGAGATCCCATACCCTACATAAATAGACCATTTTTGTAACGATTTCCTAAAATCTAAGCCTGAATAAACGAATACAAATATGGCTATAAAAATAACCCCCTCCAATCCTGTCCACATCAGCAGCATTGCCCATAGACAGAATAATACTAATTGTTTCCTATCTGCGTTCTCATATGTTCGCACAAATGCATCTATCGCCAATACACTCCACAAAATACAAAGTATATCTTGTCTTCCGCAATTCACAATCCATAATATACCTGGAGCCAACCAATAACATATAGAAAAACATACAACCGCCCATTTATTTTTCATCCAAGAAATCAATGGCAGCCTTAATAATAGTAGATAATATATGACTAATCCGACAATAATTCCCAATATATGTACTGAGAAATAAGAAAAACCAAAGGTTTTGATCCATCCTGCCAATAACAATGAATATAGCGGGCAATACCCAGGCTTACCGTTTTCCCATATATGAGTCAAAAAACCACCTTGGGAAATACGTAAGGCCCAATCCGTATAAAATGCATCATCTACCCATGATTCCATAGGGCGCGCCCAAAGCATCACCGTATAGAATATAAAACCAATAGCACCTGTTATGATTATTAAATGCTCACTTGATAATGTAATTTTATTATTCTTATGCATATCCTACAATATTGTTCAGGTGAATAATTGTTTTAGAAATTTCTTTAGAGAACCGGTAATTCTTAATCGGGTCCAAACATATTGATAATAGATTCTTGATTTGCCTTCGTATTCCTTTTCGCAATTAATTGCCCAATCTAATGTCAGTATTAGATTGTCTTTTGTTTCACTAACTTCATTATTGGCATCATATAGTTCCTTAGCCACCTTCACGGCTAATCGGCTCTGTGAAAGAACAGGAGTATGACCATGAATGCCACCTTGATGTTCTCGATAGACAGCTCCATTGAAATTTAGCATATATCCATCACCTTCATTCAGCAAATGAAATATCATATGTTGATCCTTATATTCATGATATGATTTGTCTGTACCGAGATATGTGCCATTACGATACATCATAGTACATGGTTGAGTTACCCAATTGGCAAAATATTTCGATATAGTCAGTTTTACAAAATCTTGTTCCGGCTTAATATAAACATCACACCTGTCATGGCGCCATATCTGCTCCTCTTGCCGCAAAATATCATAGCGATGGAATGTCACACTACATTTAGGATGCGTTTCCATAAAATCTACTTGTTTCTGGAGTTTATATGGATCTATCCAATAATCATCGCCTTCGCAGAATGCGATATATTTGGCACCAGTGGCATCAATGGCTTCATTCATGATGCGCGTCAATGAGCCGTCATGCTTGCTCCACTGATTCTCGGTCTCATAGATCGGGCGGAAAATATCCGGATACTTAGCCTCGTATTCTCGGATAATTGCTGCGGAGTGATCCGTTGAGCAATCATCATGCACAATCGCCACAAAGCGGAAGTTGGTCTTTTGCATTACAAATCCCTCAAAACAATCACGCAGATAGGGTTCGTGATTATATACCAGGCAATGTATGGCTACTAATATTGGTTCTTCTTGCTTCATTGTTGTAACATTAATTCCTACTCCAGCCTCCATCTACGACAAGTTCTTGTCCTGTAATCCACCGCGCATTATCTGACAGCAAGAATGCAACTGCATTTGCGACATCTTCCGTTTTTCCTTCTCCTATCATGTATCGCGGATTGATGTCCAGATTTGCCTGATATATAAAGTCAGTTGTGCGCGTATGTATTCCTCCCGGCAGAACCGCATTCACGCGTATGGGTGCTAATTCCGCCGCCAACGAATGTACTAAGCCAAGCATAGCAGCTTTTACTGAAGAATACACTGCGTAACCTTTGGTTCCGAATTTTGCGGACACACTGGAAATCATCACAATTCCTTGTAAATTAGTTCTATTGATGCGTTTATCAGCCAGAACTTGAGTAAGTTGGATAATAGAGAATAACGCTATATCAAAGTTCTTCTTTAGGAATGTATAATCCAGCATTCTTAATGGTTTAATAGCAAATACACCTGCGGCAAAGACAGCATTGGAAATCTGTAGGTGTTCGCGCACGATAAACTCTTTGAGGTCGCTTTGCGCTTTCTCTACATCGGAAAAATCAAGTGCAAGATAATAGTGATTCGAACCACTCAGAGATTGGCAAACCTCAATTAACGCGTCTTCTGCTATATCAGTCAGCAACAGAGTAAGCCCTTGATCTGCCAAAGTCCGGCAAATAACCTGCCCTATATCGGACGTTGCTCCTGTTACAAGTGTGTACATATGCGATTAAGCTACTATTTTTTTACAAAATTCTTCAATAGATGCAAACTGATTCACATCCTCTTTCGTCATGATAATGCCGTAATCGGAGTTCAGCATAGATATTACCAAAAGTGTAGACAACGAATCCCATTGCTCATAATCCGAAAACTTCTGCTTTACATCCAGTTCGTCTACCTCTAAGATGTCTTTCAATTTTTCAACTAATTCTTCCATAATTACATTTCGATTATTTTGTTAAACTTTAAATTACCTAATTCCATATATGCGGAGGACCAAGTGAGTCCTACTCCAAACCCTGCCACACAGACTTTTGCTGTGCCATCAACTATCTGTTCACCGAGGTTGAAACTGATGCAAGTAGGTACAGTAACACCGCTGGCATTGCCGAAATTCTCTACTATATTAGCAGGCATTTTAACAAAATTCACTCCGAGTTTCTCGGCTAATTTCTGCAACATAAATTTGTTCGGCTGATGGAACATATACCAATCTATATCATTATCCGTTATGCCGGCTTGTTCCTTCAGATGCTTAATCATAGGAGGCACTTCGCGTTGTACGAAGTTAAACACCTTGTCTCCTTGCATTATCAGATTATCCAATGAACGTCGGTTGCCTGCTTCGTCCTCATGCATCACCGCTGTTTCAGGCGTGGATGGCATACGCGCACCACCTGCGGGGATATTTAGTACCAAAGCATCCGTGCCATCCATCTTAACGTTCATATAAACAGGTGCTTTGTCTGCTGTTTTTTCCACTATCGTGATTGCAGCAGCATCACCGATGAGTGGTTTGGAGTTTCGGTCGTGGTCGCTTACCTTGGTGCTTAACACATCGGCATTGAGCAATACGACCTTATTGACAGAAGGTTGTCCCAACAGCATAAACGCTTGCAGCAATCCGATCTCAAAGCCTGCGCACCCTTGGTTGATATCAAGGCATATAATATCCTGTTTGAGGGCGAAATGTCCTTGAATAAGGTTGCTTGTCGGAGGCATTAAGTAATCGGGTGATTGCGAAACGAACAAGAGAGCATCGATCTCATCTTTGTGAAGGAGGCTATTTTCAAACAGATACTGCAACCCAAAGATGCAGAAATCAGAAGCACATTGTCCTACAGCCGCCACACGATGTTCCTTATAACCCATTGCTAATTTGAGTTTCATTGTCCTTGCCGGCGAGAAATTGTAGTTCGCCATCTCTTCTTCAAAGGTAACTACCCGCTTCGGCAGTATGGTTAAGATACCGCTGATACGCTTATGTTCAAAATAGAAGTCCATTATGCAGGTTTGCTGTTATTGATTAGTATTTCAATGGCTTCCAGTGAGCAGAAATTTTCCGGCACGATGTCCACACCGTCAATCTTCACACCAAAAGCATTCTCCAAATCCGCCACGAGTGCAACCATATCGAAGGAATCCAACATTCCTTCCTCAATGAAATTCACGTTTGCTGTGAAATCGAATTCAGGACGGAGATCTGTCAAAATTTGTAATAATTGTTCTCTCATATTGATTGTATAAATTTAGATTACACCTCTTTGTTTTACCCACAATAGGATAAGATATAGTCATACATGTTTTCTTTTACAAAACCATAATGCTCGTAACGTGCTATTGCATTTGCATTATTTTGCATCACCCATAGTATTTGCCGCTTGGTGTTTCGTCCTTCATAGAAGAACCTCTTTAACAATGCTCCTCCTATCCCCTGATTGCGAAACTCCGGCAATGTCAACCAATAGCGTAGATATAAGGTGGTTGCATTGAGTTCAAAGAGAAGTAATCCTGCCATTTTTCCATCAACCACACATTTCAAAATATGTTTCTCAGCAATCATCTGTGTTATTTCCTTATGTAGTGGTAATTGCTCCAACTTCTCATCAAAATTCGCATGCAATAGTTCCTCTATCAATTTAGCGTCTGTTTCATCCGCATACACTACTCGTTTGTCTTGATATCCTCTGATTACTAACAACTCTTTGTCCTCAGAAATACGATTCATCCGAACTAAAGTAGCATCATGGTGAGCATGTATTGCTTTTAGGGCATTCACCATTGGTTCACACATAGCTTCCTTTCCCACTATATCGAGAATATATAAATCATAGATAAACATCTCAGGATATATCTTCAGATTCTTTATCACGGACTCTATTGATGTTGATATATAAAATAGGTTCGTGAAGTATTTTTTGTTATCAGGAGAATAATGATCAAATAGCAGGGATACCGTATCTTCATACTTATCATATAGAAACTCCCCCGTTTCTATCCAAGTAGCATGTTTGGTCTCATCAAGGTAAAAGTTTGTAACATATCCTTGATGAAGATTTCTCACGTAGTTAATCAACTCTCGCAATTGCGTTATTGACGTTATTTTATCCATTCACTTGTTTGTTATAATAGGCTCTATCTATTTTCCCGCTTGTGTTTTGCTTGAGTGTATCTTCTCTCAAATAAACTGTTGGCAACATATATTTCGGAATCTTTTCTCCTATTGCTTTGCGCAATGCAGCGATATTAAGTTCCTGCTCCGACTGATAGACAAGTACAATTTGTTTCTCTTTGCTATTATAGAGCACACAACAATTGTCCACCAAATTACTACCCAATATGGCAGTCTCAATCTCACCTAATTCAATGCGATAACCATTATGTTTGATTTGCGAGTCTATACGACCGACATACATGATTTCTCCGCGCTCATTCTCATACACCACATCTCCTGTACAATAAATCGTTTCGGGATAATGCGTGTTAAGCGGGTTTTGAATAAATGCCGCAGCTGTCTTATCGGGATTGTTGTAATATCCCAATGCCAATGAACTACCACGTACGCATAACTCCCCTTGCTCTCCTTGTTTCGCTCTACGCTGCCTGTCCACCAAGATCAGCACATCGCTATTACAGCAAGGAATACCGATGGGTAATGGTTCATCATCTGAAAACTCTCTATCTACAAGATAGTAGGTACAATCAACCGTAATCTCAGTCGGTCCATAGAGATTAGCATATCGGCAATCAGGCAGATGTTTGCGCCAGTAGTTCAGGTGCTTGTTGGGCATTACCTCTCCCGCAAAGAACACATCGCGCAATGTCTCCGGCTTTTTGGTAGCTAAGATGTCCATGTTTGCTACGTTCACTAACACGAACGGTACCCAGAACACGAACGTGATCTTTTGGTCATTCAGATAATCTATCAACTTAGCTGGGAATGCAAAGTTTATCTCTGGAATAATGTTCAGCGTAGCACCAGTAGCGTACATCAGGTATATATCCAGCGTCGAGTTGTCAAAATAGAACGGAGCCTGATTACCTATCACTGCCGAATTATCAATATGGAACGTATCAATTGCCCAATCAATATAATCGATTACACCGCGATGTGAAACCACTACCCCTTTAGGAGTGCCTGTTGAGCCCGATGTAAAAATAGAGTAAACAGGATCGGTATCTATCTGCTGCGTCTCATAACGCAACAGAACCGTGTCCGCCTCAAATTTAGCGCATTCTTCGAACACTAAAATTTTGCCTGAATAGAAAGTTTGAAGCATCTCTTTATGAGCCTCATCGGTTATTACGACTTTTGCTTCGAGCGTGTTCAAGATAGATGATACGCGCTGAGCCGGAGATTTGGTGTCCAAAGGGACATAGAAATCGCCACTCATATTAATTGCAGCAAAAGAAGTCACCATCTTACAGCCTTTAGGGATATATACTCCTATGGGTTGGCAAACATCTATGCACGATTGCAGTCTGCGGGCTAAATTGGCTGCATTTTCCCATAATTGAGAGAACGAGAGTTCTTCATTCTCGTCATGCACAGCTATCTTTTGAGGAAATGCTGTAGCTGTTTTCGATAAATATTCTATTACTGATTTTTGCATAATTAATCTATCTTTGGTATGGCAATAATTCGTTCCTTGTACTTATAAAAGACGGTTGAATCATTCTGCAGATTGGTATCAACAATCATTCCTGCTGCTATAACATTGTTATTACCAATTGTTAAATTCGGTTGCACCGTTGCGCGAATATAGAAAGTATTATTATTTCCTATTTTCACCCGCCCACAGACCATTACGGTAGAAAATACGTTATTGTTCCCTAACCTACAATCATGACTGATTGCCGAGTATGAGGTCATTTGATTAAAATCACCCATTATCACATTAGGGCCTACTATACTGAATGGAGCGATGGTACAGCCTTCTCCAATTTGCGCATCGTCTGCAACCAAAGCTGTAGGATGAATCAATGTATAGAATTTCGCTCCTTTGGTTTTCATGATAGATATAACTTCCTGACGAAAGCCCACATGCGAAACTCCTAAAAGAAAATAGTCTTCTTCACATGGTTGGTACGAAGTTATATCTCCCAAAACCGGCATAGAGTAATGATAAGAATTATAATATTTCTCCAAGTTATACTCATATTCCAAATATCCTTTCAGTACTACATCAGGAATATCTCGAATGTACATTGTCAGTTCGGATGCAATAGCTCCTGTTCCTATGATAATCAAGTGTTTCATTGTTTTATACAATCTGTTATTCAACTTTCAATGTATTTCGAGATAGCCGGAGTTATCGAACTACTTGCTACCATATTAATTCGTTCTTCCAAATCTCTTCCCCCTCTTTGCAGCATCCTATTTATCTGTTCATAGTTGTCTTCTGAAAACTCAAAAGCATGATAAAGTGAATTCATATTCTCATCAAAAAAGATAATATACTTTCCATGCACTACATCGTGAAAATACAACTCGTCATGCGTTCTACTTGCTCTAACAGCATATTTCAAGAAATGCTCCAACTCCTCTTGTTTATACGTAATAGCAGAAATTACCATGCCGCGCTTGCCATACTTTTTCTCCTTGCTGTGTTTCTCGTAGTTTGGATCATATTGGCGCTGCGGATTGCGATGCTCAATCTGCCATGCGTAAAGATCTATGGGGTTATTATATACCTCCAACTTAAGCGAATCTCCTTGATATTCTAATTGCAAGGATTGTATTTTATCAACCACTCCATCCGCATTGGCTATTGCCGAATGATTACGATTTTGCAAATATGCGTATATCATATCGGCATAAGGTTCTATATCGGCGTGTGCTTCACGGAAGGAAGTATCTTCTGCCGGTTTTACATCAATGAACTCATCGAAGAACTTTAACAAACCTATTATATAATGCTTTTTATCTGCGCGAGGAATTTGTTTGATTATCGCATGCAAACCGGCGAGAACTTCACGCACATAATACAAGCCTACTTGCGTATTGTTGGCATCATTCTCTCCTGCAACCAATTGACACAACCTCTTGGCATTACGCACAATAGCCACGAATTGTTCCTGCGAGATGGTTTCCATAGTCTCGATTTGCGACTTACTTCCACTCGCGTCTTTCTTAAGCACCGGCAATATGAGAAATACATTATTCTTCATATATTCTACAACTCATACAACACCTCTAAATCCATCTCCATTTGATCACAGAACCCCAACGGAGCACCTTTGATAATACCGTCCTCTGCTATATGTAACGGAATTGGTTTTGCATTAAAATCCTCATCACGCTCAAAATAGTATATTTTGAGGTTGTTAGTATCAAAATGATTCTTTTTATAAGTTACTAGAGCGCCATTGATGATATGGTCGCTGTGAGTTTCCAAAATAATCTGCACCCCATTTTCTGCGGCAAGCGAGATAAGGCGCATCAAAGCCGATTGTCCGGAAGGATGGATATGGGATTCCGGATTCTCAATGAGCAGCAAGGAGCCTATTTTCGCAGAAAGAACGGCTACTATTATTGATAGTACATACGAAATACCGAAACCGGTATTCATCGCGCTATGGTATTGCATCGTCTTATTTTGCCGCTCATAGCCGTACTTGATGTTGTATGTATTACCATTTTGCTCCAGTTGGAATCGAATATCATTCGAAATCTCACTCATCCATGCCTCTGTCTGCGCTCTTAAAGTGTTTGATACCGTATTCTCGTGCTTTAATGCAGTTACCGGAATATCCTCATCTTGGTATTGGCTCAAAAAATACACTGCATATTCACCCATACCCATACGCGATGAAATCTGACGACGGAAATCTACCACACTGGGGTTAGAGTCATACTGTGGACGCGGGCCATTCCGAAATGCGCTCAAGAATTGGAAATTATTATTGAATAATGATATATTTTGTAACACTTCTATTCCCTGGACTCCTAAGGGCGATTTATTTTCCAACTCGTTACTATTCATCATCGGATACTTAAATTGGAATATCAAATTGTCCGAACCGGAGCTTAATAACATACTTAACATATCCGGCGAATTTGTTACCGTGCGATTTATTAACTCGCTGGAGCGACCGATGTTAAATGATTCGCCATCCAATCGCAATGAACGCAACTGGGGCTCATGCAAGAAAGACTCACGCAAGGCTAACATCGACTGCATAACCGATGACTTTCCTGCTCCGTTGATACCTGTAAGGATTGTTAAATTTCCTAAGTTCAATACCGTATTGGCATGATTCTTAAAATTATGAATCGTATATACGTTTATCATGATAATGTAGTTTTTACTATCTGTTCCATTTGTTCAAACCTGTAGATAACGGATTTTCGCTTTCCTGTTCCTTGTGAGAGCAACTTCTCTAAGTCCTTATCCTTGAATAAATCAAAATAGAGTGCCCGATATCTTGACGCTCTATCAAGTAACAATCGCATCTCTACGTCCGTCAAATGAGACACTGAGCACATCATCGCTTCGAATAGCGCGATTGAGATTGGGTTAGATCGTTTTTTATCGTTCTGCTTCTTATTCGGACTTCTGAACACATCCTGACCTAACAATTGCACACACATATCTAACGAACGATAAAAATCCCTTTGAATGTTTGCGAACAAGGACAGCGAATCAGACTTGTTAAAATAAGTAAGCGCATCACCTAAAAACGTATCCATACTGCCATTCTGGGGATAGTCCCTGTATCCAAAGTGATGGAAGGATATGAACCGCGCTACGAAATCATAATGCATCATCCGTTTCGTTGACACTTTATCATGGATAACGTTTTTGAAAGCATCGCCCTCTGCTAATTTTTTCACGAAATCCATGCCATCACCATGATACAACGCATTGCGTATCTCGGCCGGACGCAAACTCAAACCCTCGGAATTAAGACGTTTAAATATAAGATAAATTGCCTCTTTCGATGCCTCGCCAGATATGATATTCAGTGTCACATCACGCATCATCATCTCTAAACGCTCGAAATATGAGAACTCTCCAAACATGCTGCCTTCATGTTGTGTGAACTCCAACCCATGCAACGCGAGTGTCTGATCTACCATAAAATCCCGCAATGCGCACAGACGCTGCAAGCCATCTATCACTATCCATTTCTTACTACCATAATCCACATAGAAGAACATACTCGGGATAGGTATGCCCAAGATAAGAGATTCTACAAAGCGGCTCTTTTTGGTGTCGCTCCATAGATTTGCATGACGCTGAAAATCCGGCTGAAGATCAATCATATCATTCTCCAACATATCGCACAACGCTCGTATTGTTGTATTCTTGACTTCTACCTTCAATTGAGACGGATCAAATGGCTTTTTGATGTTAGAATTAGATGTCATAATGGCCTTTGTTTATTTTTGTTCATCTATAATAATCTATAATCATTCATTAAGAATGCGGATGCCCTTTCACATCGTACTCTCCGTCACGATATGCTTGGTTCCCGATAGCACCGGCATACACTTCACGCCCCCATCCTCTTGCTCCTATGATTAATATTACGATAAGGAAGCGCGTCAAACGGACAAGCATTTTGTAAAGCTAACTTCAAATGCATTAAAATATTTGATGCCACCCAAGTCGCATAGAAATCATTGACAGGAACTCTTGTAAGTTCGTTTCGCAAACTTTGTTTGTAATTTTCTGTCTTGGTAAAACCATCCACAAAATCATTTTCGAGCACATTCAGTACTTGCTGACAATAAGCGATATTAGCTGTATTGGCATATAGACCAGACAGCATTGGCTTCTGCATTTCAATCATCTGTATCTGCTGCATGATCACACGCGGATCTTGTTTGGCAGCAAAAACAGAGTTCTCATATGTTATCAGACAGTTCACTTATTGTTCTAGTTGTTATATTTGTCTCTCGGTCATCTCTCAATAGTGAGTCAGCTAAGCTATATTATTCGATCTTCAATTCATTCCCAAATGACAGATTCAACGATGTTCTCTTTGAGAACCTAGAGATAATATTTTTTTGATAGGCATCATCTTGAGGTATTGTCCTATTAAATACTATCATGGCATCTATATCATCCAAGATGTTGAAAAGATCTATACCATGGCTGTTGTACAACTCCATGAACTTTTCAAACGTCAGCGCTAACTGCTCACTTGCCTTCTCATAATTTGCCTGTATAGAATCATCTGACGTATTCCTTGCATTAGCTTTAAACTCTATAAGGTGCATCAATCGTTCATGTAGTAAAGCGCAATCGCATTTGGAATATTTTGCAAACATCACGCCATCTATATGCCAAAGGAAGAGCGTTTTAATATTCGGATTAAGCACCTTCAAAAGTTTATCCTTATTCACTCCATTGGTATCCGTTACGAAGACGCTATGTCCAACTATTGCATCATCAGTAATCCATATAGTTCCACGTGTTTCGGTTTCAAAAAGTGCAACAAGATAATCCTGCTCTGCACTTATTTGAGCCAGTAATTGATCTATGCATTGACCTACAAAAACTGATTTTATAGATAAATTATTTAATGGTGAAAGATCTATCATATTTATGATTTTTTCCTCTTTGAACGTTCATTTTGAATATAGAGATTATTCAATTGAGAAAACTTTTCTCCCATTTTCAATGAGACTCCATCTAAATAATTATAGTCTATAAGTCCAGTCTCTGCATCTAATAGGCTTACGCAGTATTTCCCTTTATTAATATCCACTCCCAATGAATAAATAGCACATTTTTTTGTATCTAGCCAAAAATCATCAGATAGGATACCACGCAAGTCTTCATATTTTTCTTTATCCATACCTTTTGAGATTACTCCTGCATACAAATAGTTATTCAATGCGGAAAGTAGATACGGACTATGGGTAGTTATAGTTAACATACGATTTTGAGCGTATGTCTGGTTTATCAAGAATTGAAGTACCTCTACTTGCTTTGCCGGAAATAGATTACACTCTGGCTCTTCGACTACAAAAGACGCATATTCACGTTCCTCTACGCCATACTTTGTCACGAGCAATAATGGGAGTGTCGATTGAATGCCTGAAGATGCTAATTTTAAAGGCAGTTTTTTATTTTCACCAACAATAACATACTCATCTTCTGATTGTTTTTTATACATTAGATTTAGGATGCCAGCATCATATGTTTTATATGTTTCCTTCGAGTTACTTAATTCTGATATAAATCTCAATAAGTTGTTCGGGATTTGCTCTTTTGCCATATTAATGATTGGCAGGAGTTTTGTTAATTGAGCACCAACAATTCGTTCTGCTGGTATGTATAATGAATTTCTTATCAAATTGAAGAATGAAGGATTCATAATACCACCATCCTTATTCAATACTGCGCTCAATTTCTCATTACTATCAGGATGAAAAAATGGTTTGGTTGCAACTATATTCGCAAAAACTTCGGATTCTTCAGTAATAGGATTTCCATTTTTAAGCACAGATGTCTCAAAAATGGAAGCACCAATATTAACATTTATTTGAGTCTCTCCACATTGCTCTTCATAATTGATGATTGTGTTCTCCCTTTCATAGGCTTTTAAATCGTAACTATCAAGAACCTTATTCCATGCTTTCCTTTTCTGGGCGACCACTGCCCATAATGTAAAATAATCAGTGAAAATGGTAATAAGTTTGGCTATGGTACTTTTTCCTACAGATTGCTCACCTATAAAGAGATTAAATTGCCTAATCTCAATCTCTGCTTCGGAAACCGGTCCAAAACTTTCCACATACAATTTTCTTTTATTATTGTTTTCCATATGTAAAATAAATTAAAATATCACATTAACAATTTTTTCTACGTCCTCCTCGCTCAAGGCGTGATGCATTGGGAGGCAGATGACTTTGTTTGCGATTTTGGTGGCAACAGGCAAGTTCTCAGAAGCTGCCGAAGGGTAATCCTTATACGGGTCAAAAGCTGTAATAAGCGGATAGAAATAGCGGCGACCATATACATTAGCGGCTTTCATCTTTTCGTACAAATCATCTCTCGTCATGCCATACTGCTCAGGGTCTACGAAAATCGGGAAATAACTATAATTATGCCTTACTCCCGGCATATCATCGAAGAAACGAATACCTTTTACGCCCTTCAATGCTTCTCTGTATGTATCTGCCACCTTATGACGTGCCTCAATCGCTGCATCAACTTGTTTGAGGTTCAGTAGACCATAGGCTGCACGTACCTCATCCATCTTGCCGTTAATCCCCGGTGCTTCTACCGTTACCTCACCGCGGAAACCGAAATTCTTGAGGTTGTCAATCTGGTGCTTCATCTCTGCGGAATGGCATACTAATGCGCCACCTTCGATGGTGTTATAGACTTTCGTTGCATGGAAAGAGAGCGTAGATATATCTCCGGCGTTGAGTATGGACTCACCGTTTACTCTCACCCCGAACGCATGCGCTGCATCATAGATGACTTTAAGGCCATGTTTCTTGGCAATTACATCTATCTGCTCGGTTTTACATGGCTTTCCATAGCAATGTACAGGCATAATAGCTACCGTATTTTCCGTTATTGCTGCTTCGATTTTAGCAGGATTCATACCGCATGTATCTTCCTCTATATCCACAAACACAGGTGTCAATTGGTTCCACCATATACTATGGCTTGTTGCCACAAAAGAATATGGCGTTGTAATCACTTCTCCTTTAGTTAGACCTAACGCTTGTAGTGCTGTAATAAGCGGAAGTGTGCCGTTGGTAAAGAGCGAGATATACTCTACTCCAAGATATTCCGCCAACGCTTGTTCTAACTGCTGATGGAACGAGCCGTTATTAGTAACCCAACGATTGGACCAAATCTTTTCTAATAGTTGATGCAACTCCTCTAAATCAGGTAATAGCGGAGAAGTTACGGTAATCATATTTGATTTTTCAATATTCATACCGCAACTCCTCCTATTAAATATTTAGCGTCGCAACCTTCGGCGAATAGCCCCCCCCCCGAAATAATTAACATCTTCGCACCATCCACACAACTCCAAAAATTATCCATTCGATAAATCGATATTAATTGCACCATTTTATTAAAAGACAAATATTTCACTGCACAATTCAATATTTTATTATCTACTCTACACGCCACACTTTTTTGAGCTACATTTGACAAATGTTGATATTGTTCCAATGAATTACAAAAAAGATAATTAATATATTTTTTTATCAAGCCGATAAGGTGTATGTCTAACTGACTATCAGAAATAATTTCATCACAACGCATAGCCAAATCAAACCAATACCTAATCATTGCATCGGAGATAGTCCCTCGGGAAGAAGATATATCATACAAAACATAACTATATGGAAAAATATCTATATGTTTTACGCTATCTGCTTTTAAGAAACAACGCAGACTATAATCGACATCTTCATATAACACATTTTCAGCAAATGAAATATTGTTTTTCACGAGAAAGTCTTTCCTCATTATCCGTTGCCATACATTCACACAGGTATAAGCCCAGTTATGCCCCATGGAAAGTAAGAATTCTTTTCCGTTTATAGGAGACTCCGGGAATGTGTATTTCGCAGACTCAAATATCTGCTGACCTTTAATAGTCCGATAGTTGAAATGCAACATATCTATTTGCGGATCTATATGTGCCATGATGTTCTTCAAAGTGCCAGGTGCGATATAATCATCCGCATCAACGAACCATATCCATTCTCCCGTGGCAATCTTTAATCCGGCATTACGTGCACCACCCTGCTTAATATTCATAGGCAAGGATAGCAGACGGATATTTCCGAACCGTGAAGCTAATTGGCGTGCGACATCTGCACTATCATCAGTCGAAGCATCATCTACAAGTATCACCTCATATTCTTGGAGTGGGATATCCTGTACACACACACTTTGCACACAACGCTCTAAATGTGCTTGCACATTGTAATATGGTATGATAATAGAGAGCTTAACCATATAGTTTTGTGTTAATTTGATAATTCCGAAGACCGTATCGTGATAAAATCTCCTTAGACAATTTTTCACTATCATAGACAGTTGTTGCCACGTGACGGATAGCAGCACATATACCATCAATATCTTTGATACCTACAAGCACGCCATTCTTCTCATTAACGAAATCTCTAACTCCGCCACTATCTGTGCAGACCACCGGTGTACCATGCGCTATCGCCTCGGCAACCGAAAGTCCGAAAGTCTCTGATACACTTGTTGATAGTAATAAAGTGTATTCTGCATATCTCTCTAACAAGTCATTGTGCGGTACCTTTCCTTTGAACGATACAAAGGGAGATGTGATGTGTTCATGGAGTGCTTTTCCATTGAAGTGTTCTACTCCGGACAAACCATAGACATCTATCGGCATCGCATATTCATCTTGTCTATTGGCTACGGCTATAAAAGTTTGGATATCCTTGTCGTGGAAATGACTTGCTACAAAAATTATTCTTCCGTTCTTTTTAATACTTCGCCACTCCGTCGGGATAGCATATTCGCTGACAAGATTACCTATAACTTTAACATCATTTAATTTCAAACCGCTTGTTAATAAATTGCGATAAAGATAATTACTTACGCAAAAGACTTGATCTGCTGCTGAAAATAAATTTTCTCTTCTGCGAGAGATATAGTTAATCTCGTGCCGAATGTACAAAATATGTTCTGCAAAAATTATTCTAATATGATTACGTTTCGCCCATTCCGCTACAAATATAGCAATATCCGACCTTGATTGAATATAAATAAAACAGGGGATTATGCCATTCGTAGCTTTAAGAATGTGTTTTCCAATCTCTTCCGAGACACTTGTAATAGCACGGGCAGTACTCGTTCTTGAACGGAATTTAGCACATTGAATTTTTATTTTCAATGAGTTATTTTCCAATTGCGATTCCACATTATTCAGGGAGTGAAATAAAAGCAATTGACGAAATTGTTCCTTATGTGCTAACCATGTACACACCCCATACAAGTTATATAACTCATATTCGGGAGAATATACTGCCTGTTGGTTTTCAAAAAAAGAGCATGGCCACCAAGCAGGCACGAAAAGTCCTATTTTTTTTATACTACCTGCCATTCTATTTTCGGGGAAATAACCGCAGCGGTGGAATGCATTTGCGAGAATATCTGACTTTGGTCAACGACAAACATGAGGGTGCTTTCAGTTTCATTAAAAGGATCAATAAGCCATTTTGCATTATGACGACTTGCATCCAACTGCACATTATATAAACCGGATTTTAAATATTCAATAGGCAACTTAGCACGAATGCAATTATGACCTGTTTTATATATTGCATTGAAATTATCATTAATATCCACGTCAAGAGTGCGATATATATAGCGTCCTCGTTCATCAAAAATAGATACACCAAGTGTCAAATCAGGAATCTTATTCAACAGATCAAAATCTATTTCCACATATAATTCGTCATGGGGCATAACATCTCCGTCAAGAAGTTTACCATTGCGATTCAAAGAGAAATGATTTATGCGTAGACCATCGCATTTTTTTTGTGTAGGATTAAGCCATTCTTTCCGATCATTAGCGATGTACATCTGTTGATATATAGCAATTGTGTCATTGACAGAACCTTGATATTCGAGCATTCCATTTTTCAATAAAATGCCTCGAGTACATAAACGTTGTACACTTTCCATATTATGGCTGACGAACAGAACTGTTCTGCCTTCACCTTGGCTCACGTCTTTCATCTTGCCGATGGCTTTCTTTTGGAATTCGGCATCGCCAACGGCGAGGACTTCGTCCACAATGAGGATCTCTGGTTCGAGGAATGCTGCTACAGCAAAGCCGAGACGGACGGTCATACCACTGGAATAACGTTTGACGGGGGTGTCGATATAACGCTCACAGCCGGAGAAGTCGATAATTTCGTCCAACTTGGCTTGTATTTCGCGGCGCGTCATGCCGAGGATGGCACCATTGAGGAAGATATTTTCGCGACCTGTCATCTCGCCATGGAAGCCTGTACCGACCTCAAGCAAAGAACCAATGCGTCCATGTGCGCGGATAGTGCCGGTGGTGGGTCCGGTGACGCGACTGAGGAGCTTCAATAATGTACTCTTACCTGCACCGTTCTTACCAATGATTCCTACGACATCGCCTTGTTCGACCTTGAAATCTATATCGCGCAATGCCCACACGTATTCAGAATGACCCTTTGTCGAGCGGTCGTTGGTTTCGCCAATTTTGAGATACGGGTCTTCTTTACGCAAGACATTGGTAATCCAGAAGCGGCGGATATCGTGACTCAAAGTCTTTGTGCTGACAAGCCCTAAACGGTATTGTTTGCTTACGTGTTCAAATTCTATCACTGTAGCCATATATAGATTTCAGATTTTAAAATTAAGAAAAACTCCAACATACTTAACGGATTAGTTTACAGATTATACTGATTTGCTTTCCGGGCTAATATTTCGAACTGTACGAATATGAGGAGTTACAAATTAGTAAAAACTTCCGTACATGTAAAAAAAATCCTGCAATACGTGAAGTCAAATGCAAAATTAATACTTATTTTTTATATAAAAAAGAAAATAGTAAAAAAGTTTTGAAAAGGGTTGCTTACTTTCCTGACTTCGGGAATTTTACAGAATTTTGCGGATTCAGGAATAACGCAGGGCTGACGACCTGGGCAGGAGACGCAGGAAATAAATATATACAAAACAAAACGGTCAGCATTTTGCTAACCGTTTTTCTAACATGGCAGATACTGAATTTATCTGCGATGGCGTGATGAAGCTCCTTCTGATTCGGGGTCGCGTGGACGGCGGTCAGAACGATGGTTTTCTTGGTCGGGGCGGTGTCCGCCGCGCTCCTGACGTGCGGGGCGCTCTCCGCGTTCCGGTCGGGGGCGTCGTTCAGGCTCTACATAGTCAGCCGGTTTTTCTTTCAGCGCACGTGCAGAGAGTTTGTACTTGCCTGTTTTTTCGTCTATTTCAAGAAGCTGTACACGGATATGGTCGCCTTCTTTCAGACCTGTTTCGTCCATTGTCTCATAGCGTTTCCAGTCGATTTCTGAGATATGGAGCAGTCCTTCTTTACCGGGCATAATTTCAACAAAACAGCCGTATGGCATGATAGACTTGATTTCTGCGTCATATATTTCACCTTCTTCAGGGATAGCGACAATAGCTTTGACTTTTGCCAAGGCAGCTTCGATACTTGCCTTGTCGGAGGAAGCGATTTCCACGCGACCTTGGTCGTCAATTTCATCGATAGCGATGACGGTATTTGTTTCTGCTTGGATACCTTGTATGATTTTGCCGCCGGGTCCTATTACTGCGCCAATCATATCTTTCGGAATCATAATGGTAACGATACGTGGTGCATGAGGTTTGAAATCGGGACGCGGAGCCGGTATTGTTTCAAGGATTTTGCCGAGGATGTGTTCGCGTCCTGCCTTTGCTTGAGCCAAAGCGTTCTCAAGAATCTCATAACTCAATCCGTCAACTTTGATATCCATCTGTGTGGCGGTTATGCCTTTTTCTGTACCTGTTACTTTAAAGTCCATGTCACCAAGGTGGTCTTCATCGCCGAGGATATCGGATAATATGGCGTAGTTAGTACCTTTGTTTTCAGAAATCAGTCCCATGGCGATACCGGCAACCGGGCGTTTCATCTGCACGCCGGCATCCATGAGAGCCAATGTTCCGGCACAAACGGTAGCCATAGAGCTTGAGCCGTTAGACTCGAGGATATCGCTTACTACACGTATGCAATAAGGATAGTCTTCGGGTATCATATTTTTGAGGGCTCGACAAGCCAAATTTCCGTGACCTATCTCACGTCGTCCCACACCACGTTGTGCTTTAGCTTCGCCTGTTGAGAACGGCGGGAAATTATAATGGAGCAGGAAACGGTCGGATCCTTGAATAAGGGCTTCGTCAATCAGTTTTTCATCACGGGAGGTACCGAGTGTTACAGTTGACAGAGATTGTGTTTCGCCGCGAGTGAATATAGCACTTCCGTGTGGACCGGGAAGATAACCTACTTCGCACCATATTGGACGTATTTCGGTTGTTTTACGTCCATCGAGGCGTTTGCCTTCATCAAGTACAGCTCGGCGCATGGCTTCTTTTTCCACATCGTGATAGTAACGGTCGATAAGCGGGGCTTTAGTTTCAAGTTCTTCTTCAGTAAACTGTGCTTTATATTCGTCGCATACGGCTTGGAAATTAGCCTCGCGGGAGTGTTTGTCCGTATTTGCGGAAACTGCTAAAGCATAAGCTTTGGCATAGGTTTTATCGTGAACATCTTTGCGCAGGTCTTCATCGTTTTCTTCGTGGCAATACTCGCGTTTGACAGTTTTGCCTGCGGCTTCCATGAGTTCAATTTGAGCCTGACATTGTGGTTTGATAGCCTCGTGAGCAGCTTTTATAGCTTCGAGCATTTCGGCTTCACTGACTTCTTTCATTTCGCCTTCGACCATCATTATATTGTCAAGTGTGGCAGCCACTACGAGTTCTATATCAGCCCGTTCGCACTGTTCGAAAGTAGGATTGATGACCATTTGTCCGTCAACACGAGCTACTCGTACTTCGGAAATAGGGCCTTCGAAGGGGATGTCGCTCACTGCCAATGCAGCTGAGGCAGCCAGACCTGCTATACTTTCGGGCATATCAATACCATCGGCACTATACATGGTAACATTCACGAAAGTTTCAGCGTGATAATTGCTTGGGAAAAGTGGGCGCAGTGCTCGGTCAATCAGGCGGGCTATAAGAATTTCATAATCATCAGCACGTCCTTCGCGCCGAGTAAAGCCTCCGGGGAAGCGACCATTAGAGGCGAATTTTTCCTTGTACTCAACGGTCAGAGGCATGAAATCTGTGCCCGGAACGGCATCTTTTGCTGAGCATACTGTAGCAAGAATCATGGTCTTGCCAAGAGTTACCATTACCGCTCCATCGGCTTGTTTGGCAAGTTTGCCGGTCTCAAGAGTAATGGTACGTCCATCGGGTAATGCGATGGTTTTAGTAATTACATTCATTGTTGTTTAAAAAAGTGTTTTGCAGACGGTGTTGTCTGCGGTTTTTAGTTATAGTCTCAAAAAAATCGTGCAAAGTTACTACATTTTTTTTGCATTTGCAAATTTTCGACGGTAAAAATAGGGTATGGTGAGTAAAGTCTTTTAGTGGAAGACGGCGAGCATGTCGCGTGGGACAGGTGTTTCGAAGTGTAGAGTTTGTTCAGTCACGGGGTTGATAAACTCGAGAATTCTGGCATGGAGTCCCAAGCGGTCGATTGGCGGTTGTTGTCCGCTTCCGTATTTTCGGTCGCCGACAACGGGATGTCCTATAGAAGCGAGGTGCACGCGTATTTGGTTGGTGCGACCGGTTTCGAGATTGAGTTCCAAGAGCGAATAATGTTCGTTGTTTTTCACTACATGGTAATGCGTAACCGCTTTTTTCCCTCCGTTGTCGAAAGGCGCACTATATACCATTGTTGTTTTATTATCCTCGGTAAGCCATGTGGTTATAGTGCCATCCTGCTTATCAAGCACACCTTCAGCAAGAGCAACATAGGTGCGTTTTGTCACAAGGTCATGCCAATATGTACGCATATATTCTTGCAATTCTTTCGACTTGGCGAAAACGAGCAGCCCTGATGTTTCGCGGTCGAGTCGATGGACAGTATATATACCGGCGCGTGGATTGACCTGCCTGACATAATGCTTTAGGATAGAAAATACTGTAGTTTCGTTAGAGCCCTGCCGTGCGGTTACTGTCAGCAGTCCGGGCTTTTTCTCGACAACAATGAGGTCGGCATCTTCATATACGACACGCAGCTTGGGGTGTTGGAGTTGGTGGTTTACCTCTTTGTTATGGACTTCGACTTTATCGCCCTCCTTGAGCGGCATGTTATATTGTGTTTCGATATGTCCGTTGACATACACACACCTGTGCGACAGCAATGATTTGACTGACGTACGTTTCATTCCGCCCATGCTGAAGAGCAGAAAGGACATTAAATCTGTTGGTTGTTTGACAATCATAGTTGTTGATAGATGAGGAGTTTAGCTCCATTTGGGTATTGTTTCGCGGTTGCAGGTATCACCAAAGGGGCAGTATTTGCATTGTTTTTCGTATTTTGTTTGGGCAAATGGTGTTTTTAAGTCAAATATTTCGTTAATAGTTTCATTGAGCAATTTGGAAAACTCTTCAGACTCATCCGCCCAGACAAAGGGTTTGGTTGTTTTGTTGACGGAGATGGAAAGGGCAGTTGAAAATATGTCATCGGAGCAAGATGTTCTGACGAAAAACAGGTGTGGTTGTATTTCTATATTTTTGACATCAAGGTTTTCAATACTTTTCAATTCAAAGGCATCGAATGCGGGTGATTCTGTTTTGAGTATTTGTTCGACGACCAGACAATAGATACATACTTGCATAGCGTTGTAGGCGGTATCTGTTTGGCGACTCAACATTTGCGGGATTCCGCTGATTTTAAGATTTTCCTTGCCTGTTTTATAGTCAATAACCCTCATGACCCATTTCCCGTCAGGTGTCTGCTTGAGGTCGATACGGTCGATAATGCCATTCACTACACCGCCTACCATACCTTTAAACTTGTATTCGGCACCAACAAACCAAAAGGGGGTATAATCTCTGTCACGCTCAAGTATTTGTCGGACATAACGGGTTACCACACTGAATATTATGCTGTCCTGCCCTGTTATTTCTCTGTCGGATTTCAGATATTCCTGTCTGAAAGCACTCTCAACGAAAGGAGCGAAGGATTGTGAATTAAGCAATTCTCCAAGTTGTTTGGCAGTAATAAGGTGAGAGGCATTTTTCTTCACCAGGGATTTATAAATTTGCTCCAGGGCTTTGTGAACGATATTACCGAAGACATTAGCCTGAATGCTGTCATCGAGTTTTTTCTCTTCATTGATATGCACTACTCTTTTGAGATAGAATTGCAGTGGGCAGTGCAGGTAGTCTTTAATGGCAGAGGGTGGTATCTGCTGTATTTTCTGCAGCATTTCGGGTGTTTTGCCAATCTCTATTCTCTCTGACACAGGGGATATAGTCTGCGCATCGGTTTGAATCTGAAATTCTTTTATATCTTCATTATATTTGTATTTGAGTTGCATGACAAACCGGCTCACTTCGCCTTTTCGTTCGCCATCGGGTCTTGTATCATAAATCAGGCTGACATTGCGGGCATGGGTGAGGAGGCGGTAAAAGTTATAGCTTTCTATACAGTCATCGAGTTCATGTGTCGGCAGTTCGTAGGCTTTGCGTACACGATAAGGCAGATAGGTATTTTTGCCGGGGGACTTAGGGAACATACCTTCGTTGGCGGAGAGAATGATTAGGTTGTCGAAATCTAAGGCTCGAGCTTCCAAAGCACCCATTATCTGGAGTCCGTGGAGCGGCTCACCTCGGAAAGAGATTGTTTCCGAAGCTGATAATTGTTTGATTAGGCGCACCAGCCCCTGCAATTCTAACGGCGACTGCCCGCCGAATGTGACTTGCAGTCTTTCGAGCATATCAATATATTGCCGCAAGAATATCTGCGCATCATTCTGCTCGGTGTCAATGGTGGTTTCAGCTTCAGTCTGTTGCAGCAAGGAAAGTATGCTAACGAGGTAGTTGATAAAATCTTCTTTGCCTACTGTTTTGAATATAAGGTCGAAAAGTCTGTTTTTCTGAAGTTCCTGCGGGGAAATGTATATCCGCCGCAACCGTATCATATCGTTGTAAATACTCTCTCCTTGAGTTTGTGGTTGTACGATTGACTCCCAGCGTTTGACATAGCTATGGCACAAAATTGCTTCTACGTCTTTGTGGTAGAAAACTTCCTGTCCGTCAACGAGTCTCTTTTTAATTTGGAGTTGCGAAAGATAGTCGAGCAAGGCATATACCGGCGTTGCCACCATGGGATAACCCATTGTAATGTTGATGTGTTCGGTTTGCACTTTTATGCTGCCGAGCATCGGCAAGAGCAGTTGTTCATTTGGCAGCACTACAGCCGTCTTTTCCAAAGTTTCATTATTCTGCGCAATTTCCGACAGGAGCCAACCCGCCACCTTGGTCTGCGCAATGTCAGACGCTATGCCGTATAGTTTGATTGACGGTTTGGCATTTAAGTTTCTGATTATCGGGTATTTGGACGGGAAAAGTTTTTGATTGTGCCGCGACAATGTTTCTTGCATGTCATTGAGTCTTTCAAAACCATAATCCCAATAGAAATCGGCATTATGGTCTTTGGCGGTCAGGAGCAGACGTTCTTCAGCTTTGGTCAGTGCATTGAAACCGACAAAGACAAGTTGTTCGGAGCCGAAAGTGCGGTTCCACAAATCCACGTTCTCGGCAAGCCTGTTCTGAATAACGTATTTATGCTGTAGTCCTTTGTAAACACCCTTGTTGTCGGCAAGCAGTTTGGCGACAAAGGCATCCCTTATTTGCGCAAGGTGATTCCATATTTCGGCAAAACGGCTCTTCATACCGTCATCATCACCTGTCAGACCGCTATCTCCGAACAATGCCTTAACCGCTTCTTTTTGTTGCTCGGTCAGATTAGGTGTAAATGCGGCATCGAGTTCTTTGAGATTTGCCGTTTCCACGAACACGCGTTTCGAGTCAAGCAGATGCTCGTCAATCTCATCAAAGTCGTTTAGCATCATCTGCCCGTAGAAGAGAAAATCATCTAAGGCGATATCGCTTTTCATAATGTCGCGATAGACTTGATGCAGAGTTATCAGCATGTCAATGCGGTCGTTGTTTACACCGATATCGGATAATTGGTCAAAGAGTTGGTTTATTGTGGTAATTTGCGGTGCGATGAAAGCATGATGTTTAGATTGAGTCAGATACTTGAGAAAAAACAGTCCTGCGCGATGGTTAGGGAATACGAAAACGGAGGTATTCAAACTATCGCTTGTGTGTTCCTGCAGATGCTGTGCGACTGTTTCTAAAAACGAATTAGTCATTGTTTTTTTCTCAATGCGATATCATACGCTTCCTGATAATATTGGAAGAAATGTTTCCATAGGGCTTTTTCTGCTATACTTGCAGCTTTTTTGCGGGTGGTCTTAACTTCTTCGTCAGACATTTTTTCTATCTCTTTGACCTGATTTGCCACATTGCTGCACATCTCATCCCAGTTGGAGTCAGTCCGTTCCACCACCCCGACTCCGTCAGCCACATTACAACAAACTCTTGCAGCCCATTGTCCGAATCCGGATACATTGGTTGTGATTGTCGGGACATGGAAGGCGACAGACTCGAGCGGAGTATAGCCCCATGGCTCATAATATGAAGGAAATAAAGTAAGATCCATGCCGACAAGTAAATCGTAATACGAACAATTGAAAATTCCGTCATCTCCGTTGAGATACGAGGGGATAAAGACAATCTTCACTCTGTCGTTTTTCAGGTTGTTAAGACCGTAATAACGCATACTGTTGAGGATTTTGTCATTGTTATAGTCCACTAATTCATGGGTTGTCACACGGTTCCAAGACTGCAAATGTCCTCCGCAAACCATCTCGTGTTGCAGATCCTGTCGCGGGCCACACTGCCATGCCGGAATAGCGAGGAAGAATACAATCTGCCTATTGCCCTCATACGAAGCCTGATTGAGCAGACTTGCCACGCGCAGCACCACATCAATACCTTTGTTTTTAAACTCATAACGACCGCTTGTACAAACAAACAGAGCGTTGTTGTCAAGTTTATAGTCGAGCAGTTTTTCTGTCACTCGACAGAGCAAAGAACGCGCTTTTTTACGTGCTTTTGTCAGTTGTGTTCCTTTGGGGACGAAGTCGCCCTCAAAGCCGTTGGGTGTTGCCACATCGGCTCCCTTGTCGAGCAATTGTGCGCATTCTTTGTCAGTTATATAACTTACTGTGGTAAAGCAATCGGCATGGAGGGCAGCCTGTTTTTCTACGGAATGTTTTGAGACCATATTGAGTTCACGCGCCATTTGGTCGCCATGGTACCCGCAAAAACAATCATACAGCGGTTTGTCATTGCCGGCGATAGAGCGTCCTATCGAAGTAGCATGTGTGGTAAACAGAGTGCCTACTTGAGGCATGTGTTCCTTGACATAGAATAATCCGAAAGCAGTCATCCACTCATTGAAATGCGCGACTACGGGATGATCTTCGAGATGGTAAAAACGATAGAAGGACTCCATAGCGATGCCTGTGGCATAACCGAACATCGATGCCTCGTCATAATCGCCGTAAGCCTGAATGGAATCCACACCAAACTGTTGCCACAGATGACCATAGATAGCGTTTTTCTGTGCATATAAGCCGTTAAAATCGACCAACACGGCAATCGGCTCTCCCGGTATTGTCCACCTGCCGATACGTATAGGCAAACCCTCTGACTCCGCAGTTTTGCGCCAGTCAGCCAAAAGAGATACCTCTTCTTTGAAAAACGGGCAACTTCGCGCAGACCATAATTCCGGTCCGAAAAAAATTACTTTATCACCATATTCTCTTCTCATGGAAGCTGCTTTAGTTGACAGCACGGTATATATACCGCCTACACGGTTGCACACCTCCCAACTCGTTTCAAAAATATATTCAGGTTTTAACATGTATATGTATATGAGTTTTATTTCGTAAATAAGTTCCCGCCTGTTTTTTAATTTGATTTCCGTATGTATTTGAATGTATCCCTCATTTTTTCAAATTGACTTGCATAGTTACAATTTTTAATTGAGAAAAAATAAGGACTGTACAATAAGGAGCAATGAACAGGGACAAGACTCCGAACACACCGTCAAATTATATGTAACTTTTCCGCATCACCTTAAGCTTTGTACTTGGTCTATACAAAACGTTGAGACACCGCTTGATAAGGTTGTCGGAGTATTGGAATTGATATTTCTTTGGGTATGAATCAAAGGGAGACTCATCAGCTGACCGTTGTTTACATAAAACAGTCTGTCGGATTCATTATGTATCGACAATGTATTGCTGTCAGACTTGCCTATTGTCGCCACATCTCCAATATTACCGTTTAGATTGGCAACAAGCAGGAGACCGTTGTCGCCATCGATCATGTATATCTTCCCGTTGACTCTGTCTATTGCCACAGATTTAAGATACGAATACTCCGAGAACCAGCCATTCACGCCGATTACGCATCCCTTGCCGGAGAAACACAGATTGTTGCCGTCGGAGGTCATATATACAGCCGAAACGACCATAGTATCTGCAGAATGCCAATCATCAAGAATATTGTCGTCAGAGGACACTACTTTTCTGCCTAACGGAGAACCGTGGGGAGCTTCATTGGCAGACTTCCAGAACACAGAGTCATGCATAATTGTTCCTGCAATCACCGGTTTATCGCTTTCCACTATCTGTTCTTTGCTCCCGTTTGCATCAATGACAAACACTCCATCATCGGTAAAGGCATACACTTTATCGTCCGATACTTCGATATGGCGGGCTGCTAAATCTTGAGCGATAGAGGTTGCTCTTCCTAATTCGAAATCAAACAGCCGGTAACGTTTCAGTGAATTATCCGTATGATTGACGATGACAGAGGGGGATAGTATATCCTCGACTTTAATAATCCGGCTTACGGTATCAGTCTTTGCACCCATGGTTACCGCAAGAGTAATTTCCTCACTCTCATTCGGTTCACGGAAATAAACCGTCACTGCGGAATCCGTTTTGGCGGCATCGCTGATTACCGCGTTGTCACTCAAAAGCCACTGATAATTGATTGACAGATTATTAGGGTTGTAGATAGACACACTCAACTGCACTTCGGAATAGATATCGGGCATTGTGTCGGAAACATTGATTATCGGCATAGTGTCGAGAACCACTATAGTTGCGGAATATGTGAGCGATTTTTTGTTATCAACCTTGAGGCTAACAACATATTCGCCTGCCGTTTTAAACACTTTAGACGGGCTTTTGGATGCCGATGACGAGCCGTCGCCAAAGTTCCAACTCCACGACTCGCCAACCTCTGAAGTATTAGTAAACGTGATTGTCTGACCGGCTCGGGGAGATAGCGGCGAATAAGTAAAGCCCACCTCCCTGCTGTGACATGCCGTCAGTAACACACATAGCAATAAAATACTTGATTTATATATCTTCATCTGAATTAATTTTTTCCAATACTTTAATAATGTCATCTGCTTTGACCTCATCAGCATTAAACCATCTGATTTCATGGTCGGCGCGAAACCATGTAAGTTGACGTTTCGCATAATGACGACTGTCCTGTTTGATAAGCCTTAATGCCTCATCAAAATCATATTTGCCGTCAAAATAGTCAAACAACTCTTTGTACCCCACCGTGTTAAGCGAGTTAAGACCACGATAAGGATATAGACTCCTTGCTTCCTCAACAAGTCCATCCTCAACCATTTTATCTACACGCTTGTTAATAATATCATACAATTCGGCACGAGGACGATCCAGACCAATCTTCACGATGCGGAAAGGGCGTTTCACAACATTTCCCTTGCGTAGCCCTGTGTAAGTCCCGCCTGTCTGACGACAGACCTCAACAGCGCGCATCACTCGCTGATAATTCTGAATATCGACTTTTTCATAATGCTCCGAATCAAGACGTTTCAACTCCTCTTGCAGATATTCCAATCCTTTTTCCTCAAAATCACGCCGGACTCCTTCACGGATTTCAGCATCTACAGAAGGTATTTCGTCAAATCCGCGACATACGGCATCAATATACATCATAGATCCCCCTGTCATGATTAAAAAGCGTTTGTCACTGCTTCGTCTGCCGAACTCATCCGATATAACCTTCAATGCATCCGTTTCGTATTGTCCGGCACTATAAGGTTCGTGGATAGACCGGCAACCGATAAAATAATGCTTTACGCGCGAAAGTTCGGCATCGCCTGGTGTTGCAGTACCAATACGCATTTCACGGAATATCTGCCGTGAATCGGCAGATATAATCGGGCAACACAACCTCTGCGCTAAGTCAATACTTAAAGCTGTTTTTCCCACACCCGTAGGTCCTGCTATGATGATTAAGGTATCGCGCATCAATAGTCATCCAAATATCCGCCGAGCGTTTCTATATCAATCAAACCGTCAGAGCCGTCAAGAGAAAAGCCCGACGCATCAAGGTCATCAGCATTGAAGCCTTCGATATCGGCAAAATCATCGTCAAAGTCAAGTTTTTTACCCTTTTGAGTCTTACCGCCGAAGTTCTGTGCCTTTATTTGTTTCGGCACTCTGCCGTCAATATCCACCAGTTCGACACCTTGGACGCTTTTGCGCGTATCGATGGCAATCAGTTCGCCGTAAAAAGAGCGGTCGCCGGCTGGGTCGAAAACATAGAGCAGGTGAGCGCCCTCATCCTCGAGCACGTCTTCAAGATGAGTGGATTCCATAGGCTGGTTGTCATAGAAACCCTCACCACCCATGTCAACAAGGGTAATTTCCGCCTGTCGTTCCCAATCGTCATCACAGATGAAAAACGAAGTCATCTGGTCATCAGGATAGTTAACTGCCGCAAGAATTGCCTTATGCAGGTCCAAGAATGATGCAGCCGGATCGGCATCAAACAACATAGAGAAATCAACCGATTCCTCAGATTTAAATTCCAAACGATATAACATAAATTCTTATTTTTTATCTCTGTTTTTTCCGATTGCAAAGATAACACATTTTATTAAAACAGGCAAATATTTGTAATTAATTTTGAATTAATGAATATAAAATCATGTACTATATCCCTGCTAATCATTACTTTTCGCATAGGTAATCTACAGGCGGATTATCGAATTTTCGAAATGTCAGCTATCGGCAGAAGGATTGTCGGCATATCGATTGCAGCAGAAATGATTGACAACGGATAGCGTCCGTTCAGGACATTTTCTAATTATCGCAAAAATGGAACTTTTTTGTCGGAAAATTTTGTCAATTAAAAAAAACATTGTAATTTTGCATGCTTTTTCGTCAGTGTGCCCACCAAAGCAAGGCGCAAGAGCATAATTTAATTTACCAATAAAACAGTATGTTAAACCATTACGAAACCGCTTTCATTTTGAATCCCGTTTTGTCTGAAGACCAGACAAAGGAAGTGGTTGAAAAAGTAAAAAGCCTGTTGGTAGCAAACGGAGCCGAGATTCTCAACGAAGAACAATGGGGTCTCCGCAAACTTGCATATCCTATTAAGGGCAAAACAATGGGATTCTATATCATTCTCCAATTCGATGCCGAGCCGACAATTGTGAACATTCTTGAGACACAATATCGACGTGACGAGCGTGTTATTCGTTTTTTGACATTCCGTCTTGACAAATACGCATTCGAATATGCAGAACGCCGTCGCAACAAAGTCAGCGCACCGGCAGAAAAAGCTGAAGAGCCTGTTGTTGAAGAAGTCGTTGCAGAAGCACCGGTAGAAGAAGCTGTTGCAGAAGCTCCGGTAGAAGAAGCTGTTGCAGAAGCCCCGGCAGAAGAAGTTGTTGAACCAGTAGAAAACAAGGAGGATTAATCATGGCACAAGAACAAGAAATCCGCTATCTGACTCCGAAAACAGCAGATACACGCAAGAAAAAATACTGTCGCTTCAAAAAGAGCGGTATCAAGTATATTGATTACAAGGATCCTGAATTCCTGAAGAAATTTTTAAACGAGCAAGGAAAGATTCTTCCTCGCCGTCTCACCGGTACTTCACTGAAGTATCAGCGCAAAGTTGCTCAAGCAATCAAAAGAGCCCGCCACTTGGCATTGCTCCCATATGTAACCGATATGATGAAATAAGGAGGACAACCATGGAAGTAATTTTGAAACAAGACGTAGCCAACCTCGGCTATAAAGATGACATAGTAAAAGTTCGCGATGGTTATGGTCGTAACTATCTGATTCCTAACCATCTTGCAATTGTTGCAAACGAGACTAACCGCAAAATCCTTGCAGAAAACCAGCGTCAGCGTGCTCATAAACTTGAGAAAATACTTCAAGACATGGTACGCCTTGGTGAAGCTGCAACACAAGTTGAACTCGTATTTGTAATGAAAGCCGGCAAAGAAGGAAAACTCTACGGCTCAGTTACAGCCAAAGAAATAGCAGAAAGACTTAATGCAGAAGGTGTTGCAATCGACCGCAAACAAATTGCATTGAAAGATCCCGCTAAAGAAGTTGGCGAATACAAAGCTGTACTCAAACTGCATAAAGAAGTTAACGTTGAACTTCCGTTCCGCGTAGTAGCTGAAGAAGAAAACGCTTAATCCAACCGCGGATATAATCCGCATAAAACTTATTAAAAACATGAAACAAGGTATTCATCCTGATAATTACCGCGTGGTAGTATTCAAAGATATGTCAAACGGCGATCAATTCTTCAGCCGCTCAACAGTTGCAACCAAAGACACTATTGAGATTGACGGTGAGACCTACCCGCTGATAAAACTTGAGATTTCAAGTAGCTCACACCCGTTCTACACAGGCAAGTCCAAACTCGTTGATACGGCAGGTCGTGTGGACAAATTCATGAGCCGCTACGGTAATCGTACAAAGAAATAATATAGACAATAGTCGTAAGACAATAGTGGCTATGCCCTTTGTACTTAATAAAAAATGCGTGGAGAGTTTATTCACGCATTTTTTATATCCATTTTTATTACTGAAAATTTGATTATTTCGCACAAAAGCATTAATTTTGCAAATTGTATTAACATAAAATTCACTAAAACTGTCCAATCCGTAACTATTTGTCTCAAGTAAATTAATATAGACATGAAAAAAATATTATTTTTCGCAGCGACAGCATTATTGTTAATAGGTTGCTGCACCTCAAACCAACAGGCAATGGAAACCTCCAACAAAAACGTAATGGATAATATCCTGACGCGCAAGTCAATTCGTCATTTTACGGGCGAAGCAGTATCTTCGGAACAGGTTGAGCAACTCCTCAAGGCAGGTTTTGCGGCACCAAGTGCAGTAAACAAACAGCCTTGGGCTTTTATTGTTGTTGACAACCCTGAACTTATCAAACAACTCGGAGACAGTCTGCCCTCGAGTCGCTTGAGCAATAATGCCTCACTCGGAATCATACCTTGCGGCGATTTCAATCTCACTTTGGACGGTTCAGCCCGCGACTTCTGGATTCAAGACTGCAGCGCAGCAACGCAAAACATCCTGCTTGCCGCTCACAGCATGGGACTTGGAGCCGTATGGACAGCTCTAACCGTAACAAGTGAAGAAGACGGGCGCAGTGCCAAAGCCCGCGAAATACTTAATATCCCGAGCAATTTACACCCGTTGTGTATCATCACCATCGGAGTTCCGGCTGAAGACCCCGAACCTAAAGACAAATGGGATGACAGCAAGGTGTTTTACAATAGATTTGAAGAGTAATATACTTCGGACTATAAACAAATATATACATGAAACGATTTAAACTTTGGAATATCGTGTTAGGTTGGACGGCTTTTGCCATTGCCGCCTTTACGTATCTCATGACAATTGAACCCACTGCCAGTTTCTGGGACTGCGGTGAGTTTATTTCAACAGCATACAAATTAGACGTAGGACACCCGCCCGGAGCTCCGTTTTTTATGCTTACCGGACATTTCTTCAGTCTCTTTGCAAGCAACCCCGAACATGTTGCAATGATGGTTAATGCCATGTCGGCATTGTTCTCGGCGCTGACCATATTGTTTCTCTTTTGGACAATCACAGCTTTGGCAAAGAAACTTGTCATCGTGCACGGCAATCAACTATCGCCTGCCGGCAACGAACTTACCATGTCGCAAGGCATAGGCATTTTAGCTGCCGGAATGGTAGGAGCCTTGGCATACACTTTTTCCGACACCTTTTGGTTCAGCGCAGTAGAAGGTGAGGTATATGCTTTCAGCTCGTTGTTTACCGCCGTAGTGTTCTGGTGCATAATGAAATGGGATGAAGTGGCAGACGATGAAGGCTCCGATCGCTGGCTCATACTGATAGCCTATCTCATGGGTCTTTCAATAGGTGTCCACCTGCTCAACCTGCTGACTATTCCGGCTATCGTAGCAGTATATTATTTCCGACGCTATCAACCTACATTCAAAGGTTTCTGTATAGCAATGCTCGCGTCAGTTGTGATACTTGCAGTTGTCCTTTACGGCATGATTCCCGGCTTTGTTCTCGTTGCAGGATGGTTTGAATTGCTATTCGTCAATAATCTTGGTTTCTCTTTCAACACAGGTCTGTTCGTATATATTATACTTACTCTCGCCGCAATTGTGTGGGCTATCTATGAAACATACACAGACAAAAATAAGAACAACGAAATAATATCTACCGTAATTGTTGTTTCAATAGTAGGCATACCGTTTTTCGGATCGGGTACAACGGGCAAAATCATTCTCGGCATACTTCTCGCCATAGGGTTCGGAGTATTTCTTGCATGGCTCAACAAAAAGGATTTACTCAGCAGCAGAGTCTTGAACACAGGTGTGATTATGATTGCTGTCATGCTTATTGGCTACTCATCGTATGCCACTATTGTGATACGCTCTTCCGCCGACCCGTCTATGGATCAGAACAGTCCGGACAACGTTTTCGCTCTCAAATCATATCTCAACCGCGAGCAATACGGCGACAGACCACTACTCTACGGCTCCACTTTCAACTCACCTGTCAATCTCAAGATTGAAGGCAACATGTGTGTACCTGAAGAAAAAAGCGGAGAGAAGCAGTATGCCCCCAAGCCGAAAACATCTCCCGATGACAAAGACGAATACGTAATGACCGGCAGACGCTCGACATACGTTATGAATCCAAAGTTCGACATGTTCTTCCCCCGCATGTATTCCGGGCAGGACAGCCACAAACGTGCATACGAGTCATGGGGCAAACTTGACTCACGCAAGAAATTCGGGGAAACAATATCCTACGACTACTGCGGACAGAAACGTTCAGCTATCAAACCGACCTTCCTTGAAAACATGAAATTCTTTATCTCATATCAATGCAATTTTATGTATTGGCGATATTTCATGTGGAATTTCTCCGGTCGCCAAAACGACCTTCAAGGATACGGCGAGATAGACAAGGGCAATTGGATTACAGGTATTCCGTTTATTGACAACGCTCTTGTCGGAGACCAGACTAATCTGCCTGACGAGATGAAAAACAACAAAGGTCACAATGTGTATTTCATGCTACCTTTGCTGCTCGGTATCATAGGAATTATCTTCCAGTTAACCAAAGACAAAGAAGGTTTACGGAACTTCTCCATCACTTTTCTGCTTTTCTTCCTTACCGGTCTGGCAATCGTAGTTTACCTCAACCAAACACCATATCAGCCGCGAGAACGAGACTACGCCTATGCAGGATCTTTCTATGCTTTCTGTATCTGGATTGGCATAGGTGTTATGGGACTTGTAGAATGGCTCACATCAATAGCGGAGAACAAACAGGTTAAGGTTGCCATCGCAACATGTATCAGCGTTTTATGTCTCGGCATCCCTGCCCTGATGGCACAACAAAACTGGGACGACCACGATCGTTCAGGACGCTACGTATGCCGCGATTTCGGCGGTAACTACCTGACCTCATGTCGCAAAAATGCCATATTATTCTCCAACGGCGATAACGATACGTTCCCGCTTTGGTACAATCAAGAGGTTGAAGAATACCGTACAGATATCCGAGTATGCAACCTCTCGTATGTGCAGACCGACTGGTATATTTCGCAAATGAAACGACCTTATTACGAGTCACCCGCATGCCCGATATCATGGGAGCCCAAAGACTATATGTCAGGCAAAAACGAAGTTGTGTATGTAGAAAACAACGACGGGCTTTCAGCATCAGTCAAAGAATCTTTCGATTTCGTTCATTCCGACAATCCACGCACCAAGCATTCAGGAGATGATTACCTGCCAACCAAAAACATATACATACCTGTTAATACAACAGAGGTTATGTCCTCACCTGCCTTTACCAATGCAAACGGCTCATGCAGATATGAAGAGTCGGAATTGGCAGACCGCGTAGATGTTAAAATAGGTAACCGCATGACTAAGAGTGAGATGGCACAGTTGGAGATGATTTCAACCAACCATTGGCAGCGACCGATATACTATTGTGTGACAGTCGGCAACAGTTACTATCAAGGTCTTGAGCCGTATTTTGAACTCACAGGTTTGGCATATCAGGTTACCCCCGTTCGCAGCAAAGACGGACAACCGCGCATCAACGTGGAAGAGATGTACGACAATATGATGCATAAATTCCGCTATGGTAATGTAGCTATGAAGGGTATCTATTTGGAAGAAAACACTCTACGCATGTGCCGAACACACCGCATGATGTTTGCACAATTAGCAGATGAACTGTTACGTCAAGGCGACAAAACAAGGTCGTTAGAAGTATTAGACTACGCAGAAGAGGTACTGCCGGGATATAATGTTCCTTATGACTACACTTCAGCTACAATGGGTATCAACTATTACCGTCTGGACGAGTTTGACAAGGGCAATGCCATTTTAGACAATGTAGCCAACACATGCGCACAATATCTGCGTTGGACTTCAGACCTTCGCCCCGACCAGCGTCGCTCATGCCAATCTACTATCAACCATGACCTTGCAGTGTTGAATTTCGTACTCAGCAATGCCGACCGCTACGGGCAGAACGAAATAGTTGACAAATACCAGACCCAACTGATGCTCTATCAGAATCTCGCAAGATAAACGAACGGATATTATGCATGTACACTATTCGTTTTTTGTAACACACGTAACTTTTACTCAACAAATTTTGGCACTTCGAGGGCGTGGATTCGCAAACTGATGCAACCGCAGGCGAGCCGCATACGTACACAATACCGCAGGCGAGCCGCATACGTCTCGGGTTACAGAATACTGACTAATTTCAATAGTAAATCATTTAGATTGTAAACATATGAAACGTTTTTCTTTTCTATTGTTAATCGTTGCGGCATGTACATTGCAGGTCAATGCGCTGTTGCCACAGATGTGGGACTTTGGTGCCCAGCAGTTTTCAGGCTACCAAAACATGCTTTCAGAAGCAGAGATAAACAGTTGGTTTGACGTTGAACCGGGGACGACCAACGTGAATGTAGAAAATATCAATGCCTCGGATTCATGTAATTTCCGTTTCGACGGTGGCGGTAAGAACAATCACCGTCTGCGCACTACCAACGAGGATCTCACCTGCTATGACCGCAAATCTCTAAAAGACGGTGACGGGAACGTATATACCGGCTATATATATTCCAATGCCGGCAGCAATCCGAATGTGTTTATCGAACAAGAGTTTGAAGCAGGAGACAAGATAGAATACTATGTAGGTTCTAACGGAGGTGCTGAGAAATATGTATTCCAGAGTCCGTCCGGTGTCCAAGTTGAAGGCGAATACACGGCAGCCGCCAAGATAGAAAAACTGACATTCTATGCAGGGGAAACCGGCAAATACCGCTTATTCGGCAGAGACGAAAAACTCGTGGTTGCCCGCATAGTGCGTACTCCTGCACAGAAAGGAGGTTTTGAAGGTAAAGTGGTTGCCCCGAAATCCATTCCTGACTCATACAAACTCGTATTCACCAATACGGCAACAGGTAAATCAGACAGCGTGGCCCCACAGCTTGACAATTATGATATTGACGTTCTTTCAATAGGTTATGAATACGCAATAAGTCTTGCCAATGCCAACGGTTATGTTGTTGTAACTGAAAATCCTGTTGCTCTGAACGAAACATCGCAACATCTTGACATTGAGATAAAAGCCGTTTCGTTAAGCACCATTTCAGGAAAAATAGCAGGTCTGCCAACAGAAGAATTGAGTATAGTTGAATTTGAATTTACGATTCCTGATGACCGCCTATATCAGCCGGAGTATTATATCAACCGTCAGACCGGAGAATATAATATGGTACTCGAAACAAACGCCGAATATGGTATTGATCCGCTGTATGTCAATGATTATGAGATGGATATCAAGACAATAAGCGTTGAAGGTGATATAACGGATTATGACCTTAAATTTGCGGGAAAGCCGCGTTATCATATAACCATAGAGCCTACACCGTCAGAAATGACTGAATATTTAGCAGAAAGTGAATTTGTGTTTACTAATCTTAACGAAAAAGGTTATGTATATAAATTCATCGGTCTGAAAGAAATTACCCTGCGTGACGGTGTGTACAGCGTTGTTGTCAATTTAATAAATATCCCGCTTTCTGATGTCAGTCAGATGCTGACATCCAATCTTGTTGTCAATGGAGCGGACGTGACCAAAGTTATTGATTTTGAAATCAAAGGCGAATCCATATCATACGATTACACATCTGAATTATATGTTGAGCCGTCAGCGTTTGAAGAAGGAGCTGTAATGCTACCCGATGATAAGTTGCGTTTTGCTACGATAAATGAAGCTTTAGATGCTGTACGACACATGAATCGCAGTAATGACCAGCGAGTTACAATTTTCATTGAGCCGGGCAACTATGAAGAGATGCTAAAGATTGACATGAATAGTATCACCCTTCGCAATATGTCTTCAAGTCCGTCAACGGCTTTGAAAAACGGAGGTGTGGATATTGAAGACAATGCAGTGCGCATCACCGGCTATTACGGTTGCGGATATAGTTATGCATCAATGGGTAAAGACTATTTCTGGGATGCCCGCACGCTGCAGGTCAACAAGGAAAACGGCTATCCAAGCACAGTAAACCAAGGCGGTACGAGCACCTCATATTGGAATTCTGTTGTCTTGGTTTCAGCCAAAGACTTCGAGGCATACGACATTATATTCGAAAATTCTTTCAATCAGTATATCTCCAAGAAGGAATCCGAGGATGTAGTATATGAGATAGAGGGGGCATCAAAGGGTGTCCGTCCGATCGATTCAGGCAATACCGATGTACAGAAACGCAGTTTTCGCGAGCGTGCATGCGCCATAGCGTTCACCAAGACCGCAGACCGCGCCTATATGGAGAATTGCCGTGTGATAGGTCGTCAAGATGCCATATACGGAGACCAGGGTGCCCGCGTTGCAATCCAAGGCGGTTCACTGATGGGTGCTTGCGACTATATATTCGGCGGAATGACACTTGTGTGCAACGAAACTGAATTGGAGATGCTTGTAACCAACGATGGGAATGACGTAACCTATATCACAGCCGCCAAACAAGACAACGGTGTACGCGGTTATCTGTTCAATAAATGCCATGTGACATCAGCCAAACCTGAGGTTGACATGATAGAGTCGGCATTTGCAAAACCGGGTTACTGGGGTCGTCCGTGGAGCACAACCGCAGAAACAGTATTCTTTAATACTATTGTAGATTCATGCCTCAACACAGGTTATTCCGGACGCTCGCTCATCAATGCAGACGGATGGAACAATGGTCTGACGGCATCCGGCAGCCCGCGTTCATACGAATACAACACACAGGAATGCGTTGATAATTCGGCAAAACGTCTTTCATGGGGTACAGTATTGACAGAACCGGTTTTACCTGACGGAACAAAGATTACGCTTTTCAACTTTACCAAAGGCAAAGATGATTGGGACCCTTTTCGGGAACAGATATCAAGCATTCAAACAATAGACGACACTGAACTTGGTATCACCGTTTTTGCTGCAAACAATATTCTGACAATCGGAGCAGACACATCAGAATGGGAGACCACACAATGCATAATATATGATATTTCCGGTCGTCAGATTATCAATCAAACCATCAATGCCGCGACATCATTATATTTGGATAACGGCATATATATCGTCAGCCTTCAGTGCAAAGGCAAAAATCAAATAAGCAAGGTCAGAATATAAAATTCATTGCCCACAGATTAAACGTAACCAGCCGATAAAGTAGTAACCATCCGATAAAGTGCAGGTTGTATAGATTTAGGGCTGTAACCACAACCGGTTACAGCCCTAAATCTATACAACCTGTACTTTATCGGATGGTTACAAACATAGTTTGTAAATACAATGAGAGTTAATGCGAATTTTGTAATAACAAAAAAAGAGACTGACGTTAATCAGTCTCTTTTGAGAGAATAGAGATTAGGCCTAAAAATATTGCTTATTATTGGATTCGGACTAATCTTGCAACTGAATCTAATTGTTATTCTGTGGGCAATAATTGTTTGCCTAATTAATTATTCAGTGGATAATACTCTTGAGGCAAATCTCTATAGACACTAGAAAAAACTCCTTTGGGATCTTTGATAACGTGAAGTTTCATATCGTTCATATTGTTTACCAACAGTTTTTATGTCTTCTTTTACATTCTTCGATACATCAATGAGTTGTAAAATATTATCCTTTTTATCATAAAAAAGTATTACCGACAAAGTGCCATTAATTACATAATAACGTATTATACAATTATTAGGAACGAGTTTTCTGCCCTTTAAATCAAAGAACAAAATCCTTTTCTTATTTATTTTATCACACAACTTATCAAGAGCAACGGATATTGTATTATTTTCTTCTTTAGTAAGATGTTTTAATTTATCATCAAACTCCTTTGTTATTTGTATTGTTAGCTCCTTACTCATAATAGCATTTATCAATAGAAAAAATGTATTATCTTTGTCAACTATGAGAGGCTCCATTCTGAAATTATCGTTTTCAGATAGATAAAATTATAAATCATTCATCATATCATTTTGCTGGTCTGCTTTTCTCAAATTAGAGTTAGTCTTATCTTCATATCCAATATAAACTTGACCAGAGTTGTAATTTTTACTCTTAATCTCAACAGATATAGAACCTAAATCATTATTAAAATAGGAAACATAATGACACTTTTCGTTTCTTAATGCCTGAAACTCATATCCATCTCCTTCATAATAAGGACTACTAAAGAAATTATAGTTACTTGTCGGCTCTCCGTACTTTGTAATTAAAGAATTTTTGTATTCATTGTATCTTGATTTAAGACTATACCATGATGTTTGTTCAGGTAAAAATACTACAACTTTCCAAACCGTATGCGATTTTTCTGTTGAAAGTATAAATAATTCGCAATCCGTGAAACCAGCAAATTCACCTGTCATAACACATGCATCTCCATCATCAGTTGTGTAAGTAACTTTGTAGCCCTGTTGTCGCAAATTTGCAACAAAGTCTGTTAGACTACCATCAATTGGAACGCCCTTAAAAGACATATGCTCCTGGGCGAAAGTAAACATACTTATTATTGAAAAAATAAGTACTAAAATTTTTGTTTTCATACAATTTTTATTTTTAGTTATACAAAAAAGCGTAGGCGGAACTCACCTACACTCCGGGCACTTGGTCTAACCCTGTTAAATGATAAGTTACGCCTACAGATACCGCAGACGCTTGCTCACTTATTCATTTAACATCTTCCACAACCAAGTTTTAGAGTGTAGAATAAATAGCAAACGCTATATATGTATGCCCTTTCTTTCGAAAAGATGTTGCAAAGATAATACAATTATTTCAATTAAAAAAGTTTAGGTAATTGAATTTTCCACCTTGTTGTTTACTATCTACTTTTATATACCATCCTGGATCATTCTATCTCAAGTATAATGATGTTCCCAATTGCATACTAGGGAATACTCCTAACTAATCCGTAGATGGCTTGTAAAAACCCTTTATAAAACTATATTCAGAGTTCGGCAATTCTTCCCAGCTCCCTCCCTCAATATTAAATGGATTTTGCTCGGTATCCGGCTAAAAATCAGGATGCCCTTTTGAATATTTTGAATCTTTACTAAAAGTGGGATGATAAACAGTTTTATATGTGTCGGGATAGTGGCCATTATTACTCTACGATGCATTTGAGAGCCAATATCCATAATAATCGTATGTGTTATCATTAGCCATTGTTGTCAGAGCTTCATCAGTCGTTACATTCCATTTTTTTGCATTTTTCTCCGCCTCTTTTTCAAGCCAGTTGTAATACTCGTCTCTATAAAAAGCCCTTGTCATATTGGCTCTTTCTGGAACATTCTATTCTTTGTAATAATTTTCGACTCTTTTTTGAAACTATTCGTCATCATCCGTAAATGCTGCTCTCCAGATATCTCCATTCCAAAATTTAGCTCCGCCATCTCCTCGGTATAGCATTCCTAAAATTAACTATTTCTTTTTATCTGACAATTTTCGGTCTAATAGATGCTTATTTAGAATATCGTTTACATAGTTTATATATTTATTCCTTTCTTCCCTTTCTTCTATTTCTGTAAGAAATTTTCCTCGACGATCTTTTGTTAATTGTGCGGCAGATTGATTAAATTTTATATCAATTCCAAATCCTCTATTATTAGTGTCAAATCCTTTTTTCGGAGGCTATTCCCAATGCTATAAGACTGGATTCCAACCTACGCTATCCTTATTTTCAATATATCTTATATATTCGCCTATTCTGGTATTCTCAAAATTAATCATTTTATCATTCTTTTATACATCTTATGAAAACATGATTTATTAAAGTGTCCTTTTCTGTGCAACAATTTCTAATAATGTATGTCGCACCTAATCTCGTTAAACTATCCATTTCCAATATTTCTTCTTGAGTCCATTCCATCTCTTTCACCCAATCAAAAAAATGTTCATCAATTGTATCGCATGGACATTTCTCCGGTGGACATGGGTCAGGTAATACAACACTCGGAGTAATCGGAACCAATCCCAATAATAGCAATGTAGTTGTTATAAAAATCTTCTTCATAAAGCCATTTGTCTATTAGAAAAAAATACTACCTTTGCAATCCCAATGGAAATGCTTTCTTCTTTTTCGGTTCTCCTGGGCACTCCATTAGGGTTGGGGTGAGAAAAATAAATGTTATATATTATAATTAAAATAAATATGATAAAAAAGAATTAAGCATTTCCTTTTCTTTTAAGGACTGGTTAATTTGGTTGTCAGAAAAACTTCCATTGAGTAAGTTTTTGCGCCCTACCTAATGGGGCGTTTTTCATGTTGCAAAGGTAGTATAAATATTTCAATTTTTAAAAATAAATTGTGTAATTCAAGATTTTGATGTAATTTTGCATGCAATATTAAAGTTATTGTTTAATGTCAAAACGCAGAGACTATACCTCAGAAGAACTTAATATTATCTTCGCCAAAGGATTACTTCGTAGAAATCCATTAAATGGAAAGATTGAAACCACTGACTTTGAAGGTCACATTATTAAACGACTTGATTATGGAGATGTTTCAAGTTATTTTGGTTGGGAAGTAGATCATATAGATAAAGTTAAGGACGGAGGATCAGATGATATTAGTAATCTGCGCCCTCATTGGATTCCTGCCAATCGTGCGGATAATGAATAAGATAATAATTCCATTCTTTGTTAAAATCTTCGTTATATGATGTCTCTCGCTATTCGGGAGTCATATTACGTTCATTTTCCATTTGTTGATCATAAATTAACTTATCTTCTTCTGATAAATTTGCATAAGTTCCAAGTAGCTCACAATGGTTTAATATGAAATCTTGCTAACAATTTATATACCATTGCTATTGCTGAAGAGTTAAATTTTTATAATTCATGATTTAATTTTATTTATTTCAGATAATTTCATAAATTTTCTATCATTTTTGGTCAGTGATGATTTCATTGAAAAAAGTCAAGATAATTTAATTTTCCACCAGTACGTCCTTTTTTTATATATTTTTTTATATTGTTTCTAGCGGTAGCTGCATATCCTTCACGATCTTTTCCGAATGTATTATATAAAAATCTTCCTGGTTTTATATTCAGCGGACTGAGGAATTTGTCTATTTTTGCATATTTTGTACCTGAATAAGAATCTACAGTCTAATTTATATCTGAATGGTTTCTTAAATTTTGAATTTCTTCATCATTTCTAACTCCAGTTTCCGAATCGAATCCTAAACTTCTAGCTGGGGAATTTTTACTCATACCCTAATTATAAGACATTATCGTTGCATTTAATTTGTCTTCATCTGTTAATCCCAATTCTGGATAAGTTTTTTGATAATTATTTAAATAGTTATAATTTTTACTTAAAAGATATAAAACTGCGGCTCCAGCTATTTTGGGATTATTCAAGTCTGTTGTCGAATTTATTCCTATAAATTGTCTTTCCTCTGGAGTAAATGTTGTAAATTTAGTTTTAGTCAAATCTGAAGATTTTGATATCTAACTTTCTTTAAATATATTAGTTCTAACCCATTGCTCTAAATCTCGTTTTACTCCTGCTAAACCTGTTCTCGTGGACTCTAAATCGTTCATAAAGTTAGTTTCCCTTCCTAAAATCCCCAATGCTAATTCTTGCATTTTATCCATAGGAACATTTGGAAAAATTTTTGTAAGAATTGGTACAAATCCGGCCATACTCTCACGATACATTTTAAGATTATCGTTATCTATTTTAGGATCAACTATATAATCAGATTTTTGCAAATCCCAATTTATAGTAGGTATTTTGCCAGAAAACTTTGGTCGAACTGCAACAGCAATCTATCGTTTCCCCAGTTTATCCGCTCTTTCACGTGCCACTCTTCCATACAAATTGTGTTCGATAATAGGAATTCCATCAGAATCAATCTAAACTACTAATCCCACGTGAGAATTAAATGTTGTGCCTTCTCTATTTGCAGTTTCTTGATAATTAGATCCAGGATTATACAACCCCACCACATCTCCAGGATGCAAGATTGATAAATCTATCTTGTTTTTCCCTAATAGTTCATTGTGTAAATTTCTAATAGCTTGTAGATTGTTCCGATTTCTTTTAAATCTAGGATCGGAATAAATATTATATAATTCTGTTCCACCAGAATTAATAATATTCATTGGCATTCTCCACGCATTGCCAACAACTCCATTCTATTCTGCAACTTCAGTGGCGCGATTGTAACTATGTGTTACAAATTGAGCACATCCCTTATCAGGTGTACATGTTGCACCATAAGAATAATTAACATCAGGAGCTATTATTTGTTTATATCCTGTTAGGGTCCTATTACCTACAATACCATCTACGTTATATTGTCGATATGCAGCAATGGTATTCTAATCTAGCTTGCCATTAAACTATCCTTTATATAAATTTTTGGCTGCCATTCGTTTCTATATTGCGATTATTTGATCTTTAGACAAGTTGTGCAAAAACTAATCATAATAGCCAGCATCTGCAATCTGTTGCTATATTGCTTTAATTTCATTCTTATTTTTTCCTTTCAAGTCAGATGTTACCTTGTTTTTCACTTGTTGATATGATAAATCATACAAATTATTAGGAGTTTCATATGGAAGTATTTCATAATTTCCTTCCGCCTTCTATATCGATTCAATAGGATTTTGCTATGCAATTATAGTATTATCCGACTATAAGGGCTCTACAATATTCCCAAGTCTTAAATAGGAAATGTAATTTAGATTTTTTTTCATTTTTAATTATTTTAGCGTCTTTGTATTTAATATGTGAAATATCAGAAGTTTTACTTATATCAGTATTCTTCTTTATTCCGTCAATCTTTCCTTTTTCTGTATATTGCCAAATATCCCATTTACATTCTGGCTCTTTTTTGGAATATCTACCAATCATTAATATAAAATTATTGTATCTTGGGGATAATAAAGTATTATAACTTCTTTGGGTGCTATATATAATAGGTTTAACTCCATATTCTTTTTCACACAATTCAATAAATATATCAAGATTTTCCCACAATTCTTTTTTACTCCACTGCTTGACACCTTCTATCTCAACGTCTACCATTGGAATAAGGTTTTGTTGTTTAGTATTATTTTTATAATTATAGAACTGCTTATAGATATTACTAGTTGTTAAATAATGATAAGATCCTACATTAAATTTTTTACTAGCATGGTTAAAATTATATAAATATTTAGGATCTTGCCAATCTGTTCCCTCTGTGGCTTTTATATAAACATATTCATATTTAGTCGGCACCTTATCCCAATCAATTTTTCCTTGATGATGTGAAACATCAAGTCCTAAAACTACTAGTATGGTACATAATATTTTATACATATTTCTATTCTAGAATTAATTCCAAATTAATATTAACATACAAAGTTACATATAATTGCTATTACAAAAAATATGCCAGAAATAATGATAAAATAGACAAAAGAATCAATAGAGAGACATGAAATTTAGTACTTTTTCTTTTCTGCTGAATGATTTAATATCACGAAAGTAATCAGTGATATTATTGTACTCGTCTTCTATATTTTTTTATTAACTATTTTATTTATATCAGATATTGATAATTGTTTACCTATAGTAATTTTACTTGCAACAATTTTTGAATCATACTGATTTGTTTCTTTTGAGATATTTTCAAGATATACTTCATGCATAACAATATCTTTACCTAATTCTCCAAAATAATAATTAAAACAGTCTAAGGGATTGAGACAAGCGTGAAATCCATGTAAACATAATTTAATTTTTTCTTTACATATATAAGTTTTACCTTCTTCATATTGAAAATTTCGACAAGTCATATTATGTAAAAAACATTTATATGCAATTATCCTACCATACTTATCATAGCGTTTAGCAACATTAAAATTACAATGGTAAAAAGCCTGTTCTCCGATGCTTGTGACGCTGTTGGGAATTTCAATAGAGGTCAAAGCTATACAATCTCCGAAAGCATTTTTTCCAATGCTTGTGACGCTGTTGGGGATTGTCACAGAGGTCAGACCGCTGCAAGCACGGAAAGCATTACTTCCTATGCTTGTAACAGTGTTGGGAATAATTACAGAGGTCAGACCGGTGCAATAAGAGAAAGCAAAACCTTCAATGCTTGTAACACTATTTGGAATTGCCACAGAAATCAGACTGCTGCAACCAAAGAAAGCATTTTTTCCAATGCTTGTAACGCTGTTGGGGATAGTTACAGAGATCAGATTTTCGCACCAAAAGAAAGCCGAATCTCCAATGCTTGTAACGCTGTTGGGGATAGTTACAGAGGTCAAATTGTAGCATCCATAGAAAGCATAATCTCCAATGCTTGTAACACTATTTGGAATTGCTACAGAGGTCAGACTACTGCAACCTTCAAAAGCATTACTTTCTATGCTTGTAACACTATTGGGAATTTCAATAGAAACTAATTTTTCACACTCACGAAAAGCAGCCCAACAAATATGAGTGTATCCTTCAAGCATATCGGATGTTATTTCTTTAAGTTTATTCCACCCGTTTTTTATAACAAGCTCTTGTGTTAATTTTTTCATAACTTATATCACAATTAGAATAAATTATTTTACTCAAAAACATTCTACGCGCACAAAAACAAACACTATTATTACAATCTCTAGCATACCTTGTAAATGCTGGAATATAACCTTCTAAAATTACAATATTCTCATGTACTTTATTATTTAAAAATTCTTTAAGAAGAGACAAATGTTCTATTCGATAACCGAAAACAAATCCTTCCATAAATAAAAAAGTATCATGTTCTTTATCATAAATAGGACTATATTTATCATAGTCTGGATATTGCATTTCACCAAGTACTATAGGAGTATTCATAATATAAGAATATAAATGTCTATCTCTAATAGTGGCAAGTTTAACAATAGGTATCCTTTTAAAGGTAAACCTAAATTGTCTTATCCTGAAATAAGTAGACTCATAAGAATTAACAAAAAGTCAAATTTAAATGAGTTTAATTATGCAAAGACCAGGACGAAAAAGTGCGTTCAGCATAGAAGAACGCCGTCGAATTGTTGCCGAGTATGAGCAAGGCGACATGTCAGTAAAAGCGTTATGTCAGAAGTATGGCTT